>Ga0082212_10001461_pt1 | contig 34842 bp, 30 predicted proteins | sample TergutNt197P3_FD_71548 | JGI IMG/M metagenome (GOLD analysis project Ga0082212, IMG submission 71548) | Neocapritermes taracua P3 segment gut microbial communities from Petit-Saut dam, French Guiana - Nt197 P3 | ecosystem: Host-associated > Arthropoda: Insects > Digestive system > Gut ... | reverse complement strand
CTGCGGCAAAGCCATCGCCATCGCGCCAGTAAATGCCTTCAATTACATGAATACCTTCTGAAATAGGAAGAACGCTGTATGCGTCCAGCATTCTCTGAACCCAATATTCCTGACGTAATCCCGAATTAAACGGTGGTCTGTCCATTCTTTCGTTCCAGCGTGGAATACCGGCTTCAACGTGCTGTTTATGAAGTGCTTCTATTTTTTCAACATATCCGGGTTGATAATAGCGAAAATATCCACTGTCTGTTGACGACCTGAAAATGTCGTTAGTAGCACAAAACTGATGGAATATTCTGGCGGCAGTACCCTGAAGATTTTTAATGGTTCCGGTAACTCCCTTCCTGTGTGTCTTAAACTTCGCAACATTAACCAAAAATGAATTCGGAGAGGCAATAGGCGACTGTAAACCAATCTCTTTAAACACAACTCCATCTACATTTTTAAACACAATCTCGCCTTCGTCATATTCCCAAGGGTGTTTTTCCACAAGATTTGTCAAGTCGAAATTATTGCGCCTTGCCATATCCGCCAAACCAAGCGGTTCCCACTGACGCGGACAAGCACAGTCGCGAAGATAAATCTGTTGAGGTCCTCTGGACTTGATGCCATTAAAATAGCCTTCGGTAAAACCTATATCGGTAATTATACCCATCGACTCGGTAGGGTCGTCCTTATCCTGAGGAGCGCATGTCCAATTGGGTTTTCCTGCTATTTTGGTCGAATTCGCATAACCTCTTCCGCCCGATGTCGAAACAAACATCTCTCTTGCAAGTTTATAAGATGCATCGCGAATATCTTCTTGGTCGGTTTTTTGCTTGATGTCGGTAAGACAAATAAACACGGCTTCGGGGTGCGCCTTGATGAAAGGGTGCAAGTCAAATCCGCTTGACTGTTGCGAATACAGCGGACTTGCCGAAGCATCAAAGTGAGAGCCTACAACGCCCGCAACACCAGCAACTGAGGAAATCTTTATAAAATCTCGTCTTCTCATAAATACAAGTAATAATTATAATCAACACATACAAATCTAAATTACATTAACACATACGAATATGTGTGCTAACCTATTATCTGCTAACCGGTACCACAATTGGATTTGCAATTCCATTCAAATCATAAATAATCCTGCCGGCTCTAATTGTCATTTGGCATTCCAACTTTTTATCCGTTTCCGTTTTAAAGCCTCTACCATCGAATAAACCAAACTTACCGGTTCTCATTTCAAGAATTGCTATATCGGCTTCGGCTCCAACTGTAAGATGTCCAAGTTCAGTGTGTTTAATGATTTGAGCAGGGTTCCATGTAACTGCATTGATAACGCTTTTTAAATCCATTCCCAAAGCGTGCATTTTATCCATACATATAAGTATATTTTTCATAGAACCGTTCAAACTACTGGAATTAAGGTCTGTACCAATTGCATCGGGGAAAAAACCTGCTTTAGTTGCCGGTATTGCTATCGGATAAAAGAAACTGCTTCCGCCATGACCTACATCAAAATAAATGCCTCTTTTTCTTGCATCAGCCATGAATGGTCTTAATTGACCTGTATTCATATCTATAATGGCTTCTCTGCCTGACCCGCCACCGCCATAGCAATGGGTATAAATATCGCCGGGGTTGAGGTAGTGAAAAAACAATGAATCAAGCGGAAGTGTAGGGTTTGCACTGCCAAGGTCAACCATAAACGGCATATTGCAAATTCGTCCGGCTTCTGTGGCGCGCTGAATAGGTGTCCAGTCATGACCTACAAAGTGTGCAAGTTTGAAACCGACAATTATGTCAGGATATTTCCTTGCACATTCTACGGCAGGTGCAACCAGCATATCTTTAACGTTTTGCTCGAATGGGTCTCCCATCATTCCTTCACCAACAATGTTAAGAAAAGCAAGAATTCTTGTTTGCGACCTGTCGATATATCTCTCTTTGAAAGCAGCAAATGTTCTCCAGCCTGTACAGCCGGCATCAACTACCGTAGTTACTCCGTTTCTAATTGTAAAGCCATCGGGGGGAAGGGGATTTGGACTTGTAGGTCTTTCATTTACATGAGCGTGCATATCTATAATGCCGGGGGTTACATACATACCTGTTGCATCTACAACCTGAACAGCGCCCGTTGCGTCTATGTTTCTTGCAATAAGAGCAATTTTACCATCTTTAACGGCAACGTCCATTGGTCCGTCAATGTTATTTTTAGGGTCAATAACATGCCCACCTTTAATAACTATGTTATACTGGGCAAACAAAAATGCCGGCGCCAACAAACATAACATCAGAACAAGTAAAGTTTTTTTTCTCATTTTATAAAATATTTAAAATATAAATTATTATCTGCGAGGTACCACAAGTGGATTGGCAATGCCATTCAGGTCATAAACAATATTGCCTGCTCTGATAGTCATTTGGCATTCTAATCTTGTATCGGTTTCTAATCTTTCGCCTCTTGGGTCAAATACACCGAATTTACCGGTTTTTAAATCAAGAATTGCTATATCGGCTTCTGTTCCAACCGAAAGATTACCAAGGTCGGTACGTTTAATAACTTGAGCCGTTTTCCATGTGCTGGCATTGATAACGCTTTTAAGATCCATTCCCAAAGCCATCATTTTATCCATACAGGTAAGTTGATCTTTCATTGCAGTATTCATGCTTGTATTGTGGAGGTCTGTACTGATGATGTCGGCAAAAAATCCTGCTTTGGCAGCCGCTCTTGCGTTTGCAAAAGTAAAACTTGCTCCGCCATGCCCTAATTCAAAAATAATGCCTTTTTCCCTTGCTTCAAATATGCAAGGTCTCAATTGACCTGATTCATCGACAATAGCTTGTCTGCCTGCTCCGCCTCCTCCATAGCAATGAGCCATGATGTCGCCGGGGTTGAAATAGTGCAAAAACACTGAATCGAGCGGGAGTGCAGGAGTTGCGCTGCCAAGGTCAATCATAAACGGCTTTTTTAGAATTCTTCCTGCTTCTGTGCCGCGCTCAATAGGAATCCAGTCATGTCCTACAAAATGAGCAAGTTTAATACCAATAATATGTTCAGGATATTTTTGTGCGCATTGTACTGTAGGTGCGACCTGCATATCTTTAACGTTTTGCTCAAATGGGTCGCCTCTCATTCCTTCGCCAACAATGTTAAGATAAGCAAGAACTCTTGTTTGAGAAAAATCAATGACTTGTCTTTTGAAATCTTCAAATGTTCTCCAACCGGAACTGCCGGCGTCTACTACTGTGGTTACACCTACTCTAAAAGTAAAACCATCGGGCATTTGAGACCTTGGACCATTCATAAACGTTTGATTCATGTTTGTACCCGCAAATACGTGAACATGATTGTCAATAAGACCGGGAGTAACGTACATTCCTGTTGCATCAACAACTTGAATAGCGCCTGTTGCGTCAATATTTCTTGCAACAAGAGCAATTTTACCGTCTTTAACGGCAATATCCATTGGTCCGTCAATGTTGTTTTTTGGGTCAATTACATGACCGCCTTTAATAACTATGTTATACTGTGCAAACATTAACGCCGGTGCCAAGAGGCATAACATCAAAACAAGTAAGGTTTTTTTTCTCATTTTTTTTAATTTAAGGTTATCGTAAATACATTATAAAATCAATAAAAGCAATGCAAAACATCCGTTTAAAAAAATCTCATAAAGATATAAATTTTATTAAAACAATTTAATAAAAAACAATAAAAATTTACAATAAATTTACATAAACAAATTTTACAACATTCTGCGATAAAATTCCGAGAAAATTATTGAAGCAGCCATACCGACATTCAGAGAATCGATTCCGGGTTTCAAAGAATGAACGCCTGGGATTGATATTTTGTGTGTTATAAACGGTAAAAGTTTTTCGCGATAAAATTCCGAGAAAATTATTGAAGCAGCCATACCGACATTCAGAGAATCGATTCCGGGTTTCAAAGAATGAACGCCTGGGATTGATATTTTGTGTGTTATAAACGGTAAAAGTTTTTCGGATATGCCTTTCGATTCGTTGCCAAGCAGGATTATTCCTTTGTTGATTACCGGTTCGTTATATATGTTATTTCCTTCAAGCAAAGCGCCGTAAACAGGAGTTTCGTTTATGGTTTTAAAATATTCGGCAAGGTCGGTATAGTAAACTTTAACGTGCAAAAGTGCGCCCATACTTGCCTGAACAACTTTCGAATTATAAACATCTACGCAATCGTTCGAACACAAAATTGTGTCAATGCCAAACCACGCAGCCGCTCTTATTATTGTTCCGAGATTTCCGGGGTCTTGTATGCAATCGAGCGCCACCGCAAGTTTTTCAGTCAGGCTATCTTTCTCATTATCATACAATTTTTCTAATACGGCAAGAGCATTATTAGGTGTTTTCAGCGAACTCATCTGTTTCAGTTCGTTATCGCTTGCCGTTTCAATGTTTTCAATTTGTTTTAGTGCAAACGGCGGTAATGTTGATATAAATTCAGGCACAGCCGCCAATATTTTCAGATGTATTCCCGCTTCAAGAAATTCTTTTATAATCTTCTCACCTTCAATAATAAACAGATTTTCTTTATCTCTTATTTTTTTTATGTGAAGCGATGAAATAAACTTTATTTTATTTTTACTTATCATTTTTTAAGTCGTAAAATTATTCCGTTTTTGTTAATCTGAAATAAGCAAAACACATCAAAAATTGTGCAAATTTACAAAAATATTGCCGTATAAATTGTTGTCATATTTTTGATTTAACAATAAGTATGTATTTTTGCATACTAAAATTTATTTCAAATGATTCAACGTATTCAATCGCTTTATTTATTTCTGCTGGCAGTGCTTGGCGCTGTATTATTTTTTAAAAACGAAAATATAACGTTAATAATTAATGTGTTGACTATTTTAATATCGCTATTTTCGTTATTTACAATTTTTTTATTTTCAAAAAGAAAAATTCAATTGACGTTAACAAAAGTTCTTATCGTTTTAATCGTTATTTTTATTGGCGCAACTTGTTATTATTCGTTCAATAACATATCTGAAAATGCTTGGAATAAAACAATTATACCTGTGGCTCAGTTGATTTTGGCAGTTTTGGCATATTTGGGTATAAAACGCGATGACAACCTTGTAAAATCTTACGATAGGCTTCGATAAAGTATTCAGGTTAAATAATATGCAGGTTTTCCTGATTGGTAATTTTCTCGCAATAATGGCATTTCAGAGCCACGTTTTTCTTTGAAATTACTTTAAATTTTGTAACAACCGATTCAATGTTGGTTATGCACTTGGGATTCATACACTTTGCAATGCCTGTAATGTTATCGGGGGCTTTCACAACTTTTTTCTCAATAACCTCATAATCACGAATAATATTGAGTTTTGCATCGGGAGCCACAAGCGCTATACGGTTTATGTCTTCGTCTTCGAAAAATACGCCCGAAATTTTTATAATTGCTTTGTGTATCAGTTTTTTACTGTCGAGATTTGTGCCGAAAGTTATTTGATTATTTATCTTGTCCAATCCCAAAATCTGAATTACTTTGAATAAATTTTTTGCAGGTATATGGTCAATTACCGTTCCGTTTTCCAGTGCGCTTACGCTTAATTGTTTGGGCTCTTTCATCTCTAACTATTTTATTCCTAACAGAGTACACAGTATTGCCTGACGTGTGTAAACGCCATTGCGAGCTTGCTCAAAATAATACGCTTTCGGATTGCTGTCCACATCTTTGTCAATTTCATTAACTCTAGGTAGCGGGTGCAATATTTTCATATTTTCCTTAGTATTTTTGAGCATCGAATTTTTTAGAACATATACATTCTTAACCTTTTCATATTCAATAGGGTCGGAAAAACGTTCTCGCTGTACACGTGTCATATAAATTATATCGGCTTTCGATATTATCTCGGTAAAATCGGAGTGTTCGTAATATTTAAGTCCAAGATTATCAAGATATAATTTAATTTCTTCGGGCATTTTCAGTTCATCGGGCGAGATGAAGTTAAATGTTGCATTCCACCGCGACATTGCCATTACCAAAGAGTGAACGGCTCTGCCGTATTTCAGGTCGCCAACCATAAAAATATTAAGATTTTCGAGTCTGCCCTGCGTTTTGCGAATGGAATAAAGGTCGAGCAGCGTTTGCGATGGGTGTTGATTTGCGCCGTCTCCGGCGTTTATTACCGGAATGCCGGCTATTTCGCTTGCAAATCGTGCGCTGCCTTCAACGTGGTGCCGCATTACAATGAGGTCGCAGTATTTGCTTACGGTTTTTATGGTGTCGTTAAGCGTTTCGCCTTTCGACACGCTTGAATTGGCGGCATCTGAAAAACCAATTACCTTACCGCCGAGTTTGTTAATTGCGCTTTCAAAACTCAATCGTGTGCGGGTTGACGGCTCAAAAAACAGCGTGGCTACCAATTTTCCGGCAAGAAGCGGCTGTAAAGGTTTTTCCTCAAATTCTTCTGCCAAGTCGAGAATTTTAAGTATTTCGTCTGTTGTAAAATCGTCAATCGAAACCAAACTTCTGTTTTTCATATTGAATAGTTTATAAAGTGCCCAAAAAACGGCAACCAAATGTATTAAATATATCAATACATATTTCAGATTGTTAATAATTAATTTTTAATTTTATTCGTGAGGTTTGGATATTATTTTGTTATTCAGATGAATAAGTGCAAAATATTTATTTCACTTTCTTTCAAGAAATGTTGTTTCCATACCGTTTATGCGCGATAATTTTTCGAGTATTCTTTGTTTATTCGATATTCGGAAGTCAATTTTTATGCTGCAATTTATGTCGAAAATTTGATTGGAAAGCCCTGCATTTTCTTCTTTAAGAATTTTCATTACTGCGCTTAACAATTCGTAAGGAAATTTTATCAGGTAATAATCTTTTACAAAAAGTTCGGTAATTTCGGCGGAGTTGATGGCATCAGCAGCGGCACATTTGTAGGCATTTATCAGTCCCGATGTGCCTAAAAGAGTTCCGCCAAAATATCTTACCACCACTATTAAAATATTTGTCAGTCCGGCAGAATTTATTTGACCGAGAATGGGTTTTCCTGCTGTTCCCGATGGCTCGCCGTCATCATTAATTCGCCAATTTTGACGTTGATAACCAATCATATAAGCAAAACAGTGATGTCGGGCATCGTGGTATTTCTTTTTAAGTTCATCAATGAGCGGCTTAATCGACTCATTATCCGAAACAGGATATGCAAACGATAAAAATTTACTTCCTTTATCCCTGAAAATGCCTTGCGACAAAGTTTTTATAGTCTTATAACTATCTGTTTCCATTATAGATAGTGATATTATTTAATAAAAATCTCATTCTTGCAAAATTAAATATTATATTTCACAGGTTGACTGGATAAAGTAAAATTGATATATTTGTGCTGTTATTTTGTAGAATATGAGTTTATTTTTTGACGAAAAAGATTTAAAAAAACTGATTGTAATCGGCGACAGGGTGCTGATAAAACCGAAAGCGCCGCAATCGAAAACAAGAAGCGGATTGTTGCTGCCTCCCGGTGTTGAACAGAACGAGAAGGTGCAGATAGGATATGTTGTGAAGGTCGGTCCCGGGTATCCCATTCCTTCGATAAACGATGCCGATGAGCCTTGGAAAAGCGCTTCAGACGAGCCAAAATATGTTCCGCTTCAGCCAAAAGAAGGCGACCAAGCGGTTTATTTGCAGGGCAGTTCGATTGAGGTTGAATTTAATAAAGAGAAGTACGTTGTCGTATCTCATTCGGCTATCTTGTTGTTATTAAGGGACGAAGGGCTGTTTGAATAGACCTGAATAAGAAACAAATACCCTTACCCAACAATCCTTTGGTAATGGCAAACCAGCAGATTGCCGTCATCATCGTGGAGGTGCATACCGTTGCTTTCGCAATATCGAAACATTGAACAGTCGGCACACGCTCCTTTTCGTGCCCACATCCCAACCGAAATAAATCAGGTGAAAATTGAAAATTATTTTATCGAAAATTTGCTGACTAAATAAACAGTCGTATATTTGTCACTTCACAAAACAATAAATAAAAAGCTATGAAGCGAAATATATTAATTTTCAGCATTATAATATTATTCCTGCTTTCTTGTGGGAATAAAGAAAACAGGAAACATTCTGATGGTATTGACATAGAATACGGTCTTCAAAACCTTTCCCGCCTCAAAGTATCTGATTTCGGTAAAACAATCCGCTATATTCCGCTTGAGACAACCAAAGACGGGCTGGTAGGTTCAAATCCTATTGTAAAAGTTTTAAAGAATTATATTGTAACAGAATCTCAAAGTAGTTGTTTATTATTTGATAAGAAAGACGGTCGTTTTATTGCTGAAATCGGACGCATCGGGCAAGGTCCTAATGAATATAGCGACATTTTTAGCTGGACAGACGAAAAAGAAGAATTTCTGTATTTTAAACGAAGACCTGATCAATTAATAAAATATGACATGAAAGGGAATTTCTGTGGAAAAGTGGTGTTTCCTACTCCGCCCGGCTTAGCATCTTATTACCTAATAACGGATTCGGAAATTATCGGATATTTTAATGAATTTTTGCAAACGCATCAAATCGCCTTAGGATTTTACGACGAAGAAGGGATTTTGAAAGATACAATTCCTGCATTGTTTCCAAAAACAGAGATCATAATGAGTGAAGTCAAAAACATAGGCGTACGAAGCAACTGGTTGGGAATGGGGGGAATGATATCCATTGACTATAAAAATGACACAAAAAGTATTCATGTTGTTAATCCGCCAAGAATATGGAAACACAATGAGTTCATACGCTTTAAAGAGGAGTTTGTGGATACCATCTATACGATGTCGAACAAAAAACTTACGCCGTCAATCATTTTCAATACAGGAAAATACCACTGGCCTGCAGAAGAGAGAAACAGTGTAATAAATACAAAAGAACGCATCTTTATTGCGGATATATCTGAAAATGATATTTTTATCTTTTTCAAATGCATCATGGATCTGTATTCCGACGAGCCTGTACACTACTATGGTCTGTATCAAAAGAAGACAGGCGAAACAAAACTCAGTAAAGCCAATGATTCCATCGCAGATGATTTGACGTATTTCATGCCGTTTACCCCTTTAGGAATAAGCGCTTCAGGCGAATTTGTATCCATTGTTGAAGCCTACAAAGTTATGGAATGGATGGAAGAACACCCCGAAGCGAAAAATAGTGAAAATCTTTCATTCCTGAAAGAACTCGACGAGGAGATGAATCCTGTCGTCATATTAGTAGAATAACCGTTCAAATGATTCTCTTATAATGGCAAACCAGCAGGTTGCCATCGTCATCGTGGAGGTGCATACCGTTGCCTTCGCAATATCGAAACATTGAACAGTCGGCGCACGCTCCTTTTCGTGCCCATTCGCGATTGCGGAAGGGCTGAAAACGGTTGTTCCAAACGTCCATGAAATTGTCTTTGTAAATATTTCCCTGATGAAAATTTGCCCTGATGCTCGGGCAGGCAGAAATGGAGCCATCGGCTAACACCGATGCAACGTTCACTCCGGCATAGCACTGGTAAAAATGGTCGCGGACTTCCATTTCGTATCCGCCGAGAAAACCCTCGCAGCCGTAGTTCAGGCGAATGCGTTTTTCGTTGCGGGTGGTGCGGATAAATTCAAGCACCGATGTAAATTCTTCGTTAGAGAGTTGCAGTTCGGGAAATGTGGCTGCCCTGCCCACCGGAAAAATGGTAAAAATACGCCATTCCTTTACTCCGGAAGTAATTAAAAACTCCTTGAAATCAGATAATTGATTGATATTTTTTTTGTTAACGCAAGTAACCACGTCCCAAGCAATTTCTGTTTCTTTGGTCAGCATTATAATGGCATTCAGGGCTTTGGCGTAACTTTGCGGGTGTTGCCGCAGCCAGTTGTGAGCCTCTTCAAAACCATCGAGGCTGATGGTAATGGAATGCAAACCGGCTGCCAACAATGAATCCAATCGTTTGCGGTTCAGCGATAACCCATTGGAAACCACGCCCCAAGGAAATCCACGATTGTATAACTCCAATCCGCAGGCTTCCAAGTCGTTTCGCAACAATGCTTCGCCTCCTGTAAAAATAATCATAGTGTGGTTCGGATTGACGTGCGGCGTAATCTGTTCAATGACCCGGAAAAAATCCTTCGCAGGCATATCGGGACAGTCGGCAACCACCTTGCAATCGCTTCCGCAGTGGCGACACGACAGGTTGCAACGAAGCGTACACTCCCAAAAAAGCGTGTTCAACTCGTGTAAACGTGTATTGTTTTTACTGATTTTGCGGAAAAGTTCCAAAGCCACACGTTTGCGAAGCGAAGGTTTTTTGTTCATTTATCAGTCAATTATTATTTCGGGCTCAATTTCAGTCAGTTCCACGTCTAAATTAACGGTGTATTCGCCTTCATACCAATGGCTTGATTTTCCACTGTGTTTGGCGTCACTGAAATCAACCTGTAACGTTTCCGATTGAAACAAACCGTTTGTTGTGCCGTCAATATCTTCTACATAAACAGGTAATTTCTGATTTTTAACAGGGAAAAAACGGTCTGTGATTTTATACTCGCCTTTAGCATTGGTTATTACGGAGGCTTTTGGTCCATAAGGCGCAGGAGGCGGACCATACATAACACCACCCCTACCGTCATATCCCACTCGTATCCCTTCAATCGGTTTTCCGTTCGCTTTATTAACTACTTTACCCTTAACGGTATAATCTGCATGGGGAGAGCCGTATTCCAGAGTACCTTTACAACTGCCAAAACCCAGCAGTCCCATTATGCCTGCCAAAGCCCAGTTCATGCTTTTAATAAATTCACGTCTGTTTGTTTTCATATTTCAAAAAAATTTAATGTTCTACTACTACATAGATGCAGTAGAGTTAAAAACGTTGCATGAAATGTCAAATTTTTTTTGTTCATTTATCAGTCAATCATTATTTCAGGGTCAATTTCAGTCAGTTCCACGTCTAAATTAACGGTGTATTCGCCACCATACCCCCTTTGGGGTTTTCTGCTTTGTGTAGCATTACTGAAACCAACCTGTAATATTTCCGATTGAAACAAACCGTTTGTAATATCATTTACATAAACAGGTAATATTGGCTTGTCGTTCCCATTTCGATATAATTCTACGACATACAAACGGTCTGTGAGTTTAAATTCGCCTTTTGCATTAGTTGTTACGGAGGCTTTTGGTCCATAAGGCGCAGGAGGAACACCATACATGGCATAAACCCCGCCGTCATATCCCACTCGTATTCCTTCAATCGGTTTTCTGTTCGCTTTATTAACTACTTTACCCTTAACAGTATAATCTGCAGGAGGAGAGCCGTATTCTATATAAACTTGTTCTTTTTTACAACCTGCAAAGCCCAACAATCCCATGATACCCGCCAAAGCCCAGTTCATACTTTTAATAAATTCACGTCTGTTTGTTTTCATCTTTCAAAAAATTTAATGTTCTACTACTACATAGATGCAGTAGAGTTAAAAACGTTGCATGAAATGTCAATTTTTTTTGTTCATTTATCAGTCAATCATTATTTCGGGTCAATTTCAGTCAGTTCCACGTCTAAATTAACGTTTGTTTGTTTTCATATTCTCAAAAAAATAAGGTTCTAATATACTTTGTGAGTTTTTGATTTTATGGTATTTCATTTAAAATGTTATTTTTGCACAAAATAACAAAAAATGAAGTACTTATCACAAATAACAGCTTTATTATTATTATTTATGATTTCGTGCGGCCCTTCGGAAGAAGATAAAGCCCGTGCAAAACTTGAGTTTGGCAGATTGCTTCTTGTCAATCAGGATACATTGGGCGCGCTAATCCATCTCGACAGTATTTCAATGCTATATCCAAAGGCAGTTTATTCGGCTAATGCGGCAAAAAATTTAATAAATGAAGTTCGTTTTGAAATTTTTAACCGAAAAGAATTAGAATTAGACTCCCTGCAAAATCAGATTGTTGAGCTTGAAAAACCGTTTGAAAAAGAAAAAACCGAATTCGACCGTTACACCCAGTATATCCATAAACGACAGACTTTTCAGCGGGCATGGAACCGTTCTTATATTCAGGTACACCTTGATGAGCGCGGAGAGTTGTATTTAAGCAGCAACTATTTTGGCGAAGACTGGCTTAATCATACAGGTTTGCGTGTTTACGACCAGGGCGATGACGCCAAAACAAATGCTGTTCCGCTTGAAAATCCAAATAACCACCGCAGCGATTTTATGGAGTTGAGGTGGGAAAAAGTCTCATACAGGAACGGTGTAGACAACGGCGTTATCGAATTTATAGCCCAAAATGCTGACCGTCAGCTAAAAGCTGTTTTTTTAGGCAACCGGAACTATTACATTATTCTTGAAACTTACGACAAGCAGGCTGTTATTGAGGCGTTAGCCCTTTCAAATGCCATTAAAAGACGCTCGGCGCTCGAAACAGAAATAAAGGATATAAAAGGGAAATTAGGAATTTCTTAAACAATTTCCTCAACCATTTCGGGCGGACAGGCAAGAACTGCTTTGTTACCGTTAATAACTATCGGCCGCTGAAGTAGTTTAGGGTTAGCCGAAAAGATTTTAATCCATTCCCCGTCTGAAATCTCTTTACCTTTGTACAATTCTCTGTACTCCTTTTCCTGAGTCCGTACAAAATCAAATGGCTTTTTCCCGGTTTTGGCAATTATCTCCCTGAGGTCGTTTTCATAGATTCCGCTCTCAAGATATTTTACTATTTCAATGTCGTAACCCTTCTTTTCGAGGTATTTTAATCCTTCGCGGCTTTTGGCGCAGCGCGGGTTATGGTAAATTTTCATAACTATATGATGTTTGTTTTTTATGAAATTATAGTAATCTTCCTGTGCCCTGAATTTTTTGTCGGTTTCCCCCGAATTATAGCGGTTGGATAAGTCAGGGTCGAGAATTCTGGCTTTTACATTGTCTTTCAACTGAATTTTTAACATTTCCTTCAGTTCTTCCTTTATTTCGGAATCATAAATTGGGCATGCAATTTCGATACGGCGGTTCAGGTTACGCGGCATCCAGTCGGCCGATGAAATAAACATGCGCTCATCGCCGTCGTTCCCAAAAAGAAACACCCTCGAATGTTCAAGATATTTATCTACAATGCTTATGGCCGAAATGTTTTCGCTCAGTTCTTTAATACCGGTTTGCATCCCGAATATACCGCGAACAATTAACTGAATTTTTACGCCTTCCCTGCTTGCTTCGTAAAGTTTTTGCATCATCCTTGGCGCTATCAAGCTGTTCATTTTAAGTATCATCCAGGCATTTTTACCTTTTCTGGCAAGTTCAATTTCACGGTCAATACACTCATTGAAAAACTCGCGCATAAAAAACGGACTTACAATCAGGTGTTTGTAGTCGAAGTGTTTGTAGTTGTGTTTGAAAAATTCAAAAACGTTTTCAACCTCGTCGGCTAATCGCGGATTTGAAGTCAACAGCCCTTCATCGGCATAAGTTTCGGCAGTGTTTTCATGAAAATTCCCTGTACCTATGTAAGCATAGTTCCTGAAAGCGTTCCCTTCCTTACGTTTTACCCATGCTAATTTGCTGTGGACTTTTATTCCCGGAACTCCGTTTATTACATAAGCGCCTTCTTCCTGCAGTTGGTTCGACCAGAATATGTTTGCCTCCTCGTCGAAACGGGCAAGTAATTCAATCACAACGGTTACCGTTTTCCCGTTTCTTACGGCATTAAGCAAAGCATTAAAAACTTGCGAGTTGCTGGCCACACGGTAAATAGTTATGCCAATTTCTTTTACCTGCGGGTCGATGGCGACTTCGCGCAAAAAATCGATAAAGTGGTTGAAAGTTTGATATGGATAGTGTAGCATCACGTCTTTTTTGCGCAGCACACTCAAAATACTGGTGTTAGGTCTCAAATCTTTATGCCTGAATGGCAAAAGTTCAGGATAGTAGTGTTTTCTTTTCCCAATCTTCGGGAAATTCATAAAATCTTTCTGGTTATGGTATCTTCCCCCCGGAATTACATTTTCGCCTGAGGTGATTTTCATTTTTTTGAAAATAAACTCACGTAAATCGTCAGGCATGGTTTCGTCGTAAACGAGCCTTACCGGTTTTGCAGTTTTTCTTTTTTTGAGACTGTGGCTCATTTTTTCGATAAAACTTTTTGAAATATCGTCGTCTATATCAAGTTCGGCATCACGGGTAATTTTTAATGTATAAGCTTCGTGAACATCGTAATCGAAATAGAAAAACAAATCGGTAAGGCAGTAGCGTATAACATCGTCGAGAAAAGTAACATACCGCTTTTTGCCAATTTTAGGAAGCACCAAAAACCGCGGAACCGAACGTTCCCTGGGTATCAGAATGAACGAATATGCCTTGTCGTCGGGGTTCGATTTTTTTGAAAGCTTTACTGCAAGGTAAACCGACCGGTCGCGCAGATAAGGGAATTTATTTTTATTGTTCAGCATTATCGGCACTAAGTTGGGAAGCACTTTGTTGTGAAAATATTTTTTTACGAATACACCCTGCGAATGGTTAAATTCTTTTTCGTCAACTAAAAAAATATTGTTTTCACTAAGTTCGGCAATGATGGTATTAAAAATTTCGCTTGCCTTATTTTGTTGCCGTATTACAATTTCCTGAATTTTATCGTGAAGTTCGTCGGGTGAAAAATTACCCAACATGCCCTCTTCGTCTTTCCCAATATCAACCATTTTTCGTATTGCCGCCACGCGAACCCTGAAAAATTCGTCGAGATTGTTCGAGCAAATACCAATAAAACGGATGCGTTCGAAAAGTGGTGTATTTATATCTTCGGCTTCCTGTAAAACACGTTCGTTAAACGAAAGCCAACTTATTTCGCGGTTTATGAAATGCTGATCGTAATACATAGCCTGATATTATTTTTAATGCGTGGCAATATCAGAAAACCTTATGAAATTTCAAACAATAAATTGTTAAATAAATTTTACTATTCGTTGCCAAACTGCATAAGATAGGCTTTTATAAAACCGTTTATTTCGCCGTCGAGTACCGCGTTAACGTTCCCTGTTTCGTATCCGGTACGAATATCTTTCACCATTTTGTAAGGCTGCAGTACATACGAGCGGATTTGCGACCCCCATTCTATTTTCTTTTTCTGTGCTTCTATTTCCATGGTTTTTTCGCGTCGTTTGCGCAGTTCCATTTCGTAGAGCTGCGATTTTAGCAGGCGCAGTGCATTTTCTTTGTTACCAAGCTGAGAGCGGCTTTCGGTGTTTTCAATAATAATTCCCGACGGGGCATGTTTTAGCCTGACACCGGTTTCCACCTTGTTCACGTTTTGGCCGCCGGCGCCACTACTGCGAAAGGTGTCCCATGTTATGTCGGCCGGGTTGATTTCAATTTCGATGGTATCGTCAACGAGCGGAGCTACATAAACCGATGTGAACGAGGTCATACGTTTGTTTTGCGCATTGAATGGAGACAAACGCACCAGCCGGTGTACTCCGTTTTCGCTTTTCAGGTAGCCGTAAGCATATTCGCCTTCTATTTCTATTGTGCAGCTTTTTATACCTGCTTCGTCGCCGGGCTGCATATCGGCAATTTTTAGTTTATAACCGTTTTGTTCTGCCCAGCGGGTGTACATGCGAAACAGCATATCGGCCCAGTCGTTACTTTCGGTTCCGCCGGCGCCGGCATTAATTTTTAACACTGCCCCCAAACAGTCCTCCTCGTTGCGAAGCATATTTTTTGATTCTAACTGCTCAATTTTCGCCAGTGTTTCCGAATAGTTTGCATTGACTTCATGTTCGCCTGCTTCTCCCGCTTCAAAAAATTCGTAAAGCACTATGAAATCTTCCACTGCCTGATTCACTTCTTTGAATCCGTCTGTCCAAACTTTTATGGAACGGATTTTTCGCATTTGGGCCTCGGCTTCTTTCGGGTTGTTCCAAAAATCGGGATCCTGAGTCCTCAGTTCTTCTTCCTGTAGTTGAATTAGTTTTACATCGTAGTCAAAGATGCCTCCTTAGCGCATCACGGCGCTCCAGTAAATCTTTTACCTGGTCTTTTAAAATCATGTGATCTGAATTTTTATGAAATACAAGTGTAGTAAGTTCCCAAATCGCTTAATTCGGAAGCGTTGATAAATTCAGCATGTGCTTTTACCTGTGCCTGTGCAAAATTAATGTAATTTTTTGCCGAGCGCAGGAACAATTCTTCGCGATCGGAATCAAGCAGCAGTAAATAGCTCATTATAATGTGTCCGGCCATCTCAACCATGCGGCGGGCATGGAAATCGATAAACTCGTTATCATCAACTGATGTTACTTTTTTCACAGCCTGCTCATAGTCGTCGGTTAAAATTTTCAACGAATGTTTCAGGTATTCTAACTGTGGCGATACTTTAAGCTCTTCGTACACACGAATCTGATTAAGGTAAGCGCCCGTTGTAACTCCGCGTATGGCAGCCACCACCTGCAGCTGGGTAGTTCCTTCGTAAATAGAAGTAATACGTGCATCGCGGTAAATACGTTCAACAGGGTAATCTTTCATAAACCCTGATCCTCCATGAACCTGAATGGCATCGTAAGCTAATTGGTTGGCAAACTCGCTTGACATGCCTTTAGCCAGCGGGGTGTAAATATCGGCCAGTCGCTGGTAATGTTTCATTTCTTCGCGTTCGTCTTTTTCCAGCTGGCGTTCTTCCGAAATATGCTGATAAGTTTTGCACATATCAACAAAGCGTGCTGTTTCGTAGAGCAAAGTTCTTGACGCATCCAATTTTGCTTTCATCATCGAAAGCATTTCGTAAACCGCAGGAAAATGGATGATAGCTTTTCCAAACTGCATTCTTTCCTTTGCATAGTTCAAGGCTTCGCGGTAAGCCGCTTCGCTAATTCCAACCGACTGGGCGGCAATTCCCAAGCGGGCGCCATTCATCAATGCCATAACATATTTAATCAAACCCATTCTGCGTGAGCCAACGAGTTCAGCCGGCGCATCCTTGAAAACAAGTTCACAGGTTGGCGAACCGATAATTCCCAATTTATGCTCAATACGGCGAACGGTTACGCCTCCTTTCAACTTATCGTAAATAAACATCGAAAGACCGCGACCGTCTTTGGTTCCTGGCTCAGAACGGGCCAGCACCAGCGAAATTTCTCCATCTCCGTTGGTTATGAAACGTTTCACTCCATTTAACAACCATGTTTTTTTATCTTCGTCCCATGTTGCTTTCAACTGCACTGCCTGAAGGTCGGAACCGGCATCGGGCTCGGTTAAGGTCATAGCCATTGTTTCGCCGGCAGAAACACGCGGCAGGAAACGCTCCTTCTGGTCTTCCGAAGCAAACTCGTTAATAGTTTCGGCACAGTCCTGCAAACCCCATATATTCACAAAACCGGCATCGGCACGCGAAACAATGTCGGCTGCCATTATATACGGCACAATAGCGAAATTCAACCCTCCATATTTGTATGGCAGCGACATTCCCATAAGGCCTGCCCGTTTTAATGCCTCAATATTTTCCTGTGTTCCGTTGGCATAAACCACATGCCCATCGACAAGCTGTGGCCCTTCGGCATCAATACCTTCGGCATTAGGGGCAATAATATCGCCACAAATTTCACCTACAATTTCAAGGACGCGGTCGTAACTGTCAAGCGCATCTTCATAATCAACAGGTGCAAAAGGGAATTCTCTCCGGAACGAAAAATTACGTTCTTTCAGCCGGACTATTTTTCCCATTAACGGATGGTTCAAATGAAATTTCAATTCACTGTTGTCGCTATAATAATTAACCATGGTCTTTTATTTTTGATTGATATTTTATTATTCAGATTTGCTTATTTTTATTGATGTTTTATGATTCGATTACCATCGGCAGCCTGCATTCTCAAACCGTTACAATTTGTAACGGTTTCATTTCCCTCATCGGCAAGTCGTTTTTTTAATACACGCCAATATACTTGTGGGTTGTCGCTTCCAGTCAACACTTCAATGACGTCCACAATGGAAAACCACCATTTTTCGGCGCTTTCATCCCATACGGAACGAACTTTTCTGTTTTCAAACAGTTGAATTTTATTTGTTGACATTAGAATCGAAAATCAAGTATTACTTTTTGTTCTGTTGATAATATTTTATCATTTTAGGAATCACATCGAAAACATCGCCTGTGATAACATAATCGGCAATGGAATTAATCGGAGCTTCCGAGTCGGTATTAATTGCAATAATCTGAGCTGATTGATCCATCCCCGCGCGGTGCTGGATTTGCCCCGAAATGCCACATGCGATATATAATTTAGGCCGTACGGTTAATCCGGTCTGGCCAATCTGGCGTTCGTGTCCGGCAAAGCCTGCATCAACAGCAGCGCGCGAAGCGCCAACTTCGCCGCCCAAAACTTCAGCAAGATCGTACAGCAATTTAAAATTCTCAGTTGAGCCGACACCATATCCACCTGCAACAATAATGGGCGAACCTTTTATATTCAGCTTACTTTTTTCAATATGCCGTTCCAGTATTTCAACAACAAAATCAGTATCGCTAACATATTTTGAAACATCGAGTTTTACGACTTCTCCTTTGTATTTCGGATCGAGAATATTTTTTCTCATTACCCCTTCCCTGACAGTTGCCATTTGCGGACGACAATCGGGATTAATGATGGTGGCAATAATATTCCCTCCAAAAGCAGGACGAATCTGGTAAAGCAGGTCTTCATATTTTTTATCGGCCTTTTTATCCTCATGATCGCCAATTTCAAGGCTGGTACAGTCGGCTGTTAAACCGCTGTGCAAAGCCGATGAAACACGCGGCCCAAGGTCGCGGCCAATAGAAGAAGCTCCCATAAGGGCAATCTGCGGTTTTTCCTCCTCGAAAAGTTTTACAACAATTGAGGTATGCGGCAATGTTTGATAAGGGTACAACCTTTTATCGTCAGCAAGATAAAGTTTATCAACACCGTAAGGAATTACATGACTTGCAATTTCATCGAGTTCGTAACCGATTGCAATGGCTTCCAGTTTACACTTTAACCGGTCGGCCAGCGACCTGCCCTTGGTCAGCAGTTCCTGGCTTACTTCGGCTATTTGGCCATCTTCTATTTCGCAATAAACAAATACGCTATTCATCTTTTTTACTTTTTTCAAGGTTGAATTAACCGATGGTGTGACTTTTTATTAACTCAATCATCATGTTTTCAATTTCTGCATCGGCACTCGAAATTACTTTTGAATCTTTTGCCTGAAGTACTACATTTTCGATGGCTTTGACTTTTGTTGGCGAACCGGTCAAACCAAGTTGCGAATGGTCGGTTTCAATATCATTTACTGTCCATTCCGGAATATTTAAATCAGGTTGTTCGTTAGATTTTTCGTTCTGAAGCTCGGTAGCTGTTTTCGCATGTTTGTACTGCATTAGCAATTTTGCATTTCGTGTACGGCACTCAGGCGCAGTTCCGTTAACAGTAATAACGAGTGGAAGCTGGCATTTAACAGTTTCCACTCCGCGATCAAGGCGGCGTTTCAAAACAATTGTATCGTTTTTCAGTTCTTTTACTTCTTCAACATACGTAACTTGCAGCAAATTGAGTTTTTCAGCTACCTGTGGCCCAACTTGTGCGGTATCGCCGTCAATAGCCTGGCGCCCTGCAATAATCAAGTCGATTTTCCCCATTTTTTTCAACGCCTGCCCAATGGCATACGAAGTTGCCAGCGTATCGGAGCCTGCAAAAGCACGGTCGGTAAGCAAAATTCCACTATCGGCCCCTCTGAATAAACTTTCGCGGATAATATCAGCGGCACGGCCGGGCCCCATGGTAAGAACTGTTACAGTTGTTCCTGCATATTGGTCTTTGATACGCAAAGCCTGTTCCAGCGCATTCAAGTCCTCCGGATTGAAAATAGCAGGAAGTACTGCCCGATTCACCGTCCCATCAGCTTTCATTGCATCTTTGCCAACATTTCGGGTGTCGGGAACCTGTTTGGCTAAAACAATAATTTTGTACGCTTTCATCTATTTTTTTGATTTAATTTTTTGATTCACTATCTTTAAAACAAAAGAGGAATCTGTAACAAATCCCCCCTTTATTTACTTGAAAATTAATTTCTTAAGCCTGAGCCGCAGGCCCTCCAAAACTCATTGGCGGGAGCATTGTTTCCGGCCCCGATTTAACATCTTTAATCGTTCCGTGAACAGATTCAAATCTTTTTATATTATCCTGCAAAGCAAATAACAAACGCTTTGCATGTTCAGGTGTTAAAATAACCCGCGATTTTACGTTTGCTTTTGGAACTCCGGGCATAACCCTGACAAAATCAACAACAAACTCGGAACTTGAATGAGTAATAACCGCAAGATTCGAATAAATGCCCTGGGCAATTTCGTCACTCAGTTCAATATTAATTTGCTGCGTTATCTGGTTTTTAGCATCCATAATTTTTATTTTTACCTTTTCGTGTCAACTAACTGATCATATTCCGCTTTTGAACCAACAACAAGGTTTTTATATTCTTTCAGCCCTGTACCAGCCGGAATAAGATGACCACAAATTACGTTTTCTTTCATGCCGTCTAAGTAATCTACTTTTCCGTTTATTGCAGCTTCGTTCAGCACTTTTGTAGTTTCCTGGAACGATGCGGCAGACAGCCAGCTGCGAGTTTGCAATGCAGCTTTAGTGATACCCTGCAAAATTTGGCTTGAAGTTGCGGGGACAGCATCTCTGGCTTCGACTAATTTTTTATCCTTACGGCGCAGCTGCGAATTTTCGTCCCTCAATCTTCTGGCTGAAATAATCTGGCCGGCTTTCAATCCTTCCACATCTCCCGAATCGATTACAACTTTTTTGTTGTATATCCAGTCGTTTTCCGATACAAATTCATTTTTATCGACTACCTGCTTTTCAAGGAAACGGGTATCACCCGGATCTTCAATTTCTACTTTCCTCATCATCTGGCGGATAATGACTTCGTAATGTTTGTCGTTAATTTTTACCCCCTGCATACGATAAACGTCCTGAACTTCATTCAGAATGTATTCCTGAACAGCAGTAGGACCTTTGATTGCCAGAATATCAGAAGGAGTAATTGCCCCATCGGATAAAGAAGTTCCCGCCCTTATGTGGTCATTTTCCTGAACAAGTATTTGTTTTGAAAGCGGAACAAGGTATTTTTTTACCTCACCGGTTTTTGTTGTAACTATTATTTCCCGATTACCGCGTTTTATTTTGCCCAACGAAACTTCGCCATCTATCTCGGAAACCACAGCCGGATTCGAGGGATTACGCGCTTCGAACAGCTCGGTAACACGTGGCAAACCACCCGTGATATCACCTGCTTTACCGGCAGCACGCGGAATTTTCACCAAAACTGCACCGGCCTTAACTTCCTGACCGTTTGAAACTACAATATGACCGCCAACCGGTAGGTTGTATGAACGTATCATATCGTTATTTTTATCCATAATTTTCAGGGTCGGGTTTTTGGTTTTATCCCTTGTTTCGATAATTACTTTTTCACTGTAACCGGTCTGCTCGTCCGATTCTTCGTGGAATGTAACTCCGTCAATAAGATTTTCAAACTCTATTTTACCTTCAAATTCAGTAATAATAACCCCATTAAACGGATCCCATTCACAAATTAATTTTCCCTTACGGATTTCTTCGCCGTTTTTAACATAAAGCCTTGAACCGTAAGGAATTGAATGGATTGAAAGTGGAATATTTGTGTTTTTATCGACAATTTTCAACTCGGTCAAACGGCTAACAACTATGTCGTGCGAACTTCCATCATCGTTTTTATATTCTACCGAACGCAGCTCTTCAATTTCAACATAACCGTCGTATTTAGATTCAACTTGAGATTGAGCCGAAATATTACCGGCAATACCCCCTACGTGGAATGTACGCAGTGTAAGCTGAGTTCCCGGCTCGCCAATCGACTGGGCCGCAATAACGCCCACTGCTTCGCCGCGCTGTACTTTTTTACCGGTAGCCAGATTTCGTCCATAACATTTGGAACAAACACCAGCTTTTGATTCGCAGGTTAATACAGAGCGTATTTCAACAGTTTCAATAGGCGACTCTTCTATAATATTGGCTATTTCTTCTGTAATTTCATCACCCGACTTAACGATTAAATCGCCGCTTAACGGGTGATAAATATCGTGAACCGAAGTACGGCCAACAATTCTGTCGGAAAGCGAAGCAACAACTTCTTCATTACTTTTAATTGCAGCGGCAACAATTCCGCGCAAAGTTCCGCAATCGTCTTCAGAGATAATTACATCATGCGCAACGTCAACCAAACGACGGGTAAGATAGCCTGCGTCGGCTGTTTTCAGCGCTGTATCGGCCAACCCTTTACGGGCGCCGTGGGTCGAAATAAAGTATTCCAAAACGGAAAGCCCTTCTTTAAAGTTCGCCAAAATCGGGTTTTCAATAATCTGAGAACTGGTAGAACCTGATTTTTGAGGTTTTGCCATCAAACCCCTCATTCCGCATAACTGCCTGATTTGTTCCTTCGAACCTCTGGCGCCGGAGTCAAGCATCATGTATATCGAGTTGAAGCCATCTTTATCTGAACTCAACGTTTTCATTACAGAGTTGGTAAGTTTGACGTTGGCATGTGTCCAGATGTCAATTACCTGATTGTATCTTTCGTTGTTTGTTATAAAGCCCATGTTGTAATTTGAAATTACTTCTTCAACTTCGGCATAACCATCAGTTACTATTGACTCTTTATCATCGGGAATAATAACATCATCGAGATTGAACGACAACCCTCCGTGATATGCCATAGTGTAACCGAGATTTTTAATATCGTCGAGAAATGCAACGGTTATAGCATTTCCGCATTTATTAAATATATCGGATATAATGGTACGCAGCGATTTTTTTGTAAGCAACAGGTTAATATAACCAGCCTGTCGCGGTACATACTCGTTAAACAATACCCTACCCACTGAAGTTTCTATGATGTGTTTGAAATAATTGCCGTTTTCGTCAATATCTTCAATCTTAACTTTCACAATTGAATGTAAATCAACTGCTTTTTCTGAGTAAGCAATAATTACTTCTTCAGGCGAGTAAAACGTCATTCCCTCTCCTCTTAATCCTTTTCTGGGTTTGGTCATATAATACAAACCAAGAACCATATCCTGCGACGGTACCTGTATTGGCGCCCCGTTAGCAGGGTTCAAAAGGTTATGTGAGGCAAGCATCAGCAACTGAGCTTCAAGAATTGCGGCATTTCCTAACGGAAGGTGTACAGCCATCTGGTCTCCATCGAAGTCGGCATTAAAGCCGGTACAAACCAACGGGTGCAACTGAATAGCTTTACCTTCAATCAAAACCGGCTGGAAAGCCTGAATTGAAAGGCGGTGCAGTGTGGGCGCACGGTTAAGTAATACCGGGTGTCCTTTTAATACGTTTTCAAGAATTTCCCATACTACGGGGTCTTTTCTGTCGACTATTTTTTTAGCTGATTTTACTGTTTTTACAATACCTCGTTCAATCAATTTTCTGATTACAAATGGTTTGTAAAGTTCGGCGGCCATTTCTTTAGGAAGCCCACATTCGTGAATCTGCAATTTTGGCCCTACCACAATTACCGAGCGTGCAGAATAGTCAACACGCTTACCCAGCAAGTTTTGGCGGAAACGCCCCTGCTTGCCTTTCAAACTGTCGGACAGTGATTTCAGTGCGCGGTTATTTTCCGTTTTAACTGCATTCGATTTTCTGGAATTATCTAACAGCGAATCAACTGCTTCCTGCAACATTCGTTTTTCGTTTCTAAGAATAACGTCCGGCGCTTTAATTTCTATCAAACGTTTTAAGCGGTTGTTACGTATAATAACTCTGCGGTAAAGATCATTCAAATCGGATGTTGCAAAGCGCCCTCCGTCAAGCGGAACTAAGGGGCGTAAATCGGGCGGTATAACCGGTACAACCTTAACAATCATCCACTCCGGGCGGTTCAGGCTTTTGCTCGCCCTGAATGCTTCAACAACCTGTAATCTTTTTAAAGCTTCGTTTTTACGCTGTTGAGAAGTTTCGATGTTTGCCTTGTGACGAAGCGTATAGGAAAGATCGTCCAAGTCAAGGCGGCTTAATATTTCATACAATGCCTCAGCGCCCATTTTTGCAACAAACTTGTTTGGATCTCCATCTTCGAGATATTGATTTTCTTTTGGAAGAGTTTCCAATATATCAAGGTATTCTTCTTCAGTCAAAAAATCAAGTTCTTTAACTCCATCAACTGCTTTAACTCCGGGGTTAACAACCACGTAACGTTCGTAGTAAATAATTGTGTCAAGTTTTTTTGTTGGCAGTCCAAGCAAGTAACCGATTTTATTCGGCAACGATCTGAAATACCATATATGGGCAACAGGCACAACCAATGATATATGCCCCATCCTTTCGCGGCGTACTTTTTTTTCTGTAACTTCAACCCCACAGCGGTCGCAAACAATTCCCTTGTAACGAATGCGTTTGTATTTTCCGCAGTGACACTCGTAGTCTTTCACCGGACCAAAAATCCGTTCGCAAAAAAGACCATCACGCTCAGGTTTATACGTTCTGTAATTTATCGTTTCGGGTTTTATAACTTCACCAAACGAACGCTCCAGTATCTCTTCAGGTGATGCAATACTTATCGATACTTTCGAGAAGCTGGTTTTTGCTTTATTATCTTTTTTGAATGCCATAATCTAAATAAAAATCATTATAACAGAATCAAAATATTGTTTGGAACTACTCCATTCTAACACTGAGGCCCAAACCTCTAAGTTCGTGCAACAAAACACTGAGCGATTCGGGAATGCCCGGCTGCAGCATAGGTTCGCCTTTAACAATCGACTCGTATGCTTTAGCCCTTCCCATTACATCGTCGGATTTAACGGTGAGGACTTCCTGAAGAATATGCGATGCACCAAATGCCTCAAGCGCCCAAACTTCCATTTCACCAAAGCGCTGTCCGCCAAACTGGGCTTTACCGCCTAATGGTTGCTGTGTAATCAGAGAATAAGGCCCTATCGAACGGGCATGCATTTTGTCTTCAACCATGTGGCCAAGTTTCATCATATAAATTACGCCAACTGTGGCCGACTGATCGAAAATTTCTCCTGTTTCACCGTCAATCAGGCGTGTTTGCCCAAAACGCGGAATACCGGCTTTATCTGTATATTCGGTAATCTGTTCAAGGCTTGCACCATCGAAAATTGGAGTAGAAAACCTGACTCCCAATTCCTTGCCTACCCAGCCTAATACGGTTTCATAAATTTGCCCCAGGTTCATCCTTGATGGTACACCCAGAGGATTCAAAACAATATCAACAGGGGTACCGTCGGAAAGGAACGGCATGTCTTCCTGGCGTACAACCCGCGAAACAATACCTTTGTTTCCATGTCGTCCGGCCATTTTATCGCCAATCTGGAGTTTACGTTTTTTTGCAATGTAAACCTTGGCAAGCTGTATAATGCCTGCGGGTAATTCATCTCCTATGGTTACATTGTAACGCTCGCGGAACGCAACCGCTTCGGCTTCCTTGTGTTTTGCAATATAATTATTGATTACCTGGAAAATCAAATTATTCTTATCTTTATCAGTAGTCCATCTCAATGGATTAACGCTCAGATAGTCCACTTCCTGAAGTTGCTTAAGCGTAAATTTAACACCTTTTGCAATTACTTCAGTTCCGTAATAATCTTTCACGCCCCGCGAAACTTTTCCCGCTAACAAAGTGAAAAGTTTGTCTTCGAGTTTTGTACGAAACTCTGATACACTTTTACCAAATTTTTCGTCAATTTGATCAAGCAGTGTTTTTGTAGCTTTTCCCTTTTTATCTTTTGTAACTCTCGAAAAAAGTTTTTTATCAATAACAGTACCCGATAATGATGGAGGCGCTTTTAAAGAAGCGTCTTTTACATCGCCTGCTTTATCGCCAAAAATAGCGCGTAACAGTTTTTCTTCAGGTGATGGATCCGACTCGCCTTTCGGGGTTATTTTTCCAATGAGTATGTCGCCGGGTTTTACATCGGCGCCAATTCTTATTAATCCATTTTCATCAAGGTCTTTGGTGGCTTCTTCGCTCACATTTGGAATATCGGAAGTAAATTCTTCAATACCTCTTTTGGTATCACGTACTTCAAGGCTGTACTCATCAATATGAACGGAAGTGAAAATATCTTCACGAACAATTTTTTCTGAAATAACAATTGCATCCTCATAATTATACCCCTGCCAAGGCATAAAGGCAACCATGAGGTTACGTCCGAGAGCAAGCTCTCCGTTCTGGGTTGCATACCCCTCAGTGAGCATTTCGCCCTGTTTAACTCTTTGTCCTTTTCTTACAGTAGGTTTCAGGTCAACTGTAGTTCCCTGATTAGTTTTTGTATATTTATCAAGTTTATACGTAACAACTTCGGGAGAGAAACTGACAAATTTATCGTTTTCCGCAACATCGTAACGAACAATTATTTGAGTTGCATCAACATATTCAACAGTACCATCAAATTCGGCTTTAATCAAAATCCTTGAGTCGGATGCTACCCTTGCTTCGAGACCGGTACCCACAATCGGGGCTTCAGGACGGAGAAGCGGCACGGCCTGCCTCATCATGTTCGAACCCATCAACGCACGGTTTGCATCGTCGTGTTCAAGGAACGGTATTAACGATGCGGCAACAGATACTATCTGGTTTGACCCGACATCCATCAGGTTTACCCTGTTTCCGTCAACCACCGGATAATCACCATCCAAACGCGATTTTACTCTTTGGTTGATAAAATTCCCTTGTGGATCGATAGGTGTATTTGCCTGTGCAATCATCAAATTTTCTTCTTCTTCAGCGGTAAGAAAAACAACTCCTTCGTCAGATAAATCAACCTTTGCATTCTCAACCTTTCGGTAAGGAGTTGAGATAAAACCAAGTTCGTTAATTTTTGCGAAAACACAGAGTGACGAAATTAATCCGATATTCGGCCCCTCAGGGGTTTCAATCGGGCAAAGCCTGCCGTAGTGAGTGTAGTGAACGTCGCGAACCTCAAATCCCGCTCTTTCGCGTGAAAGGCCGCCCGGCCCAAGCGCCGACATACGACGTTTGTGTGTCATTTCGGCCAGCGGGTTGGTTTGATCCATAAACTGCGAAAGTGCGCTGGTACCAAAGAACGAATTGATGACTGATGACAGGGTTTTTGAATTGATAAGATCAATAGGCGTAAAAACCTCGTTATCCCTAACGTTCATCCTTTCGCGAATGGTACGCGACATACGCGCGAGACCAACACCAAACTGACTGTAAAGCTGTTCGCCAACTGTACGGACTCTACGGTTGCTTAAATGGTCAATATCATCAACATCGGTTTTCGAGTTGACTAACTGTATAAGATGCTTGATAATTGCTATTATATCTTCTTTGGTAAGAATCCGTGTTTCAGAATCAACATCAAGCATTAATTTTTTATTAATCCTGTAACGGCCTACCTCGCCAAGGTCATACCTCTTGTCAGAAAAGAAAAGTTTATCAATCACGTCGCGTGCGGTAGCCTCATCGGGCGGTTCAGCGTTACGTAACTGGCGGTAAATATGTAAAACCGCTTCTTTTTCCGAATTACACGGGTCTTTCTGAAGTGTATTATAAATAATGGCAAAATCCTGTTGGTTTTGATCCTCCTTGTGCAGAAGTATTGCTTTTGCGCCTGAATCGACAATTTCGTCGATGTGATGGTCTTCTAAAACCACTTCACGATCGATGATAATTTCGTTACGCTCAATAGATACTACTTCGCCGGTATCTTCGTCAACAAAATCTTCTATCCACGATTTTAATACACGTGCTGCCAATCTTCGGCCAACAACCTTTTTTAACTTGGTTTTCGATACTTTTACTTCATCAGCCAAATCAAAAATCTCAAGGATGTCCTTATCACTTTCGAAACCGATAGCGCGCAGCAATGTAGTTACAGGTAATTTCTTTTTTCTGTCGATGTAGGCATACATCACACTGTTGATATCGGTTGCAAACTCAATCCATGATCCTTTAAATGGAATGATTCGGGCTGAATAAAGTTTTGTGCCATTTGCATGTAAGCTTTGTCCGAAAAATACGCCCGGCGAACGGTGCAGCTGAGATACAATAGCGCGTTCGGTACCGTTAATAACAAAGGTTCCGCGATCGGTCATGTATGGCACCATACCAAGGTACACGTCCTGAACAACGGTATCAAAATCTTCGTGTTCCGGATCGGTGCAATACAGTTTTAACTTGGCCTTTAACGGCACACTAAAAGTTAAGCCATGCTCAATACATTCCTGTACTGAATACCTCGGCGGGTCAACCTGATAGTCAATGAATTCCAGTACAAAATTATTTCGTGTGTCTGTAATCGGAAAATTTTCCTGGAATACACGAAATAGCCCTTCATTTTTTCTGTTATCAGGCGTGGTTCTTAACTGAAAAAATTCTTTAAACGATTTAACTTGTACTTCTAAGAAGTCAGGGTAATCAAACCTGGTTTGTGTTGAGGAAAAATTTATCCTCTCTTTTTTTGTATATACTGACATGTATTTATACAGATTTAATTATATGAAATATAAATACACAAAGAGGTTTAGAATCCTAAGTTACAGGATTCTAAACCAAATAACTTTAAAAAAGTCTGAATGCGAATTATTTAACTTCAACTTCAGCTCCTGCTTCAACTAACTGATTCTTAAGTGATTCAGCTTCGTCTTTTGATACTTTTTCCTTGATAGCTTTTGGAGCGCTATCAACTACTTCTTTAGCTTCTTTTAAGCCGAGGCCGGTAAGTTCTTTTACTAATTTAACTACTGCCAACTTCGACTGACCTGCTGATTTTAAAATAACATCAAATTCAGTTTGCTCAGCAACAACTTCAGCATCGCCGCTGCTTCCGGCTGGACCTGCAACTGCAACTGCTGCTGCAGCTGGTTCAATACCATACTCGTCTTTCAGGATTCCAGCTAATTCATTAACTTCTTTAACAGTTAAGTTTACTAACTCTTCTGCAAGCTGTTTTAAATCTGCCATTTTTATTACGTTTTATTAATTATTTCTTTAAAATTATTCTTTCTCTCCCAGTGTTTTTAAAACACCATGAATGATATTTCCACCGGATTGAAGCTGTCCAAGAACAGTTTTCATCGGTGACTGTAACAGAGCAATAACATCAGCAATAAGTTCGTTTTTCGATTTAACTGCAATTAATGCGTCCAGCTGATTTTCGCCCATATAAACACTTTCCTGAACATAAGCTGCCTTTAACACAGGCCTTTTATGTTTTTTGCTGAAGTCTTTAATGAGTTTTGCCGGAACATTAGCATTCTCGGAAAACATTACTGTTGTATTTCCCTTTAGCGCATCGTAAATTTCTTCAACATTCTTATTCGAATTTTCAAGAGCTTTACGTAACAGAGTATTCTTAACAACAACCAGTTTTACATCCTGATTAAAACATTGTCTCCTTAAATTGCTGGTATTTTCAGCATTCAAACCACTAATGTCTGTCAGATAAAAATGGCTGTATGAATCAATTTGTTCCTGTAAATTATTGATATTAATTTGCTTTTCCGAACGTTTCATCTTTAACACATTTTTAGTCTATCATCGACTTTGGTTCAACTTGAATACCAAGGCTCATGGTACTGGACAGGTAAATACTTTTTACATAAGTACCTTTTGCTGCAACAGGTTTTAGCTTAATGATTGTATTCATAAATTCAACCGCATTTTCTTTGATCATCTCCGGAGGAAATGAAACTTTTCCAATAGAGGTATGAACAATGCCGAATTTATCGACTTTAAAATCAATTTTACCTTGTTTGACTTCGCTGACTGCTTTACCAACATCCATTGTTACGGTACCGCTTTTGGGGTTTGGCATTAACCCGCGAGGCCCTAAAATACGGCCTAAAGCCCCAACTTTTCCCATAACAGGTGGCATTGTGATAATTACGTCAACATCAGTCCAACCGCCTTTGATTTTTTCAATGTAATCATCTAAACCTACATAGTCAGCGCCGGCATCTTTTGCCTCCTGCTCTTTGTCGGGAGTTACAAGCGCCAAAACGCGAACTTCTTTTCCAGTTCCATGGGGTAAAGAAACTACGCCTCTAACCATCTGGTTAGCTTTTCTTGGGTCAACTCCAAGTCTTACATCAATATCAACAGATGCATCGAATTTTGTGAAGGTAATTTCCTTTACTAATTTTGATGCTTCGTCGATGGAGTAAATCTTACCTTTTTCGAGTTTAGCAAGAAAAGTTTTTTTATTTTTCGTAATTCTGCCCATCTTTAAAAGATTTATTTAGTTTTTGAATGGTGAAGTACCTTTAACAGTAATTCCCATACTTCTGGCAGTTCCGGCAACCATTTTCATGGCCGATTCAGCAGTAAAGCAATTAAGGTCGGCCATTTTAACCTCGGCAATTTGTTTTACCTGGTCCCAGGTTACCGAACCCATTTTATTAACATGTGGTTCAGCTGATCCTTTTTTTGCTTTAGATGCCTCAAGCAACTGGATAGCAACAGGTGGTTGTTTTACAATGAAGTCAAACGACTTGTCGGCATAAACAGTAATAATAACCGGGAGAACTTTACCTGCCTGGTCTTGTGTCCTTCCGTTAAACTGTTTGCAGAACTGCATTATATTCACACCTTTTGAACCCAATGCCGGCCCCACCGGTGGCGAAGGGTTAGCCGCGCCACCTTTGATCTGTAATTTAATTAATCCAAAAATTTCTTTCGCCATAACAATAAATTAGAGCGTTACTATTCCTTTTCGACTTGCATAAAGCTAAGTTCCAAAGGCGTTTTCCGTCCAAAAATCTTCACCATTACCTGCAGCTTTTTCTTTTCTTCATTTATTTCTTTAATAGTTCCGTTAAAGCCGTTAAATGGTCCGTCGATTACTTTAACCGTCTCGTCAACTACAAACGGGTTATTCATCTCTTCACCGATTTCAGCCAATTCGTCAATGCGGCCAAGAATCCTGTTTACTTCGCTTTGCCTCATTGGCACCGGATCCCCACTTTTGGTGTCGCCAAGGAATCCAATTACATTCGGCACGTTTCTCAGTGTGTGTGCAACTTCACCCACCAGCAAAGCTTCGATCAATACATAACCCGGGAAAAAGTTTCGCTCCTTACTGATTTTTTTACCATTCCGGATTTGATAAACTTTTTCTGTCGGTATAAGAACTCGGTCAACAAAGCCCTTAAGATCCCCATTTGCGATTTCGTTTTCGATATATTCCTTTGCTTTTTTTTCTTTGCCGCCAATGGCGCGCAGGACATACCACTTTTTACTATTTTCGCTCATAACGAACTTAGAGTTTATTAATAAAACAATCCATAAATAAATCCCATTATATTCCTGAATGACAAGTCTATAACGAAAATTATGATAGATATTATAAAGGAAGCAACCATCACAACTAATGCACTGCTTTGCAGTTCTTTCCAGGTAGGCCACGTTACTTTATGTACAAGTTCATCGTAGGCCTCCTGCAGATATAATTTAAATTTCATTTTAAAATTTTGTTTTTGTACGGAAGGTAAGACTCGAACTTACTGCAAAAACCACTCCCTAATTTGAGTTTCATCCGAATATAGTCCCGGGTAATAACCCGAGACTATATTTAATAATAACAATGTTAAGCTTATTCAATAATTTCAGTTACCTGTCCTGCACCTACAGTACGACCTCCTTCGCGGATTGCAAAGCGAAGACCGATGTTAAGAGCAACCGGATAAATCAATTCAACTTCGATTGATACGTTATCGCCGGGCATAACCATTTCACGTCCTTCAGGGAGATGAACCTCGCCGGTAATATCAAGTGTACGAATATAGAACTGCGGACGATATTTGTTGTGGAATGGCGTATGACGTCCACCTTCTTCTTTTTTCAAAACATAAACTTCGGCTTTGAATTTTTTATGAGGTGTAATTGTACCCGGTTTTGCCAAAATTTGTCCACGTTTAATTTCTTTTTTGTCAACACCGCGAAGCAACAAACCAACGTTGTCGCCGGCTTGTCCGTCATCGAGAATTTTACGGAACATTTCAACACCTGTACAAACTGTTTTACGGCCTTCAGCTCCTAATCCAATTAACTGAAGTTCGTCGCCGGTATGAATTTTACCGGTTTCAATACGTCCTGTTGCAACAGTACCGCGACCGGTAATTGAGAATACATCTTCAACCGGCATAAGGAATGGTTTGTCAATATCGCGCGGAGGCAGCGGTATCCATGAGTCAACTGCATCCATAAGTTCCATAACTTTTTCTTCCCACTGCGGTTCACCGTTCATTGCTCCAAGGGCAGACCCCCTGATTACAGGAGTGTTGTCTCCGTCGAATTCATAGAATGACAGTAATTCGCGGACTTCCATTTCAACTAATTCCAGTAATTCCTCATCATCAACCATATCCACTTTGTTCATGAATACAACTAATCTGGGAACGTTTACCTGACGAGCCAAAAGAATATGCTCGCGTGTTTGCGGCATAGGGCCATCGGTAGCAGCTACTACAATAATTGCACCGTCCATCTGGGCAGCACCGGTAACCATGTTCTTAACATAGTCGGCGTGACCGGGACAGTCAACGTGTGCATAGTGACGTTTTTCAGTCTGGTATTCAACGTGAGCCGTATTAATAGTGATACCCCTTTCTTTTTCTTCAGGAGCGTTGTCGATAGCATCAAAAGATTTAACTTCTGAAAGACCTTTTTTAGCCAATACCATTGTAATGGCAGCTGTCAAGGTAGTTTTACCATGGTCAACGTGGCCAATTGTGCCAATATTGACATGTTCTTTATCCCTTACAAATGTTTGTTTAGCCATAATTCCAAAATTTTAATTTATTTTATTTTAATTCATTTGAGCCGAAGACGAGAATTGAACTCGTGACCTCATCCTTACCAAGGATGCGCTCTACCCCTGAGCTACTCCGGCATTTAATACTTAAAGAAGACATGAGCAAAAAGAAATTTTCTTTGTACCCAAACCTCTTGAAATGAGCGGGAGACGGGACTCAAACCCGCGACCCTCAGCTTGGAAGGCTAATGCTCTATCAACTGAGCTACTCCCGCAATCATTATATTTGCAAAAATGCCGTGCAAAATTAAATAATTTCACGAAACATCAAACAAAAGTCAATTTTCTTGTTCGAATCAAAATATTCAGCAGTTTTTTTAATTGTTAAATTTGGGTTTATAAAACCCTCAAACCCCTTGTTTTACAAGCAAACCGCTTTAATTTCGAATGTTTCTTGAACGCCCCCTAAAAAGGGTTTGCAAATATAAAAATATTATTTTGAAAAACTAAATAAACAAATAGCAATTTTAACTTTTATTTGTTTTTGAACGGGGAACAACGCACGGAAATAATTATGAATCGGGAAAATTGAGGAAACAGGGAAAAAACCGGAAGGACAATACCTCTATTAAGTTTTACATTCATAACTCATATTTCTTAATTCATAATTATTCTTTTATTTTATCAATCAGCAACTGTACTTTTTGCCGCTGGGAGTTAAAGAATTTGAACCGTTCTTTTTCCATTGCACCGCTAATTGGAACAGAGCGTTGGGTTAATTTTTGGAACCAGCTCTCGGTATCCTGACAAAACCGCCCATCTGAAATGGTTAATCCGTTACCGCCAAATATCTTGATCACACATTTGGTTGTTTGTGTATTTTTGAAGAGCATGAAAGTGTTTTCAAGATTAATTTCGCTTACATAAAATCTGAAAGGCACGTTATGCACTCCTTTTGTTCCTTTTTCCGCCCAGTGTTCCAATGTATCTATCATATCCAACAGCTGTCCGCAAATTAGCAAAGGTGTATTCTTCTCGCTAAAGTCTTCCATGTCTGTATGATAATACAATAATCTTAATACCGATTCCATTGTATAAGATGTCCATATTTCGGTGGAAGGCATAAGCAGAAAATTTTTTGTTATACTGTCATAGTATTTCGATAATTCATCGGTATTCAGTTCTTTTACAAATTCTTCGTAACCTGCCGGATAGCCACAAACACTTTTGTTCCACGAAAAAAGCTGAAAATAAGTTAGTTCCTTATAAAAAAGGAAATTGAATAACTGGATTTCCGAAGCAGTCAATATCAGTTCGGATTCAGGCATACGCCTGAGATCGTCAACAAAATTGGCCAAAAATTGGGCAAAGGCTAAATAGCTTTTAAGATCAGTAAAATCTAAAGTCGCATAGTCGCATAAAAACTGATTGCCTGTAACGCCGCCAATAGAATCCAATGATATTAGAAAATGCTTGCTAAGTGTATATAATTCTTTTATATCCAGTAACTGATCGCAACGAATCCGACGGTATGCCGAATCATGACTTATATTCAGCACTTCCGATATTTCATCAACCAAGGCGAACCTTGCAGGAAGACTTCTTCGTATCTCTTCAAACAATCGGCCTTGTACTTCAAACTTTTTTTCTGAATTATTCATTTTTCAATCAAGTTTTTCAATTAATTTTTTGTAAAAAATACAAATATCCTACAACGCTTAATTACTTTTTGTAAAATAAATAAAAAGAAACATAAGAAACAAGAAAATTTATTGCTTTTATAATTTTTAGAAAACATGCCGGCAAAAACCGCCATACAGGTACATAAAACGGTATATATATTTGTGTTGACATTGCACTGAGAGTACATTAAAATTGGATGTACAACAGTTGCAAAAAATTAATTACTAAACCTGTTGTGCATTTAGCAAATATTTATTTTGATATTGTTTAAATTCCTATTAAATACAAATAGATTTAAATATTGAATCATAGTTAAAGCTGTAATTTTAGAGCTAATT
>Ga0082212_10001460_pt1 | contig 34842 bp, 21 predicted proteins | sample TergutNt197P3_FD_71548 | JGI IMG/M metagenome (GOLD analysis project Ga0082212, IMG submission 71548) | Neocapritermes taracua P3 segment gut microbial communities from Petit-Saut dam, French Guiana - Nt197 P3 | ecosystem: Host-associated > Arthropoda: Insects > Digestive system > Gut ... | reverse complement strand
AAGAACGCCCCCTTCTTTTGCCTCTAACGGAAAAAGATGACCGGGACGCACAAAATCGTCCGGCTTGCTGTTCGGATCAATGATCGCCCGGATCGTGGCGGCTTTTTCCTGAGCGGTGATGCCGGTCTTGTTCGTGATGTGGTCAACCGGCACAGTAAATGCTGTCTGAAGCGGGGCGGTATTGTGCGAAACCATCGGAACGAGTTCGAGCCGTTTGCATGTTTCCGGCAGAATCGGCATACAAACTTGCCCGCGACCGTGTTGGAGCATGAAATTGACTTGTGCATCGGTAACGGTTTCGGCGGCGCAGACGAAGTCTCCTTCGTTTTCCCGGTCTTCGTCGTCCATGACGATGACGATTTTCCCGGCTTTGATGGCGGCTAACGTTTGTTCTATCGACGAAAAAGATGGCATAGCGTTATTGTAGCATTTAGCCGGTACTTCGGCAATGGAGTCACGTTGCCAAATTCCTTCAAATCTATTACAATGGTGAATGCTATGAATAAGAAAAACAGACGGGGTTACATTGACAGTTCCGTTGTTAACTGGATGAAAGACTTGCGCCCTTAGTAGCACCGATGCCTTCCAAACGGCGCGCCCTTATACCCTTATCGGCTGCTTTGAAACTAAGGATATAAGGGCGCAACAAAGGGGCGAACATGAGCTACTAAGGGCGCAGAGTTTTCCCAATTGAAATCCGAACCCCCGATGAGGTGATCCAATGACGAAAATTGACTGGAACAGATTCAAACCTATCCCCGGCTTTGATTCTTCGAAAATGAAAGCGGAGATTCAAACGGAGATTCTCCGTGAAACCGCCGGAATGACGGACGTAGAAGTCCGTGAGTATTTCCGGCAAGCCTCCGAACGAATGTGCAAAGAACGGCGGCAATACCAAGCCGAACTTGTAACAGGCGACACGACCTCGCCGATTTTTACGATGCAGTAGGCACAGTATAACGGCTACTGGTTCGATGTTAACTTATGCCGATTATGCCGATTCGATGGATTGTAAGGGTAAATTGGATAATGTTCAATTTACCACACCGACTTTTCCGAAAAAGAGGGATAGTCCGTTTATTTCGATTTTTCGTCCCACTGACAGAACAATCATGAAACCCCCTTTGGTATCAGAAAGTATCAGGACTCGCGCAAAACACGCAGGTTCGCTCCTTTGCAGTATCCTCTTTGCGTTCATCCTGTTTGACACAGTCTCCGCACAGGAATTCAAATCCATCGAAACAAGCGGCATTTACCCGTCGGCACTCGCCCTGAAACTTCAGCAGATCATCGAGAGTCCTGTCGATGATCTGCAACCGCTTCGGGAAGTCTGCGCCGAGATTCTGAACAACCTCAACAGTGTCGTTGCGCATATCGAACATCATCCCGCCGAACCTTCTTCCGAATTGCAACGTCTCGCAGAGTCCGTCCAAACATTGGAGACGCTCCTACCAGATTTGGCTCATACGGCTTCCTCCTGCCCCGAAGCATACATTCCCTCGTCAATCGCTCTCGAAGAACTCGAGTGGGCGTTGAAACTACGGATTTTCGTTTGGAAATCGCTCCTCAAAGCCGAGTCCGCCGAGTCCACGCCGATCACTGCCCTCTACGAAAAGAGTTTTGCCGACATCAATCGGCTTCGAGAACAGACGCTTGCCGTCGAGCAGTATTTTGTTAGGTCACGTCGTGTGGTTGATCGTCAAACGGGTCAAACCTGGGGAGATTATTTCGGTACGCAATCCTGGCTCACCGAATTGGAGGCGTATCAGCAACATCAATCCATGCCGATTCGGCGTGTGTCGCTTTCCACTCCGTTTCTTCCGGTCGAAGTTCTGAAAACACTGGCACACCGGGCGAACAACACGATACTCCGACTGGAATCCCCCAATTTGACGGACGACCAGCGTGCTTTCCTGAATAATCCGGCGGTCAATGCGTGGAAAGAAGAATTGCAAGGTTGGAGAGTGGACATGGTTGCGCCGATCAACGCACTTCGGCTGTTGGAACAGTACGAAGCAACTGGCGGAATCAGCGATATGAGGACATTTTCGCAGTTTATCGAGCAGTTGAATGCATCCAAGACGGCAGAATACCGGAAATTCGGCGATGATCTTCGCCGGCAATACGGAAGAGCAAACGTTCGAATTTTCATCTCCTCGGCACTGCTCAACAATCATTTGCCGCCGCCCGCCTCGGAGATCGCCGCATTTCGGGATGTCATCCAATCGCAGCCGATCTTTGGTCGCCGGAAGACGGATACCGCCTATACCGTCTCGTTCGTGCCGCATCCGACTCGGGTGTTGATGTCCTTGAATGTCGGTGTCGATTTGGCAACGTTTTCTCGAACCGATGCGTTCGCCACGCAACTGTACAACACGGGACAAACGCTGGTTCTTGCCCGAAAAGCGGTCGAATTGACCGAAAAAGGTTTTTTCACCGACCCAAGCGAAGCCGAAGTCATCGAACACCGAATGAAGTTGGTCAGAATGAACACCGAATTTGACGGGATGCCGATTCTATCCGGCATGGTTCGCAATACCGTCCGCGGTCAGTACGAGTCCCGTTTTCAAGACGCAAAGGCGGAAACACAGTATAAAATCCTTCGGCAAGTTCGAAGGGAAGTTGATCGGGAAACTGAAAAACGATTACTGCCAATTAACGAGCAGATCGCAGAACTGTCGCAGTATGTCAACGACACGTTCGGGCTGTATATTGACAAACGGGACTCTCATACACAGGAGAACTGGTTGGTAACGTCTTGGGATATCCGCAGTCAAGATGCGCTTGCAGGTAACACTTTTGCGCCAGCAACGGTGCTGGGCTCGTTTGCCGATGTGAAAATACATGAATCGTTGCCGAATTTGCTGTTTGGCAGATTAGAATTGGAAGGAAAACGGGGAACAGTCGGCGAATTCAAGGCGATGTTGGCAGAAAAATTTCAGCAACCGACTCTTGCAGAACCGGCTGATAATGATGATGTCGAAGTCACGTTTGCGGCACACAATCCCATGACCGTTCGGTTTACGGAAGGTCGAATCGAATTCACGATTTCGATAGCGGCACTTCGGTTGCCGCGGCAGACGCACCGCAATTTTCAGGTGATTGTCCGATACAAACCCGCGTATGACGCTGAGGGACAACTGGTTTTGGAACGGGATGGTTACATTAGTCTCGTCAATGTTCGTGAGCAAATTCCAATGCGGGCAATTTTTGGCAAGATATTTCCGGTGAGTCGTCCATTTTCGCTTGTGCCGAAAGTATTGGAAGAGGACCCGCAGTTCGATTACCTTACAACGGGACACTGCCGTATTGAAAAAGGTTGGTTCGCTCTCGCGCTGGTAGAAAAGGAATTGTAGGCGCAGAATCCGGCATGTCTTCACCAAACCGAAAGAGCGGACAATAGACTTTCAAACGAAAGTTAGAACGAAAACTGACCGCCGATCATTGCCGTCTGCGTGTTCGAATTCTTGCCGTACTCGCCATAGTATTGAACAAAAAGCATCTTCGACTTCCGATCATCCAGCCAACGCTGACCGCCAAGACCAAAATTGACAAAATGATACCCTAAATCATTCCCCTTGATCCTGAACTGATCCCCTTCAATCACGAAACGGTTGCGAACCATCGGGGCAGAACGTCCCGCCATGAGGTAAGAGTACGTCAACGATGTGTTGAAATCCCAACGGTCATAAGTGTATTCCGATTTCATACCGACCCGACCGAACAACTGCGTCCAATCGGAATCATGGAAGGTTAACTTGACCGCCTCGTTGCCGGTCTTCTCCGTCGTGCTATTTTGCTGCACATAATTCAAATCAAGTGCCGCCAACGGACGGAGAATAAGGTTATTCCACTGAACCGGCATCGCAATCTGTGAACTCAACGCCACCGTGTTGCCCGTATAGTCCGAAGCAAGATCACCATTCTGAATCGGAATGTTGCGACGCATATAGTACGCCTGCGTGCCGTAACTGCCCCAAAGTTTCAGTTCATACCGCCGCTGAATGCTCGTGTCGAAATAGACACCGCACAGAAAATCGTCCGCTTTTACTTTCGCATACCCCTGTTTGAGTTCAGGATGCGAATAACTGAATAGGAACCCCAGTAATGAGCGGTTCGAGATAATGCGGTCATAACCGGCGACGAATCCTATACGTGAATTCGTGCTTTCACTGGCATTGCCGTCGTCTTTGGCGTGCAGGAAATCGTAAGTCGGCATTGCCCAAAGGCTGTTTTGCCGGAGTTTCTTGGCGGTTCCTCGGTACATGTCCTCCTCTCCCAACTGTTCCCGATCCCCTTTGAAATGGTGGAGCCATTTCAGAAAGTCGCAGTTGATATTGAGTTGCATCGGCGTAACGGAATTTTGACTCGGTCGGTCGAAAACGAGTTTCCACGGCGAACGCACCGGCATAAAAAATGAACTCGCTCGGGTTTCACCGGCAAGTTGCCGCATGGCAATACGCAGTTCGTCATCATTCATCAACCACATCCATTCGAGGACGGGCAACCAATCTTTTTGGGTCTGCTTGTTGTAAATCTCATCCAGCGCACCGGCAACGGAGTGGGTATTAAAACTGTTCGCCGCATTGTCAAACGGCGATGTGTTACGCTGGAGTTTAAGATGAAGACCATCGCCTTCGTCCAGCAAAAAGTCATTAACGTCATTGCCTTCCGCCCATCGGGGAGCAGTAACCGTGCTTGAACCAGTGGGCGGGGCGAACCAACGATTCGGATACAAGTGCATACGGTCATACTGTCCATCAATCCTGTCGTTTTCTACTTGCAAAAAATGAATGTCGATATCATCGGCATAGTAGCCGGACTGCGGACGGAAATAGACATCCCCCTTCAATTTAGCGTCGCCATTGTTGACGGTAATCGTGTCGCGCCCGCCGTCGCCGAGGTAGCCGTGGTAGTACACGCGATTGTTCCACGCATCGGAACTCTCAAAGTATTCTTTTTTATTGCCGTGCACGTTAAAGTCGAGGATTGTCGTGGCATCTGCTTCATGAATGAAGTCGCCTGTAAAGTCAATTTTTCCGAAAGCGAGAAGATCGCTGTAACTGCCGAAGCCGGGCGTGATAATGCTGCCGTCGGTGAACGTGGTCTTCGCCATCTGGATTTGCAGACTTCCTTGCAAAACGGAATTATCCTTGAAAACAAGCGTACTATCATCCGTAAGGGGTCCGATAATGGCACCTGTCTTAACCGCCGTCGGTGCGCCCAAAATCATCGTACCTGCCGTGATCGAACCTAATGGAAAAATCTCACTGCCGTTGATGGGTCTGCCCTTGGTGTCAAACAACGTGAAACTGTCTTCTACCGGACGTGCCCTTTGAAATCCGTCGGAGTGTTCCCACGCATTCGTGTCATTGAGAGCGGCAAGAACGTCATCGTATGTTGCCAAGTTTCCCAACGTAACGGTGATTTTTTGGGTGAGCGTATTGAAATCCACCGAGACTTCCCGATCCGCTAGTGCGGAGTCAAGAAATTCTACGGTAAAACCATCAATGTCCCGATCGCTGTGCCAGAGATAGATTTCTTCTGAGCCGACCTTGCTTGAATTATATCGTTCCAACATATAAGCACCGCTTTGAGGAATGGTCAGTCCCGTGTACTGGTCGTACACCATCGCTCCGGTGAACGTACCGGGATCGCGTACCACACCCGCTACGGCTCCGACGATGTAAGCGTTTTCGACGGTACTCTGGCTAATTTTTGTGAGGAACTTCCCATCGTGGTTAAGTTCTTCAAAGTCAAAGTCTTTTCCGAGTGTGATTTTCGGTTGGAAGCCCGACGGCACCTTGTCCAATGTCTCCCGGCTGTCAAAATAAATGAGTGCTTCATCGTAAACGTACATCATTCCAAATCCTTCCGATGCACCGCGAAAAATTCCAAGATTATCGCGGTCATCCCGTCCGAAAATGGTGATCATCGTTTGTTTCCCATCAATTCCTTTCCCGGAAACATCGAGGAAGCCGTGTGCGGCAATATCATCCACTTTGACACCCGCATCATCGAAAAGCGGGCTACTTTCTTCTCGACCGATCTCGATAGAACCAATTTGCAGAAAAGAGCCTCCGTCCATAAAGACGGTCCCTTCTCCTTCGTAACCGATGTAGAACGTACCGAGTCCCTGCCAAATGGCACCGCCATAATTCTGTCCGTCTTCGGAATAGTCGGTCAAGTGGAGAATGCCGCCGTGTCCATGAATGTGGTAATTATGAGCGTCGTCTGCGGTGATCCGGCGAGAACCGGCTTTGGCACCGAGAATCGTTTCGGCATTCCTCACCGAGTTACCGGCACCGATGGTCAACAAGGCTCCCCCTTCGTAACCAATGACAATCGTTCCATCGGGAACAGGGTTAGCACCACTGTCAAATGTCCCTTTGAATATGGGATTCAACGGGTCACTTCGATCTGAGTCGAGCGGAGCGTAGATATAGTCAGTCTTCGAAGCGAGGGCGTTCCACGTTGAGTGCGGATCGACAAAATAGACCATATCCGTGTCATCGGGATGGTTCCCAAACGTTGCCCCAAGCATGTCCACTCTCCCCGCCTGATAGACACCACTGTAATAGACCTCCATCCCGCTCTTGATGTCGAGTCCGTTGTTAAAGACCGTCGTACTGCCGACGATGTGCAGTTGCGGTGCTTTTTGATCGGAGCCTGGTGAGGTCGCTGGTCCCTGAATCGTCAACGAACCGCTCCCTTGAAAGTTGAAATGACTCAAATTGATCAGAATATTTTTTCCGTAGGGAATCTCAACGGTATGCAGGTCATCAAAGAGGATGTTGTCGGTCAATATAATCGTGACTTGCTCGGAGTTACCATCGGCATCAGCGGGTTGGTCCGTCGCAACATGAGCGTGTACCGAGAGCAATTCATTTTCGTTATCGACCTCGAACGGCACACTCCAATCGACGTTGCTCCAATCGTATGGAACTTTTTGTTGTGCTTGGACGTGCCCGACCGCAACGGTAAATACCGCCAATGTGGTCAAAACTGCCACAAGTACCGCATCTCTCATCCGTTTGGTTCCTTTATAAAAAGTCATGATTTCGACCTGTTGTAAGGGTTATTCTGTTTATCCCCCTTTTTCGGGGTGGGTATTAGGTTTGTTTCAAAAACTCCGTTCTTTCCGGTTATCCTAAAATTTCCACTGCGCACCTGCCTGCACGGTATTGGACCAAGTCCGTAAACCCGATGAAGCAACATAGTTAAGCCAAGTCATTCCCTGTCGATTTTTGCCGAAATAGAGACCGACACCACAATTCCCACTGAATGTGGAGAATCCTTCGTTCACGCCTCGGATATTAAACGGTTTGCTCGCGCCTTCCTCTTTACCGTACTGGAATTGGTTCTTGACACTGGTGTACGGGTGTCCTCCCAGCAAATACGAATGGGACAATCCACCGCGAATGTAACCGCGATGTCCATCACGTTGAAGTGAAAAACCGTATCGACCCAGCACACGGACATCGTATGCCGAATGATAATCGAGAGCAACATAATACTGTTCCGGGAAATTGCCGGTCTCCGAAGCGGCATTCTGCCAGATCGCATTGATATCGAGTCCGGCAAAAGGACGAATCTGCGAACGTCGGCAACCGAAAAGGTAAAACGGTCGGGCAACTTCCGTACCGGCATTGAATGAATAGCCGAGGAAATTGGTCCGCATGACCCCTTCCATGTGACTGTCGTGCTTGGGATGTCCCGGACGTGGATGATGCACCCAATCTTCACAAATCTCGCCCAAATCCATTTCCATGTCCCGCTCCATTGTGTAATCCTGTATTCCCATACCGAGATGGTTTTTCCATTCCCAGCGGTTATCGCGGAACGTTGTCCCGTGATAGACCGCCATGTTGAAATCATCTGCACCGGCTTTGGAAAGATACGATTTCATTTCCCCTCTATCGTAAGCGAACATCACGCCGACGTAGGACTTGCCGTCACGGAGCAATTTATCCGTTCCCATGACCACTCCATGTCGTGTCATTTGGTTGCCGAAAGCGTTGCCGTCCGATGTGGTGTCGGCTTGCTCGTAAATCCAATTTCCCCAAACGTGGGCATCTTTTTTGACTGCCCGCCATATCTTCTTCAACCGCTCTTCGGCACATGTCAAATCCTGATTGGCAGCACACGGATCGTCAAAATCAAAAGCGAAAATGGGAGCCGGTTCCTGACTGCCGTGAAGAGGATTACAAGGATCAGGGCGAACGCAACGCTCGCAAAAACATTCCTGATATTCAGGTACCCGACCGCGAATATACTGTCCGACGTTCTGAATCGGCAATCGAAGCGAATGTGCCCGAATCTCGCCGGAGAAAAATCGCATCGCTGTCCTAAATTCTTCGTCTCCCTCGATATACCAGAAGTAACGCAACACCGGAAGCCAATTTTCGTCGTGACTTCCACGAGCATAAGCGTAAATTTCGTCCAACGCTCCCCCCACCTGTTTGAGATTGTAGGTATTTCCCGCATCGGAGAACGGCGATTGGTTCAGTTTCATCGAAATCCGCAAAGCATCGTCATTGTATTCATGCGTACCCGTAATGTTACCAGCGTCATCATACACGTTGCGTGTTTCGGTAACTTGAATGATCTCCTGATCGACTTCGACGAAGAACCGTTCCGGTTTCATTTTCAATGTATCGTACATCGAAAGAATTTTACCATCGACCCCAACACCGGACTTATTGCCTCCTTGAGTAAGCACCGCGATAAACGAACTGTCTTCGGTGTAATAATCCACGAGTCGGGCATGAACCAAGAGCGTGCCGCTCAAATCAGCGATAATGGCAGACTTCGAATCCGATTCTTCCATTCGGGCAATGATGATTTGATCCTTATTTTGATAGTAAGTGTCGGTGGCGGTGTCGTAACCGAAACTAACGTCGAATCGAGTGATCACGTTTCCTTGCATATAAAGTTGATCGCCGAAGACAAGCGTCCCATAATAGTCGGGACTTTCGCACTTTTCTTCGGGATCGTACAGCAGGAGCAAGCCGGGATCAATGTACGCCTGACCTTCGGTATAATAATCGTCTTGGATGATATTGACCCCTTTTTCACCGCCGATCATTCCATTGCCGACGATTCGGGCATTGATAACGGAAAAACTACCGGACATAGCACTGAACACCGGTTGTTCTTCGTAGTCCCCCCACTCGTAGCCATCCCAGGGAATAGAAACGTTCCCCTTCAGGAACAACGTCGAACCGTTGCTAAACACGGTCTTGACGGCTTCGACTTTCGCCCCCATGTTCAGTTGCACGAAGGCGTAATCGCATGCCGAAAAAAGCCCTTGACCTTTGGACTCAGGGGGACCTGACGAACCATAATCGGTCATATCCTTGAACACCTGTAATTCCGAGCCGCGTCCCGTGATACTGACTCCTCCGCGTGCATCGTCTTTCTCGCCGGGACCAGATTCCGCGGCGATACCGATGTACAAACCGTGAGTTTCCACGTAAGCACCGTCATTGATTCGGAGCGTTCCCCGTGTGTTGGTGTCTTCGGCGACAATCATCGGACCATTATTGATCCATTGGGATTGGAATCCATGGGGCGTGTCAGCGATATATTTTCCGTTTTCGTCCAAGAGATAACTTTTTCCCACACCGCTCCATTCCGAACGATTGCCGTCAGTCGTGTAATACTTTCCATCGTTTTCATCGAGGATATAGACCAGTCCCTTTTCGTCTGCAATCGCCCTGGGCTTGACACCGGTGTGATCATATTCAACTGCTCCGTTGCCGACAATATAAACCGTACCGGTTCCGCCGCCGTTGTAGTCAGGAGAGACATCCCCATCACCAGAGTTCCCGCGTTTAACACCGATGGTTGCGCTGCCCGACTCGAGGTATCCGCCGTTCAAAACGCGAATCGTACCGGTTCCCTGATAACCGACCTCTAAAAGGTCCAAAACCGTCCACGAAGAATGATGAACCTCGTCCTGTAGATCTACGTCCCGGCTATCAATCACGACGTAACCGTTACTGCCGTAAGGGTTGTACTCATCATGGCTAATATCACCACCCGCAAGGTTTGGTCCTTCGTCACCAACACGACCCAGAGCAGAGGCAACGGTCGCTCCATGGGAGATCGCCAAACCGGGGGCGTTACCGGTCAAAGTACCATATCGCACGTCAAGCTCATTGTTGAACAAAAGGTCAGTAGGATCATACATAGACGCGCCACCAGTACCATGAAGAAGTTCTCTGATAGTGATTCCCCCTTTTTCTGGTACTGTGTCATTGTACCAATCACTCGGGTCTTCCCTGTATCGACCGTCATATCGGTCGTCGGAATAAAATCCTCCGGCAAAGCCTTTTTCACCAACCGTCAGTAGCCCCCCTACCGTCAGTTCTGAGTCCCAACCATCAACGTAGACATGGGCAAAATTTTTGTGTTCATCTGCAATGGGCTGGTCGCCACCATTCACTAGGACTCCACCGCTAAAAACGTGTACTGAACCACTTGACCCCGGCAAAGTAGCACCATGTTCAGTACCTCCCAAATATACAGTACCCTTGTTATAAACGTTAAGAATACCCGAAGCACCTGCCCCATATCCAAGCCATAAGTCACCGGCAATAGAGAGAATACTGCCGGGATCATGAACGTCGACGACACCGATGGAGTTGTCCCCTAACCCGATAACCATGTCGCCATCCAGCACGTTGACTTTAGCACCGCTGGCTATTTCCATATAACCGTGTGAATTCGCTCCTTGTGCGACAATCAACCCGGCATATATGTTGTCCATACCAACACCATAATTGACACCATCATTTTCGTAAATGTTGACTGTAGCCTGATCGGTCACACGGAGACTCGATACGCCACCGGGTACCATATTGGGCGAATTTGGGTTTCCCACATGCGGGATAGCATTCCACGCACCACCGCCAGTACTATTTTGCCCGACAATCATGGTGTAAGTACCTGTTAGGTTCAACTGCGATCCTCTTCCGTGCACGGTTCCGTGTCCTGCCGAAGCCGCTGTTTGTCCGAAAATGACATTGCCGCCGCTTGTGTTCAGAATACCTGCACGCATAGTATCGTTGTTTATGTTGGTACTACTGGGACCATAGTACGTACCATCGTATCCGGTGAAGATGTCGAGATACGCCGTGCCTTGATCGCCGATGATGTACTCACCGGTGTTTTCACGTGTCGAATTGCTGATGTTTTCGTACACCGTTGCACCAGACTCTCTGGCAAGAACTGTTGACGCATTGGTTACAAAACGTCCCCCCCAGACATCGTTGATGTACGTCGTCGATGTACCGGTCGTGTTGGTTCCGGCAACCAACAAGCCATCGGTCTCAAAATCGCTATCGCTATGATGAACGTTGAAAACGCTGACTCCAGCGGTTCCGATTTGAGTCTCCCCAGTACCGTTGATATGTAAATATCCGGCGGAAGCGGCGTTGCCGAATTGGTCGGTAGAAGAACCGTTCCAACCGATGTTCGTAACGCCGTTGAATATTGAAACATTCGCAACATTGTTGACGGTAATGTACCCCAAATTGTTCAGACCGTTACTGGTAAACGTTCCGGCTACAGTGCTTGCGCCTGGGTTCGTGTGCCCGCCGATTTCCCAGCGATTCACTCCGCCGGTGCCGTCTTGACTCACAAAACTGAATCCTCCCTGGGCGGTTTGACCGTAGTTGGTGCTATTGATTGTCGTACTGGAACCCTGTGCGCCGATGGTGACGGTTGTACTGTCGAGCGTGCCTCGCCCCAAAGTGGTGTTATAGTCGGTTAGTTTCAAAGTTCCCTGAGTACCGGTAACGTTAATGATTTCCAACCTGTTGACTTGCAAATTCAAGGCTCCGGCTCCGGTTTTCTCCATCGTTCCACCGCTAATCAGAAAGTGGTCATTGGCAGTATAGCCCGTTGTGGCATTAACATTTGTTCTTAACACTGTTTCTCTGTTAGTAACAACATTGACGGATTGTGTGCCGGTAAAATTGTATATGTGGTCTTGATTATTAGTCGTCGACACGAGGGCGGTGGAATGCATTGCATCGACATAAGAACCATAGTTGGGGGGATTAGTATTAGTGACCCAGTAGTAGTAACTGTAGTTTCTGGACTTTCCGGCACTCAAATCGGTGATAGTAACGGTTCCTCCATTTGAATCGTTCAAATAAAAGAGAACGTTATCGCCAGCGGTGCGTCCGAACCAGTACTGCTGTTGAGTTAAATAACTGTTTGCACTTCCATTACTGGAAGTAGAGCCCCTCGTACCGCCGCGATACCAGTCGTTGTTGATGCTATAGTTCGTTTGTGCTTGTGCCGTTGCTTGGAGTAGTATAAGGGCGAGGAGTACGAGAGCGCAGACGACAGACGGCAGACGGCGGACGGCATAAACATTCCCCTCCTTCGGAGGGGTGGCATTTTGCGTAGCAAAATGACGGGGTGGTTCTTGACGTGCGGAAGACCACCCCGCCGCTGCGCGGCACCCCTCCACAGGAGGGGAATGTTTGCGTGCGCACTCTAACGATTGCGGCTCCGTTCGAGCGGGCTCTGATTTATTGTTTCGATTCCGTTCGCCCGGGCGATCCTTCTGTAAAAACGGCAAAAACTGCTTTAACATGGTACTGTCTTTCCCGGAAAATGTTGGCGTTTTGTCTTTATTTTTTTCACTTGGGTTCGGCATTGCACCTTTTTTGGGCGCACCGCCTTGCTCTCTACGTCGGCGATTCGTATGCAAGAAAAATGTTCTTTCCCCGTGAAATTGCGTTGTACCTTTTTTAGTAAAAAAGCGTCATGTAATAAGAAAAAGGGTCATACACAGGATACGCAAATGCGCTATTTTTAGGAGAAATCATTTTGTACCAAAAGAAGGGATCGCAACCGATTCGACCGGCAGTACCGATTCTGCCTCTTCTGCGGAATGGACGTTGCGTTGTCATGAATGATGCCGTATTGTATTTCGGTACTTTTTCGGTACAATGACCCGTTTCCCTTTTGACCGCCACGCCTTTTATGCCGTTCGATCCCTACGCCCTCTGTCCCGGTGGACGAGAAAAGAAAATCCGATTCTGCTGTCCCAATATGCTCAAGGAAATCGAACAGGTCGGCAGACTTCTCGAATCGGAACAGACCGGTTCATGTCTCGCTTACATCGAATCACTGGAAAAGAACCATCCCAACTGTGCCTGTCTTACCTCGGCAAAACTCGCCGTCTATCGTGCTGAAAACCGTTGGCAAGAAGCATTGACCGTTGCCGAGCGTTTTCTTGCCGACGAGCCGGACAATCCGACCGCCGCCGCCGAATACGCCCTTGCCCTCGTTGTTACGGGCAATCCTCAACTTGCCGTCTCCACTCTCGTCGATGCGTTTGAACGTTCGAAAGCGGACGGTATTCACAGTGCGTTGCTTCACGCCGCTCTGCAAGTCGGCTCTTATCTTTTGCTCGGCGGATTTGCGATTCCAGCAATCGCCATCGGCAACGTACTCAAAGAGATTCCAGCGATGGAAGAGCTGGCAAACATGCTTTTATACCGAGTCACCGCCGATGTCCAAGTTCCGCTTTTGCTTCGCGATTGGGCATTCGATTACAACTGCCCCGACGATTTCGCCGGTAAAGCAACGTTCGAAGAAGCCGCAGTACTCGTTCGCCTGATGCGTTGGAAACAAGCGTTCACCCTATTAGAACCGCTGACGCAACATGCTGATCATTGGTCAGGAATATGGCGTAACATTGCCGCCCTGCATTTTTGGCTTTTGGACGACGATAAGGGGTGTGAAGCACTGAAAACTTACGCTTCGCTTCCGAATACACCGTTGGAAGATGCCGTCGATGCCGTTGAAATGCGGATACTGTTTAGTCCCGATGCGCTCGGCGATCAAACGGAATTGATCACAGCAGAGTACACGATTACCGATGCCGACAAAGCCCAAGAAAAACTGTTGTCCGCTCCGCTGATGTACGCCGTCGACAGACCGATGCGGTCTGAAACGCCGCCGCCGAGAGGGTGTTTTTTGGTCAATGACCGACCGTTTCCTGATTCGGAAGTACCGATTACGTTGGAAAATGTGCCTTCGCAGCAAGCCATCATTGTTCTGTATGGCAAAGAGACGGATAGAGATGCCCGACTTTTTGTTCAAGCCCTGCCGGTTTTCAAACAAGAGGCGGTCGAAACGACCCTTCGTGATGTTCTCGGCGATCTTGTGCAGATACCGGGCAACGTACTTGAACGTCATCCGACTTCCAAGTCCAGAGTCCTGACACGATGCCGATATTGTCTTCCGCCGGAGAAGTACGCCAACTCCGATATGGAAACGATCAGAAAATTGTTTGACGATTACAACACGACGGTTTTTCCCGAATTGTGGGTTGCTCTTCCCTTGGGATTGCTTGACGGGAAAACTCCGAGTGAGGCGGCAAAGGAGTCGCACTATACGGTTCCGCTCTTGGCGGCAATCCAAACGGTCGAAAAGTGGACAGACGAAGGAATCAGTGATGTCGTTCCTGATTTGCGGCGACTTCTGAGATTGCCGGAACTCGGCACCATTACTGTTGCGGAGAGTACCGATGAAGACCCATTGATGGTGTTGGATTCTTATCCGGTTTGGCGTTGGCACCGTTTCGATGTAACAAAGCTTTCGACGGACGTGTTGGCGGGAGGATTACAAATTGTGGCGAGTATGCGGGAGATGTCGACCGCCGTGCGGTTTGCCGAAGAACTGTTGAACCGACCGATGGACTCGATGCCGTTTCCCGTGCGGGTGATGGCGTTTGAGTCGCTGATTTCCGCAGCGCAAGGGAAAAGGGACTTTGAAAAAGCCCTGCTTTGGGTCGAACGTGCGAAGAATGAGTCGGCAGCGCAGAACGTTCCCGATGCCGCATGGTGTCTCCATGAAATTATGTTGTATATTTTGCAGGGAAATGGTCCGGCAATGAGCAATGCCGTTCGGTATTTGATGGAGAATTATCAAAACGATGCGAACGTAATGAATGCGTTGCAGGAATTGTTTGTGCAGATCGGTCTTGTGAATCCCGATGGCACACCTACGGCGGCGGCATTGCATGCAGATGCGGAACACAAGGCAGAGGAGCAAGCGATTTGGACTCCCGACGGCAATACATCGCCGGGTTCCGCGGGAGCATCAAAACTCTGGGTGCCGGATTGAACCGAATTGTACCTCATGTTTGGGGATTTATAAAGTTGACTCCAATTTAGTTTTTTCTACGCAAAAAGCAAGTCCCTGCTTCAATTTTGCTGTTTTCTGCCCCCCTGTCAACAAACATAAATTCCATTTTTCCTTCTGCAAATTCTTCCTTGGAAGAATTGATTGCCCCCAAATCTTGCGCATATATGCGGGGCAGGAATAATGCCAGTCATATAATTGACTCGAATCGTGGTCTGCCCCTTTACGTAAGGTCATCCCCCTAACAAAGAGGCAATACCAATGTCAGAACAAGCAAAAGAACCGAAAGCAAAGACACTGTCAGTTTTCGAGTTGATGAGAAGGTTTCCCGATGAACAAGCCGCCATCGACCATTTCGCAGGGATTATATGGCAAAACGGTGTCTATTGCCCGTATTGCAAAGGCAAGAACGTCACGGAACGCAAGAACAGGAAAAACTACTATCACTGTAACCCCTGCAATAAGGATTTCACGATTCGAGTTGGCACCGTTTTTCATCGGTCGCATATCTCGCTTGACAAGTGGTTATTTGCGATGTACTTTATAGTTACAGATCGGATGGGCATTTCGTCCGTCGAGTTAGCCGTAAAACTCGGCATTTCGCAACCAGCGGCTTGGTTTTTGGAAATGCGTATCCGGGAGATGTGTGGACATCAATTGGACAAACTTCTTTCCGGGATCGTCGAAACAGATGAATCGTATTTTGGCGGCAAAGAGAAAAACAAGCACGCCAGCAAACGGTTGAATCAGGGACGTGGTACGGCAGGTAAAACACCCGTACTGGGTATGAGGGATCGAAACGGACAAGTGGTTGCACAGGTTGTTAACTCGACGGATGCCCCGACGTTACAGGGCATCATCAAGCAAAACGTGCTGAAGGGTTCGACTATATGCACCGACGAGCATAAGTCGTATGCCGGACTTGCTTCGATTGCCGGAAAGAATTACGTGCATCAAACGGTCAATCATTCGGCAGGGCAATACGTGAACGGAGCATTTCACACGAATTCGATTGAGAGTTTTTGGGCAGTGATGAAGCGGGGCGGTTACGGCGTTTATATTCGGAATCGGGGACCGCATTTTAACCGTTACGTGGACGAGTTTGTATTCCGGCAAAACGAGGGCAACGTCAAAAACGATACAGAGGATCGGATCGAAGCACTGATACGGGGCGCAGTAGGGAAAAGACTGACGTACAAAAAGTTGACACGGAAGATTTGAAAACCCTATTATGGTGTAACCCCATTGCCTGTCAATTCGGACACTCTCCGGTGCAACGGTTTTACAGCAATAATTGTGCCATTAAAAAAGACGATTCTGGTTTCGCAGAAAACCCAAATCGTTTTTAACCGCCCTAGCAAGCCGTTTAGCAAGGGTGAGTAGGCGGTGGTGTGATTGGTCAAATCTTCACAGAATCGGTGACGTAGCGCAACGTAGAAGGCGACCTTTTTGAGCCTAGAAAACAAGGTACTTGCGGGACTACAAAAAGTCGATTTTTGACCATCGAGAACGGAATTGAACACACTGAGCGAATTTCAGAATTTTTTTATTTTTTTCAAAAATAATTTCAGATTCGGCGAAACGTATTAGGATTCGATACGTGATTTTCGGAAAGTGTGGTAAATTGGTGTCGGGGCATTGGAGTAGCATTATGACAGGCGACATCATATTACAAAAGCGTTCCGGTATTATCGGATGGTTCGTATCGCTCTTCACGAAAAGCGACTGGGTTCATTGTAGTATAGATATTGATGACAATACACTCATTCGTGTTGATTACCGAGGCAGGCATTACACCGACATCACGGACTTGTGGGGTGATGTAATTGTGTTGACACCGGAACCAGCATTGCTTGAAGGACAAGAATCCGGGTTACGTAGGAGTATCAAACATTCACGAGTACGGGGTTATAGTCTTTGGAACATCTTCAAGAGTTGGATTTGGAAGAGTACGGATGACGAAAGGCGAGGCGGCAGATATTATCATTGTGCGGAATTTGTGTGCGAGATGTATCGTCAGGGAACGGGAATTGATTTAGTTCCGAAACGGTCGAACGATAAGACTCAACCGCATCACTTTTTAACATCGCCCTTCTTGCGGCAGGAGTTCGCCGGAAATTTGACCGATTATTTTGAAGAAAAGTATCAGGAATCATCTATCAGGTTAATCAATTTAGCACCATCCAAAAATGTGAACGGGATGAGGCTTATTGGCGACGCAATCGAAACATAGCAAAGCCCTGACTTTGTGGACGGTGTTTCGTCGATGCTATCGTTTCATTCGCCTTTTTCAAGTTTTTGCAACCACCAATTCCGGCTTCGGTAATGGACACGATCCTCTCGGTCGTCCATACAGTCCTCGCCGTCGAGCAGAGGACATTCCTCGACGGGGTGCAATCTGCGCAGCCACCGCTCGTTGTCTTCGATGTCTTCCTCGTCGCCTTCAAAATCGTATGATGTGTTTATACGTGGGTCTTTCACGGTACTGCTCCTATTTGTTATGTTGCTCGGTATCACTTAACAGGAATTCTCGATTCGAGTCAATTATGCGAAATCTATTAGGAATCGCGGCGTGATTTTCGGAAAGTGTGGTATGATAGAGCGACAAGATTACTCTCGACATACCGAAATTGTACGATGTCAGCGATTATTGACCCCCGCCTTGCCGACGTGATGACGGCGATAGACGCAAAGATTGACGACGTAATAACCGGGACAAGCGGAAATATGGCAACGGGAACAACTGAATTCGTGGACGTGTGGGGTATTATGCGGCGTAAAAGTGGCACAACAGGTACAGCAACAATCGTAAAACGAAATGGTTGGTGTGTTTTTTCAGGTACAATAAATGTATCATCGATAAGTCCGGGAAGTGATGTAAACGGTGGTTGGGGCACTGTATCGGGTAATTCTTCAACACTTTTTGATTCGCTCCCCGTTGGTTTTCGTCCTCCTTGTAGTGTTGTGGGTATTTTTGACAAACGGGGAAATAGCAACCAGACGGCGACTGGGCAGATCACAGTATCTGCTACGGGAAATACGGTTGTTCATTGGGCAGATTCTTTCCCGCCATCAGGTACAGGTACTGTATTCAATGTACGCTTTCAGGTAATATATCCCGTAGCGAATTAGGGAAAGCACCGGCAGGAGGGCGAATGGGTTGAGTATGATATTATCTGCCCCCTGCCGCTCTGATAATTGCTCGCTTTTCCTCCGTATTGGCAGCGTCAAACGGTGTCCTGCCATCATTGTTTCTCGCATTGATGTCTGCTCCTCGAACGGAAAAAAGGTATCTCACAACTTCCACGTTGGAATTGTTCGCAGCGGCACCGTGTAACGGTGTATGCCCGTCCCACGTTTTTGCGTTGACATTGGCATTCCGGGAAACAAGAAATTTCGTTGCCTCTACGTCGGAAAAGTCTGCGACAAAGAGTAGCGGTGTTGCACCCCAGTTATTCCCTGCGTTGACATCTGCCCCCAGAGAAACAAGACATTTCATCAATTCCACTTTCACTGATTCTGCATTCGGATTATGCCATACCGCAAGGAGTAGTGGCATTTCGTTATTGTCATCTTTTGCATTGACATCGGCACCTTGCGAAACAAGGTATCGCAAAACCTCTACATCAGAATTATTATGAGCGGCATTGTGTAACGGTGTCCGTCCGCTACCACCCCTTGTATCAACATTGACACCATTTTTGACAAAGTGTGCAACATCCCGTGCCGTTCCATTGCTCGCCGCCTCGAAAATATCCTCGAAGGGGGACTGATAAGGCATTGCCCCAGCCTCACGGAGAACAACACGAATTTCGTCTGTCGGGGAAATGTCCAACGGTGTCCAGCCGCCGTTGTTTCTCACGTTGACATCTGCTCCCTGCGTTATAAGACACTGTGCCACCCTTGTATCGGGATTGTGTTCGGCGGCAATGTGTAGTAAAGTGTTGCCGTCGGAGTCTGTTTGATTGATTTTGACGTTTCTCCGGTCGAGAAAATAGCGAACATCGTCAACGGTTCCTTTTGCAGCGGCTTCAAAAATGTCCTTGAAAGGGGGCAGTTTAACCGGCTCTTCTTTCGCTCCGGCATTTTGCTGTTCCAGTTTTGCATCGGCTACCTGTTGTTGCGGAGCATCGGGACTGTACCACCTCACCCCCATAAATGCAGCCGTTACCATAACAACTGCCATTAGACAAAGGAATCCCAGCACGGACAAGATGCTCCGGTTGTAAAGAGTTTCCCAGTCCCAGTACGTAGCCGTCCGACGAGTAGATGAGGGGGACGTATTTTCCACAACGGACTCCGAAACAAGGATCAGACTCGGTTCGTCAGAGGATTCCGGTGGCGTTTCAACGTCATAGATTTCCCCAGTATCGTGCGGTACAAGCCCCACTTCATTGTGCGGACGCAGTACCGTTTCAAGTTTCAGCACGGATTCTGCGAAGGTCAAACCGACCACGTTTTTCGCCAGCCCAGTTGTTCCGTTCTCGGTTTCGACTACCGTACCCGGTGTAATGATACCGTCTTTGGCGAGTTTTTTGAGTTGCCTGCCGGTAATGGGACCGACTCGGTCGCCGTCTTCGTTGAAATAATGCCAATCTGCCATCGGGTTTCGGGGGGTAAAGGTTTGCCGAGCAACGGCAACAAGAGTGCGCTTAAGACGGGAGCGCACGCAAGACTAAAAACGGGACAATCCCTCCGACCAAAGAGGTGCACGCAACTTGTCGTACCGTCGCAATGCTGATTTTCTCCGCAAAACTGTACGTGACGCACCCCCTTCGGGAGTCACGCAACTTCACAGTTTACCGTCAATTTCTACTCCGGTTTCCCGGTGGTCGTGTAGAAAATTGCCGTTCGCCGAAGCGATTTTAGTCTTTTCGTTGACGTACTCTGATTTATTCGTTCGGTGCGCTTTTACTGCGCACCGTTCCATACGAGTCTAAATGATTCTAAAAACGAGTCAACCCGGACTATGTGGTTCAGAAACGGAATTTATGTTTGTTGACAGAGGGGCAGAAAACAGCAAAATTGAAGCAGGGACTTGCTTTTTGCGCTGAAAAAACTAAATTGGAGTCAACTTTATAAATCCCCATGTTTGAGTGCCGATTCCAAACGGCACATATATTCCGAGCGGGGAATTTCCACAGCACCGAATCGTGCGGTGTGATCTGTTTTAACTTGAATGTCCACGAGTTGATAGTTCCGCTCTTTCAAATGCCGCATCAATGCGACTAGCGCAACATTTGAAGCGTCTCGATGACGAAAAAACATGGATTCGGCAGCAAACAACCCGCCAATGGCAACTCCGTAAACGCCTCCGGCAAGTTCGTCGCCACTCCATGTTTCGATGCTGTGAGCATAGCCGAGTCGATGAAATGCGATAAAGGCTTCGATCATTTCAGGCGTGATCCAGATTCCGTTTTGTTCGTGCCGTTCCGCACAACTCCGTATGACACCGGCAAAATCGGTATCCGAGGTGATCCGAAAGCGTCCGCTTTTGCAAGTTCGTTCCAATCGTCGGGAAACATGAAATCGGTCAAATTCAAAAATACATCGGGGATTAACGGCAAACCAAGCGAGAATAGTGTGTGAAAAGGGCCACGGGAAGATACCGTGAGTGTACGCATCGAGCAACCAGTCAGGAGTGAGTTTTCCGCCGATACGGACGAGTCCGTTTTCGTCGGCTTGGTCGGCAGGAATAAAAAATCGAGATGTCATCTACAAAGAGCGTAACCCCAGCCAAAGGATGTGGTCATTCTACGAAATGGCAATGGAATTGGCAAGAAGCAGATCGTACACGATACCTTGTTTTCTGCCTTTCGGTCGGTTATAATTGAACGTTCTTTGCCATTGCCAACACACCATGTCTGACAAACTTGCCCAAGAGAAAGAATTACTCCGTGAAATCGCTTCCCGACCGCCGGTCCCCAGAGCGTTAGGATATATCAAACTAACCGGTCCCGGCTTGCTGCAATCCGCCATGACACTCGGTGCAGGCAGTGCTGCCGCTTCCGTAGTTGCCGGGGCTTCCTTCGGTTACAAACTTCTCTGGGTGCAACCCGTCGCTATGTTTCTCGGCGTAATGATGTTCATCGCCGTCTCCAAAATCGTTCTCACAAGATCGAATGACCGACCCTACTGGGGATTCATGCGAGAAATGAATAATGTTTGCCAGCCGTTCATCATTCTCGTTTTTCTTTGGGCGTTTGCCTCGATTTTCGCATCGGTCATTTGGCACTTTCCGCAATACGGTCTTGCAGCCGGGGCAATCCGAAGCGTCGTTCAGCAATTCAATCCGGCTGCTGAAATCCTTAACGCCGATAATTCCTACACTGCATTGGGGTATCAAATCAGTTTCTTCACGGCGGCGGTCATTCTGCTCGTCAACATCACGGTCGTCTTCAATTACGGACGCGGCGGAATCGGCATCCGCATTTACGAGTGGTTTCTGCGCTGCATGATCGCTCTCGTTTTCTTAACATTCCTGCTCGTCGTGATTATGAACTTCGGCAAAATCAACTGGATTGAACTCGGCAAAGGAGTTATCGGTTGGTATGGCATTCCGTATAACGAAGACCCTGCCGAATATGCCAACACGGTAACGATGGTACTCGGAATGATCGGAGCGGCTGTCGGAATCAACATGACGTTCCTGTACCCCTATTCGCTTTTGAAAAAAGGCTGGGGAGAAGAACACAAAACATTGGCGAAGTGGGATTTGGGAATGACGATGTTCCTCCCCTTCGTGTTGATAACATCATTGATCATGATTGCGATGACGGTTTCCGGTGTGTATGACGGGACGGACATCGTACAGGTTGCCATCACTCCGTTAGCGGCGGCGGCATCGTTGACCAGCGGCGGATTCCTCGACCAGAAGTGGGCGACCGTGATCTTCTGCGGCGGACTTGTCGGAATGTCCTGCGGGGCAATTTCGGCACACATGACTTGTTGCGGGTTTACTTGGTGCGAAATGCTCGGCTTGAAACAGACGACGTGGAAGTTCCGGCTGTTTGCATTGACCCCATCCATTGGCGTTTTCGGAGTCGTGTTCCAGTTGCCGTTCTGGTTTCCCATCGCGGCATCGGCAATCTGTTTGACGATGTTGCCAATTGCGTATTTCTTGTTCTTTATGATGAGTAATAACCGACACTACCTCGGCAATGCCGTCGGAAAAGGACTTTGGCATTGGATTTTCAATTTGATTCTGATTGTTGCGCTCATTGCGGCAACGACCGGTGCGATCATCAAATTGAAAAGCGGAGTTTATGACAAGGTATTCCCGCCGAGCGTGCAACAACCTATGGATAAGTGAAGACACGGATAAAATAGTGCTCGCCGAGATGCACCAATATCCGGTTGCCGTTCCAATCGTAAAAAATTTGTACTGTTCGGTCTGCACTTCGGCGGAAAAAACCTTCTGCATCGTTTCGCTTATCTTTTTTCTTTTGGTTACTTCAAATCTTCCGCCAGTAATTGTGCAAGGATTAGCAACTTCTCCGCCTTAATCACCGCAATCGATTCGAGTTTTGCCAATTCCTTTGCCTTTGCAAATGCCGCCTGCGACTCCGCTGAAGCATCCACTATCGACAACAGACTGGCAGACATCAAATAGAATTGGAACAACTGACTCTGGATTGCCGACTCGTCAACTGTCGGTTCAACGCCCGCTACCGGAAGTTGCGCCGGTACCAAATTTTTGAGTTCCTTCAAATCCTTCACCGCCGACAGCGTTTGCAACAGTTTTCCGAGATTGGACTTTGCCCCTTCTTTATCCCGTAACTCAACTTGCAGTCGGGCAAGAAGCAAACGGTCAGAAATGATCTGCACCTGGTCTGTTCCCTTATCGAGTTGTTCGGCAACCGCTTTCAACGTCTGCTTCGCACCGGCAAAATCCAAGAATCGGGACTGCTCCTGAAAAATTTCAAACAAGATGTCAATGCGTTCGGTCAGATCGGCGACTTCGACAACGGCTTGCTTGGACTCTTCCCGAAGTCCCGCAACGGTAACTTTTTCGCTGTTCGTGAATGTCGCTTCAATTTGACCGGCAACCGACTCGTCGTAAGTTTCATGGTACTGCATCATCAATAGTTGCCGTTTGAGATGTTGCCGAATCGCATCGTTTTCTTCCGACTCATCAATGAACCGAATCGCTTCGGCAAATTTCTTTTCTTCCACCAACGCTTCGATCTTTCCGATGAACAATGCCATTTCCGCCACCGTAGGTTCCTTCAACCGTTTGCTGACCTGTACGGCAACATCACCGCGACCGTTTTTTTGGAGTTGTCCGGTAACGACCTGCAAAAACCGTTCCCGTACATCATCGGAACTCACCAACGTCGTCAATTCGCCGACTTTCGCATCCGTCAGGGTTTTGAGTGTTGACATCAAATAATCACCAATCAGGTTATCCTTCATGCCGCCCGGCTGGAGAGTTTTGATGAGCGTTTCGGCTTCGTTATATTTTTCCCGGCGAATGAGCGCATCGGTCATCGCAACAGTGGGCATTTCTCTTTTTTCGGGAGCAATCGCCCGTAACATCGTTGCTGCACCGGAAATTTGGTCATATTCGACTTGATGCCGCAAAATCATGCCGACGATGTCTTCCCGTTCTTCGGCATCCTCAACTTTTTGGGTAGCCTTCATTGCCTCCGTAAAAGCGGAGACCGATTCCGTCTGTTTGCCTTGTCGGGCAAGTTCCTGCGCCAAGAAGGTACGTGCCAACGCTTCCGTGATAATGTCTTTCGAGACAGCAGCACCCCCGACGGCTTGTTGGAGCAATGCGGTTGCATCGAACGGTTGCAATGTTTTGTCCTGTTCATGCCCAATGACGATCCTTGCCGCAATGTTCAGTTGACTTTTGCATCGGTCGGCGGCATCGGCAATCCTTCCTAAAACAGCGGCGGCTTCCGTATATTTTTCCAAATCGCAGAGGGCATTGGCAATTCCTTCGTAAACTTGGTTGCGAAGGTCTGCTGATTCAATGGCGGGGGCAAGTTCGAGGATGGCATTGATGATTTTTTGGGCGGGTGCCTTGTCGTCGAAACTAATGGCAAAGCCGAGGGTTTGAAAGAGCATACCGACTCGTTGATTTGACTCGACTTGCAATAATGCTTGCAGGGATTCATCGAAAAGTGATAGAATTTCCGGCGTTGCATTAATTATAACGTTGTCGGGAATATCTTGGGCAACGGCGGTCGAAAAGGCAAAAACGACGGCAACACAGAGCGGTGCAAAGGCACGAAACATTCGATAATCCTCCTGAAAAAGTGTGAACGATGCCGAGATTATAGCAAATTTTTGAAAAAGGGACAGTACTTGTGCAATCTCCGTCCCCCCTCGTGATTGTACTCGGCGTGACGAATTCGCTACGGCATAGTCTATTTAACCGACGTTGATCCATGAATCAACCTTCGCAAATGACCACGGTTCCCGTTGAGGACGAGAAACGCAAAAATGTTTGTTCGCCTCATCGGCACGCTCGCCGGTGAACTTCTCCGTCTGCGGATTCCACGTCAACTTCGCTCCACCGAGCAACATCGAAACGTTGGCAATGTGTGCAATCGAATGAGTGCGGTGTCCGCTCTCCGCCGTGTAATAACAAGGTTTTCGGGACTTGACACAGTTCGCAAAGTCAACATGTTCGCCGCCGGGAACACCTGCCACCGAAACGGTACTTTCCACGCGACCGAGATTCTCTTTTTCTGTGAATTTGATGTTGAGCAGTTTTTCGTCGCTTGCCGTAATGGGACCCCGCCAACCGCGCATCAAAAGCCAGCCCGTCGTTCCTTCCAATTTGATGGCGGGAACTTCCGACCAAATCTCCATCGTTACACCGCTGGCATAACGGCAGTTGATTTTGAACGTCGGTGCGGTATTCCACACGGCACCAAAATCGGGAAAGTCGCCGGTGCCCTGAACTTCTACCGGACCGGTATCGTCGCTGTTGTTCGCCCACTGGGCAATGTTGACTAGATGCGATCCCCAGTCGGTTAGCACCCCGCCGCTGTAATCGAAGTTCCACCGCCAGTTATAATGAGTCCGCGATTGGATGTACGGCTTCACCGGTGCGGGTCCGAGCCAAAGGTCGTGGTTGAGTCCCTTCGGCACTTCGGCAGGTTCCCAATTCGCCTGCTCTTCTTTGGTAACGCTTCGAGCGGCGGTGTTGCCCGGCGGCAGGAGAACCTTGATGTTCCGCACTTCGCCGAGGTATCCGTTGCGTGCCGCATTGACCATGTATTGGTATCCGTCAATCGACCGATTCTCCGAGGCGGTTTGATAGACCCGCTGCGTTTGCTTTTGGATTTCGCACAGAATCTGCCCTTCCTCAATGGTCAGCGTCGGTTTTTCGCAGATGACATCCTTGCCCGCCTTCATCGCAAAGACGGAGAGTAGGACGTGCCAATGATCCGGCGTAACGATGTCAACGGCATCAATATCTTTTCGGTTCACCAACTCCCGGAAGTCGGCGTAGGCAGTGCAGCCTTTGTAATCGGTTCCCATTTTTTCGGAGTAGGCGGCTTCGGCTTTGTTTTTAGCGGCGAGCGTTCGTCCTTCTTCAACATCGCAGACGGCAACGACTTGTTGCATGGGATTGGCAATCATCAAGTCGAGATTCCAACCGGCACCGTGATCTCCGCAGCCGATGAGTCCCATTGTAACTCGTTCGCTGGCGGCGACGTTACCGTCGAGACCGAGAGCGGAGGCGGGGATGAGTGCTGCCCCCACAGCGAGGGCGGACGATTTTTTCAGAAATGAACGGCGAGAAAGCATTGTCATAAAAAGTCTCCTTGAAACGATATTTCCCATAGTATATCAGAAACAAGGCGATGATTTCAAGCCCCGTCTGGTGGCTATCGGAGCAGACCGGGAAATTTTGCCCTTCTTTTATCGGCGAAAAATTGCTATCCTTCCAGATACGGTGCGTTTCAAGGCTAAAACGCAAGCGAAATATCACATTTTCGCCCACCGTGTTGTTCAACCAAGAATGTTTCCGTTTCGTCAACCACTTTTTTCGATTTGTTTGTCGCTCGTCATCGCCGGTACCGCAGAGTCCGCCGATTGGAACGTGTTGCACTCCGAATCCGACGCAAGAGTTGTTGTACATACTTTACACGAAGAAATAAGCACGCTCAATCTTCAATTACCCGATAACAAATCCTGTATTACATTCGGCACTCCGATCAGTTTCCCGCTGGTTCTTGACGACTTAAACCCCTCGATTCGTCTCCGAGCCGATCAGCCGGGTGTTGCCGTCGGCGCACAAGTTGTTCTGCCTCGAACCATTCATCCCCATACGCAGCGTCCCGTTACTTATGTTGTTCCCGGAACTCGATACAGCGGTTCCGGCAGTTGGGAAACACTCGGTTTTTGGGACCGCAACGGCACTCCAAATCTTCGAGCAGAATCGGATAAAATCGCCCGACTGCTCCAAGCCGAACTCGGAATCACCTTCGATACTCGCGGACAATACATCCGGCAAATCGTTTTTTATGCCGAACGGCTACCGCAGTATGGCGAAATGAAACGTATTGACGTGACATCTCCATCCGTTACCGAACACATTGCCGCCGACGTTGGAGCAACCGAAAGGGAACTCGTTTTTGATCCGCTCAACTATGTGGGATTCAAGATACAGGTCAGTGCCCGACCTATATCGTTGCAAGGGAATACTGAAAATACCGAATGGGTTTCGCCGCTGCAATCGCACACCGCCGCCCCGCTTGTTGCAACACCGAACGCCCGTCCCACAATGCGTACCGCTTATTCCGGCGAGGATCCCACGAATTACACGTTGACCAATCAGAATGTCTCTTTGCCGTCTCCCGCTTCTGCGGTGCGTATCCGATTCCACGACGGCGTTCTGCGTCTCGACGATGTTCCCATCGGTGTTCGAGCGATTGAATATCGGGGGGAATCGCTCGCTTTTCTCCGCAGTTTGCAATTCAATGCCGTCTGGCTGAAAGATGCACCGAGTCCCGAACTTCGCTTGGAAGCCCAGCAGGCGGGTATTTGGCTGATCTGTCCGCCGCCGAGCAATACCGAATTGGAAACCGCCAGAGTGTACGATGCCAACACCGCACCGGGACGTTCCAATACCGGTCTGGATTCCAGTTACGACAACGTTTTGGTATGGAATCTCGGCGACGAAGGTTCCCACGCCCGGTATTCCGCCGATGCCCAGCGGGCACAAACGATAAAAAATGCCGACCAACTCAAACGCCGACCGCTCCTCGGTACCGCTCGAAGCGGCGTGTACGAATACAGCCGAACACTGGATATTTTGATGTTGTCCCGTGAACCGCTCTTTTCGTCGTTGGACTTGATCGATCTGCACACTTGGCAAAAAGAATATCAATCGTTGGCACGTTTCGACAGTGCTTTTTGGTCTATCGTTCAAACGCAACCGTCGGAACGGTTGACGCAACAATGGACAATGTTCGAGGGAAATCCCGCATTCATTTCGGCAATTTCCTATGAACAGATTAAAATGCAGGTTTATCTCGCATTGGCATCGGGCGCGCGCGGGATTCTGTTCAAGTCGAATTCTCCGCTGACGAACAATGACATCGAAACGGAATTCCGACGCACCGCACTGGAATTGGCAAATTGGGAACTTCAATTGGTCGAAGAATGGTTCTCCGCCGGTCAAGTGTCGCCGATGTCCGTCAGATCGACGAATCAACCGTTGGCGAACAGTGCGGTGATTCAAGCGGGAAAGTCTCGACTCCTCGTTCCGATTTGGCAGGAGCGGCAAAACCAATCGGCAGTCGGTCCTGCCGTAGCGGGAAATGTCCGATATGTCGTTGCGGGCATTCCCGAAGGATACAATGCGTTTCATCTTGTACCGGGACGTGCGATGCCGATGCATGCCCCACGTACTGCCGGCGGACATGAAATCATCCTCAAAGAAGCGAGTTTGAATTCGCTGATCTTTTTCAGCGGCGACGATGCCACCCACGCACATGTGGGACAGCGTGCCAGTATGATGGGACAGCGAACCGCTTATCTGGCATGCCGGCTGGCGGAGTTGGAACTCGCGATGACGGAACAAGTGTTAGCCGCGTTGAAACGGGCAAAGGATACGGGAAAGATTCCGATACACGCTGACGACAATATACCATTGATTGCCATGCCGGAATATGAGACGATGCTTCGAACGACGCGGGATGCCCTTGAACTGGCAAAAAATTTGGCGAATACCACTCCGCCGGACTACGCTCAGGCTTATCTTCAAGCGGAACGGTCAACGCGGGGACTGCGATTTGTCGGTCGCTCGCTGTGGCAGGAAGCGACTCGGTACGATTTACATCCCTGTATGACACCGGTGTCGGTATCGTTTGCGACGTTGCCGCTTTATTTGGCAGCATATCAGCGGACGCATGGGGCAACATTGGGGCAGAACCGTTTACCCGGCGGCAATATGGAAATTCGTGCATTGCAGCAAGCCGGTTGGGAGGCAATGTCACACAAAGTCGATGGAACATTCGTCGCCCGAAACGGAGTTGCTCCCGAAGCGGCACGTTCCGGTCAATTAGGTTTGTCGTTGGTCGTTGCACCGACGACTCCTGAGGATAAACCCAAAATACTGGAAACCATACCCCTTTGGATAACGACACCGGCAATGCCGATTCGGATGGGCGAAATGATTTGCGTCAGCGGTTGGATTCGGATTCCTCAACCGCTCGAATCGACCGTGGACGGTTTGATGATTTTCGATTCGCTGGGCGGAGAACAACTGGCACTTCGGTTTTTGCATACGAACGGAGAGTGGCGGGAGTTTGCGTTCTACCGGATCGTCCCGGAAAACAGCAATTATTACGTAATTTTTGCGCTCAATGGACTCGGCGAGGTGCATTTGGACGACATTCAGGTTTCTGCGGTGCAGTTTGCCGCTCCTCAGGTTCCGGCTCAACCGGCACCGTCGGGAACGACTCCGTATTGGCAATGGCAACGGGCGAATCCCTTCCGGTATCTTCCGCCGTTGCCGAATTGGGGGCAGTAGCTTTTTGGAGAAAAATTGGTCTCGGTTATCAGGAGAAGTTGAAGGTACAACGTCGTGCCGAAGATGCGTACATACTCACGTAAAAAAGGCTTCGAGGCTGATTGCCGACCATGATTCCATCTGCTCTTGATATTTGCGGAGGTCTTCAAGCGGCATGAATCCTGACTCGATTAAGTCCGACTCGTTGGAACTTACATTCGGCTCGGCAACGTCAAGTCGATGCACGATTCCGAGATGGACTCGTCCAACTTCCGTGGAGTCATCATTGATGAGTCCGACGCATCGTTCGGTAAAGGTTGTCCGCAAAACGACTTCTTCGTGTAGCTCCCGCAACATACCTTCGCGGTAGATGTCTGCGGAGCGTGATCCTTGATCTTCGGCAGCGATATGTCCGCCGACACCGATACTACGTTTGTGGTGCAATCGGCTTTCTCCCATTCCTTTGCCGCGGACGTATTGAAAAACGCTGACGTTTCCCGATGAGTCGGTATGACAAAAAATCATGTACGGGATCAACTGTTTGAATTCGGGATCAGTTTCCACTTTGCTCCGCGGACGAAATTGAACGTTCTTTGTGTCCAATAGGACTTCGCGATACCGATTGATGTCGGTGCTGAATCCTTGGAAATATCCTAATGCGTGAAAAACTTGGGCAGGAACCACCAAAACGTGTTCTTCCATCATACCGCACCAATGCTCCTTTGTGTTTCTATCAGTTTTGATTTTACCATAAAACTCGGACTGGTGGGTGTTGCAGGATACCAAACAGGGGCTTGACGTGTCGGTTATTGCCGTTATAATGCGTAAAAATTTGACGCAAAAAACGATGGCAAGCAAAGCAAAAATACTGAAAGCACAGCGGAAACCGAAGTTTTCAAGCCGATCCGAAAATCGGTGCCAACTCTGCGGACGACCGAGAGCGGTCTATCGTAAGTTCGGAATCTGCCGAATCTGTTTTCGTAACCTCGCCAATCAAGGACTCATCCCCGGCGTGAAAAAAGCAAGTTGGTAACAGCAAAATATAGACTTGGAGAGACAATAATTATGATGACCGACCCTATCGCCGACATGCTCACCCGAATTCGGAACGCTGTCCGCATTGAAAAACCCTCTGTCGAGATGCCCCTTTCCATTGAAAAAAAGGGAATCGCTGACGTTTTGAAACGTGAAGGATACATTTGGGATTGGGAAACCGTTGACGAAAAACCGGTGCAGGTGCTTCGACTCCATCTGAAATACGGTCCAAACGGCGAAAAAATCGTTAACCATATCAAGCGAGTTAGCAAGCCGGGATGCAGAGTGTACGCCGCAATGGATGAACTCAAACCCGTACTTAACGGATTGGGAATCCGAATTTTGAACACCAACCGCGGTGTTCTGAGTGATCGGGAAGCAAAAGTGAGAAATGTCGGCGGAGAAGTCATCTGCTCCATTTGGTAAAAGATAAAACATATTTAGCCGGTACTCCGGCGTTTTTAGCGATGTCAAGAATAGGGAAAAAACCGATAGAAATTCCGCAGGGCGTAAAGGTTGCCATTGATGGACAAACCGTTAACGTAGAGGGTCCGCTTGGTAAACTGTCGCAATGGTTCAGTCCGAATGTCAACGTGGCATTCGACTCCACATCCAATGCACTTACGGTCGCGCGGGCAAATGATTCTCGTGAAGCCGCCGCAATGCACGGCTTGTACAGAGCGTTGTTCCAAAATATGGTCAACGGAGTCTCCAAAGGTTACGAAAAACGGTTGGAAATCTTCGGAACAGGGTATCTTTTTGCCGTACAGGGAAAAACGTTGCAGGTTCGTGCCGGATTCGCTCACGAAGTTCACAAGGAAGTTCCGACGGGGCTCACGGTTGCCTGCCCTGATCAGACGCACGTCAGCATTAAGGGGATTGACAAACAGTTGGTTGGTCAGTTTGCCGCTGATGTCCGGTCGATCCGAAAAGCCGAACCCTACCTGGGAAAAGGAATCAAGTACGAAGGAGAAGTCATCCGCCGCAAAGAAAGCAAAGCCGCCGCCAAGAAATAATACGGTCTAATATACAATGAAAAAGTTTAAGCAAATCAATCGTCAACGTCGTAATCGGGCTTACCGAGTGTCCAATTTGGTCAAGAAGTATTCTTCGGATCGTCCACGTCTCTGTGTGTTCCGAAGCAATGCTCATATTTATGCGCAGATTATTGACGATGAACAGGGCAAAACAATTGTTGCGGCGGGAACGTTGGACAAAGACCTGAAAAAATCCGTCGGATATGCTGGCAACTGTGCCGCCGCAGAAAAAGTCGGAGCCGCACTGGCAACAAAGGCTCTTGCCGCTGGTGTTACGAAGGTCGCATTTGATCGACATGGTTTCAAATATCATGGTCGGGTGAAGGCGTTGGCAGATGCCGCTCGCGGAGCAGGACTCGACATCGGTGCCGCCGGTGAATCAAAAGAAAAAACAGAAAGCAAGGATGCTCCGAAAAAATCGAAGGTTTCAAAGGAAGATAAAATTGCCGCAAAAGTTGCCGCCGGTAAATCCGCAAGCGGGAAGAAAAAATAGTCCTGCCTACCGGCGGAATTGCATGCGCCGCCTCTGTACGTGGTATTTCTCAACCGTCCGACTGCGGCAATCGCGGCAGACTCGGCAGAATAATTGTAAATTGCGTGCCGTAGTTCAATTCGCTCTGGACGGCAATGCGTCCGTTGTGGGCTTCAATGATTTTCCGTACCGTGGCGAGTCCCAAACCGCTACCCCCTTTTTTTGTGGAGAAAAAGGCATCGAAAAGATGTCCAAGTGTATCTGCATCCACTCCGCAACCGGTGTCGATCAGGTCAACCGCAATTTCACTCCCGCCGCTTCGGGTTCGGAGTACCAGTTCTCCGCCGTCGGGCATTGCTTGCTGGGCATTTAACACGAGATTGAATAATGCCCGATGAAACGACCGGCGATCCAGCAACACCGACGGCAAATCGCTCGCCAGATATTCGATTACTTCGATTTTCGACTCCGCCGCCTGAGGACGAAACAGTTCGATGACCTCCCGAATGGCAACGTTGGCATCGCTCGGCTGTAATTCGAGACGGTGCGCACTGGCAAAACCGAGAAAATCGTTGAGTAGTTCTTCTAACCGCCGACATTCCCGTTTAACGACATCTATTTTCCGTAATGCCCTGCGTCCTTGCGGCGCATCAATCTCTTCGAGGTCTTCTGCCAAGAGTTCGATGTTCAGCCGAATGGTCGAAAGAGGATTTTTGATTTCGTGTGCCAATCCTCCCGCTAATTGGGCAATTTCAGTGTAACGCTCCAATCCTGCATCGGATCGGATTTTCGATTTTGGTTTCATGCAAACCTTATTTTACACGATTCCGATGCAGACGGTACGCTTGCCCTTCAAAATTCGGCGATTTACGCTACAATTTCGGTATTGACCTAGTCCTCCGAATTTATATGGATAACTGCTCTCTCACCGCCGAAATGGGAATCACCTTCGACGACATTCTGCTCGAACCCCAGTACAGCGAAGTCGTTCCCGCCAACGTCAATGTCAGCACGACATTGACAAAACGGATCACCTTGCAAATTCCTCTCATCAGCTCCCCAATGGATACCGTTACCGAATCCCCGATGGCTATCGCTTTGGCACAGGAAGGAGGAATTGGTATCATTCACAAAAATCTTTCCATCGACCGTCAAGCCGAAGAAGTTACCAAAGTCAAACGGAGTGCCAATGGGATCATTCGGCATCCCGCCACGTTGCCGCCGACCGCCACCGTCCGAGAAGCCCAGCACCTCATGAAGGAGAAGAACGTTTCCGGTGTGCCTGTTATTCAGTCCGACGGCAAACTTTGCGGCATTTTAACCCGGCGAGACCTCCGCTTTCTCGAAAATCTGGATATTCAGATTTCCGAAGTCATGACTGCTAGTAATCTTGTAACGGCAAAAGGAAATGTAACGCTTGAAACGGCAGAAACGATTTTAATGGAAAAAAAAGTGGAGAAACTGCTCCTAGTTGACGATTTATACAGATTGACGGGTCTTATCACTATTAAGGATATTGACAAAATGCGCAATTTTCCCTGCCGATGTGTCGATTCGGAAGGAAGATTGAGAGTTGGAGCGGCTGTCGGAGTTCACGACAATGACCGAATCGCCCGGCTTTTAGAGCGGGATGTCGACGTTTTAGTGGTGGACAGTGCCCACGGTCATTCGGCAAATGTGCTGGAAACAATCCGGTACATCAAGAAAAACTATGATATTGATGTGATCGCGGGCAACGTCGCTACCGCAGAGGGGGCAAAAGCCCTCGCCGATGCTGGAGCAGATGCCGTCAAAGTCGGGATCGGTCCCGGTTCAATCTGCACCACGCGGGTTGTTTCCGGTGTCGGCGTTCCGCAGATTACGGCGGTGTCCAGAGCAGCCAACGCACTGGAAGGGAGCGGTGTACCGGTCATTGCCGATGGCGGTGTCCGATATTCCGGTGATATTACCAAAGCCCTGGCAGCGGGGGCACACGTCGTCATGCTCGGCGGATTGTTTGCCGGTTTGGAAGAAAGTCCGGGAGAGTTAATTCTCTATCAGGGGCGAACCTTCAAGGAGTATCGCGGGATGGGATCGCTCGGAGCAATGGTTCACGGTTCCAGTGAGCGGTATCGGCTGGGACGAGAAGTCGTGCCGGAAAAATTGGTGCCCGAAGGAGTAGAAGGACGTGTTGCCTACAAAGGCAGTTTAGGTCCCTTTGTGTATCAGTTGGTTGGCGGTTTGCGTGCCGGAATGGGTTATTGCGGAGCGCAGACGATTGAGGATTTGAGAACGAAGTCGAAATTCATCCGAATTTCGCAGGCGAGCGGTAAGGAAAACCACCCGCATGACATTGTGATTACACAAGAAGCACCGAATTATAGTAGCGAGTAAAAGTAAAGAGCCGGGGACGTAGCGAAGCGAAGTCCTCGGACAACCATAATAAGGAAAGGATGCCAAACATGAAATTTCGTTGGTTTTCGGTATTAAGTATCGCAGGAGTTATTCTGTTGTCGGGAAACTCTTTCGGCGGTGAGGTGCAGTGGAAAAAACCGGGGAGCGGTAAGGCGGTCGTGCCGTCCGTGACTCACATTCCGACGGTGATTACCACGGACGATGTGGTCGAATCACCGACGATTGCTCAAGTGCAACGGGTAGAACCGTCTCCGCATTTGGCACCACCGGTGTTGCCCCGGCAGCAAGTTGACCGCGACTATCCCAATTCGAGACCACCGAGTCTAAATCCGCTGCCCGGTGCGACGAGTCAGAACCCTCCTCTTGCCGTGCCTCACGATGCGCCGCGAGAAGGATCGCTTATCTCTTGCGACGATCCGATTGGATTGAAGTCCATCAAGGAAATTTCACACGACATTAGACCGACGGGATTGGGGGAATTGCCCGTTGAATGTGCCGTTGGCGGTAATCCTTACCATGGTCGTCATTTTGGTCGGACATGTTACATGTGGACGGCATCGGCACTGAGTACGAAGGCGGCTTATTTTGAAGATACCCAGTTGGAACGTCATGGTCATACGCTCGTTGGACCGGTATTTCAACCGATAGTATCGGGAGCGAAGTTTTTTGCGACGGTCCCGTTTTTGCCGTATAAGATGGGCGTTACCCCGCCGAACGAGTGTGTTTATACATTGGGACATTATCGGGCG
>Ga0082212_10001459_pt1 | contig 34852 bp, 30 predicted proteins | sample TergutNt197P3_FD_71548 | JGI IMG/M metagenome (GOLD analysis project Ga0082212, IMG submission 71548) | Neocapritermes taracua P3 segment gut microbial communities from Petit-Saut dam, French Guiana - Nt197 P3 | ecosystem: Host-associated > Arthropoda: Insects > Digestive system > Gut ... | reverse complement strand
CCGTATACGGCCCCGCCACGCGGATGTTCAGTCGACTCGCTCCGCTCAGGGACTGGGATATGGCTTCCGGCGTACCGTCGGCTACCAGCGCCCCCTGATGGATGATGATGATCCGCTTACAGACCGCCTGGATCTCTGAGAGGATATGGGAAGACAGGACGATGGTATGCTGGAGCCCAAGCTCCAGGATCAGGTTGCGCATTTCGATGATTTGTTTAGGGTCAAGGCCGATGGTAGGTTCATCTAGGATCAGGACGGGAGGATTCCCCAGCAGCGCCTGGGCGAGGCCCACGCGCTGCCGGTATCCCTTGGATAGATTCTTGATCAGACGGTTTTTCACGTCGTCGATATGAACCCGTTCGCAGACCTCGTCCACTTGGCTTTTTTTCTTCCCCTTGACCTTCTTCAGGTCAAAGAGGAAACCGAGGTATTCTCTGACTGTCATGTCCATGTACAATGGAGGCAACTCGGGTAAGTAACCGATCTGGCTCTTGACCTTGATGGGCTCCGCCAGTATCTCGCTGCCGCCTACGGTGACGGTTCCTTCGTTGGACGACAGATAACCGGTGATAATATTCATTGTGGTCGTCTTGCCGGCTCCATTTGGCCCGAGGAAGCCCAGTATCTCTCCCCCCGCTACGGAAAAGCTGATATTGTCCACAGCGGTCTTAGCGCCGTAGCGTTTGGTGAGGTTCTGTACCTCAATCATAGATTCGATTACCTCCCTGCGCTTGATCTAAAATGAGCTGCGCGCCCACGATCCCGCGGGGCGCAGCCCCAGCCGGGTCTAAACCTGGGCGTTTTCCAGCAGGATAGCGGCGCCCATGCCGCCGCCTATGCAGGCGCTGGCTACGCCGTACTTCTTGCCGGTGATACGAAGCTGCTCGGCTACCGACATAGTGATGCGCACCCCTGTGCAGCCCGTGGGATGGCCCAGGGCGATGGCGCCGCCGTTGGGGTTCAGCCGCTGGTACAGGGGTTTGTCCATGTACTGATCCAGCATACGCAGGCAGCTCAGCACTTGGGGGGCGAAGGCTTCGTTGATCTCCAGTACGTCCATGTCGTCGAAGGTAATGCCGGTTTTCTTCATGAGCTTCTGTATGGCAGGTACGGGTCCTGTACCCATCAGCGTGGGATCCACGCCGCCGTAGGCGAAGGCATTGAGGTAAGCGATGGGGGTCAGCCCCCGCTTCTTGCACTCGTCCTCCGTCATGATGACCATGGCGGCCGCCCCGTCTGTGTTGCCCGAAGCGTTGCCCGCCGTGATGACGCCGTCTTCTTCAAAGGCGGGCCTCAGGGTAGCCAGCACCTCGGCGGTGGTGTTCGGCTTGGGGTGTAGATCCCGGTCATAGGTGACCTTGGAGACCTTGCCCTTCCGGTCGGTGACCGGGGCTTCGATGGGTACGATCTCTGTATCAAAGCGCCCCGTTTCCTGGGCTTTCTTGACCTTCATCTGGCTTTCGTAGGCAAACTGGTCGCAGTCTTCTCGCGGGATCTTCGTCAGGCGGGCCGCCTTCTCTACGGTGAAAGCCGGTCCGTACATCACGCCGTAGATCTCGTTGGGGGTACAGGCGTCCCCCTCATAGTTGCCGCCGCCCAGCTTGATGCCGCCTCTGGGTATACCCGTCCAGGCGAACGATAAAGGAAGGGATACTGAGGAGTGGGACAGCATCTCCGCTCCCGCGGCGATCATTACGCTGCTCTCCTCCGCCCATATCTCCATCATGCTGTTGGTGACGGCGGTAAAGCCGGAGCCGCATACCCTGTGTACCGTGTAGGCCAAGGCGGTCTCATAATCCAGGCCGGCTTTAAGAGCCACATGGCGGCCAAGGTTCTGCGCCTGCCCGTGGGAATCCGCGTTGCCCATGACCAGGCCGCCTACATCGCTCCTGCCAAGATGGGAGCGCTCAATGGCGGCTTTCACCGGTATCACGGCCAGCTCGGGAATAGGCATCTCCTGGAACTCCTTGCCGCTCTGGCTGCTCAAAGGGGTCCTGGCGTAACTGGTGATAACACATCTGTTCGACATAGAATTCATCATCCTCTTTTCTTAGATAAGCCGCTCACCACTTCGGGCTGAACCGGATAGCGCCGTCCAGGGCGTAAGCGCCACCGTTCAGATGGCCGTTGCGTATGATCTCCATAGCCAGCGAGGCGAACTCCGCCGTCGTGCCCTGCCTGCGGGGGAAGATGAAGTCCTTAGCTGCCGGGCTCTCTTCCATAGGCCTCCTGGGAGGAGGCGGGCCGCTGCCCGGAGGGGGCGCTTCGCCGCGCTCGGCCCTGAGCAGGCCTTCCACGCCGGACATATTCGTCGCGACCAGGCCCGGAGTGATGGTGTTGATCCGTATGCCTACCCGCGCCAGCTCCCGGGCGATGGGCAGAGTCATGGAGTGGACCGCGCCTTTGGAAGCGCTGTACGCCGCCTGGCCGATCTGGCCGGACTCGATAGCCAGGGATGTGGTATTGATGATCACGCCGCGCTCCCCGTCTTCGTTCTCCGGAGCCGTGCTCATGGCCAGGGCGCCCTGGCAGGTGAAGTTAAACGTGCCATACAGGTTGATCTCGATGACCCGTTTAAATGTATCGATGGGAAATACGCCGCCTTCTCTGGGCAGTATGCGGGTGCCGGAACCGACGCCGGCGCAGTTGATCACGACGTTCACATAACCGAACTTCTCCACGGCGCCTTTCACAATGGCTTCCGCCCGGGCCGAGTCCGACACGTCGGCCAGCTCATAGTACCCGGCGTCCCCCAGGCCTGCCGCTACTTCCTTGCAGCGCTCCTCGTTGAAATCCACGATGCAGACCTTGCCGCCCGCCGCGGCGATGGCTTCCGCCGCCGCTCTGCCCATACCCGATCCGCCGCCGGTGACGACAGCTTTAACATTCTTTAGTTCCATATATCACTCATTCCTTTCTCTAAGTGGGCTGCGCCCACAAGATGGGGTTCTGCCCACAAGATGGGGCTCTGCCCACAAGATGGGGCTGCGCCCGGTTATTTGCTGAGCCACTGCTCCTTGAGTCCGATGCGCCCCGTCTCGAAGCAGTACTTCGGCATGGGCTTCAGGTCGGGGGATATCTCCGGCTTGAATTCCATATAAGCCAGGATGTCCTTCTCTACGTCGAGCCCGTCAGCGTACTCCATCAGCGTGATCTTCCCGTCGATGAACTTGAATACAGCCCGCTCCGTCACATACCAGACTTCCTGGCCACGTTTCGCTATATCCTTACCGTTGAAGCTGATCTGATCCACCTGCTTTAGGAATTTGCCGCCTCTGCCAGGCGTCGTTATCTTCAGCGTGCCGTCTTCTATGGCGTGCTTCCCGCCTATGGTCATGGAGCTGATGAATACGATCTTCTTCGTGCTGGCCGCGATATTGACGAAGCCGCCGGAGCCGTGTATCCTCCCCCCGATACGGGTCACGTTCACCGAGCCGTCCTCGCCTACCTCGGCGGCGCCCAGGAAGGTGATGTCAAGCCCGTGGCCGTTGATGAAGTCAAACATCTCGTGGTGGTTCAGGTAAGCCCGGGCATTGAAGGAGCCCGGGAAGAAGAACGCCCCCCCAAGGTGGCCGCCCACAGCCCCAAGCTCGTTGCTCAGGACAAACATGTCCTGTATGCCTTCCTTAGACACTACATAAGATACCCCTACGGGCATACCGATGCCGATGTTGCATACGCAGCCCGGCCACAGCTCCGTCGCCGCCCGGCGTACCACCGCCAGACGCTCACCGTCCGGAGCGTAGCTCTCGAAGGGGATGAGGCTCTCGTCCGCCTTGCGGAAGCCCGTCAGAGCCGCGGAGAAAGGCGTATTATTCTGGGGCATGTGGTATTTGCCATAGTCCGTGCAGGGTACGACATAATCCACCAGCATGCCCGGCACTTTGATATCGCCGCCGTTAAGGGAACCGTTTTTCACGATATTCTTCACCTGGGCGATGACGACGCCGCCGTTGTTGTGAGCCGCCATAGCCAGGTACAGCATCTCGAACTTCACGTATTCCTCGTCGTTGATGAGGTTGCCTTCCATATCCGCCGTAGTGGCCCGGATGATGGCGCAGGTGATCTTTGGCGTCTGGTAGTGCAGGTACTCCTCGCCTCCCAGTGTCACGACTTCCACGATGGGCTTCGCTTTCGCTTTCCCGTTGATGGCCCCGGCTTCGATGCGGGGATCCAGGAAAGTATTGACCCCCGCTTTCGTGAGGAAGGGGGTATCGTTGGCCTGGGCCCGGTAGAGCTGGCAGGCGATGCCCTGGCTCAGGGCGTATACGGGGAAGCGGTCGCTGGCCATGAGGTCGCTGTCCAGATTGGGCAGGCCGCTGTAGTAGGCCCCCATCAGTCCGTCTGCGGCAAATACTTTGGAGCTCATGTTGCCGCCGGAGTGGATAAGGGAGATGTCTTTGGGATGCTTTTCGCTCTCATACCTGGCCGCGATAGCTTCGTAGACCTCCTGGGCTACGCCGTGAGGCCCTACGCCGCTGATGCCGATGAATGCCCCGTCCGGGACTTTGGCGGCCGCTTCCGCCGCTGTAACGATTTTGTTTTTCATGTGATTCTATTATGCCTCCTTGTGATTGATCTGCTGCCATACGATAGCAAAATGATAACATAAATCCTTATTCTTGTAAAACGCCGCGCCTACGTTGCAAGCCCTCAGGTAAGCGGCACGTAGCGCGTATCGTAAGTATCCTGCATGATCCGGACCAGCCGGCAGACCGTCTCGTTGTACGGCGTGGGTATGCCGTGCTTTTTCCCTTCCTTGACCACGGCCCCGTTCATGAAATCGATCTCCGTCCTCCGCTTATAGTAGGCGTCGGATACCATGGAGACATAGTGGGGCGTCTTCACCTCGGGGGCGTTGTAGCCGGGTTTCGGCTCCCTTACGTACTTCGACGCCTCCATATTCTTGATGCCCCTTGCCGTAGCCACCTCGCAGGTTTCCCTGGCCAACTCGTTCATGAGCCTTACCCCGTCCTCATGGTTCGCGAGATACTCGCCTGCCAGTTGGAGCAAGGCGGCGACGCCGTTGATCATCACATTTGTGCATAACTTATCCCAGACGAATTCCTCGGTACGCTCGTTGCATTCCGCCGGCATCCCCCCCGCGTTGAGAAGCCTTTCCAGTTCGTCGTATACATGGCGGTAGGGTGTTTCCCACTTAGAGGGAGAGAAATATATCCCCTTCGGGCTATTGGGGAAACGGGTTCTGCCCATGATCCTGCCCGGCCCCAGTATGTTTGCGGATGATTTGAGCACGCCGAGCCCTATATGATCCGCGTCGAAATGCTTCGCGATGAGATCCGCGCCGCCCACCCCATTCTGGAGGGTGATCACTACGGTGTCTTTCCCGAAAAGCGCCCGGTTTCCTTCGATGGCGGTCTCCGTATCGTAGCATTTCACCAAGACGATCACCGCGTCGCACACGCCCACGCTGTCCCCATTGACCACGGCGCCGTCTACCTTGACCGTCTCCGGCTGAGGCCCCGCTCCGTCCTCCAAGTCCATGGATATGCCTTTCTCCGCCACCGCTTTCATATGTTCCTCGAAAACGTCGACGAAGTAGACCTCGCCGCCGCCTTTCTTGATATGCGCCCCTACCAAAGAGCCCATAGCTCCCGCGCCTAAAATCGCAACCTTCATGTCGACCTCCTTACTCCCGCCGCTGCGCCTGCATCCATTGACAGCAGCTCATTGCTCCACTTCGCGCACCCGGGCTATATCATCACCCAATCCGCTTTTTCCCAATCAGCCACCGGCTCGTCGTCAATACTTTTCATCTTGTAGCCTTTGACATTCTGTGTCTTCAGTACCCCGTGCAGCTCTTCCCGGGTGCAGACCGCTCCCACCGGGACGAGGCAGTCCTTCGGATGAACCGTCATGATCGCTTGTACGATGAAGTGTTGTTTCATATTGCTAATCCTCCTTTTACTTGTCTTCTTCGCTTCCGGCGGCGCCCGCTTTGTCAGTCAAAACAACCCATTCTGCCGGGGACATATATCCGGGCGTCCATGACCTTCAGATCCTTGCTGACCACCGGCTTAAACGCCATCTGGGCAAGGACGTCCTTCTCCAGGTCTACGCCGGGGGCGATCTCCGTGAGAACGACGCCTTCCTTCGTCAGTTTAAATACGCAGCGCTCCGTGATATAGACGACTTCCTGCCCTCTTTCCACCGCCAGCTTACCATTAAAAGTGATCTCATTGACTTTCTCCACGAACTTGATCTCTTTGCCTTCCTGGCCGATCTCGATCTTCCCCCCCGCGACTTCCGCCTTGAGCCCTCCCGCTTTCAGATAGGTGCAGAATACCACCTTCTTAGCGGACTGGCTGATGTCGATGAAGCCGCCCTGGGCGCGGCCGGCCTTGATCTCCCCGAATCTACTTACGTTCACATTACCCTCCCGGTCTACTTCCGCGGACCCCAGGAAGGCGATGTCCAGGCCGCCGCCGTGATAGAAGTCAAACATGGACGGATGAGCAATGAAGGACGTGGGATTAACCGTGGCGCCGAAATCGCTTTTCGGCGTAGGCGTGCCGCCAAAGGCGCCAAGCTCCAGGGTAAAGGTGACGCGGTCTACCATGTTCTCCGTGGCCGCTACCGAGCAGACGCCCACGCCTACGCCCAGGCCTACGTTGACCACCGCGCCGGGATACAGCTCGTACACGGCCCTCCGCCCGATGAGCTCCGCCATGTCCAATACCTCGGGAGGCGGCGCCACCGCGCCCTGGGGCGCCCTGAGCTGTCCGCTGAGGAAGGGATTGTAGTAAGTCCTGTTCGTCTGCATATGATAAGCCTGGATGTCCTCCACGACCACCACCGCGTCTACGGCTTCCGCCGGGATCACCACGTCTTTAGCCTTCAGCGAACCGTTGGCTACGACGTTTTTCACCTGGACAAGTACTTTACCCCCCGAAGCTTTCGCCGCCAGGGCGATCTCCAGTATCTCCAGCTTGAGGGCTTCTTCTTCGATGGCTATATTGCCGCTTTCGTCCGCTGTGGTCGCGCGGATCAATGCCACGTCTACGGGGAAGCTCTTGTAGAATATCCATTCCTCTCCCCCGACCTCCATGATCTGGTTTGTGCTGTCTTTGGATACGTCGTTTAGCCTGCCGCCGACTTGCCTGGGATCGACGTAGGTGCCTATGCCGATCTTGGACAGCAGGCCGGGCTGCTTCGCCGCCGTGCAGCGGTATAGCTGCTGGATGATGCCCTGAGGCAGGCCGTAGGCTTCCAGTTCATTATTATCGATCATCGCCAGCATTGGGGGGCAAGGGCCGGGATGAGACCCCACAAAGCGCTTGATGAAGCCCGGATGGGCAAACATCGCGTCGCTGGGATGGCCGCAGCCGGAGTACTTGGTGAGCCCTTTCGGCGAGCCTGTCTCCAGGAAGCGGGTCTCCAGGCCCTTGATCAGATAGCCGGCGTTGCCTATGTTCCCCGCCATCGAGGTCGCCACTGCGTCGCCGTCCTTGACCAGGCCTATGGCCTCCTCCAGTTTCATTACCTTGGTTTTCATGATGAGACCTCCTTATATCGTGATGAAGTGAATACAGGATAATACTGAAAGTATAGCGCAGATACGCGCTTGTATCAATGATAGATTTCGCCGGCGCTTACTTACGGCGTCAGCTCGGGCGAGGGCGGGGGCTATGGCGCTCACTGAGCGCTGTCCGCTGCCGCCAGCGCCGCGCCCAGGGCTCCGGCGTACTCGGCGTCGTCCGGGACGGTAAGCTTTATGCCGGACAGTGTCTCCAAGGCCCTCACAAATGCATTGTTTTTCGCCAGGCCGCCCACAAGTACGACGCGATCTGCCGACGGATAAGTGATATCGTTGATGACGGCGCTCACCCGGGCCGCCGCCGCCCGGTTTACCGCCCGGCCCACATCGGCGGGGGATACGCCATGATTCAGCAGGCTCAGGGCGTCCAGCTCAGCAAATACGACGCAGCCTTCGTTCACTGCGGCTTCTCCGGCCTTTGCGGCTTCCGGGATCGCCACGCCCTCAGCGGCTTGCGAGGCTTCCGGGGCCGCCACGCCGTCCGCCAGGCTGCTCAGCTCCCCTATATCCATGCTCAGGCGATCTGCCATATACTCGAGAAATAATCCCAAGCCTGCCGAGCACTTTTGGTTGAAGGCGTACTCCCCCGCTCCGCCCTCCCCAGCCGAAGCCGATACGATGGTCTCGTCGGCGCCTGCGGATACTAAACATGTGGCTCCGGGGCTCATGCGCTCCACGGCTCTCTTCGTCGCCAGCAACTCCGATATCCGCTTCCCGGCGAAGCCCGCGTCGTGTTTGCCCTTGCCTGTGACCACGACTCCTTTCACTTCCCCGGCGTCAAGCCCCGCGTCTTCCAACGCGCGCTGATAAGCTTCCTCTATCCTTTCCCTCCGGTCCACGCCGCCGGTGGGGCCGATTCCTCTGCCCACCACCGCGCCGTCCTTCAGGATGACTACTTTCGTATACGCGATCCCCGCGTCGATCCCGGCTGTGACCAGTCCCGCGCCGCCGGCGCCCGCGCTCCGCTCTGCTGCCATACTCCCGCCCCCTAATCTAACATCTCGTAGCCAAAGCTTTCCATCCAGGTATCCAGCTGATCCAGGAAGCGCTGCTCGTCCAGGTCCGTACGATCCCCCGGCTGGCTGCCTTCGTAGTAGATCACGCTGAGCCCTGCCTTACGCAGACGCATGGCCTGCTCCTTCCTGGTGAGGGTGCAGCCTACGCCTCCGCGCCACAGGGGCAGCAAAGCGCCGTCGGCTCGCATGATATCCGCGAACTCCACGATGGAGTCCTGGCGGATATATTCGTCTGACTTCCAGGCCCGGGGCTCCCTGGGATCCGGCCCCAGCATCATGCGGAGGGCGTCCTCCCTGGTCGCGATGGGCGTATCCTTGGGGTACTTCATACTGACGCGGCGGTCGATGCCCCCGTCCGGCTTATACTCCAGCAGCCCGCAGTTTTGCGCGGTATACTGAGACCCCAGGCATACGGCGCCGTACTTCTCCATGTACCGGTAGTACTTCAGGAAATGCCAGGAAGGGGGATGGGCCTCCACCCAGCGAAACCTCTCGTTGCCTACCGCGGCGATTTGGTTATCCGCCCGCCACTGCACCTCGTCCCGAACCATCTTCCAGAAGTTGACCGTATCCTCGGGATCCACTTTAGTGAGATGGCCGATGGTATATACCGAATACAAGTCTTTGACGGAGAGGGGCGAAGGTATGGTCCTACCCATGAGCATGATGATGTCCCGGGAGTATTCGATGACTTCCTCGCTGTAGTCCATCATCTTGCTCAGCTTCTCATCGTCGAACTTCTGCCCGAATATCCGCTCCAGGTCGTTGATCTGCTTGAAATTGCAGTAAACCTTATGCTCACGGAATAATTCGTCTCTGACCGGATCGTCCTCTCCCAGGTAGATAGTGCAGTCCGACATCCAGCCGGGCACGGGAGCGAAATCCCTGCACTGCTGCCCCCGCTTGGTATGCTGGTCGCATTCGGCAGGCATGAATACGACGAATTTCCGCGGCGGGAAAGGCAAACCATCCTGTTCGTAGCCCAGATACATAGATCCCCACAGGTTGTTTGTATAGCCGCATATCTCCCTGCCCCAGCCCCGGATTTCACTGGCGAGGCGACACTTCCTGGCGTAGGGCGAATCCTTAGCCTGGATCATGGAGCCGCCGGGATTGTCCTCCACAATATTCATAGCGGGAAAGCATTCCGCCCAGTCGATATCATAGGTGCTGCCCTGGCCCAGAACCCTTTTCGCGTCGCTTGAGGACTCCTGCCAACGAGCGCGGAGCTCCTTGGCTTTATCCCAAAACTCCAGGGGCCGGGTTTCCCATATTTGTTTATTTTTCATATGGCCTAGTCCTCCCCAAACTTTTTATGCCAACCGGCCAGATGGTTCAAGCCCGGCTTCAGCATGCTTAAGAAGGCTTCCAACCGGGCAGCGGTCTCGTCCTCCGGCAGCAGGCTGCCCCGTTCGAAGTAATGATAAGGTATGTATCTCTCCCGGAGCATCTTCCACACGGCGTACATATCCGAGCCATGGGAGTGGCAGTAGATCTGCTTCTCCAGCAGGACGCCGTCCACATTGAAGTCTTCCGCCAACTCAAATATATGCTGGGGCCTGCGCCGGTAGTTGTTGTCCTTAAGCGCGCTGTGGGGGCGGCCCAGGTACCGCAAAGCCAGGGCCATGAGCCTGTCCTCCTGAGGCAGCACGTTGTTCCAGTAGTATGAAGTCCCGTTATCCAGTTCGTCGGCGACTACGTTTGCCCCCTGAGCTTCAACCAGCTCTTCCAGCCGGGCGTCCCAGGTCTCGCTGCCTACGATCATCAGCCTGATCTTGTCGGGCCCGGGCTTCCTCAACCCCAGCTCTTTGATGAAATCTTCAAGGATGACGTTCATCTCGGCCTTGTCCATCACCTGGTCTGCCAGGACGAGGTTCATCATCTCCGAGCCGGAGATCACCGGCCTGTCCGCCCGGCGGAGTTCGTTGATCCGGCGCAGGAGCAGCCGATTGTGGTTGTATACCTCGATGGCGGCGTCCAAGTCCGCATCTGTGATGCTTTTCCCCGTCCACCCCTTGAACCGGTCGGCGAGCACGGCAAACTCATTTTTCGCGACGTCCTTGGACGTAGCCGCGTTTGTGTAGTCCGGGAGGAAGAGATAATGGTAGAACAGGCTTTCCCTGTTGTTCATCATTACTTCAAAGGCGTTGTACATCCACTGGCAGCCCTCCACGTTGACCAAGCCGTCCACATAGTCGTATCTACCCTTGAGGAGCTGGTTTACCATGTCCCTCACCGGGTAGCAGGAGCTGTATATCCATTTGTCCGATATGTCGTCTACTTCGTGCCGCGCCAGTATCCTCACCGGCAGCATTCCCGCGGCGTAGGCGATCTCTTCGGGGAAGTACGGTTCGAACCAGCCCAGTACCTTGCCCCCGGTCTTCGCCTTCCATGCCCTGGCGTAATCGTGGCGCTTATCCACCAGGCTTTTGAAATCGAAGGCTGCGCCCAAGGCGTCTGCGCCTCGCGTTATAGTTGCCTCCGCGCTCATCTCACACCCCCCCTTTCTGCGGCTTCGGGGAGTACAAGCAGCGCCGCGCCGATGGCGCCGGCCAGCATGGGGTCGTATTCGCTTGTCAGCGCCGTAGTGTCCAGTTCCCTCTCGATGCGCCGGGTAACCCCCGCGTTGTGGGCCAGCCCGCCGGTGAAGCCCAGCTTCCCTTCTACCTTGATATCGCCCGGCTCAAGGGACTGAAGCTTGCCGATCACGCCCAATACGCGCCATGCCACGGCGAAGAGATGGGAAGCGCAGATCTCGTTTCCGTTCAGCGTATCTCCTCGGAACTCCGGCCGGAAGAGCCCCATGGTCTCCGTACCGGCATAGTTGTAGCAGGTAGTGCTCACGGGCTCCGGGTCGGGCTTCCCGCCCAGATCCAGGGAGTACTCCCCGATCTCCCCGATGGGTACGTGGAGCAGGTCGCAGACCATCTCGATATTGCGCCCCATCCCCGTGGCGCAGATATCGTTCATGGCGAAATCCCATACCCGGTCCCACTCGTATAGCTTGATGGCGGTCACGGTCTGGGCGCCGAGATCCACGACGGTGGTGACTTCCGATCCGTAGATGAAGCGCGCCCCCTTGCCGTGGCAGGATACCTCGTCCAGGCTTTCCGTAGCGAAAGCCGCGTTGCGCTTGCCGAATCCCGTGGCGCCTACCGCGCTCAGACGCTCAAGGGTTATGCCCGACGCGCCCAGGGCAAGAGCCATGACTTCATCGGCCGTTTTGCGGAAATCGGTTCCCGCGCGGATGCCGGCGTACGCCGCGAGCTGTCCGTCGGCGACGACGGCGGCTTGGGCGCTTGTTGTACCTATGTCTACGCCCGCGGTGATCGTCTTCGCCTCTTTCCAACCGGCATCGTCCGACATCCATTGGATTTCGGGCCATTTGGCGTACTGCAGAACCATACGTTTACCTCCTTTACTAGCAGGACAGCGAATACCCGCCGTCCATCACCATCACGGCCCCTGTGGTAAAGCCCGACGCGGCCGAAGCCAGATAGACCGCCAGGGCGCCCACTTCCATAGCCGTCCCCCTGCGGTCTAAGGCCTGGGCGGCGAATATCTGCTTGTCGCGCTCCGGCGAGGAATTCTTCCCGAAGCCGTCGTTGATGAATCCGGGGGCGATGGCGTTGACCCTGATGCCGTACAAACCCAGCTCCATCGCCATCGACCGGGTGAAATGATTCGCCGCCGCCTTCGCCGCGCTGTAGGGGGAGAGGAACAAGTCCCGGTTGATGATCAGCCCGGCGTTGGACGTCACGTTGATGATGTTGCCCCCCTTGTCCGAATCCCTCATGCGTTTGCCGACAACGTAAGTCATATTGACGAGCCCGGTCAGGTCGGTATCCACCACCCTATGCCATTCGGTAAGCTCTTCGTCCATATCGAAAAGCCTCGTATTGGTGGAAACGCCGGCGTTGTTTACCAGGATATCGATGTTGCCGAAGGACTTATACGCTTCCCCGACGGCTTTGCGTACGTCAGCCATGTCCGTGACGTCGCAAGAAAAGGCTTCATACTTGCCGCCATTGGCGCCTAACTCTTTCAGGGCGCCAGCCGCTTTTCCCATGTCTCGGCAGAGTACGGCTACGTTGGCTCCGGACTCCGCGAAGGCTTTGGAGACGCCGAAGCCAAGGCCGCCGTTTCCGCCGGTGACGATGGTGTTCTTTCCGCTCAGATCGAAGGCGCCTTTCATCGTGCTTATGCTTGGGGTATTCATGCTGGACCTCCTCCTTCGTGTTAATTCATCATCTGAAGGCTGCAACGCTTTTTCAACTTTATCAGCTTTTTCATTATATCAGGTTTTTTTCGAAGCGCCATATGGTCCCCTTGCTTTCGATTTGGCATATCTGCTAAAATATCGTTAAACCTCCTATCCGACCGGGCGATGCGAATCCCGGGCGTCTGAATTAGAAAGGATGAAAGATATGCAGAAAAGAGAACTCCTGGTACTCATGGCTAATTTTCTGGAAGCGCTCATTCACTGCGACCCAAAAAGCGTACCGGTAGCAAAAAATGTGAAGGCGACTTATCAGGGCGCCCAGGCGCCTCTGGGCTCCGGCGACATATGGGCTGAGGCGCGCAGAAGGATCCCCTATCGCCAAACCTTCGTGGACGAGGTCACCCAGACCGTCTGCTTCAGCGGCGTCGTGACAAACAATATGGCGCGCCCGCTATGGGCGATGAGCGGCCCGGAAGAAGAGATCGTGGATAGCCCCGAGCGGTGGATGCAGAGGTGGTGGATCTACTTTGTGCGCCTCACGGCGAATGAAGACGGCCAGATTTGCGAAATCGAAGAGATCGCCCGGCGAGAGACCGGCGCCGGCCTCGGCGTCCGCCCGGAGCAGATGGAGCCGCCCCGCATACTCGAAGCCCCTCTTCCCGCAGACGCCCGCTCTACCCGCAAGGAAATGATCAAGATCGCCTCACAATACTGGGACGGCGTCAATAAGCTCATCGATCCCGGTCTCGTGCCGATACATCCGGACGTAAGGCTCTTTGAGGTCGGCACGCCGGTGACCGACTCTATGACTCATTCGAGCAGCATGAAGACGAACTATACTACCGCCCGCTTCAAGTGGGAGTGCATCAAGCGCCGCTTCCCGGTGGTGGACGAGGACACCGGCGTATGCATATCCACGAACCATATGATCGCTCAGGAGCCGTCGTCGCCCACGGGTTATGTCACCGACATATTTAAGATCGAATACGGCCTGATCAAATACATCTTCGCTTTCCATGACCACGGGATCACCTTTGTGGACTGGGAAGGCGTAGGCCCGCAGACTTCGGCGGAGTGCGATTGAGGAGGTTCGGGTATGCATCAAATCTTTGAACGCATCCATAAGATCGGGGTCGTGCCGGTCATCCAGATCGACGACGGAGGGAAAGCCGTACCCCTGGTTAAGGCCATCGCCGCGGGGGGTATCCCCTGCGCCGAGGTGACATTCCGCACGGCACAGGCGGAAGAAGCCATCCGGCTCATCGCGTTGGCTTTGCCGGATATCCTACTGGGCGCGGGCACCGTACTGACTACGGCGCAGGCGGACAAGGCTATCGACGCCGGGGCACGATTCATCGTCACTCCCGGATTCAATCCCAAGGTAGTGGGGCACTGCGTGAAGCAAGGCTACCCTGTCATTCCCGGCTGCCTGACGCCTTCCGATATGGAGCAAGCCATCGAATTCGGGCTGGACGCCGTGAAACTCTTCCCGGCGGAGCTGTCCGGCGGGCTGGACTACATCAAAGCCATATCCGCGCCATATCCGATGCTCAGGTTCATGCCCTTCGGCGGAGTAAACGCGGCGAATATCGGCAAGTACCTGAGTCACGAAAAGGTACTTGCTTGCGGCGGTTCGTGGCTGGCGGCTGCCGACCTGATCCATGCCGGTGATTTCACTGAGATCACTCGCCTTTGCGCGGAAGCGGCGCAGATCGTCGCGGCCTATAGGGACGCCCGCGACAACGGCGCTCCGTGAAAACAAGCCCGTTTAGAGTAAGGGAGGAATATCCATGAGCAGAATCGTTACCTTTGGCGAGATAATGCTGCGGCTCGCCCCGGAAGGCTACTACCGCTTCGTTCAGGCGGATAAATATCTCGCCACTCCCGGCGGCGCGGAAGCTAATGTGGCCGTATCCCTTTCCGGCTTCGGCATGGAGGCTGCCTTTGTCACCAAGCTTCCGGAGCATGAGATCGGCCAAAGCCTGGTGGATCAAGTACGGCGCTACGGCGTGGACACGTCGCGGATAGTACGCGGCGGCAGCCGCGCGGGCGTCTACTTTTGCGAAAAAGGCGCGAGTCAGCGGGCTTCGAAAGTGATTTACGACCGGGCAGGCTCCGCCATCGCCCTGGCGGGCCGAGAGGACTTCGACTGGGACGCCATTTTCGACGGCGCGGACTGGTACCATTTCACCGGCATCACGCCGGCGCTGGGGCCAAATGTAGCGGAAATCTGCATCGACGCCTGTCAAGCCGCGAAGGCCAAAGGCCTCGTCGTATCCTGCGACTTGAACTACCGCAAGAATCTCTGGACAAAAGAAGAAGCACGCGCCGCGATGACCGGGCTCATGGAGTATGTGGATATTTGCATCGCCAATGAGGAGGACGCCGCGGACGTATTCGGTATCCGCGCCGCGGATACCGACGTCACCGCCGGGCAGGTGAGCCGGGAGGGCTACAAGGACGTAGCCACGCAACTCATGGAGCGTTTTGGCTTTCGGAAGGTCGGCGTCACCCTCCGGGAATCCATATCCGCCAGCGACAATAACTGGTCGGCTATGCTCTATGACGGCGCTGCGTTTAGCTTCTCGAAGAAATACGCCGTCCACATCGTCGACCGCGTAGGCGGCGGCGACAGCTTCACCGCGGGCCTGATCTACGCTCTGCTGAATGATTTCGGGCCCCAGGAAGCCGTAGAGTTCGCCGCTGCGGCAGGTTGCCTTAATCATACCGTCGAGGGCGATTTCAATCACGTAAGCGTCGACGAAGTGATGAAGCTGGCTGAAGGCGACGGCTCGGGCCGGGTGCAAAGGTAAGGCGCCGACTACCCGGCCCGAATGGCCACCCGGCAGAACGGGCGCCCGGCCCAAGTGACCAAGATCACCCGATCTGAAGCTGTATGCCGAATTTCTCCCTGAGCTCATCGAACGTAGCCGGATCCTTTGCCCGCTCCGGGTCGTACTTCAGGATCGAAGCGCGGTCGAGCATATACGCCTGCATACGCGGCAACCCGCCCGTATCATATACCACGGCGTCGGACAATGCTTCGATCGTGCAATTCGCGAGCTTCGGAACCTTGACGACGCATCCCGGCTTAGCCATGAACTCTTCATCAAACACCGTAAACTTCACCTGGCCCGCCGTGACGTAGTATAGCTGCGGGAGGGTGCTGAATTTGCGCGTTTTGGCGACAAACCCTTTCTCCATCTCATAAGCCCACATCTCGCACACACCGCCGTTTTCCCAGCGCGCGGAAATCATTTTCGCGGTGACGCCTTCTAACTCAAACGTCGCCATTGGGCGGCTGATATGGCGTACTGTGGAGCATTTCTCGACAGGGACTTCTTCCCAGACAGGGGCTTCGCGTCCGTAAGCGCCGGTATCGCTTCCGCCGCGCCGCGCTATCGCGGGGTACTCCGGGTCTTCCCGAAAATTGGGATCCCGGGCAAACAGGGTTGGTATGACCGCCGTGTACGGATTAATGGTTAATCCATGGGCAAACAGGCGATACTTAACAGGGGAATAGAATCGCATCGCGTGGGCTTCATATGGCTGTAAGTGAAGTACGCTCCCTTCTTCGACGAAGACCTTCATCCCGTTTACAAACAAGTCCATGTTTCCCTCGTCGACGAAAAAGACTTCCCAACCCACATAGTGCTCGTGGCAGTGCAAATCGGCAGCGGTGCTATCAGCGGACGGGGGATACATGACAGAGTCGGTGATGTAGAATAACCTGTCCGGGCCTTCCGGTAAGTTGAGGGTTCGCTGCTCTTCACCCTTATCTCCGTTTGGGCGAATGAATTCCGTGGCATACATCCAGCTGTCTTTGCTGTTGAAGTCCATAAAATATGGGTGCGTCATGAGATCATTCCTTTCCGAAATATTATTCTTCAATTCGTTTCCTACGCGTCCTGTGGCTATTATACACAAAATGATAGCGAACGGAAAGAAGGTATGATGTACCCTGTGGGCTTGCATACATACCTGAAACTCTTTACGAAAATATGCAATCATTAAGATATATCTTATGGAACTGCTTCGTAGGGGATATAAAATCACGGTGGGAAAAGCGAAGACGAAAGAGATAGACTTCGTCTGCGAAAAAAAGACGGAGAAGCTCTACGTACAGGTTTCCTACCTTCTCGCGTCAGAGGAGACGATCCAGCGCGAGTTCGGAGCATACGAGTCTATACGGGATAATTTTCCGAAGTACGTCGTGTCGCTGGACGAGTTTGACATGAGCCGCGATGGGGTCAAGCACAGGAACATCAGGGATTTCCTGCTTGATCCTGATTGGAACTGAGCGGGACTAAATTCCGCTTCCTTTTTGATTATTATTAACGCAAAAAGCAAAAGAACCGGCGGGATCTCTCATATCCACAGGTTCTTCTGCTGCGTCGGAATGCTTTACCATCGCGGTACTTTTAAATGAATCAAATCTTAAATGATTCCAAGGACTCTGGTGCGAATAGTTCCTCGGGTTTTAGAAGCCGTTTTGACAAACTCTGCTCATAAGAGTAGCGAAGGAACGTCTCCAGAGTATGTCTATTTGCCTCAAGTCCGTAGGGCCAGAAATCATCCCCCATGAGGGCGCGTGTTTTCTCAATGTGATCGACGATCCAAGGAAGCATGACCTTTAATTCGCCTGAATTCCCCATCTCCCTGGCGGCTTTATCCTTTGATGCGATCATTGCTTTCATCATTGACTGAGCTATCCACGGATATCTCTCATAAAGATCACGCCTCAGTACGAAAGTGTGCATGATATGAAAGATTTGGGTTTTACGGAAGTATTCCTGCTCCACCTCCGCCCAATTCTCAAATAATCGTTTGACATGCTTTCCGGTACGATAAATGGGCGGAACGCCTGCAAAATACAATACATCGAGTTCTCCGTCCTCCAACATCTGGGAGAGAGTTTTATCCTCAGGAATTGGGGTAAGGCTTATATTTGGCGGCAAGTCAATGGGTATTTTTTCCACTCTCCCCGGATGGATCACACCGCCGGAGAAATACTTGACACTGTCTATAGGTACACCGTAATCATCCTGCATTACGCCCCTGATCCATACCGTAGCGGTCATCTGCCACTCCGGTACGCCGACTCGTTTCCCAATTATATCCTTCGGCGAGTTGATACCGCTCTCTGTATTGATAAAGATCGCGGAGTGCCGCATTAACCGGGATGGGAATACCGGTATGGCGATGAAATCAGGATCCTCTTGAAACAACGTCGCTACATACGAAGAGAGAGACATCTCGCACATGTCGAATTCCTTATGTCGCAGCATACGCCAGAACGTCTCGGCGCCGGTGTTTGCGATACAAATCAGGTCTATCCCTTCCGGTTTGATGGTTCCGTCCACAAGAGCCTGCATGCGGTCATACGCGTCGCAAGCCATGGTAAGCTGTAGCCTCTTTGACATTTTCATCCCTCCTGATAAAATGTTCTGCCGTACTTACGAGCCTCGTCAGCCAGCCATTCGGAGTTTTGTTTGTACCTGGGCGCGGCACCGCCCTGAAGAAAAGCATATCGGTAGCCTGGACTATAAGCATCCATTGCGGTTCGCACAGACTGACGGCACTCCTCTTCCGTGGAATCAAATTGATTTCCACGGCCAAAAGTATCCCAACCTCCGATTGCCGTGATTTGACATTCCTGCTTAAATCGGTTGATGTCGTTAAATATCTGAAAGGGCTGCAGGCATTGCACGCCGATTTCCGCGAAGTCTGGAAGTAGTGGTTCGATATAGCCATCACAATGTAGCTCCGTCAGTATGCCAAGCTCTCGTACTGCGCCGAACATCTTTCTGTGTATCGGCTTTAGTACGCTACGATATGTGGCGGGAGACATAAGCGGGCCGTTTCCGGTGGCCATATGCTCCGCAAAAACAACCATATCCGGCTTCATATGCTTACAGAAAAGCCGTAAAGCTTCGATCCAGAAATCCGCTATCGCATTCAGACAATTCGATACCTCTTCAGGTTCTTCAATCAGGGCAATCAACGCTTCCTCAAAGCCCATCATATAATGCAACTCTTCCCAAACAGGGCCGCCTCCGTATAAAAGCATTTTATCCACCGGCGCCGTACTCTTTATCCGCGCCGCTTCAGCCGCCCAGTCCACCGCCTTCAAATCGATTTGCGGCATGATATCTCGCCACTTATGTATGTCCTTGAGAGTGAAGCTTTGATCCAGGTTTGAAGCAGGTAGCGGGCCGTCTTCCGTCCTCGTAAATTCCACGCCAAAAATATCGACGGCAAATCCGGTTTTCTCATCTAAGCGTCTGCCGAAGGGGGAAACCCCCGTCTGGACGCAGGCATCGTAAAACGACGGCAACCAGGCGGGTTTTTTCCCTTCTATGCATAGGATCATGTTTTCCTTTTCTGTGATTTCATTTTTGACAGCCATTTTTCTCTCCTAATCAAAAAGGTCTTTGATATCAGGGAAGATTTCCTTGATGTGTTTAACTTTATAATTCCAAGATCTCTCAATGCCGATAGCGCCTAATGATGTTTCCACAGCCTTTTCCGCTTCTCCCGCACTCAGATAAAATGGTTCGGCGCCAAGTTGGAGCACCGTATACTGTGTAGCTGCAGTACCAACTAAGGAATTGGATACGGTACACAGAATCTGGACGCAGTCGCCTACCGTGACCATCCCATGGCTACGAATCAAGGCGGCACGACCATTACCTAGCGCTTCAGCTAGGCTGTCTCCCGCAGCAATCGTCGCAATATGTACTCCGGATTCGGGATCCCATTCTTTGAGAAGTGGAACGCCTTCAAAGAAAAGTGCCCCGCCTGCGGTCAACGGTCTCAATGGCGTATCGGTGCAAAAGAAAGGAATCAGAGATGAGGGATGTCCGTGGCAGACAGCATTGACATCCGGACGCGCTTTGAAGATACGTGCATGAAGGATGCGTTCACCATAAGGCCTGCGTTTGTCGTCTGATAGGATATTTCCATCGAAATCACACAATTGAAGATCATCAAGAGTGACAAAAGCAGGAGACGTGGCCCATGAGATGAAGAATGTATCCGGTCTCTCCGGGTTTCTAACGGTCACATGGCCAAAAGCGTCCAGTACTCTGTCATTCGCGAGCATCCGATTACCGATCACGCACATTTTGCGCGCTTGGTCGGCGGTCGTAATAGTACCGTCAAATTTCTCGGTCGTCATCATTGAAGGCATGTTCATCACTCCCATCTTATATCATATCAATCTTGTTTTCTTATATCCTCGCATCATCCGGATTACTTGGATCGCCACATATCCTGAGGCAGATAGATGGTCGTGGCGCCGTACTTGGTATGACCGGAGTCATGGACATTATTTCTTATCACATAGGCTTCATAGGTATCATAAATCGGAATGACAATCATGTCGTCCCGGATGATTCGCGACAACTCCTGCATGATGGAATGCTCCATCTCGGGTGTGGAACGAGATAGGGCGTACAAATCGCGGAACTCGTCGGTATCAGGCCGATAAATACTCACGTTGTAGGTGAATCCCGGGTCGATAAAACGCCTGTACAGTGTGGTTATGCTAGCCTGTGCTCTGGCCATGCCGAAGAAGACGCCTTCCCAGCCGTTTTGGGTCAGATTGGTCGACGCGCCCGCCTCCGGGAAGGATATCTCGCAGTCGATACCTATATCGGTCAGCATGTTCTGGATCGCAACAACTGTCTCTCGGTCCACTGATGTGGTACCGAATAGTTCCGAAGAAAATCCGTTCGGATAGCCGGCTGAAGCGAGCAACGCTCTGGCTTTCACCGGGTCGTAACCCAATGTTCCCGCTACTTCCTCATCCGGCAGGCGGCCTTTATAACCTTCGCCAACAAATTGTGTCGCGGGAGTAAAGATGCCGAATCCTCTGGCTTCACAGATCGCTTCCCTGTCAAGAGCCCAGGCCAAAGCCTGTCTGACCTCAAGCTTGTTCCACGGCGAATCTTTATTGATGCCGCTGGGCATCATGATGGTCGGCCCGATGGGCAGCAGGTTGAGCGTCAGATTCGGATCATCTCGTAGTAAAGCCATCTGCTCGGCGGATGAGACTCCTATGACATCCGCAGCGTCTGAAGTCGCGGACATCATCGCCACATTTTGTGTCATAACGTCAGTAATAAATACATATTCTATGTTGTCTAGGTAAGGCTTTCCTTCCTGCCAATAATTGTCGAACCTGTCGTATGTAATGCTGATACCAATCTTTTTATTGTTGAATTTAAATGGGCCGGTACCGACCGGGTTCTCCCCGGCATAGGTTTCTCCGTTCTTGATAAAGTTTTCCATAGAGCACAGGGAGAAGGCGTGTGAAGCAAGGATATTAAGGCAGTTGTTAAGATACCCGTTCATCCAGACAGCAATCTGATAGTCGCCTATAGCCTCGACTTTCGCTATGCCCGGGTTCAGATAACCGGAGTCCTGAGACATTTTGAAGTTCCATTCCACCACTTCAGCTGTCAGATCCGACCCATCGTGGAACTTCACGCCCTTCCTGACGTTCATAATGATTACGCTTTCCTCAGGTTTGATCTCCCAGCTTTCCATCAGGCTCGGAAGGATCACCCCTTCGGTAGTTTCACCGCAAAGGGCTTCGGCAAAGGGAACGATCATGACCGGGTTGATCGTAGCCGTGACCCACGGCGTCCCGAAAGGCAGTGAATTATCCCCTGATGAGATAATCCGTACCATTCCGCCATATTCCTGCCCGTTCGGGCCTTTTGGCTCCGCAGGTACGGCAGGAGTAGACGTCGATGGGTTTGACGGTGACGACGGCGTACTTGTGCCTGGCGCCTGTGTTGCAGGCGCATCAGCCGTTCCTCCGCCACCACAAGCGGCTAACAGAAAGAGCAGTACTGATACGGTAAATAAAACACATAAGGTCTTTTTCATCGATTCTCCCTCCATTTTCTCTTTACTGGCTTCTTAGTTGATGCAACAAAGACAGCACCTCGTTATCCAAATACAATAGTATCATAACCATATTTGTAAAGTCATTGTATGATTTGCAGACAAATAAGGCAGTTTTTTTAAATTTCTACAAAAAAGCATAGTAAAACCATCCCTGCCTAATATTTCCTAGCAAAGATGTTACCCTTTCCTTTGATAGTAGGTCCTACCGTATTTATTATATTCATCTGTTATCCATAGGGCATGCCTTCTGGCTTCTTCTTCCGCGTCCTTTGAACCATATAGCGACCCATAGAAACAAAAACCACCACCGGCGGCATAATCGTCAATGCAATCCCGTACAGCCTGACGAACCATTTCCTCTGTAGCGCCAGGCCAACCAGCCGGGCCTTGCGAATCCCAGCATCCGACCAATACAAAGTCATTCCCATATTTTTTCTTTATCCCTTTTAAATCATTCGTGACCTGAGCCGGATTCCAGAAGGATACGCCGAACTCCCGCCAATCATCAATCGCATCCTCACATCTTCCGCAATTGTGCATCTCGATGAACGCATCGTGATCAACGCCTATCTTAGCAAGACGGGCGTGAAAAGGCTTAATCACTCTTCTGTACGTTTCCATGGATATAAATGGGCTGCGGGCTGTAGCCGTATCATCAGTGATGCCATAGAAATCAGGCTTGATATAGCCTATCAAGTTCTTCGCGATCGTTTCAAAATAATCCGCAAGATACTCGAAAAGAGCCATACATTCGTCAGGCTCCTCTTGAATTGCGATGAGCCCCTCTGTAAATCCCATGAAACTCATGAGATGCTGGAAATAGCCCACATGAGTTCCCATCATCACACAGGACTCGTTGCGGTCAATATGTTCCACTGCTTTACTCGCCACTGCCCCCCAGTCTATCCCCTCAAGTTTTGGGGTTTTGATCACATCCCGCCATTTCGTGATATCGTCCAGAATAAATTTGTTTGGCATGGGGAGCTCAAGCCCGCCTGTGCTGTCTGTCGGCTCATACTCAACGCCGAAAACGTCGATGCGCCCGCCGCCTGGACCGCGCCTTGGCGGAAATAGCATTGCCATCGCGCTCATGCAACTGGGCTTGTGATTCTCTGGGTCATCATTGAATCGCGGCGACCCTTTTCGGGGCACCCATGCCGGTTCTTGCCCGCGAGCTACCCTCAACAGGTTTTCACGTTCTGTCATTGTCATACCGTCATTCCCCCTTTTTCTTACTTCTCCCTCGCTGATTGTAACGATTGTTTTCTCTCACCAGGTTTGGTATATTTATGGTTAAGATAATACAGTATCGGGGAAATAGCAATAGTAGCGACAGCATTGCACTGACAGATATACAATTATCCGTGATACTTGAGTACTTATCGTTGAAACGGCTTCAGGAAGGAGCGGGTCGATGTATCTTCCAGCCAGGGTCGTTCTCTATTTACTGGGTGACGATTGCTATGAAACGAGAGGCGCCATAAATCCACTGGCGATGGTTTCCGGCTCGCGAATAATACAAGCGGGAGATGATGTACAGAGCCCTGAAGTCATCTATGTCTGCTTAGCGTCGGAGCTCTGTCTTTATCGTGAGTTGGATTTCGGTAAGAAAGCCCGCCCTCTATTCGCATGTGCCAACGACCTAAGCGACGAAGAACTCCTCATCCCGGACGAAACTGGGGTGTTACTTTTTGATGGTTGGACAAAAGATGATATTCATCTCAAGATACAAGAATTGTTCATGACTATCGAGCATTGGAACCATGAGATGGTACAAAGCATTATGGAGAAAAACCTGCAAAAGCTACTGGACAGCAGTATGAATCTCATTGGTAACTCCATCATGATCAATGATTCAAATTTTTCACTCATCGCTTTTGCGCTAAATCCGGAAAATGACGATAGAGAACTTAGCGAAGCTGTCAGTACCCGGGCATTTGGCAATGATTTGATTAACCGGTTTATCCGGGCTAATGTACTGTGGGAAAATAAAAACCAACGAAATATCGAGATCAAATCCAGCTTCAAATATTCTAAGTATGTCATGGCAACATATACAGTGATCGTGGATGATAACTACTTCCTTCGCATTGCCATGTTATTCGATCATAAGCCGCTTAACGACGCATTGGTAGATTTATTTGCCATGTTATTGGAGCAGATAAAGGCTTATGTAAAATTTGTTCCGGGGATTTCTAGCACCTTTAAAGAGAGTTATGGCGTATTGATCCTCGATCTCATAGACGGCAGAGTTAGCGATCCTGCCGTGATTAAAATGCGGGCTGAGTCATGCGGTATGGATCCTCAATCGTTTATAAGCGTTTATCTGGTCACATTCAAAGGACAGCCGAATAAAAACAACCTTAATTCACTCTTTGAAAAGCTGCGTGACATTTGGCCTGATGCCCGAATTGTTCCCCGTGACGACGATATCGTAATCGTATCCGGCCGGACAAAAAAAGAGTTGAAAGCGAAAGGGTTTTATCATCAGTTCGCCGCGTTACTGGAGAAATACAGCGCCGTGTGCGGTTTTAGTTCCCCTTATAAAGGCGTCGAACACATGAGGGACGCTTTCCAACAAGCGGTCCTGGCTGCGAAATACGGGTCTCAAATCCACAACAGCAACTCGAGCCTGAACTGCCGCCTGATCAATACAAATGAATTCGATGGGGCAAGCTTGTTCGCTTATGAGACATATTATATTTATTCGATTTTCGACCATGCCTATCAGGAAAACTATACTTTGTTTGGAAACACCGACAGTATGGAACTATTGTTCGCGTTATGGATTAATGACAGAGAAGACGCTATCAATGATCTTCAGTTGCTTCATGAATTCCTGATAAGCGGTAAACGCGCGACGGAAACCGCAGAAAATATGCATATGCATCGAAATAGTGTGCTCTACCGTATCGCGAAAATCGAGAAGCAGTTCAATGTGGATTTATCCGATCCGGAACTATGTTTCAAGCTTTTGCTCGCCTATCGGCTCTTGGATTACTATGGTGAATTCTTCTTTTCCACGATGGAAGTTTCCGTTTGATAAATTAAAATAAGGAGATGATCGTATTGAATCTTAAGGACTATCCCAGGAAGACGTACAGCATCAACCAGTTTACACAACCTCCCTGCTATGAGTTGGAGGGCGAAAGCTTTTTTTTCGTCATGGACGACGGTTATGACTATGAGCTTAGCATAACCGGAAAAGATGCTCTCACGTGGAACAAAGCCGGAGAGTCGCCAAAGAAGGAAATATTTCAATGCCTGAAAGCGGACGACACAACCTACATGCTGCGCTTCGAGATAAGCGGATCCGATCCCCGCGCGGGGGTCACCTTTGTCATTGACTTGGAGCAGCGCCTTGTGACTATGCTGACTTGCAGGACGGGTCTCAATCCAAAATTCCCGCTTCTCGTCTATAGCCACTACGACTTCGGCGCCATTCGCTCCGACGGCGAAGCTTTACCGTTTGCGCGCCATGGCTTCACTTCAGACCTCATTGGAACTACGGTGGAATGGCACTGGCGGTCAGGCATGTGGACCCAGCACGCGTATTACTGCGCCAACTACTATCGGATCGCCCTCCCGCAGAATAGCTTAGCCAGGCAGAGCCTTTCGAGCCCCGTCAACAACACCCCCTCGTCGGACGAACCGGCGGTATATATCAAGATCAAGGAAAACATGTATTTCTTCGTCCTGACCGAAGTCCACAGCGAGCGGATCGATGGAGAGACGAATAAATTCCGTAGCAATAATATGGCTTTCCTGCAGAATTACGACCGCATGTATCACGTCGGCCGAACTTTCGGGACAAATATGGCGGAGGGCAGACCGATCCCTACCAACATCTTATTCGGCGCCTTTGGTAACCCTGTAGAGCTGGATCCCGCGTTCCTGAACGCGCCCAACCCCTATGTCGTCTGATCCGGCGGCGCAGTAAGAAAGGAGAATCCTGATGAATCATTCGAATTACGGCGTGAAATACGGCGTCGACCAGTATAGATTCGCCCACAACTACGACCTTAAGGATAGCAGTCTGATCATCAAAGACGCCGATAAAGAGTATTCCCTCGCTTTCGCGGGTAAGGAAAAGCTTTCCTTCGACTTCGGCGAAGGGGCGCGGGACTATAAATACGAATGCCTGAAAATCGAAGCGGATACATATTTCCTGCGCTTCGGGGAAAATGTGGCGGTGATCGAACTTAGCGAGGGGCGGGCAACTCTTGTCCTATCGGAGGGTTATGTCTTCGGCGTGATCGGCCGGGGCGCGCCGGAAGCGACCCATGGGTTCACCGATGAGATGACCGGAACCGGCGTACGCTGGGTGCTTGGCTGCGACAAGTTTACCGACCATGTCTATAATCGAAGCGATTTATGCCGGGCGTCATGGTCGCCGAGAGAAAAAGATTTTGTGGAGTATCCCGCGAAATACGTGAAGATCAAAGCCGGGATCTATCTTGTGGATATAGAGGGGCATGCCGGTTCGCGCCTCTACATGCCGGAAGGCCACGAACGTATCATCACGCTTCAGGATTATGAGCATATGCTGATGGCAGGCTGTGTTTATATGAAGTCCGGCGTCAAGACCATCGGCGCTTATGGCGAGTTCCCTGATTTCGACCGGGAGTTGTTTGCGTAACTTGTATGGAAGCGAATAGCTCGCGGAGCAGTACTAATCTGCTTTCTGAAGGCAGCGTCGGCGGGCAGCTGATACGGTTCTCCCTGCCTGTGCTGCTGGCCAATCTGATACAAACCGCGTATAGCTCTGTCAACATCATGTTTCTGGGGCGCTTCTCCACCCCCGCCGCTCTGGCCGGCGTAGGCAACGCCTCGTCTCTCATCTACACGGCGACGAGCTTCTTCATCGGCCTCATGACCGGCGGAACGATTCTCCTGGGGCAGTACTTCGGCGCCCGCAAGGACGAGGACTCGGCCCGGGTAACGGGCAATATCGCGGTATTGCTCCTTGCCTCCTCTGTCGTCGTTACGCTTCTGTTGTTCTTATTCGGCAGACAGTTTCTGCGGATCATCGACATCCCCCCGGAGGCGGCGCCGGAAGCGTGGCGGTATATGCGTATATGCGCCTGGGGCCTTGTCTTCACTATGGGCTACACCGCCGTCAGCTCCGTGCTCCGCGCCCTGGGCAACTCCCGGGCGCCTCTGGTGTTTGTAGCCGTATCCTTCGCCGTCCACGTCGCGCTGGATATCCTTTTTATCCAAGCCCTCCATATGAATGCGGCAGGAGCCGCTTACGCCACGGTCATCGCCCAGGCGGTCAGCTTCATCCTGGCTCTGCTATACCTCTACAAGACGAAGCTGCCGTATCCTCTCTTTATCCGGCACCTGCGGCCCGACCCCGGCGTCATCAAGCGCATTGTCAGGCTTGGGCTCCCTATCTCATTGCAGACCTTACTAAATATGCTTTCCTTCATCGTCGTCGCGGCGATCATCAACGGGATGGGGGTCTCGGCTTCCGCCGCCAACGGCGTCGTAAATAATATCATCAACTTTTATATGGTCATCCCCTTTGCCATCGGCGCCGCGCTTTCGGCGGTGAGCGCGCAAAACATCGGGGCGGGTAAGCCGGAGAGGGCTGCCCGCTCCACGAAGCTGGGCGTATTGATCTCTCTGGTCTTCGCCGTTCCGGCAACGGTATTTGCCAACTTGTATCCTGAAGCCATCGTCGCCTTTTTCGCCAGGGACGCGGAGGTCATCCGCGACAGCGCCTTGTTCCTGACGTCGTTTTCATGGGACTGCGTGCTTGTAGGTTTTGTATTTTGCATCAACGGCTTCCTCAACGGCTGCGGCATAACCACCTTTGTCGCTCTGCATGAAACTGCCGCCGCTTTCCTGGTACGTATACCATTATCCTGGGCGCTATCCCTTCTGCCCGGCGCAACGCTCTTCCACATCGGCATCGGCACCCCCGCGGCGACGGCGTTCTCATTACTGCTCTGTGCTATATACTACAAGGTCAAGCTCGACCGGGGGAGGCTGCTTACGCTAAAGATGCGGGAGGTCGGGTGATAGGGCTACCCCTGCCCCCGGCTACAGTACAGGAGCCAGGAGCCCAAAGCGCGCCGTATGGCTATCCGTCGGCGAACATGTTATACTTGAGCGGGGTCCGGGCGGACTCAGGCGCTGAACCCGGGTACCGGTCCAAGGCGCCCTATGTACCACTATACGATAAAGCGGAAGGAGAATGATTATGGGAAAGAAAGGTTTACTCAAGTTTGAAGATTTCGGCGCCACCATGCCGGTCACAGACCCCTACGTACCGGGGCCGCCGACCTGGGCGCGGGGGGAAAGCTTCCGGATCAAGTTTGAAATGGATTATGACAGCGTCGCCCACCGGCTCCCGGAGCCCCTGGAATTCCTGGACGACACGCCCACGGGGACCCTCCTTTGCTCCTACGCCCACTTTGTCTCGGATTCGTCTCCCTTTTGCGAAGCGAACCTGATCTACCACGTCTCCTACAAGGGAAAACCTTACAACTACATCACCAATCTTTTCGTCAACTCCGGCGAGGCGATGATCGCCGGCCGCGAGGTCTACGGCTACGCGAAGAAGCTTGCCGATATGGAGTACTACTCGGACAGAGGGCAGATTTGCATGACTGTGGAGCGTCCGCGGGGCTTCAACATCTTCTCCGCCTCAGTGAGGCCGAAGAAGCCCGGCCATCCCGATCCGAAGGAGATACGCGATGTATTGCTGCTCAAGCGTATCCCCAGCTATATCGTCGGCGACCCGCCTCAGGTATGCCAACTGGTCGGCATCGGCATGGGCGCCAGGGCGGAAGCCGCGCCGGCCAGGGATTCCTGGGAGTGCAGCGGCTCCATCTCCTGGGGTGTGACTTCCACGGAAGACCCCTGGAGCCAGACGAAGATCACCCGGATCGTGGAAGCTTACTACAGCATGGCAGCCGCGGCCGGATTCGGGGAAGGCGGCGGGCTGGCTTCCGGCTACCTGGTTCACGATTATCTTAAATAACGGGGAAGGGGGCGGTATAATGGATATCAAACCGGTCATGTCCAGATTCGGATTCGGACATCGCGAGACTAACCATATCATCATCGAACATGACGGCGAGCTCTGGCTTGCCGGCGCCCCCATGGTCGTGGGGGGCTTTCTGAACATGGGAGGAAGCGGACTGCCGGGCGCCTTAAAGGTAGAGCCTTTGGTAAACGGCGAACCCGTGCTGTTTACCTACACCGCCACAGAAGCGCTCCTGGAGCTGACCACAGAGAAAGGCGCAACAGTCAGGTTTGCTATGGACAAAGGCGCTAAGGCTCTCCGGGTCGCGGGGGATACCGCGATCCGCTTCAATGCCGTCAAGGATGCGGCGGGTACTTCCGGCTTGAATAAGCCCGAAGGCACCGTGGTGTCCGCCGGAGGATCCCGCTATCTCTTCGCCGCCGGGAAGGGGAGCGTCTCCTGCGATACTTCATGGATGATCCATAAGCGCCACGGCGTCGCCCCAGTGGTATACGTCGAGCCTGAGGGCGGTGGTTTTGAACTGTACATATTCGATCTGCCCGACGATACCGACGCCCCGGCGATCACCAAGACCCTTGACGAGTGCGCGGCGGCCGGTGGGGCTGATTTCCAGGAATTCATGGGCGGACTGGTGGATATACCCGCCGAGTGGGGCGGGCTCAAGGCAAAGCTGGCTTATCCCCTATGGTTATGCCACCGGGTACTGGACGGGCAAAACGAAGTCGTCGTGCAAAACAAGTATAATTCCCGCTATACCACAAACGTACTCATGTCTATCGCGTCGATGGCTTTCAAGGACGCGGCGAAAGCGGTGGATATGATCCTCTCCTGCCCCATGGATCTGCCTCCTGTGGCGGCGGTGGCGATAACCAGGCTGTATGACAGCGATATGCTCAACGACTCCAGAGGCGAGATCTACCGTATCTACCACGCTCTGGAAGCCGTCGTCAGGAAATGCATGAAGGAGCGTACGGCGGACGAGGACGGCCTCGCTTTCTATGCCTACCGCTTCGAGAGCGGCTTGGAAAGGTCGCCGGAATACTTCAAAGCAGGGGAACCGGCGCTGGCGCCGGATCTAAACGCGTACCTGGTCCTTGCCGCCGAAGTGATGAGCAAGCTGACCCATCTTGAGTATGACGTCGCCGCCGGGCGCAAGTGGGAAGCTTACGCGAAACGACTCAAGGCGCTGCTGATAGCCGAGTTATGGGACGGCGAGGACTTCATCGGCAAAAACGCGTACTCAGGCGAGGTCTCCGGCCCGGACAAGTTCCTGTCGCTGGTACCGATCATCCTTGGCGAGCGCCTTCCGGGAGAGATCGTCCGCAAGCTGGCGGCGAAGTTCGGCCAGGACGCTTCCGACAGCGCCGTAGGCCTTATGCTGGCGGGCGGCCTGTATGACGCCGGCGAAAAAGCCGCCGCTAAGGATATCATTGAGAAAGCCCTGGCACGTACGGACGCGGAAGGCGTCGCGTGCCCGTTTTACGCCGCCGCCCTCATCGCGGCGGCGCACAAAGTGCTTTAGGGAGGAGGGAGAGCTATGCGTATGTTTGGTACCAATGAGAAGTATAATTTGATTCGTTGTTCTTTCGCCAGGAGCGGTTCCAATACCTTTATCAGCGAAGACTTCTATAAGCTCGGGCAGCTCCAGATCGGCAACAACTGGACCGGAACCTGGCTAAGCCTCACGGACTTTCTCTTCGACATGAAGCTGACGGTCAACGGAGCGCCGGTGAAGTACAGCTATTTCGCTGACGAAGCATCGGTCAAGCTGGAAGCCTGCTGCGCCGAAGTGGAAGTGGCGCTCACCGACCGCTCCCATTTCCGTATCCGGGGTGAAAACGCCGGTCTGCGCCTGGAGCTCCGCTCCGCCTCGGGTAAAGGCGCCGCTTGCTGCAGAGGCCTCTACGCCCTGGCCGACGGAAGCGGTTGGGAAGGAGAGTTCGGGAGCTACGGGAAGCTGTTTTTCAAAGCGATTTCCGGCAACTACAATGTCACTACGATTTTCGATGAGGATAAGAACGAATATGCCCTGGTACGTATCGACTTTTTGCCCGACGCCGAGACGGGGGAATTTGAAGCCGCCGTCCACGACTACAGGGATCATCTCCTTCCCTTCGGCGAGTATGAGGATTTCGACGAGCTTGTGGAAAGCAACCGGAGGGAATTCGAGGAGTTTGCCGGGATATACCGGGATCCCGCGCCTGGCTACGAGGAAATGACCCGGTATGCCCAATGGGTCGTCTGGAGCCATCGTACGAAAGCCATCGGCTACTTCCAGGAGCCCCATATCCTGTACCAGAACGCCTGGACCTGCACGGCGGCGCCCTGGCAGCAGAGCTACAACGCCATGGCGATGCTAAACGATCCCGAAGAAGCCTGGCGCCTGATCTGCGTCATGTTCCTGTATCAGGATGAACGTACGGGGCGGCTTCCCGGCATGATGTCCTACAATAACCCCCCTATGTCCGGACATCAGTGCGCCTTCCAGAGCTTCGCGGCGGATTATCTTTTCCGCAAGCTCGGCGACGGGTTCATCACCGGGGCGCAAGCGGAGCGCATGTATCCGAAGATGGCCGCCTGGGCGGATTATTGGCTCACTTATCATAACGCCGGCTTCGGGGACGACGTGATCGTCGTATACGGCCCCGGCGACTCCGGCTGGGACGACTCCTCCCAGTTCCGGGATGGCTTCCCGGCTGTGGACCCCTGCGCCAACGCGTTTCTGGTCTTGCTGATGGAGACCATCGCCAAGCTGGCGGAGAAGTCTTTCAGCTATACGGAGAAGTCCGCCGAATGGGCGGACAGGGCAAAGAAGCTGTGCGACGTCATCATCAACGAGTACTGGGACGGGGAGAAGTTCGTCACCAAGGTCAACGGAAAACCTGTGGACTCCCTGGGCCTCTCGGACTTCCAGCCCATCATGCTTGGCAAGCGACTGCCCCAGCACATCATCGATAAGGTCGCCGAGAAGATGGTCGCGGAAGATCAGTGGCTGACCCATATCGGGCTTGCGTCGGAAAATATGCAGAGCGAGAATCAGACTTTCGGCGTATCTTTCGTATTAGGCCGCGTGGTGGGGCCGCAAAACATGATCATATCCGTAGGGCTTCAGGCTGCCGGTAAGCAGAAGGAAGCCGATATCGTCGCCCGCCGCTTCTGCGACCATGTGAGCCGCGAAGGCATCATCCTGGGTTACGCGCCATACAACTACTACAAGCACAACGGCGAGAAAGCCAAGCAGCAGAGGCCGCCCATCCAGGCCGACGCCTGGCCCTGGAGCCCCTGGACGGCAAATAGCTTCCTGACCATGGTGACGGGCGTCATCTCAAAAGGATGATTCCACTTCAGCCTTCCTGCGCAGGAAGCCCGGCATGAACAGGAGAAAGCAGAGGAGCGCCAAACCTAAAGGAATAAGCCCAGACAATATTGCCGTAGAATAATCCGAATAGCTGACCACCATGCCCCCCCAGACCGGCCCTGCCCATCCGGCGAGATCCGCTCCCGCGTAAAGCGTGTTGCTGGCTACGGCGCGTCTGGAGGGGGTTTCCGTCTGTATGCACATAGCCTGCAGCCCCGGCTGGACGAAGCCGTTCCCAATGGAAGCGATGACCGCCCCAATCAGAACCATAGGCAGCGTCCTGCTCTTTGCGATAACGACGATAGATACAGCGGTCAGGGCTATAGCAATGGGGAGAATCTTTTTCATGCTGACCCGATCCATAATCCTTCCGCTGAAAGGTCTCGTGCACAGCATCACGACAGCTGTGGTAGTCGCGAATAAACCAATATTCGGTATACCCGCTTCCTGGGCAAAGGGATCCAGATAACTCCTGTAGCCCGCTGTGGCAATACTCGACAGGACGATGACCAGAGTCATGGGCAGCGTATGTTTTGAAAAGATGGCTTTATACCAGGGATCGGTGTTGACAAGCTTTTCGGCCGTATCCTTATATCGGATCATCATGAGGGGGATTACCGCCACAGCCAGGATTATGGTCGCAAAATAAAAGGCCAGCTTGTATCCCAGCGCCACCCCTTCCGGTCCCTCCGCCAGCTTCGGGCCCAGATCCCTCAGCCACAGGCCGAAATTCGGGCCTATCGTTTGTGAAACAATACCGCCCAAGCCATACATCGCCACGCCGGAAGCCATCTTCTCCCTGGGGAGGCTGTCTACCGCCAGTATCATGGTGAGGGAACCCATGAAGGCGTACTGTATGCCCTGAATGGCTCTGAACGTGACAAAGGCCGCCGTAGTATTGAACAACGCATAACCCAGGTTGACGATCCCGCCGGTGAAGTAAACGGCGATGAGCAGATTCTTTTTATTCAGCTTAGCTTGCAAAGGGCCCGCAATGGGTCGTATAGCCAGGGAAACCGCGAAAAACATCCCCACGAGGTTGCCCATGACCACCGGGCTCACGCCCAGGGATTCGGTAGCGTACCTGGCGATGAGGATACTCACCGACTGCTGCGACAGGGACATAAAGGCTTGCGCGATAAACAAGCATACGAAAGTACGGTTCCATATCGTCAATTTCTGGGGGGTTGGCAGCTCTGTATCCCCATTCGTTAGTATCTCAGTCAAATAATACCTCCAGTATCTCTTCCGCCGCGATTCCCCCGAACATGTCCGCTATGGGGAACTCCTCCAGCAAGCCGGCGATCTCTTCCCTTCGGAATGGGCGCCCGGCTAGGGCGGCTTCCAGGGGCCGCAGCGGTACGCGGGCCATGAAATCCCCGCGAAAGCCGATGGACGCGATAAGCCCTTTTTCCACCTTGATATAGGCTTCCAGCGCGCCGCCTTCCCGACGGGCCCGCTTTCTCACAGCGTCATAAGGTGGCGACGCCCCGTAGTTCCATTCCCATGTCCTGTACTTCGTATCCGCCAGGCGCTCTACCTCTTCTATTTCCCGGGAAATAAGCTCCGCGCGGGTAAACCGCTCCTCCGTCAGGGCAGACAGCAGCTCTTCCATGAAATCCTCCACCGTAGTCTCCCCCGGCAGATAGTCGCAGATATTGCCTACCCGGCTCGACACGGATTTCGTACTTTTCGAGCGGTACTTATCCGGGTCTATGCGAAGGGCGCCGGCGACCATGTCCATATCCGACCTGAACAGGAGTGTGCCGTGAAAAAGCAGCCGATCCCCGTCCAGCCTCTGCGCCGTACCGGATATCTTTTTGCCCTCGATGGTGATATCGTTGCGCCCCGATGGCTCCGCCCCGACGCCCATCAGCGCCAGCGCCCGGCAGACCGCGCCGGTGAAGCGCTCCATGGATAGGCGCTCAGCAGGGCCGGCGTCGGTGATGAACGAGTAGTTCACGTTACCCAGGTCATGGTAAACGGCGCCGCCTCCCGTGGTACGACGCACCACGCTGACGCCGTGGGCTTTCACGAAGCCTTCGTCGATCTCTTCCAGGGGATTTTGGTTCATGCCTACCACTACGGTATTGGCGTTTCGCCAGAGCAGCAGCCAGTCCCCTTCGCGTCTGTTACGCAGAATATATTCCTCGAAGGCCAGATTATAGTACGGGTCTGTGCTTTTCGTCTCGATGTAGAACATATGGCTATTATAGCATATGGTATTACAGTTCGGGGGCAGGAGCCCAAAGCGCGCCCATTTGCCGCGATGGTTCACAGCTTCAGCCAGATATAGAAATCGGTTGATGCAACTCCTAACGACTCCAACGCGACATCCGTGTCGCGTTCCGTCTGGCGCGACGTCCATGTCGCACCCACGGATTAGCCAGGTTTGCGATTGCCTATCTGGCAGACGAAGCCGTTCAATCCATCGCTTACAAATCGCCACGTTTTGGGCCCCTGCCCCCCGAACTATAACACCATATGGCGAGCATTTGTAAAAAGTTTGTTAACTTTTTATTGACTTACGAAAATCTTTCCTGTAGAATCGGTGAGGGGTATGGGGTAGCGCCCCTGTCAAGCATGGGCAAGCTTGCCACAAATGCCACTCTTAGGCAATCGGCTTGCGCAGCCCATGGAGCGTAGCGTGGCTTTGCCGCGCGGAGCGACGGGGTATGGGGCAGCGCCCTTGTCAAGCATGGGCAAGCCTGCCACAAATGCCACTCTTAGGCAATCGGCTTGCGCAGCCCATGGAGCGTAGCGTGGCTTTGCCGCGCGGAGC
>Ga0082212_10001458_pt1 | contig 34895 bp, 31 predicted proteins | sample TergutNt197P3_FD_71548 | JGI IMG/M metagenome (GOLD analysis project Ga0082212, IMG submission 71548) | Neocapritermes taracua P3 segment gut microbial communities from Petit-Saut dam, French Guiana - Nt197 P3 | ecosystem: Host-associated > Arthropoda: Insects > Digestive system > Gut ... | reverse complement strand
TTTTGCTCTCAGGCGGCGCGTCAAAACCTTGAAAGGCTGCTAGCATTCCTGCGGTTTTGCCACACCACCTGAGAGCAAAAATCCTTGGCGGATCATTGGCAAATATTTACGCACGCTAGTATACATCCCTGCGATATCGCTGTTCCAGCTCTAAAAGCGCGGTCTTAATGTGCAGGCCGCCGCCGTAACCTGTCAGCGAGTCATCTGAACCGATAACGCGGTGGCATGGTATAACGATGCTGATGGGGTTCGCGCCGCAAGCGCCGCCCGCAGCGCGGCAAGCCTTTACGTTTCCGGCGAGTTCTGCCATGTCCTTATATGTCTTTGTCTCGCCATATGGGATTTCAAGCATCGCGTCCCATACTCTTTTCCGAAACCCTGTGCCGACAGCGTTCAGCGGCAAATCGAAGGCTTTCCGCCTGCCGTTAAAATACTCCCGAATCTGTTCCGCCGCTTTTGATATAAGCGGCGTTTCTTTCGTTTGCGCCCCTTCGACGGTATATGTGGAGATGTCAGTTATCGCCCCGTCCGCCTCCGCTATGTAGTAGCGCCCGACCGGGAACTCGTATGAATACACATACTTCATCAGAAGCCCAGATTCAATCCGCCGGTCAGCTTCGACATCGTCTCGCTCATGCTCGCTTCCGCTTTACGCATGGCTTCGTTGACAGCCGCGACAATCAAGTCCTGTAGCATCTCCACGTCTTCAGGGTCAACCGCCGATGGATCGATGGTGAGTTCCGTCAGTTCATGCTTGCCGCTGACGACTGCTGTGACGACGCCGCCTCCGGACTGCGCCGAGAATGTCATCTCCTCCATCTCGGCTTGCATCTTTATCATGTCGGCTTGCATTTTTTGCGCCTGTTTGACCATGTTCATGTTCATTCCGCCGCCGCTGTATCCGCCGCCGCGGAAACCGCCTTTAGCCATATTTACTTCCTCCTTCGTCATTCAAAGGTTGTCACGTCGAACCTGCCAAGGCTGTTTATCTTCTTTATTCTTTCTTGTTCGTCCTCGCCGTCAAGCGAGTTTATGCTAACCGTTACGTCGCGCCCAAGAGCTTTTCTCGCTGCTGCTTCTATTGAGGTTTTGTACTCGTCATTTTTCATCAGGTTGGCTACAAACTTGTTGTTGGCGTTTACGGTTACGTTATCCCCGTCGATAGTCGCCCCTACTTTTGCCGAGTCGCTCAGAATCGAATGCTTGGAGGGGTCGCTTCTGAGCAGTTCGACGATTGCGCTCCACTCATCGCCGGGTAGTGCAGGGGGTGGTTCCGGCGTCGGGAGGTCCGGCTCTGCCGTTGGGGGCGTAGGGGCGGCTGCGGTTGCTACAGAGGAATCTGTCGCCCCTACGGCTGCCGGAGCAACCGGTGCGGGCGCGGGGGCAACCGTCGTATTCGCCGCAGCCTTTGCGGTGGCGTTTATTCCGGCGTTTGCTTCAGCTCTTGTTCCGGCGTCTTCATCCCGAACGCAGCACATCCTGAATACGCACATTTCCACCGCCAGCCTCGCGCTGCCTCCGCGCGACAATCCCTTGCCGGCTTCATGCAGCTTGTCCAAGTGCTCCAGAGCCTGCTGCGACGTCAACTTAGCTGACAGAGCGGAGATATCTCCGCCGCTGAAGACCCCGCTGAGCAGCGGCGAAACCGGTGAAAGCTTGTACATCAGCACATCGCGGATGACTGTCGCCAACTCACCCAGCAGCGCGATCATATCCTTGCCATCGTTATACAACGCTTCAAGCAGCGCGAACGACTCGGCTGCGTTGCCGGATACCACGGTGTCCGCAAGCCTTATTAGCTCCATGCTGCCTGTAATCCCAAGCACATCCTGTATGCGCCGGAGGTCGATGTTGCTGTCAGAAGCGCACTGATCGAGCAAAGAGAGAGCGTCGCGCATGGAGCCGTCGGCGAGGGAGGCCAGCCTTTCGGCTGCGTCTTGCGCGAGATTGAGGCCTTCTTGCTCCGCAACCTCTGCAATCCTTTGCTGTATTGCAGCAGCAGATATGCGCTTGAATGAAAATCTCTGGCATCTTGACAGAATTGTCGCGGGGACCTTTTGAATCTCTGTCGTAGCAAGAATAAAGAGCACATGCTCCGGCGGTTCCTCGAGCGTTTTCAACAGCGCGTTGAACGCCTGGTTCGAGAGCATGTGCACTTCGTCTATGATATATACTCTTTTGCTGACAGCGGCGGGCACATAGTTCGCTTCTTCGCGCAGCGCGCGGACAAAATCGACTCCGTTGTTCGAAGCCGCGTCTATCTCGAGCACGTCCAGCACAGACTCGCTTTCTATCCCCCTGCACGACGCGCACTCGTTACACGGTTCCCCGTCAACCGGGTTCAGGCAGTTCACCGCTCTTGAGAGCACCTTCGCGCATGTCGTCTTACCCGTCCCCCGGGTACCGACAAAAAGATAGGCATGCGACAACCTGCCTGAGGCGACCTGCCTTTTCAAAGTCGTTGATATATGTTCCTGCCCGACGACGTCGCTAAACGACTTGGGGCGATACTTCCTATACAGCGCCAGATACATTGCGGCCTCCTCGCGCGCTCTGACGGGGCGCACCGGCCCTTGAAAATGCAATACACCCGCTTGCCTGACAGCCGGCTCGGAACCGGTTGCCTCGCGGCACACGTAAGGTTTCGCTTAATGCTGCTCGGTTCCCCGCCTGACATGGTTCACGAATTTACGTTGCGCGAGACCGGATCTTCATCGCTGCTTATCAGGGGCTGACAATACACTACAAGTCCGCAGGCCGGAATTCATCCCTGCTGTAGCGGGTTGCAGGTCACAGGGCACCGCTAACTCCCCGACTAGCGCTTCCGTCCGCTACAGTATACTATATGCCAAAGATGTAATCAATAGAAGATTTTAGGAATAGTTGAGTACTAGTAATCGTAACTTGGCAGGCTGTCGTCTGCCAGTACGTTGTCATATTTTTTGCTCTGGACAAGGCCGTCGGAGTACGATACTTCGCAGAAGATTATAGGCTTCCTGGGATCCCTGACTTCCCTGAAGACGAGCGGGCTGTGCAACAACCCATCCCTCAGGCAAAACTGCGTTGCCTTCTCGATGCGGAAGGTTTCCAGCGTGTCGAGGCTCTCGCCAATCGTGAACTCGATGACGCCGCCCAGGTCCGAGACATTTTCCGGGTCGCTGCCGTAGCATACGAGATATTCTGTGAAAGCATGGGTGTGCGACTGCTTTGCCATGATGTGCGGGTTCGTTATCGGCATCCATGTGCGGCGCATCATGTCGTTGGACTTGAACATGTTGCTGTCCGTCGTCATGATCGTACAGGGGACATTGCTCTTATCGGGGTACTTCGCAGTTATCGCTTCGCCTGTCTTTATAAACGAAGCAAAGCCGGCGTCGCCGCTCTCGTCGAACTTCTCTGACAGGGGCGCGTCCTCGCCAAGGATGAACTCGTTGTAATGCAGCGGGACGCCCGGGATGTCTATCCTTGTTATGTTGATCGAGTAGTACATCCCCTTTTTCATATGCACAGCGAACGGTTCGGCCAGTATGAATGTCCTCATATCAGACTTGCTTGTGCCAAGGGAGACTTCGGCCGCTCCGTGGAGCCTGGTGAAGTCAGTCGCTATGCCGCCGAAAACTGTGATGTACCTCGGGCGGTCGCAGATAACCGGTTCGGGCTGCATTTGCACCGGTTCATAGATATACGACCATAGCGTGCTGCCGCCGAAGCCACCGAAGTCCGGAGTGACGTTCAGTATGAACGAGTCGTATTTCATCTGCGGGTACGGGTTGCTTCCTTTTGGCAAGATGACGTCGCTTCCTGTCCTGACGTACTTGCTCATATACTCCTGCCGTCTTTCTTCGCTCATCGTCGTTCCTCCTGATTATAATTAAAGTTTTCTCGAAATCGCCCCGATCTCTCTGACGATGCGGGCGTTACTCTGCCGCGAGTATCTCTCTGCTGTAGCGATAGATGTGAGACGAGAGGCCTGGCGGCGCCCCAAAAGCGGACATAATGATCGGCTTTGTGCCCATGTTTGGCGCATACTTCTCTGCTAAGGCTTTGGCTGCGGCTTCCGCAGCTTCGGGGGTGGCATCCATCCCCACCCCGGCGTTGACGCCGAAGATGATCTTGTCGCCATATTTCTCATAAAGCATGTCGATGTCGTTCATGATCTGCGGGTGCCACATATCTATGTTCGCTTCAATCATGCAGGGCACGAGAGGCTCATTTTTACCGCAGCAGTGGTGCTCGAACCACAGGCCTTTGGCGTGACAAAAATCAGCCAAACGCTTGAGATAAGGCACTATCATCTCAGAGCATGTAGCTGCTGAGAAGAAGGGCGCGCGCTGGGAGCCCCAGTCGTCGTGGAACATAATCCCGTCAATGTCGAGGATTTCAGTATACTTTACGAACATTGCCTCGTAGAGGTCGCAAAGCTTTGCCATCAGCGCGTGAATGGCGTCTTTCTGGTCTTCGTCGATTATAGCCAGGGCAGCCCCTTCGAAGTCCATGAAAGATATCAGGCGCTCGAAAAGGCCATTTTGGAAGCTGGCTTTGAATGCGCGCTCCGTCTCGTTCATCTTCGCGTTCAGCGTCTTGGCGGCTGCCCAGTCCATTGCGTCGACGTCAGGGAACTTTATAATCTTCTCCCAGTCGTTTACGTCTTCCAGGACAGGCGCGCCGGGCTTGACCATGGAGCCGCCCACTTGCGGCACATAGACCCATTCGATCCCGAACATATCGACTCCGCCTTTTTCCTCATCGGAGTAGGGCGGGCCCATATCTATGACTTCCGCGCGCGCGATGTGGTCAAGGTTGACCCGGGATTCGATGTTCAGGAAGTCGGCGGATGTCGGTATCCACATGACGCTTCCGTCCCTGCGTAGAGCGGCGTTGAAGTTCTCTCTCGGCGTTATCGGCGTGTTGTACTTTGGCAACGGGTTCATCATCGCCCACGATGTCACTGACACATGCTCGCCGACGACTTCCAGTTCACTCGGGGAAAAGGGGATTTTCTTCATTTTTTGCTCCAATCCTCCGCCTGCGGCGGACGTAAATTATTTATAGTTTGAAAACCAGCGTGCTGCCTTTCAAACTTCTTTCCCACAGCTTATAGTCTGTTTGCTACGATGCTCGTTTTGCCGGGATTGGTACTAAACTGTCTGTACAGTTCATGGAACCTCAGAAACTCGCCTTGCGTATCGTAGTTTTTCTTGCTCTTTATTATAAACTCGATGATAAACGGGTCTTTCTTGCTGAAAACGAGGCTAAGCCCACTGTTAAAGCTGATATCGTTGCTTCTATTATATGACGGTTTGGCTTCCAATGCAATGGTGCCGGTGAGTTCTTGATTATTATCTATGCTCATGGTAAAATCGCAACAGATTGAGAGGTCATCCTTATGCTTGAGCTAAGTCATGATGAAAAGTTAAAACTGATGGGCACATTGAACTGGGACTATCTTGATAGCCCGGAGGATATGCTTGCCGTCATAGACGGCCGCCTTGAAAGCTCAGGAGCGTTTACGCAAGACAAGTTGTTTATCCGTTCACTCGAACGCCTTCCATGGCATTATGTTGTGGCGCTGTGGGGCGTCGAGGAGATCAAGCGGCTCTACACGCCGGAAGCTGCAGCGCGGATTTGGCCGAAAGAGAGGAGGCGGTATTTTGATTACGCCCTCGCTGTATTACGAAGAGAGCCTCTACCCCCTGCAAGATGGGGTGATGAACATTATAAGTCGATGTGGCGTCCGTTTTTATCTGACCGGTGGTACAGCGCTAAGTAGAGCTTATTACAACCACAGATACTCAGATGATCTTGACTTTTTCTTAAACGATGACGCTGACTATGCACTCCAAGTCAGGGAGGTACTTGCCGGGCTGAAGGGGAACGGTTTCCGCTGGGATACCGATAGTGGTTTTGTCAGCAGTGAGTCGTTCACAAGCCTCACGGTGTATCGCGGGCAATCCGATGTCGCGCTGAAGCTTGATTTCGTTAATGACGTATCCGCTCATTTTGGAGAACTCGTAAACACGAGCCTTTTCAGCAGAGTGGATTCGATATGCTGGATTGTTAGCAGCGTACCTCTACTACCCTGTAACATCAAAAGGTTTACATTCTTGCGATGTATTTTTCCGTTACACTCCGCTGTAGGCCGAAAAACCTCCGTCAACCGGAATAATCACACCGGTGACGAAACCCGAAGCTTCCTGACAGACCAAGTAGAAAAGCGTCCCGAGCAGCTCTTCCCGCAACCCAAAACGCCCCATCGGCGTAGCAGCCAGAATCTTCTGAGACCTCGCGGTCGCGTTGCCGTCACCGTCGAACAAAAGCGCCCTGTTTTGATCGGTCACAAAGAAACCGGGCGCGATAGCATTCACTCGAATGCCAACTTTGCTGAAATGGACAGCAAGCCATTGGGTGAAATTACTGACGCCTGCCTTCGCGGCAGAGTAAGCAGGGATCTTCGTTAGGGGAGTATATGAGTTCATTGATGAAATATTTATTATCGTGCAGTTGCTGCGCCCGATCATATCGACAGCAAATACCTGCGTAGAGAGCAAAGCTCCCATGAAGTTCAGGTTGAAAACCTGCTCAATCCCTTCCTGCTCGATGTTGAAAAACGTACGCAGATCGGCGTCCGCCTCATCACCGGGCTCGAAGTACTCCTTATCGGTGGTCGCAACAGGGCTGTTGCCGCCTGCCCCGTTGATCAGTATGTCACACTTACCGAGATCGGCAACAACCTTGTCATGTACAAGCGTCAGCGTGGCCTTATCCAAGACGTTGGCAGCATAGGCAACAGCAGTACCGCCTGCTTCGCGAATGCGAGCCGCGACGGTCTCCGCTTTCTCGAACGTACGATTAAGCAACGCGACTCTCGCCCCCGCAGCAGCCAAAGCCTCGGAAAAAATGCTGCAAAGAACGCCGCCGGCACCGGTAACGACGGCTACCTTACCTTTCAAGTTGATGTCAAACGGCAACTCCACCAAACCACCTCTTCTATTCAAGTCAACACAGGGGGACGGTTCTCTTGTGTTGTCCATAGCCCGACGGCAGGGTCGTCGATGTAGTATATCTCCTCGCCGTCCGGCAGCGTGTTAAACCCGCGCGCAGTGTTTGCGGGCGCATATCGCGCCAATGCTTCCTCATATGGCATATATGCGAAGCCGACTCCCTCGACTTCGCTTTTACTTAGGCCTCCTGCGGCGTAAATGACTTTGAATCGGCCCTCTGCGGAACCGTGGATCAGGTGTGCGGCGGCCGACAGGTTGCTCTTCAAGTCTGCCTCGCTTTCACAAAGCCGCAGTATGTTCTCCCTCCCAATGTAGCCGTACTTTCGAATAAGCTTGTCGTTTTGCGCGTCTTCGCCGAACCTGCAGACTCCGGGTGCGAGGATTATCAACGAACCTCCGCCCGCCATTGCCATCCGGGTCCTGTATATCGCCTTATTACCCAGCCATGTCGACCTGAACTCCCTTTCGTCAAGCCTGACGACGCAGGTTTTCAATGGCGCTTCCAGATAGTGCACATTATGTTTTTGGCTTAGCCGGACGGCGCGTTCGAATACTTCCCTGCCCTTCCCTGCATACAGCCCCAGAATATCGGTATCCACCCCTTCTGACACCGTAACAGTCAGAACGTATTCCAGGGGGAGCTTCGAGATGAAGCTGTCTTCAGCATAGTCGAGCGCTTTACGTACAGGCGAATGGTCTTTACCCATAACGCGCTCAAGGCCGAACACCGCGCCGAGCATATGCGAGCTGTTGATGAACCCGCTGCCTCCGCAGCCGATCGCAATGTTCTTCGTATAGTTTGCCATACCCGCGACTTCATGCGGCACTACCTGCCCGATCGACAGGATCAAGTCATAGTCCGGATTGAGCAGGTGATTTGATATCTCAACATCTATGGGCGCATTGATATGCCCTTCAGATATCTCCTTTATATAGGCAGCCGGTACTTCGCCGATTTTCGTGACGCCTTCTCGCCAGTTATGCACGAGGAACTTCTCAGCGGGGATTTTGCTCCCGAAGAATGTGACCTGCTCTTCCCTCGTCATTGGCGCGTGAGTGCCCAGCGCCGGCAAGATGTCTACATTTGCGTCGCCCAGCAGGTCGTAGTACAGCGCGGTTATCAGCCCGGCGCCGGAGTTGAGCCTTGTTATATCAGGCGGGACCAGCAGGACTTTGCCGAGTGTTTTTCCTGCCAGGGTCTTTTTCAAGACGTCTTTTATGCGTTTCGTGCTCAGCCCGCTGAGTTCGTCTTCAGCGAATATCATTGGTACCTCCACGACTGAGCAAGACAGGGGGACGGTTCTCTTGTCTTGCTACGGGGTCAAAGCGTCCTTCGGACGCTAGACAACCCCCGCCGCCCGTTGGGCGGCTTCCCCCTTCGAAATGCGTCACAAGCGACGCTATGCGAAGGGGGCATGGGCGCAAGCAAGACAGGAGAACCGTCCCCCTGTCTTGCTACCTGACTACTCTGGCGTTTCCTTCGTATATGCTCCAGACCATTGCTTCATCTGCGGGTGAGGCATAGTCTTCGAGGACTGTCGTTGCAAGCGCTCCGGAGGCCCAGGCGAACTGTGTTGCTTTTTCCGGCTCCATGCCGGACAAAATACCGTACAGCAGGCCGCCCGTGAACCCGTCGCCGCCTCCTATCCTGTCGAGCACCCGGATAGGCCTCGGCTCAATTGTCGTCCACCGGTCGTCATACAGCGTTATCGCCCCCCATAAATGCTCGCCGGCGGATACGACCTGGCGGAGAGTGTTCCCAAAGACGCTGACTCCCGGATACGCGCTTCTCACGCTGCCTATCATGTCCTTGAAAGCATCGAGCTGCGCGGCAAGGTTCCCCCCGCCCGCTCCCGGGCCTTCGATCCCCAGGCAGAGCTGGTAGTCCTCTTCGTTGCCGATTAGTATGTCGGCCATTCCCGTTATCTCGGCAAAGCTCTTGCGGAGCTCTTCTTCCCTGCCCTTCCAGAATGACGCGCGGTAGTTCAGGTCGAATGAGAGCCGCGAGCCATGCTCCTTGGCAGATCGCGCCGCACTGACGCAAAAGGCTGTCGCTTCCGGCGACAATGCAGCGACCAGTCCGGACAGGTGCAGTATTTGCGCTCCGTCTTCCCCGAATATCGCGTGAAAATCGAAATCTTCCGGGTTTAGCGCGCGGCCGACTTCCCCCGCTCTGTCATTGTGGACACGCGGCCCCCGCGCGCCGAACCCGCTGTCCGCTATATTGAACTGGTGGCGGTAGCCCCATGGTCCTCCCTGGGGCAGGTCTGGTCCTATGTAGTCTATGTTCCTTCTCCTCAGTTCACTTTTGATGAACTGAGATATTGGGCTGCCCTCTACAAAGTTAGTCAGCACCAGCCCCTTTACGCCCAGCGACGCGGATACGTTCACTGCGTTCGACTCCGCGCTGGTCGCTTGCATATAGTATGTGTTGCTTGTGTGTACGGGCGCTCCGTTCGGCGGGGTGATTCTCACGCCCATGCTCGTTGGCGCGGCGAGGCCGTACTTGCAGTCTTGTCTAAGCTTAAGCGGCACTTTATTCACGCCCTTTTTCATTTTTTATTGCACGTTTCAACTTTTAATGGTAATATAATCCTATCGGAGTTCCCGGTTTACCCGGGCGCGCCCGTGCTGAAAGGGACTGGTTATTGATGAGTACGTTCACTATTATGGTAGACTCCAACTGCGACATTCCTGATGACTTTGCGGCAGAGCATGATATCATTGTGCTGCCCATGCCGTTCGACCTGGACGGCAGGCCGTATAACTCCGGTTACTGGCAGGAGATATCCGGGAAAGAGTTCTACGACGCTCTGCGGGCTGGCCGCGTCGCGAAGACTTCGCAGATTAACATAGCGGCCTATACCGAGGTTTTTACCGACTACGCGCAGCAGGGCAAGGAGCTGCTGATTATCTTGTTGAGCAGCGGCCTTTCTTCCACATATCAAAGCGCGCTGATCGCCCTGCAGGACGTCCGGGAGGATTATCCTGATTGCGGGATTTTCGTCATAGACAGCGTCAGCGCGACGGCGGGGCTTGGCATGCTGGCTTTGCTTACCGCCATAAAACGCTCCGAAGGTTTGTCCGCTGCCGAGGCTGCGGCCTGGCTTGAAGTGAAAAAACACAGCGTTTTCGGGTTCTTTACAGTCGACGACCTGATGTACTTGCATCGCGGCGGCCGTCTGAATATTCTGACTGCAATCTCCGGCAGCGCGCTGAATATACGGCCCGTGCTGAACCTCGCTCCGGACGGGACCCTTGCGCAGAAAGAAAGGGTCCGGGGCCACAAGGCGGCGCTTTCGGCGATGGTCGATCAGATAAAGCGCAGCATTGCCCCCGGAACAAAGCTCGACACGATACTGATCAGCCACTCCGACTGCCCTGAAAGCGCGTCGCTTCTTGCGGATATTATTAAAGAGTCCGTGGATGTGCGCGATATCCGGATCGTCCTTATGGGGCCGATCATTGGCGCGCATTTGGGCCCCGGAGCAGTCACGCTTTTGTTTGAGGCGGACATGACTCGCGAGGAATACGAGAGACGATACTATTAACTCTAACTACTAACTACTAACTATCCTAGCTCGCTGATATGACTCCGTCCGTCATTTTCAGCATCACGTCCGCTTTCTGCGCGACGTCGATGTCGTGCGTCACAACGATAACGCAGTACCCCTCGTCATGCGCAAGGGTAAGGAGGAGCTCGATGACAGCTTCTCCGTTTTCTACGTCCAGGTTGCCGGTCGGCTCGTCTGCCAGGATCACTTTTGCCCCGGAGGCGAGTGAACGCGCTATCGCGACGCGCTGCTGCTCGCCGCCTGAGAGGTTGGACGGGTAGCGTTTATGTTTCTCCGCGTCGATACCGACATGCGCCAGCAGTTCTGCAGCCCTGGCTTTTGCGTCGGCTTTATCGGCTCCTGAGAGTTCCATGGGGTAGCACACATTCTCTATCGCCGTAAGGAGCGGAAAGAGCTGGAATGCTTGAAACACCATTGAGATGTCCTCTCTGCGGTAGCGGTCCAGATCCATCTCCCTCAGGTTGTTTCCGTCATAGGCGATGTCCCCCTCTGTCGGCAGGTCGAGGCCTGCCAGCATGGACAGCAGCGTTGACTTCCCGGAGCCGCTCGGGCCCATGATGGCGTACATCATCCCGGTCTCGAAGTCCCCGTTGACCTCTTTTACGGCTCTTCCCGCTGCATTGCGGTAGCTGTAGGATACGTTTTGCATGGTTAGTTGCGGCATTTTCTTTATTCCCCTTTCGCTATTGACGGCGCGTCAGCCCTGCAGGGTCGGCGCCTTCTTTATTCATCAAGTTTCAATACTGCCATGAATGCTTCCTGCGGCACATCTACGCTGCCGAGGCTGCGCATTCTTTTTTTGCCTTCTTTTTGCTTTTCGAGCAGCTTTTTCTTCCTGGTGATGTCTCCGCCGTAGCACTTCGCGAGGACGTCTTTGCGAAGCGCTTTTATCGTTTCGCGCGCGATGATTTTTCCACCGATCGACGCCTGGATCGGGACTTCGAACAGTTGCCTCGGGATGTTTTCTTTCAGTTTCTCGGTAATCTTGCGCCCCCTCGCGTAGGCCTTGTCCCTGTGGACAATGAAAGACAGCGCGTCGACGATGTCCCCGTTGAGGAGTATATCCAGGCGCACGAGGTTGGAGGGGCGGTAGTCGTGCAGCTCATAGTCGAGCGAGGCGTATCCCCTGCTGCGCGACTTGAGCGCGTCGAAGAAATCGTATATCACTTCGCCGAGCGGCAGCTCATAGCGCAGCTCAACCCTCGTGGAGTCGAGGTAGGACATTTCTTTATACTCCCCGCGCCTGTCCTGGCAGAGTTCCATTATATTCCCGACGTATTCGGGCGGGCAGATTATCGACGCTTTTATGAAAGGCTCCTCTGCTGTATCTATCAGCGAAGGGTCCGGGTAGTTCAGCGGGTTGTCGATGTATACCGTCTCATTGTCCGTCTTCGTGATTTTATATATCACGCTCGGCGCGGTCGTTATCAGTTCCAGGCCGTACTCGCGTTCCAGCCGCTCGACTATGATCTCAAGGTGCAATAGTCCAAGAAAGCCGCAGCGGAACCCAAACCCGAGCGCCGCGGATGACTCCGGCTCATAAGTCAGGGCCGCGTCGTTCAGCTTGAGTTTTTCGAGAGCTTCGCGCAGATCGGGGTACTTCGCCCCGTCGGAGGTGTAGAGCCCGGAGAAAACCATCGACTGCACTTTTTTGTACCCCGGCAACGGCTCCGAAGCGGGCGCGGCGGCGTCGGTAACTGTGTCCCCTATCGTCATGTCGCCGATATTCTTTATACTCGCCGTGAAATAGCCTACATCGCCTGTTTCGAGTATGTCGCACGGCTCCATGCCCACCGGGCGCATATGCCCGGTTTCCACGACGCGGTATTTCGCCCCTGTCGACATCAGCAGCGCGTCCATGTCGCTGCGGAGCTGCCCGTCTATTATCCGGACCAGGACGATGATTCCTTTATACGCGTCGTACTGGCTGTCAAATACCAGCGCCCTCAGCGGCGCGCCCGGGTCTCCTGCGGGTGCGGGCACTGTGTTGATAATACTCTCGAGGACGTCGTCGATGCCGGTGCCAAGCTTCGCGGATATTTCCGGAGCGTCGCTCGCGGGAATGCCGATGATATCTTCAATCTCGGCCTTGACGCGAGCCGGGTCGGCGGCAGGCAGGTCGATCTTGTTGACGACAGGCAGTATCTCGAGGTCGTGATCCAGGGCGAGGTATGTGTTGGCAAGTGTCTGCGCCTCGACCCCCTGCGCTGCGTCCACGACGAGTATCGCGCCTTCGCAGGCGGCGAGCGAGCGCGAGACTTCATAGTTGAAGTCGACGTGGCCCGGGGTGTCTATCAGGTTGAGCGTATATGTCTCGCCGCTTTGCGCTTCGTATGACAGGCCAACCGCGCGGGCTTTGATCGTTATGCCGCGTTCCCGTTCGAGCTCCATGTTATCGAGAATCTGGTCTTCCATCTCGTGCGCGTCTACCGCGCCGCAGCGTTCCAGCAGACGGTCCGCCAGCGTCGATTTCCCGTGGTCGATATGGGCGATAATCGAGAAGTTACGAATCTTGTCTTGTTGCATCTTTATCTGTATCCTTTGCCGCGCGCGCATCGCGCCTCGCGAGTTCCAAAAGCAATTGCTCGGCGAATTTTTGCGTAATGTCGCGCTGAGAGTCTGCCGGGGCTTCCGGATCGCTCAGCAGCTCGACCGCGTTATCTGCCGCAATCGCCAAGTACGCGACCGTCGCTGACGTAACGGCCGGGTCTGAGTATGCAGCGGACGCTTCGAACGCTTTTCCGGTTGCTTCGATAAGCCTCAGTATGCGCCCGTCATGCTGCATAGCGGGCGGTACTATGCCGCTCTTTATTATCGTCCGCCCGAGCAGGTAGTCCGCCGAAACGCCATAGTAATCGCATACTTTGATAATGAACTCAATCTTCGGCTCGCGCGCCCCGTTTTCGTAGTGCGACAGCAGGGCTTGCGACACGCCCAGGGCAGAGGCGGCTGTTCTTTGCCTGAGCCCTTTTTCCCGGCGCAGGGCGCTCAGGAGCTCGCTGAACTGTGTTTTCATATATATACTCCGTATCGGTAACTCCTGCCGTCATTGCGGCCTCCGGGCCGCAATCCCGCTCCCCCTACTTGCTACTTGCTAAACAGAGCTTTGATCCCTTTATACGCCATGTAGCAATCGAGTTTCGATACTATTTCGTATGGCGCGTGCATTGACAGGACAGGGACTCCGGCGTCGATCGTGGGTATGTTGCGGTTTGCCAAAAACTTCGCGACAGTGCCCCCGCCGCCCTGGTCGACCTTCCCGAGTTCGGCCATCTGCCATGTTACGCCGCTTTCCGCGAACAACGAACGCAGCATTGCAACATCTTCCGCCGTCGCGTCGCTCGAGCCCGATTTGCCCCGCGAGCCCGAGAACTTCATCACTCCCAGCCCGTAGCCGAGCTTCGCGCCGTTGAGCTTCTCGCTTACGTCCGCGAAGTTCGGGTCGAACGCGTTGCATACGTCCATCGACAGGCAGAACGAGCCCCTGTAGCAGTCGCGCAGCAGCGACCCGCCCGCGGAGCAAAGCTCTTCCACGAAGTAGTCGAACGCCGCCGACTGCATGCCTGTTATGCCTTCGGAGCCAATCTCCTCTTTATCCGACAGGACGCAAACCGCTGTCTTCTCCGGCACTTCGAGGTCGAGCAGCGCTCTGAGCGCGGCGAATGAGCAGGAGCGGTCGTCATGGCCGTAGGCGCCTATCATCGAGCGGTCGAACCCGACGTCGCTCGCGCGCATAGCCGGCACCGCTTCCACCTCTGCGGATAGGAAGTCTTCCTCAACTATGCCGTATTTCTCGTTGAGTATTTTCATAACCGTGAGCTTTACCCGGTCTTTTTCCTTTTCGGCGTCCTTGTCTGCGCCATCCGGGCGGCTGCCGATGAGTATATTGAGGTTCTCGCCTGTGAAGGCTTCCCCCAGCGTTTTTTTGTCCTGGTCTTTGCTGAGGTGCGGCAACAGGTCGGTGACCATGAAGACCGGGTCGCCTTCATCCTCGCCTATCACTATGTCCACAGACTGCCCGTCTTTTTTCACGAGCGTGCCATGCAGAGCCAGCGGGAGCGCGACCCATTGGTATTTCCTGATCCCGCCATAGTAATGCGTCTTGAAAAACGCCATGTCGCCGTCTTCGTACAGGGGTACTTGCTTAAGGTCCAGCCTCGGCGAGTCAATGTGCGTCGCTGCAATGTTCATGCCTTTCGATAGCGGAGCTTTGCCGATTACAGCCAGTATCAGCGATTTCCCGGCTGTATCCATATAGAGCTTAGTTCCGGGGGGCAGGTCCATGCCTCTCTCAAATGGCTTGAAGCCTTCTTTCTCAGCGAGCGCGATGGCTTGCGCGACGCACTCCCTTTCTGTCTTCCCTTTGTCGAGGTAGTGTTTGTACTCCTCGCAGTAAGCGTACGCGCCTTCGACCTCGTCTTCCTTTATTATGTCGTAGGTACTCTTTTTTGTGTAAAACAGTTCGTCTTTGCCCGGCATATTATCGCTCATCCTTTCTTACTCGTTTAAGCGAGTTCACTCATAAATCCCTCGAAGAACTCGCTGCATACCGATTCAAATTCTCCGGCCGTATCATATATGTTCTCCAGGATATATCCGCAATTCTCCCTGAAAAAGCTGTCCGGTTTTTGCGCGGCTATTCTCTGCTGCGCCTGCTCGCTGGTGATTCCGTCGCGCTTCATGATTCTGGCGAGCCGCTTTTCCTCCGGCGCCGTGACGCCGACGACTGCGTCGCATTTCGCGCCTCTTCCGCTCTCTATAAGTGCGATGGCGTCGATCGCGGCGAACAGGCCTCCCTGGCGTTCCCAATGGGCGAGGCGCCGCTCTATCTCTTCGCCGATGAACCTGTGGGTGATTTCGTTCAGGTCCGACAGCGCCGAGGGGTCGCTGAACACGATTTCGCCAAGTCTTTTCCTGTCTATTTCACCGGCGCGCAAAACTCCTTCGAATCTGCGCCCGAGCTGTGCTTTGAGCCCTTCGTTTTCAGCCAGCAGCTCATGGTACAGTTTGTCACAGTCTATCACAAGCGCACCCGAACGTTCAAGTACGCGCAGCGCGGATGTTTTTCCCGCGCCTGTCCCCCCTGTTATGCCGATAATGTACATAATAAAGTCCACCTTAAATGTCAACAGAGCTTTTTGCCAAGGCCGCTAGTAATTCAGCCTCCGGGATTGCGCCATGCCTCAGTATGCGCGGCGGCTGTACTGTCATATCGGCAATCGTTGACTCCACTCCCACGGAACAGGGCCCGCCGTCGATTATGCATTCGATTTTCCCGTCGAAGTATTCGAGGACATCCCGCGCGCTTGTCGGGCTTGGCAGGTCGGTCGGGTTTGCCGAGGGCGCCGCAAGCGGTACTCCCGCAAGGTTTATAAGCCTGAGCGTCTTTGCGTGGTTCGGGCATCTGACGCCGATGGTATCCCCGCCGGCAGTCACGATTGCGGGCACAAGCTTGCTTTTCGGGAGGACAAGCGACAGCGAGCCGGGCCAAAACGCTTCAGCCAGCACTCGAGCCGCGTCCGGGAACTCCGAGCAAAGCTCGCTCGCCGCTTCGACTCCGCTGACGAGGAGTATTATCGGCTTTACTGCGGGGCGGCCCTTAACTTCGTATATCCTCGCGACGGCTTGCTCGTCGAGGCCGTTCCCGGCGAGGCCGTATACTGTATCTGTAGGCACGGCGACCAGTCCGCCCCGTTTGATCACTTCGACGGCATAACTAAGGTCGTCTGATGTTATTATCGCAGTATCCATCCAAACTTTCTTCATTCGTCAGCCGTCGCCATAGGCCTCGCAGACTTCTTCGACTGCGCCTATTGCTTTGAGACGGCCTTTTTCGAGCAAAATAGCTCGCGAGCACATCTTCTTTATCGAGTTGATATTGTGCGACACGAGGAGCACGGTGACGCCGCTGTCGATCATGTCGCTGATGCGCTGCTCGCACTTCGACTGGAACTTGTAGTCGCCGACGCCGAGGATTTCGTCCACGATCAGGATGTCCGGTTTCACGCTCGTGGCAACCGCGAAGCCGAGCCGCGCGCGCATGCCTGTCGAAAAGTTCTTGACCGCCACGTCCTCAAACTCGCGCAGCTCCGCGAACTCGATGATTTCCTCGTACTTCTCGTCCATGAACTTCGGCGCGTGACCATACATCGCGCCGTTCATATATATATTGTTCCGCGCGGAAAACTCCGGGTCGAACCCCGCTCCGAGTTCCAGCAGCGGCGCGAGTTCGCCGTAGACGGACACGGAACCGATAGTCGGCCTGAAAACGCCGGCGATGATTTTCAGCAGCGTCGATTTCCCGGCGCCGTTGAGCCCCATGACCCCGAAGACTTCGCCTTTATCCACAGAAAAGCTGACGTCCCGCAAAGCCCAGAATTCTTCATAGAACAACTGCCGTTTGATTGCCTTTATGACATACTCCTTAAGGCCGACAATCTTGTCTTTGCTAAGGTTGAACATCATTGATACGTTATCGACGGAAATCGCGTGCGCGGGCATCATATCACCTCGCAGTCAGGAGCGCGCCTCCCTTGGAGGCTGCGCTAGATACTTCCCGGGAACGGTTTAGCAGTGCCCCCGCAATGACCCAGAGCATCTGGCTGCCTATCGGTACGCTGATGTTGAAGAACGCCTGTACACAGTAGCCGGCAAAGGCCGCCAGCGCTGCCATGGCGAGCGGGTCGCGCAGGGCGGCCGGTATCGCCTTTACGGCTACTGCCACGATGAACACAAGGTAGCAGAACAGCCCGATAATCCCCTGGCAGATTAGTATCTGGATGTATTCATTATGCGCCTTGTCGTACTCCTGGCCATAATACCTTTGCGCCTCCTGAGGGAAGGCGTTCAGGAAGGTGTCCGGGCCGCTCCCTATGATAGGGTTCTTCGGCAGGGCTTTGAGCGCGTTGCGCCAGATATACACTCTGTTCGTTCCCAGCTCATCGGCTATACTCCCGTGAAGCACTTCGCGTATCTCGTATATTATGCCGCCCGGGGATTCTTTCTCAGCTTCGCGCTTGCCGAGTATCTCGACCGCGGAAAACCCGGCAGCTATGATGGCTACGACCAGCAGCACGCCGGCAAGGGCTTTGCGGCGGATCACCGCGGGATCCTGCGCCGCGCTGTCGTCTGCCGCCTCAGAGCCCGTCCATGCCGCACCGGCACGGCCTGCGCGGCCTGATCGTGAGCCGCGCCCTCCGCCGCGTATTACGGTCAACGCGATCCCGGCCGCGAGCGCGGCAGCCGCGGCGACGAGGTATAGCCCCAGGCTCGAAATCGTCCTCGCGCCCAGTATGTTGACGTCATAAAGCAGCTTCTGCAGAGCGTACACCACCAGCCACGAACCGGCCAGGATAAGCGTTCTGCCAATAGTTCTCCTGTTTTGTATGATGAACGGGATCATCAGCAGCAGGGCGGCCGCTACGCCGACACGGCCGGAGTCTGCGTCGGCCAGTTCCATAAGCCAGAAGTTCAGCGCGCTTGCCGCCAGCCACACAGGCTGCCATTTCGACTTGACGCGGACGTACATGAAGCCGCACAAGAGTATCGCCACGCATACGTATGTGGATACGATGTTCGTGTTCCCGAGCGTCGAGCGAAAGAATATTTCATAGAAGTTCTCCACATGATACTCGCGCATATCATTGGGCCACAGTTTGAGGAAATCCATGCCGTAAAACTGCAAAATGCCCAGCAGCGCGACAACCACCGCGCAAATTCCAAAAAGGGCTGTATCGCGCGTTTTCGGTTTGTACCAGCGGGATATGATAAAGTACGCGACGACATAGAGCATCTGAGTCAGAGCGCCGTCGTAGCGTCCTTCGGGTTCCGGTATGCCGATCCAGACGTTCGTCTCTTTCCTGTACGGGGAGAATAGCGCGGAGATCAGCGTCACGAGCGCAAAGCCGAGTACTGCCCAGTCCGCCAGCGCCATAGGTTCCTGTGGCAGCAGGGAAGGGGTCCTCGTCAGGCGGTAGAGCCAAACAATTATCGCCAGCAGGGCGGCGAATGCCATGCACACGACGAAGAACACGAACTTTTGTTTCGTCAGGCCGATGTAGCGCTGGGGGGTCAGGAACAGCGGCTGAACGCACATGAGCATAATGAATACAAAGGCGGCGATGCGGTTCTGCCAGGGTTCGGCTTTCGCGTACATCGCGTTCTTTCTGCGTTCAGAGTATGACTCGCTTCTTTTTGCCATGTTGCTTATTAATCCTTCAATCCTTTTTCATCGCGGTCGTTTCGCCTTCTTCTATTCCTTCAGTGTTAGAGGAGATAAAGAGAACCTTTACAGTCTGCAGGAGCAGCTTTACGTCCTGCCATATCGAGAAAGTCTCAATGTACATTATATCCAGCAGGAGTTTTTCTTCCGGCGCCGTGTTGTACCTGCCATAAATCTGCGCAAGGCCGGTGATGCCTGCCTTTACTTTCGTCCTGAATGAGAAGCTGGGATATTTTTCCTCATACTGCCCGGCGATCTCCGGGCGTTCCGGCCTCGGGCCGACGAGCGACATCGCGCCCGACAGGACATTGAAGAGCTGCGGCAGTTCGTCTATCCTCGTGCGCCTTATCAGCCTGCCGACCGGCGTTATCCTGGCGTCGCCTTTGGCTGTAAGGCGTGGCACGCCGTCGTCCTCCGAGTCGGGCCGCATGCTGCGAAACTTGTAAATCGTGAATCTCCTGCCGCCTTTCGTCAACCTGACCTGTTTGTATATCGCCGGGTGGCGGTCGCTTAGGCGGATGGCTGCCAGGGTGATGAGCATCAGCCAGCTCGTCAGGATGATCCCGAGCAGGGACAGCACGATGTCAAGCAGCCTCTTGGCGAACAGGGAGACAGGTTCTGCTATCGCTGCCTTGGGCAGGAACATAGGCGTGTTTGAAATCCAGGATACACCTGCGGTGTTCAGCAGAACGCCTGAAAACGTCGGAAGAATGTATGCCCTTTTGTCCTTGAGGAAGCAGTATTCCAGAAGAGCGCCGCGTTGTCGCTCGTCTACATCCAGGAAGAACACCGAGTCGGAGCTGTCAATGCTCTCCTTCAGGCTCTGCATGGGTTCATCCTGCTTGAGTATGCTTCCGATCTTGAACTTCTTGCGGTGCTGCAGGATTATGGCGCTGTACTCACGGGCTTTTTTTTCGTCTCCGGATATTATCAGCGCTTCCTGCGCGGGGTTCAGGCGGTAGTACAGCCTGTCAATGAGGCAAGCAAGGGGGATTACAAGCGCAAGCTGCGCAAGCAGCACGATGAGGAAGCCTTTCACCGGCAGCATTGCGCTTTCCAGCAGGCTGAGCTGCAGGTACTCAAGGCCGTTGGTGATTATGAGGCATAATATCCATGAGGGTATTATCTCTCGCAAGTCGAGGCTGCCAAATCGGAATCCATGGTAGATCGTGCTTGTGAAGAAGAGGTTTGCGGTATACAGGAGGAGGACGATATAGTTGCCCCAATAGTAGAACAGCGTCTCCTCATAGAAGATTTTCTGGCCCACGAAAAACGCGCCGAGTACTACAATGAAGAGCATTGTTTTTGCAAAGAAGAGCCCTGTGGCGCCGCGATTTTTCATGGCCGGTCCGTCCCCCCGGGTTTACATTACCGAGCCCGCCGATACCAGTTCGATGTCGGCGGACTCGTATCTGGTGTTGCGCAGATGCTACATCATCTCCACTTTGTCGTGCGTCACTACCGCGTATATCGGCTTTGCCGGCGGCGGAGGCGCTTCGCCTATGGCAATGGCGGAAGTAAGTATCTTGCCTGCTTCTTCGAGTTTCGCCTGCGAGGAGGTGTGGAGCTGCGCAAGCGGCTCCCCGGCGTCCACGCGGTCTCCCGTCTTCTTAAGCAACAGGATCCCCGCGCTGTAGTCTATGCTGTCCTCTTTCCTCGCCCTTCCGGCCCCGAGCGCCAGCGACGCCATTCCGCACAGCTCGGCGTCCATGTGGGTGATGTACCCGCCGGCTGCGGCCGTATACAGAGATTGCACTTCGGCCTTGGTGAAGCCATCGCGCAGGACAGACTCGTCGCCTCCCTGCGCGCGGCACATGTCCAGGAGTTTTCCATATGCGCTCCCGCTGCTTATGGCGTTTCGCGCAAGGGTCTTGCACTTAGCGGCGTCCTCAGCCGCCCCCGCGAGCAGCAGCATATATGACGCGAGCTCTATGCAGACGCCTTCCAAATCCGCCGGGCCGTTCCCGCGCAGCGTGTCGACAACCTCCTGCACTTCGAGCGCGTTGCCAATCGCGCTGCCGAGCGGCGTGTCCATGTCTGTTATGAGCGCCATTACGCGGCGGCCTGAACGCACCCCGATCGAAACCATCGCCTTCGCAAGCTCGATAGAGCCTTCAAGGGTCTTCATAAAAGCGCCGCTGCCGGTTTTTACGTCCAGAAGGATCGCGTCCGAGCCGGCTGCGAGTTTTTTACTCATAATCGACGAGGCTATCAGCGGCACCGAGTCAATTGTGGCCGTGACGTCGCGCAGGGCGTATAGTTTTTTATCCGCAGGTGCAATGTCGCCGGACTGTCCGATTATCGCGATTCCGGTCTCGCGGACGATTGCCTTGAAACTCTCAGGGTCGATCTCCGTGCGAAGCCCCGGTATCGACTCGAGTTTGTCTATCGTCCCGCCGGTATGCCCGAGGCCGCGCCCGCTCATTTTCGCGACCGGCACGCCGCATGAGGCGGTTATCGGCCCGATGATCAGGCTTGTTTTATCGCCGACTCCGCCCGTGCTGTGCTTGTCGACTTTCACTCCGGGTATCGAAGAGAGATCCGCGACGTCGCCGGAGTGCAGCATGGCGTCTGTCAGCGCCGCCGTCTCTTCGGCGTCCATGCCTTGCAGGCATATCGCCATGAGCAGCGCGGAGGCTTGATAGTCAGGGATTTCAGCCTTTGTGAAGCCCTCAACGAAGAAACGGATTTCCTCGCCGGTAAGCGCACGGCCTTGTTTTTTATTCGCGATCACATCGTACATCCGCATTGCGCTACCTGCTCCCCTTGTCGTACGGGACGCCGGACGCTTTTGGCGCCATCGAGTTCCTCGATGTGAAGGCGAGGACTATAAGCGTGGCGATATACGGGATCATTTTATAGATCGCGCTCGCGATCGGCAGGCTGTTCAGGAACGAGATGCTTGTGTATGTAACGGAGATGGTCTTCATCAGCCCGAAGAAAAAGGCCGCGAGTAGGACGCGCCCCGGCTTCCACTGCCCGAAAATCAGGACAGCAAGGGCAAGGAACCCGTATCCCGCGACCGTCGCGTCGAACGTGGTCGCTGTCGGTATTACGAAAACGACCCCGCCGATGCCGCCCAGCGCGCCGGAAATCAGCACTCCGATGTATCGCATCTTGTAAACGTTGATGCCGACCGAGTCCGCGGCCTGGGGATGTTCGCCGCAGGATCTCAGCCTCAGCCCGAAAGGCGTCTTGTACAGCACGATCCAGGCGACCGCAAGTATAAGGAAGCCCAGGTACGTTGTGATGAAGGTCTTCTGGAACAGGAACTCCCCTATTATTGGTATGTCGCCCAACCCCGGAATCTTCTCGATCCAGAAAATGTTGTTAAACGGGATCTGCTGCACCGAGCGGATCATGCGCGCGACATACACCGCAAACGCCGGGGCGAACATGTTTATCGCTGTGCCGCTGATGACTTGGTTGGCCTTCATATGTATGGAGGCGTAGCCGTGGGGCAGAGCTATGATAGCTCCGAACACAGCCGCTATGATGAGCGCCACAATCAGCAGGAGCTGGCCTGACAGGGAGTCCCCGCCCGCGTTTTGAACAAGATAGATGAACAAAACGCCTGTGAACGCGCCCATAATCATAATCCCTTCCAGCGCGATGTTCACGACGCCGCTCCGCTCCGAGAACATCCCTCCGAGGGCTACGATAAGCAGCGGTATGGAAAAGAACATCATCTGCTGCACGAGGAATACCAGAGTATTATAATCCATCAGCCGTCACCTCCATCTCCATCTTCCTTGTTCGCGTCGCCTGTACCGTCTTTCTCCTGGAAGAATACTTTGATGACTCCCTTGAGGAGCAGGGCGAGCGCTGAGAAGTAGATGATTATCGAGACGATTATTTCGATTATCTCAGGGGCGAAATTGAGCCTTTGCAGCAGGAAGCCGCTTTGCGTGAGATAGGCCACCAGAATGCCGGAGAAGAGTATGCCTATCGGGTTGTACAAGCCCAGCAACGCGACAGGTATTCCCTGGAATCCTTCTCCCGCGAGGACTTCGACGACCGCTATCCCTCTGCCGGCGCCCGCCAGCGCCAAGAGCGCTCCGCCAAGGCCGGACAGGGCGCCCGCTATTACCATTGAGAGTATAACGCCCCTGTTCTCGTTGATACCGGCGTAGCGTGCCGCTTCGCGGTTGAAGCCGCAGGATTTAAGCTCATAGCCGAATTTCGTCTTTTCGAGTATTATATACATGAGTATACACGCTATTATCGCTATCAGGATGCCGCTCCCCACGCTTGAAGGCCGCACGCTGCCTTGCTCCGTCGCCGTCGAGAAGAGGCTGTTGAGCCCCAGCGACGGGAGGTTCGCGCCCGTTGGGACTCTCATCGTCATGTTCTTAAGCTGGTCGTAAATACCTGTTACTTTGATAAGGTGGTTTACAAGGTACATGCCGATGTAGTTCATCATAATGCACGCGATGACTTCGTGGACGTTCCGCAATGCCTTGAGTATCCCGGGGATAAAGCCCCAGATCGCGCCCGCGAGCACGCCCGCGAGGAGCGCGGCGAGGCATTGCAGGGGGTTAGGCAGGAACGAGCACTTGATTGCGACGAGTATCGAGGCGTACATGCCGCATGTGAACTGGCCGGAAGCCCCGATGTTGAATAGGCCCGTCTTGCCGGCGAAGCCGACTGAGAGGCCGGTCATGATTATCGGCGTCGCGTAGTAGAGCACCTGCCCCAGGTTGAACATATCCGAAAATCCGCCGGTAAGTATGGTTTTGAACCCTCCGAGAGCCTGGCTCGCGTTCGATACCAGAAGTATGATGAATCCCGCGACGAGGCCCGCGACAATCGCGAGTATCGAAGACAGGGCATTCATCGAGCCTACTGAAATTATAAGCTTTCGCGTTTTCTTCATACTTCCGGCCCCTCTTTCCCGACGCCTGCCCCGACGTTGCTCTTCGAGCCTGACATATACAGGCCCAGCTCCTGAAGCGTCGCCTCTTTCGGCGATACGTCAGCGACGATCCGGCCTTCGTATATCACAAGTATGCGGTCGCTCACGTTCATAACCTCGTCGAGTTCGAGCGATACCAGAAGCACGCCCGCTCCGCCTGTGCGCTGGGCCACGAGCTGTTTGTGGATATACTCGATCGCCCCGACGTCGAGGCCGCGCGTCGGCTGTACCGCCACCAGCAGCTTAGGGCTGCGGTCAATCTCGCGCGCGACGATCGCCTTTTGCTGATTGCCGCCGGACATGCTGCGCGTAGGAGTACGGCCGCCCTGCCCGCTGCGGATGTCGAAGCGCTTGATTAGTTCATCGGCGTAGCTGTATATCTCGCCGTAGCGCAAGAATCCATGGCTTTGGAAACGCGGAGTAAAGTATGTCTGAAGAACCAGATTGTATGCGAGGTTGTAGTCGAGGACCAGCCCGTGGCGGTGTCTGTCCTCGGGGATGTGCGCCATGCCCGCGTTGCTGCGGCGGCGGACTGTGGCGTGAGAAATGTCTTCTTCCGAGAGTTTGATGCTGCCTTCATCTGCCGGCCTGATGCCCGTCAGCGCGTATACGAGTTCGCTTTGGCCGTTCCCGTCGATGCCCGCGATGCAGACTATCTCGCCTGCCCGGACCTCGAAGGTAACGTCGTTTACGACCGATTTGCCGGTCGCCTTGTTGCGCACCGTCAGGCCTTTTACGGCCAGAACGACTTCCGCCGGTACCGCATCTTCTTTTTCAACGACAAGACTGACTTTGCGCCCGACCATCATCTCCGACAACTGCTCAACGTCCGTGGACGCTACATCGACAGTGCCGATGTAGCGCCCTTTCCTCAATACGGTGCAACGGTCAGCCACACGCTTGATCTCCGCAAGCTTATGCGTGATGAAGAGTATGGACTTACCTTCCGCGACCAGGCCTTTCATGATGCTCATCAGCTCGTCGATCTCCTGTGGCGTAAGTACGGCTGTCGGCTCGTCGAAGATGAGGATCTCGTTGTCGCGGTAGAGCATTTTCAGTATTTCCACGCGTTGCTGCATACCGACGGTGATGTCTGAGATGAGCGAGTCCGGGTTTATTGACAGCCCGTACTGCTCCGAAAGATTCAGCACGCGCGTGCGGGCGTCGTCCATGCTGAGGAAGCCGTGCTTTGTCGACTCTACGCCAAGGACGATGTTTTCAAGCACCGTGAAGTTCTGGACCAGCTTGAAGTGCTGGTGCACCATTCCGATGCCGAGCCGCGTTGCGTCGTTCGGGCCGTTCACGCTCACTGCCTCGCCGTTTTTGAAGATCTCGCCTTCATCCGGCTGGTAGAGCCCGAACAGTATGCTCATCAGAGTGGATTTGCCGGCGCCGTTTTCACCGAGTAGCGCATGGATCTCGCCGCGCAGCAAATCGAGGTTTATCTTGTCGTTGGCGATGATTCCGGGGAAGGTTTTTGTAATGCCTCGCATTTCGATTACAGCTTCCATATGCGGCATACTCCCCTGTTAAATTGTGTTTTCGGCGTCTGTTCAGGTACCCACTACCTCCGGGGGGTACCTGAACAGTTACTTTTTTCGCCTTTTATCCGTCGTTAGCGACTAGTTGAGGTAGTTGACGACGACTGCTTTTGTGCCGAGCTGATCCGGCTCGATGCTGATATCGTCGTTGACCTTGACAGCGCCGCTGACGAGCTTCGCGTAGACGGCGTCGTAATCGGCTTTGCTGAACTTCTCAAACTTCGAGGTGTCCATGGGCAGGCCAACGCCGAGGTTGTCGGCAGAGAACCGCAGTTCCTCGCCGCCGTGGAATTTACCTGCGTAGAAGTCGGTCAGGCAGTCGTACACAGACTTCGTCAGGAGCTTCATCGCGCTGGTGATGACTGTATCGGACTCGGAGGACTGGTCGCCGTCAACGCCGATGACTTTGTTGCCTGAGTTCTCCGCAGCCGGGAAAATCGAGAAGCAGATGCCGCCGCCGCAGGAGAATATTACTTCGACGCCGTCGTTGTACCATGCCGCTGCCCTTGTCTGGATCTCAGGGGCCGGCGCGAAGGTGTCCGTATAGAAATAGTTGAGCGGTATCGAGCCGTCTGCGAGCCCAAGCTCTTTCGCAGCGAGCTCAGCGCCCTGGACAAATCCATGGCCGAAGCGGATGACGGCGGGAACAGCCATGCCGCCCATGAAGCCGAGGCTGCGGTAGCCGTCCATTACTGCTGCGTAGCCTGCGAGGAAGCCCGACTGCTCCTCCGCGTAGAACACCGCGACAGTATTGTTGCCGACTTTTGCGTTCGGGGCGCCGCCGGACCAGTCGCCGTCATTGGGCGAGCCATCCAGGAGTATGAACTTTGTATCGGGGTAGATGTCCTGCGCCTCGTATACCGGGGTCTCAAACAGGAAGCCGGGGGTTACAATAACTTTCGCGCCGCCTTGCACCGCGAGGTCAATCGCGTTGAGGTAGGCGTCGTCGCCCTGGGCGGCCGGCTGGTAGTACTTGTGCGTGATGCCGAACTCCAGCGCGTACTGCACGAGGCCTTCCCATGCGCCCTGGTTGAACGACCTGTCGTCAATGGTGCCGAGGTCTGTGATTAGCGCGAGTTCGAATCCGTCCTGCGCCGTTTGAGATGTGCTTGGCGGAGTCTCTGACGTGGTTGCCGACGCGCTTGCCGACGCGCTTTCTGACGGGCTGGCCGATGTGCTGGCCGACGATGAGGCGCTGGGGCTTGATGTGGTTGGTTCTTTCGAGTCGCACGCCGCGAGAGCGAAGACCATTACGGCTGCTAACGCGAGAGCCAGGATTTTGCTGATTTTCATTTCTTTTTCCTCCAGTTTGATATAATTTCGTTTTCAGGGGTACTGCTTAGTAGCCTTTTCCGGCTCCTTCGGTAAGAATCGCTATGGCGGAACTGGTGCCGAGACGGCTGCACCCGGCTTCGATATATGCTTGCATATCTTCCCTGGTGCGTATCCCCCCGGACGCTTTTATCTTCACGCCCGGGCCAATGTTTGCCTTGAAGAGCAGCACGTCTTCCATGGTCGCGCCGCCGGTTCCGAAGCCGGTAGACGTCTTGATGTAGTCCGCCCCGGCGTCCGTGACCGCCCGGCATAACGCGACTTTCTCGGGCTCTTCGAGGTAGCATGTCTCGACTATGACTTTAAGTATACGATTTCCGGCAATCTTTTTCAAGTCTGAAATCTCGTTTTTTATTTGTTCATACGCGCCATTTTTCACATCGGTGATGTTTACGACCATGTCGAGTTCGTCGGCTCCGTCTTCCAGGGCTGTCCGAGCTGCGGTGATTTTCGTCGCGGCGGCGTCATATCCGAGCGGGAAGCCTATGACTGTGCATATGTTCAGGTCGGGGTATGCCGCCCGGATGCGGCTAATGTAATATGGCGGCACGCACACGGATGCTGTTTTGTACCTGATGGCTTCGTCGCACAGCACCGAGATTTCTTCCCATGTGGCGGTGGCTTTGAGCAGCGTGTGGTCAACGTGGCCGAGAATGTAGGCGTCTTCCATAGCATAATCCTTTCCGTTACTAACTATTGGGTTGTGGGTGCAGCCCACCTTAGTATATCACACAATCGGCGAGTCGGCAATCAATCTTGAAAAAGATTGTCCGCTCCGTAGTTATATGGTATACTTGCTGCATAGAGAGGTTTGAAAACATGAGAGCAGTATCCGGCCGGGCGCGGTTTCGCAGCGGGAAAATATCCGCGCGAGTCCGCACAACAAATGTACTCCTTCTTGTCCTGGCGCTCGCGCTTGTGACGGTCACCGCGACCATCATCAGCAGGGGCGTCGCAGTCAGGGCTTCGGAGGACCTTGCCCTTTTCTACTCCGCAGACACCGTCGACGCATTCAATCTGTACATGAGCCGCGACCTCGCGCTCCTGCAGAAGGTCGCGCGTACGCGCGCCTTGACGGACTGGTTCGCGGACGAAGGCGACGAGGGCAAGAAGCTCGCCGCATACAACGAGATGATCGACTATATCGACCTCATGCGAGGGTCTATGCTCTATTTCGTCATTGACGGCTCGAAGCACGAGTACGCGCTCGACGCCGCGACGCCTTACAACGAAGTCGCGCCTCTTGATCGGATCAACCCGGATGATTCGTATAACGACTGGTACTACGATCTCGTATCAATCGACGCCCCCTTTGCATATAACATCGACATAGACAAACTCTCGGGCGAATGGCAAATCTGGGTAAACCACGAAGTCGTCCGCGACGGCAAGCTCCTGGGCGTAATATGCTCGGGGCTCACGATTGACGATATGCTCGAGGCAATGTTTGCCAGGTATGAAACCGGTGACGTGAAAGGCTTCGTCATAGACAGAACCGGCTCGATCGTGCTGGGCAGCGATTTTGGCATCAACGACTTCGACGGGGAGAGGAACATCGGCTCGGAGAGCAAGGATCCCTCGTTCAACAGCTTCATAGGCGAGTATCTCGCAAACAGCCCGGAGCACTTCCCTACCGGCAAGCAACCTGAAATCGTCACATTGAGCAAAGGCCCGTACAGCTACGCATCCATCGTGCCGATTGCGCATTCATCATGGATAGTAGTGACGTTCTTTAACAGCAGCTCGCTGTTCAGCGCCTCGACTCTTGTGCCGCTCGTGCTCGCATTCATCGCGATATATCTCTTCTATACGCTCGCCGCTTCCGCTACGACCAGCCGCCTCGTGCTCAGCCCGCTGGATAAGCTAACGGACAGCGTATCGAAAACCGGCGACGACGAAGCCGGAGCCGATATATACGGCAGCGGCCGCGCCGACGAGATAGGGGACCTCGCCAGGACGATCAGCGGCGCCTGGGAACGCCTGCAGGAAGCGCGCGACAGGGCGCGGCTCATTTTAGACGCGACGCCGCTCGGTTGCACACTGATAGATGCGCAATACAACTGCATCGACTGCAACGAAGAGGCTATAAAACTCTTCAGGGCAAAAGACAAGCAGGATTATCTCGACAGATTCTTCGATTTCGCGCCGGAGTACCAGCCCGACGGCAGCCTGTCCTCGGAGATGGCCAGGGTATACATTGCGGAAGCATTTGAAAAAGGGCGCCGGGACACCGGGTGGACTCATATGCTGTCCGACGGCACGATCATTCCTGCCGAAGTCACGCTGGTACGGCTCGGATACGGAGGCGGCTACGTTGTGGCGGGCTTCACCCGCGACCTTCGCGAGCATCAGCAGATGATAAAAGACATCGAGCAGCGCGACGTGCTCCTCAACTCCGTCAACCATGCCCTGACGCTGCTCCTGCAGGCTGACGTCGACGAGTTCGAAAACGCCCTGCTGACCAGCATGGGGATTATGGCGGAAGCTGTCGGCGCCGACCGCGTCCGGCTTTGGGAAAACCATTATGAAGATGGCAAGCTGTACTGCACGCAGCTTTACGAATGGTCTGAGGGCGTCGAGCCTTCGCAGGGGAAGGACATCACGATAAAGGCGCCATACGAAGAGGATCTCCCCGGTTGGGAAGAACGCCTGTCGCGCGGGGAATGCATCAACAGCCTCGTCCGCGATATGTCCGAGAAGGAACAGGCAAGGCTTGCCCCGCAAGGCATCCTTTCAATATTGATTGTACCGGTTTTCCTGCGAGGGGAGTTCTGGGGTTTCGTCGGTTTTAACGATTGCCGGAAAGAGCATCTGTACACAGCGAACGAGGAGTCAATCCTGCGCTCTGCAAGCCTCCTGATCACCAACGCCCTGCTCCGCAACGAGATGACGCAGGAGCTCGGCATAGCTTTGGAGGAGGCGAAGGCGGCGAGCAACGCCAAGGGCAGATTCCTTTCCAACATGAGCCACGAGATAAGGACCCCGATAAACGCGATCGTCGGCATGACGACGATTGGCAAAGCCGCTCCGAATGCCGAAAAGAAGGACTACGCTTTCGAGAAAATCGAAGTTGCATCTTCGCATCTGCTGGGCGTCATCAACGATGTTCTGGATATGTCGAAGATCGAAGCCGATAAGTTTGAGCTGTCCAATGTGGAGTTCGAGTTTGAACGTATGCTGCAAAAGGTCGTCAACGTCGTGGTTTTCCGTGTAAACGAGAAGAATCAGAAGCTTTCAGTAAAACTCGATCCGAAAGTCCCTCCGCGCCTGATCGGCGACGACCAGAGGCTTGCACAGGTTATTACGAACCTGCTGTCAAACGCTGTGAAGTTCACCCCGGACGGCGGCGCGATAACGCTCCAAATCGAGAACGCAGGCGAAGCCGACGGGAAATGCATCGTCAAAGTCGACGTCGCGGATAACGGCGTCGGGATCAGCCACGAGCAGCTCACCCGCCTGTTCACCTCGTTCGAGCAGGCGGAAAGCAGCACGTCGCGCAAGTTCGGCGGCACCGGCCTCGGCCTTGCTATTTCCAAGCAGATCGTCGAACTTATGGATGGGACGATTACTGTCGAGTCGGATATCGGCAAAGGTTCCGTCTTCTCTTTCACAGTCAAGATGGAGCGCGCCCCCGACGAGCCCGGCGAACTCCTTCCTCCGAACCTGAAAGACCTGAACGTCCTCGTCGTGGACGACGAGCAGGATACTCTCGACTACTTTATGATGCTCGCGGATCGCATGGGTATCGCCTGCAGCGCCGCCTCCGACGCCGATACTGCCCTGAAGATGCTGTCATCCGGGGTGAAATACGATATTTGCTTTACAGACTGGAAGATGCCCGGCGTGGATGGCATCGAGCTCACGCGCAGGATCAGGGCTGCAGGGGAACAGGAGCCTGTCATTATAATGATATCCGCTTACGACTGGCTTGCAATAGAGCAGGAAGCCAAGGACGCGGGCGTAGACGATTTTCTATCCAAGCCGCTCTTCCCTTCTGATATCGCGGATACAATCAACAGGCATTTGGGCTTTATTTCGACGATCAAGCAAGAGAGCGCCAAGGCGGCGGATAAGCCTGTGTTCCCGGGGCGCCGCATATTGCTCGCCGAGGATGTGGAAATCAACAGGGAGATCGTTCTTGCGTTGCTGGAACCGACGCAGATCGTGATCGACTGCGCCACCAACGGCTTGGAGGCTGTCAAACTTTTCAGCGACTCTCCCGATGTTTACGACATGATTTTCATGGATATTCAGATGCCGGAGATGGATGGCCTTACAGCTACGGAGACGATCCGCGCGCTTGGCACTGCGAAGGCGTCCCGTATACCTATCATCGCGATGACCGCCAATGTTTTCCGCGAGGATGTGGAGATGTGCCTCGCGGCAGGCATGAACGATCATATCGGCAAGCCGATCGACTTTAATGAGATGATGGAAAAACTGGGTAGATACATTGGGAGTTAGATAGTTACGAGTTACGAGTTTCGAGTTACGAGTTACGAGTTACGAGTTATGGGAGTTCAATGATTATGAGGATTGATTCTGTAAACAATTATGTGCCTGCCGTTTACCAGCCGGGGGTCGGCGGGGTCGGGCAGGGTGCGGTCGCGGGGGCTGCTGCGCCTGCTGCGGCCGGGGACGATGCGAGGCCGGCGGCAGGGGGCAATATCCCGCGCACTTCCCCTGCGGCGCCGACCGCCGGGGCGCGCGTTGGGGCTGAGATTTTCACTGCTCCCGACGTCGATTACAAAGTTGAAATAACCGCGCCAAAGACTTCTGCACCGGAGATGCTCCTATGGCAGGGATTCCCGAATACTGACCCTGTCTGGGGGCCGGCATACATACTCGACGTTTCGCCTGAGGCGTTCGACGCTCACGCTGCGGGTCCTGCGGCGGGTGCGGGAGGCACTGTTCCGGGTGGAGCAGCCGACTGGGGGGGCAGCGGCGGAGTCGACTGGGGAATCAACGGCAGCACTATTCCGGGCGATGCCATTCCCGGCGGCGGAGCCTCGGGTTGGGACGTTGGCGGCGGAGCCTCGGGTTGGGACGCTGGCGGCGGAACAGTCGCGCCGCCTGTCGCGCCGGGTCTCGGACTGCCTCCGCTTCCGGGTTCTTCGGGCACACCGGACGCACAGTCCGGCGGCCTACCCGCTCCTGATATCAGCATGAAGGCGAGCGGCGCGTCGCCGGTCGAAGGGGCGGGCGAGTGCGCAACCTGCGCCAGCCGCAAGTATGTGGATAGGTCAAACGATGGCTCGGTTAGCTTTCAGGCGCCCACGCACATAAGCCCGAACCGCGCTGCGGCAGCCGTCGCTGCTCACGAGGGCGAGCATGTCAGCCACGAGCAGGCTAAGGCGCAAAGAGATGACCGCAAAGTCGTGAGCCAGACTGTGAGGATGCATTCCTCAGTCTGCCCTGAGTGCGGCAAGGTCTACATATCAGGCGGCGAAACGAGGACGGTCACAGTCGGCAAGAGCAAGCAGGGCGCGGAGTCAGATAAGTATGGCGACAAGCCTGACAGCGCTGCCTGAGAATCAGCATCTTAAACAAAATGGCGGCAGGTGATAAGCACACCTGCCGCCGCTTAGCTGCGGTCTAACTGCTCAGGTACCTGAACAGACACGCTGTTGTTAAATCACTTCCCAACCGCAGGCTCAAAATAGCTCTGCGGAGGCGAATCCGGCCCGCCAATACGGAAGACCTCGCCTGTCTCCTTGCGCTTAAAGAAAATCCTCTGGTTGATGGGGAAGTGCATCTTGATAGCATCGTGGGCGCAAGACTCGATGCAACAGCCGCAGAACCAGCACTCGTCGGGATAAATGACGATGGGCGGCTTGCCCTTTTCAGGGTTCGGCATGATAGTCTGAACGCGGCAGTGCTTAGCGCAGTTATTGCAGCCGACGCATTTTTCAGGATCTATCGACACCGCCTCGTTCGGCGCGATCGGGTTAGGCACCAGATAAGCTTCATTCATGGCTGCTTTACCTCCTTTTCATTGGCTCTGCAGTTTTCGTAGTTTTCGAGGTACGTCGGAGCATAGGGAGGTTTGAGCCACCATTCGGCTTCCTTGTATGTGTTGATCAGCTCCCCGTCGATCAGCTTTGTGTACCTGTGCATGTCCTGCCCCGCGCCTTCGTCCTCCGCTTTGAAGTTCGCCAGGCACAGGTAGAGGTACACTTCCGCAGTCGTCACCCTGCTCTCGCACTCAAGCACCCTGACGAGCTCGTGCGGGTTCCTCGCGTAGGTCATCTGCATTTCATGGCGTTTGATGCTGTCGAGCCACATGAGGCCGTGCTCGGCGAGCACGCGGGTCCTTATCTCGCCGCAGTCCTGCTGCATGACGCGGGTCATTCCCATCCAAAGCTCTTTCCAACTCACGCAGCCGCTACGCTCGTTCATCCTTTTGACGGGCGCGTAGACGCGCTCTTTTTCCGCAGCTATCTGAGCTTCGCTGACGCTGCCTTGCTGCGTCTTCATGGCGTATTCGGCCGCTCTGTTTCCGGAGTACGCTCCCGCCGTGCCGCAGCCCGCGCCTCCTTGCCCTGCTTCGGAACCTGCGGCGAACAGGCCTTCGACGTTCGTCATCTGATTCCAGTCCACGGCGACGCCTCTGAGCGTGTCGGCTTTCCAGAACTTGACGGCGTTCGGCTCGCCCTGGAACCAGTCTTTCCTGTGGTTGCCGTAGATCTCCGGGTTCATGACGGGGCATTGGAGCATATCTTTTTCCGGGTTGAACCCCGCTTTGTTGAAATAATCGTAGATTGAAACGCGGGTCTTGCCTTCATTGCCGATCATAAGCCCCCATATGGCACGGCGCTCATAGTCGGACATCGACGAAAGATCCGCCCACAGCGGCAGTTCAATCTCGCCGCTTCTTATCTTTTCAGGGTCAATAAGCGGCGTCGGGCGCATCATACCCATCGGCCCCTTGGTTCGCTCTTCCATGGTGGAGATTGGCTTGTCGTTCATATCCACCCATGGCAGTTCATTGCCTTTGTTATCGACCAGCGTACACGGATGCCAGGTGTTATCCGGGTTCCCGATGCCGTACCATGGCCATCCGAATGGGCCCGTGTAGAGCGCCTGGCCGAACTGCTCCTCGCTCATGAAGTTCGCGCCGGCTTTCCAGGCCATCGCGACTCCGTCGCCGGTGCATCTCGGGTCGTTGCGGTAGCCATTGCCGAACATCTCGGAGTTAAATGTCCATGTGCTTGTCCCTTGCATGGATACGCCTGCCGTTGACAGAATAACGCTCTTCGCCCTGAAGACGTAGAACTCGCCTGTCTCTTCGTTGATTCCGGTAGCGCCAACGACGCGTGCGCCCTGCTTGCCATCCTCGGTCAGGAGGCTTGTAATCATGATGCGCTCGTAGAGGGTGGCGGTCTTCTCTTTTTCCAGGCCTTCTTTCATGTACTTCTTGATATACGCGCCGCCGCGCAGCCTTATCGTTGTTTTCGCTTCGTAATCGTAGGCGTACATGATCTTCGTCTCGTCGTCGCGGAACGGCGCTCCGGCGAATTCGTCTTCTTCGTCTCTGAATCTCAGGCCCAGCCTCTCCAGTTCAAGTAGATTGTCCCATGAACCTTTCATCTGGATATATGACCTGAAATCGGGTCCCATAATCCTGCCTCCGCTGAACGACGAGTCCGGCCTCCTGCTGACAGCCTCCTCGGGCGTTGTGCTTGCCGATGGGTTCGAGATGCAGCCACCGTAATGGTCGAGGCCGGCGCCGCCGCATCCGCTGATGTCGATGGGCGCTTTGTCGACGACCGCAACTGTGACTCCTCTCCTGGCGGCCATAAGCCCCGCCATGGAGCCTGCCACGCCGGCGCCGATAATCAGGACGTCCGTGTCGATCCTGTTCTCTACGTCGTACTTGACCGGGTACGGCCACTGTGGCGGTGCGCTGCCGTAATTGAGTTCACTTGACAATGAGTACTCCTCCTTGTATTGATGTTGTTGTCTCGTCCGCCAGGACGGTGCGAACGATCCACTATCGGATCCGTTCGGTCAAACAGCATTCTATCACAACAGTGGCTTACAGGCAATATAGTGGTTCGTAATGCATAGGGGGGCGGGATTCGAACTCGACACGCCTCTCACCGGCTAGCTTTTGTGCTTTTTTCTCCGTTTTCATTGCCTTGCGACAGCAAGGCTGCTTCAAACGAAGCAAAAATCCCTAAAATCTATCTCGGTGAGAGGTGCTTGCAGTTATCACAACGCGGTTTTTACCCATGCAATGACAAAGACCGCAGTTAAATGTTGCTTTATTGACAAGGGATTTGGCGAAGCAGGGGTGAAAACCGCGTT
>Ga0082212_10001457_pt1 | contig 34905 bp, 31 predicted proteins | sample TergutNt197P3_FD_71548 | JGI IMG/M metagenome (GOLD analysis project Ga0082212, IMG submission 71548) | Neocapritermes taracua P3 segment gut microbial communities from Petit-Saut dam, French Guiana - Nt197 P3 | ecosystem: Host-associated > Arthropoda: Insects > Digestive system > Gut ... | reverse complement strand
GAGCTAAGGTTACATTCATTGCAGAGACGAAATATTTTTTGTGAATGATGTATCCCTGTTTCAGAATCGCAAACCAGACGGATAGCAGCAATAGGTGCAAAAAATTGTATAACATCATCAAAAGAATAACGTTTACGCCGAATCAGATTGTTAAGTAAATTTGCTATTTCATACCACAATAACTGAGGCGCAAATATTTTTTCGTTTTCGCCAATCCCGGAACGAATTTTGTCAACTCTGGGATTCTTCTCGTCCGGTATGACCAATGCCCCGACAAAAGATGCGTCAAAAACATAAGCCATTATCTTCGCCCTTCTTCAATGGCCTCTCGGATGTTGAATGATCCCGGTTTACCCCGGTAGAGCTTTCGAAATTCCTTAAGCTGTTCAAATGCTTCCTGCCGGGTCATTGCCGGTTCTTTCTCAAAGGGGATAATCTTTGCCACGGGTTTTCCCCGCCTGGTAATGATAAAATCCGCGCCGCGTTCGGCTTTTTCGATGATCTGCGAAAAATGGGTTTTGGCTTCAAAAGCCCCGATCTGCTGAGTCATGTTTGACCTCCACCGACTAGTTTAACAGACTAGTTGATAAAAGTCAAGTGACAAAAATCCGCCGCAAACTTCATGGCCTGCACAGTTCCACGGCAAAACGGACAATGTTCTCGTAATGTTCCGGCGTCAGGCGCAGGTAAGTGTCTTCGGGGCCGTTAAGGTGGCGCCATGTTTCGGGGACAAGCTTGCGGTCGGCTGAACCGGCGATGATCATGTCGGCTAACTTGGGACTTACGCGAAGCATTGTAGCGTAGGGACCCGCTTCGCCGGCGGGAAGCATGGTAATGGTCTGGGCGGGAATCCCCCCTTTCAGAAACCCGGCATCGTCGGAAAACGGCGTGGGGACGGACAGTACCTTGCTGTAACGGAGGCGGCGGGCGGCTGCAAGGGCTGTTTCCCGCAGCAGGTCTATCGTCTGGCTGGCGCGGCGAAAGCCGGGTTTCTTTTTTTTGCTCAGCAGATAGCCCGATGTACTGGAAAACACAAAGGTATCGCCGGTACCGCATGCGTCAAAATTAAAAATCCGCGCCTTTGCAAGTCCCCATAGCCGCAGTTTCTCGGCAAGGCTGAACGATCCCTGCGCGCCAATCCCCTCTCCGCTTTGCAGTTCTTCCTTGTCGGTAAAAATTATTATCCATTTATCTATTTTTTGCCGGTTCAGGATGAGCGCTGCTTTCAGAAGATGAAAAACCGCCGCGCTGTTGTCATTCGCGCCGGAACTGCCCGGCACACGGTCGTAATGGGCGGTCAGCACAACGGGACTTTGTCCGCAGAACGGAAACGAGCCGCCGGCATGGGGCTTCAGATTGCTGTTTTTGGGAAAAATAAAAAAATGACGGTTTTCCTGAATGGGGATAACCACGGCGCTGAGTCCAAGACGCTCGGTATGTTCCGAAAGTATGCCGAAGCGGTCGGCATTTGGCGCGATAAAATCAAAAAAACGCTCGTACGGGCTTTGAGCAGCCCAGGCGCGGCTTACCCTGGGCATTACAGCCTGTGCGCCTCAAAAAAATGCGAGGGGGAATCCAGTTCCTTTTGCGCCTGAATGATCCGCAGTTCCATAAGGGCGGTCTCTTCCCTGCTGCCGTACACCTGCCAGCTTGTCTGCAGGATGCCGAAAACCGATGCGGTGCAAAGCTCCAGCGTTTTTTTGATGTCGCCCGTTTCAAGGTAGCGCGACAAAAACACCGAAGCGGTAATGTCGCCCGATCCTGCCATGCCGGTTCCGATGGGCAGTTCCGGCGTACTTATCGAATAGATTCCGCTTTTGTCGGATGCCAGCATACCGATTTGCCCGCCGCTTTCACCGGATCGGTAACTTGTTACCAGCACGATGGGCGGTCCCTTCGCATGGATCATGTCGATGGCGCGGCGGGCGTTCCCGATGTTCCGTGTATCAAGGCCACTGAGCGCTTCCAGCTCGAACTGGTTAGGCGTAACAATGTCTGCCAGGGGAACCAGTTCGTTTGTAAAAATATCGGGTATGTCCGGTTTAACGTAAAAACCCCTGCCTACATCGCCCATGACCGGATCGCAGCAGTACAGCGCTTGGGGAGAAGCAGATCGCACACGCTGCACCGCGTCGGTAATGGCCCGCCCTACGGCGGCATCCCCCAAATAGCCGGAGAGCACCGCCTCGCAGCGGGAAAGCACGCCCCGTTCTTCCAGACCGCTCACCAGTTCATGCACAAGCTGTCCGCCCAGCACCGTCCCCCGCCACGCGCCGTAGCCCGTATGGTTTGAAAATTCAACCGTGTTGATTGCCCAGACCTCGCGCCCAAGCCGCTGCATGGGGAAAACGGCGGCGGTGTTTCCCGCATAGCCGTACACCACATGCGACTGAATCGACAGTATTGCCATTAACCCCTTCCTCCTTCGGTGGTATCAATGACGTAGTGGCCGTAGGCATTGATCACCTCGGTTTCCTTCAGGCGGCTGCACCGGACAGCCGAGGGATCGTACAGGTGGATGTGACCGTGTACCAGGTATTTCGGCCTGAAAGCCCCGATAAACCAGACAAAGGCCTTAAAACCCTGATGGCATCTGTCCTCCCTGTCGCCCGTTCCCCGGGGCGGCGCATGGGTCAAAAGAATGTCCAAAAAACGCCCGTATACCATCCGGTGGTACAGCAGCCGGGGGATGAGCTTAAATGCCTCAAAGTACATCTGCAAATCGGTAAACTGGTTTGCCCCCCGGTTGTAACGCATACAGCCGCCCAGGGCGGCGATGATCAGGCCGTTTTTCTTCCTGACCTTTGAGCCGATGTGCGTACAGCCGGTGTATTTCCAGGCATTTTTCGCCATCCCCCCGATGTGATCATCCCCAAATACAAAAAAAAGGGGCTTGTTCAGGCACGATGCGATAAAATCCAGGTAATCCAGGGGAAGATCGCCCGCACCCAGGATACAATCAACATCGGCATAGCAGCTTTTTATGGAATCTGAGTATATCTGGGGATCGATTACATCGGAAACGCAGAGAATTTTCATTTATACCATACTTTGGAACTGCCGCAGATAATCCGATAATTAAACAAAGACTATTCCTTTTCCCCCAATATTATTCTATGATATTAGCGTGGAAAATGAAACAGTTTTTACGGGAGGGATATGAAAAAAAACCTTTGTGCCGTATTAATACTGGTTCTCGCCTCGGCCTGGTGTTTTGGGCAGGATAGCTTTACCAGGGGAGAAAATCTGTTCATGCAGAACAAACCGCAAGAGGCGGTTATCTACCTTGAAAATTCCATCACCGAGGATCCCGCCCATGTACAGGCATTTTTGTACCTTGGCATAGCCTACGAACAGATAGGGCGCACCGATGAGGCTATTGCGGTATACCGGCAGGTTCTGGGACGCGCCGGAGATTTGACCGCCAATATCGCCAACAACCTTGGTAATGCTTACTTCAAAAAAGGCTCCATCACGGAAGCGGAGACAATGTATACCCAGGCGCTTGAGGCAGATCGGGTATATGCAGCGGCATGGCTCGGCAGGGCGAATACCCGGATACAAAAAGGTTCGCTGCGGGACGCTATTTCCGATTATGAACAATACCTGCGGCTTGAGCCGAGAAGCTCTCAGGGTCCGTCAATCGAGCGGCTGGTGGCCTATATCAAGGCGGAATTTGCCGAGGCGGAACGGCAGCGGCTGGTGGCCGAGGAGATCGCCCGGGCCGAAGCGGAACGCCGGCAGCGCCTTCTGGATGAAGTTTCCGCCTCGCTTCAGGGCGCGGCCGGGGCAAGCCAGGGGCTTTCAGCCGGCGCGGAAGATGTTGAAGAATATGAAGGCGAGTTCGAACTCGAATGAAACCAAAGATACAACTGAATAAGCGAACACTTATTATCGGCATTGCCGCTATTGTGCTGATAGTACTGAGCAGCGGGATAATTCTGCTGATACGGGAGAAGAATGTCCGTGCACGGAAAAACGCCTTCACTGCGGAGTGGCTGCTGGAAGAACAGATGGAGATGATCCGCCAGGCGCGGCTGCGGGACATTGCCCTTGCCATCGAACTGATACGGGCAGGGGAATTCGAACGGGCAATGGAAATTATCAGCCGCCTCCTGAGCGAGGACGCTGACAATCCCGAATTATTGGCATTGAAGGACTGGATACTGGCAGAACAGCTCCTTGCATTGGGAGATTTTCAGGAGGCCCTGGACATTGCTAACCGCCTTCTGGATAACGACCCCGGCAACCCGGATTTTCTGGAACTAAGAGACAGGATCATGCGGGAATTCAACCTCGCCAGCGCAAGAGGGGGACTGAGCCAGGCGGAGATAGATGCCCGGCTGCAGCGGGAAGCTGCTGCGGCAAGGCGAAGGGCAGAGCAGGAAGAGCTTGCCCGCCGCTCGCGGGAATTGCAGGAACTGATGCGGATTGTAAACGACCTTATTTCCCAGGGAATTGCCCTGCTGGAGAAGAACGAATTTAACGCCGCAGAAAGGACTTTTACCGAGGCGAAAGCCAGGATGCCGCCCGGCGAACACCGCTTCGAAGCGCAGAAACTCGCCGACATAGCCGAGGCATGGTACAATGTATTCGCCCGCAATCCTTACAGTGCGACCGGAGTCGAGGCCAGACGAAGATCAACCGCCCATGCCGAGGAATCCATCGCCAAAGATCCCAATTTCGCCGTACCCCATTATATTCTGGGAAAGATAAGCCGCGACCGGCGCGAGTGGGAGGAGGCAATAGTCGAATTCAGGGAAGCCGGCCGCCTCGATCTTACCAATTACCTGTATCCGTATGATCTTGGACGAAGCTATTTTTCCGTTGAAAACTATGCCGACGCCAGGGGCGCTTTTGAATCCTCTGTCAAAATAAATCCCCGGTTTGAGACCGGCTGGTACAACCTTGGCGGAACGCTGAGGATTTTGAACCGACAGGATGACGCCCTTGCCGCCTACCGCCGGGCGATAGCGGTAAAATCCGACTATGCCCTCGCGCACCGGGAAGTTGGGCGCATCCTCCATGCCAAGAGGGATCTCAACGGCGCGGAGGAGGCTCTGGGCAATGCCGTTAAATATAACCCCGATGATCTTCCCTCGCTGCGGGAACTCGGCACGGTGCAGAGCGAGCTGGGAAAATACAGCGGCGCCGAGGTATCATTTGCCAGGGCTTTGCAGCTTGCCCCAACCGACGGCCAGACCAATTACAACATGGCGGTGGTGAAGCTGGCTCTGGACAAAAATATCGAGGCGCTGGCCTATGCCAAACGTGCCGTCGATTCAAATGATTCCAGCGCAGTGTATGCCTATACTATGGGGCTTGCGCTTGAGGCGATAGATGAACCCAATGCCGCCTCTGTCGAGTATCAAAGGGCAGCCGCAATAAACCCGATCTATTTACGACCCCGGATTAATCTGGGGAACATTTTCATAGCCCAGGGTAATTATACCGATGCGATTCGTTTCCTTTCCGAAGCGCACCGGATCGATCCGGCAAATTTTGAGGTAAACAATAACCTTGGCGCAGCGTATGCCAAAATGGAAAACTGGCAGGCCAGTGTTGAACATTACGAACAGGCGTTGGCGGCGGACTCAAGAAATCCCACCGTACATCTGAACCTTGCGCGTGCCTACACCAGCGCCGGCGACTATGTAAAAGCGCAGAATTCCTATCAGGCAGTACTGCGCCTTGATAAAGATAACTGGGATGCCATCTTTGAACTGGGAAAAACCTGCGTCAGCCTGGAAATGCAGAATGAAGCAAAAAAATATCTTGGCGACCTCTTGCAGCGCAATCCCTCCTACAGCGGTAGAGCCGAAGCCGAGCGGATTCTGAGCGAGTTATGAACAAACCGAACCGGCCCATACAGAGCTATGTTCTGGGGGCAATTCTCATCCTGCTGTTACTGGCAGTGCTGCGTCTTTTGGCGCCGCTGTTTACGCCCCTGCTTTGGGCGGTTTTGCTGTACATTGTTTTAAGTCCCCTGCACCGCCGCCTGGTACAAAACCTTGATTTCAACACACTCAAGGGGAAAATACTCCGCAATTTTTGGGCGGCGGTCTTTACCCTGGGAACGGTAATCATTATTCTCTTCCCGATTTCTCTGGTGGTTTCGATCTTTTTCCAGCAGATCCTGGAAATGGCGCGCTCAGCCCGCGAACTCCTCAACGAGCAGCCTGAATACCTCCACAACCTTTTTGAAAAAATAGCCGGTTTTATCCGCGACATTTCATCCGGACAGCTTAATTTTACCGCCGAAGATATCGATCTGCAGATCAGGACGTATCTGACTACCGAACTGCAGCGGATGGTTTTCCTGAGCAGCAATGTTGTCCGGAATATCGGCGGCTTTTCGCTGAATATGCTGCTTTTGGCGTTTTCGGTATTTTTCTTTTATGTTGACGGCCCCTATCTTGCCCGGCTGGTACTGCATGCCATCCCCATAAAAAGCGAATACATCAGCGCACTTACGGCAAAATTTATGGACATAACCCGCAACCTGTTTCTTGGTTACATCATTGTGGCGGCGCTGCAATCGCTGATAGCATATTTTGTCTACACAATCTTCGGTATCAAGGGAGCGCTGGTGTTTGCCGTCCTTACCTTTGTCCTGGTGTTTATTCCCCTGCTCGGAGCGACGCTGATATGGATTCCCCTGGGCGTTCTTAAAATCGCCGGCGGAGATATAGCGGGCGGCATCGTGTTTATGATCATTTCTGCAGTCTTTATTTCCGGTACCGACAATATTCTCAGGCCGTTCTTTTTGAAGAATCGCATTCAGCTGCACCCGTTGATAATACTTTTTGCCATACTCGGCGGCCTTATGGCCTTTGGTTTTAACGGTCTTATTCTTGGTCCGGTGCTGGTTATCTTTTTCCTTACCGTGCTGGATTTGTTTTTAACGGAGCATAAAATCGGCGGCCAGGATATGGAGGGGGGATCATGAATGCAATAATTACCGTTGTGGGTTCCGACAAGGTTGGGATCATCGCCAGGGTTTCGGGCTTTCTCGCCGATCGAAACATCAATATCGTTGACATCAGCCAGACCATACTCAGCGGCAATTTTGTAATGATGATGGTGGTTGATCTTGCGTCCAGCACGATGGCGCTTGAGGCAGTAAAAAAAGAACTTGCCGAAATGGGGGATTCTTTTAATGTGTCAATCAGCATGATGCACGAAAAAGTTTTCAGCACAATGCATCGTATTTAAAAATACTGCGTATGTATTGGTAAAGGTAAACAATGATTTATACAGCAAAAGAAATCCAGGAAACCGTGGATATGTTTCTGCGGTACAAACTGGACATCCGCGCCATCACCCTGGGAGTGTCCCTGTTGGACTGCGCCTCGCCGTCCGGCAAAGAATGCCGCGCGAAGATCCGCGAAAAATTACTGCGTATCGCCGGGCCCCTCGTTAAAACCGGCAGAGACATTGAAAACGAATACGGTATACCGATCATCAACAAGCGCATTTCGGTAACGCCCATTGCCCTGGTCGCCGCCTCCTGCGATGACGGCGATTTTACCCCCTTCGCCCAAACGCTGGACGAAGCCGCCATAGAGCTGGGTGTTGATTTTGTCGGGGGCTTTTCTGCTCTGGTGCAGAAGGGATTTTCCGGCGGCGACGAGCGCCTGATTGCATCGCTGCCGTCGGCACTTTCCCAAACACAAAGAGTCTGCGCCTCGGTGAATGTGGCGGCGACCAAGAGCGGCATTAACATGGACGCAGTGCGCCGCATGGGTGTTTTAATCAAGCAGGTGGCGGAAAAAACCGCACACAAGGACGGCATCGGCTGCGCGAAGCTGGTGGTGTTCTGCAACGCCCCGGAGGACAATCCCTTCATGGCGGGGGCGTTTCACGGAGTGGGCGAAGCGGAAAACTGCCTGAACGTAGGGGTCTCCGGCCCCGGTGTGATAAAGGCCGCACTGGAAAATCTCCGGGGCGCCAGTTTTGACGAACTTGCCGATGCCATCAAAAAAACCGCGTTCAAAATTACCCGCATGGGACAGCTTGTCGGCATGGAAGCAGCGCGGCGGCTGGGTGTGCCGTTTGGCATTTTGGATCTTTCCCTCGCGCCGACCCCGTCGGTTGGTGATTCGGTCGCCCGCATCCTTGAGGAGATGGGACTTGAAGCCGCCGGAACCCACGGAACAACGGCAGCCCTCGCCATGTTAACCGACATGGTAAAAAAAGGCGGCATAATGGCGTCCACCCACGTCGGCGGTTTTTCCGGCGCGTTTATTCCCGTCTGCGAGGACGAGGGTATGGCCGCCTCGGTAAAAAGCGGCGCGATCAGCCTGGACAAGCTGGAGGCGATGACGTCGGTCTGTTCCGTCGGTCTGGACATGATAGCCCTGCCCGGCGACACCAGCGCCGCCACCATCTCTGCGATTATCGCCGACGAAATGGCAATCGGTATGGTCAACAACAAAACCACCGCCGTGCGCGTCATCCCCGTGCCGGGCAAAAAAGCCGGCGAGTGGGCGGAATTCGGCGGCCTGTTGGGCGGCGCGCCGATCATGGCGGTGAACGCTGCCCGCAGCGACGCCTTTATCGGCCGCGGGGGCAGAATCCCCGCGCCGGTACATTCGTTCAGGAATTAAAGGGAATAGATAAATTCGGGCGTCTTGGCAATCTCAATTGCCCAGGTAATGTTGTCATAGATGATATTGCAAAACACGGTTGCATAAGCAGGATAACTGCCGCTTTCCAGTTCCTTGTTTTCCCTGAAACTTTCAGTCATTGCCGGATCAAATACCCACGTTAATCCATTGGCTGCCGGAATATGATGATCGCCGACGCTTATTGATCCGGTTCCTGTTTCATTTTCATAATGCCTGATAGTAACGGCAAACCGGTATTTTTTGGGAGCATACGTTACTTCCGATGAAAATACCGGCTCGGAAGACAATGTTACTCCGGTATTGTTGTCAATTAATTTGAGCTCAATATTCTTCTCAAAATAAATTCCATTTTCTGCAACACATTCTGTTGTGAAAAAATCCGGTAAAAACCCCTGTTCCATCAGTTCCAAATCATGATCGGTCTGAAGCAAAGCCGCAATATCATATTTTTGCCCTGCCTGAACAACAGGTAATATTACCGTGCCGGTTTGTTTTATTTGTTCCAAAGATTCATTCCGTAAATCGGTAAATGAAGATATAAGATTAAGAACACTTGGCGTCCCTTCAGCATCAAGCCAGGTCTGCGCTTGAATAAACAATCGGGCTGTATCAGCCGGTATATTGCCAAAGGTTAACAGAATTCCCTCCGGCACGGATTCTGCTTTTAATCCTGTATTAGTATCAGCAAGTTGGTTTTTATTTTTGACACAGCTATTTGCAAACAAGCCTGCAAAAACCAGAAAAAAACCAAAAATCAAAGTGCTTTTTTTAAAAAACCCAGGTTGACGCATATTTCCCCTCCTAAAATGCAACAGAGTCGTCTTTCAGGTTTAATTATCGGATTACTTTTATGGATAGTAAAACGATTTTTCCGGATGGTTATTCCGGTATTTCATCACAAAACTGTTCAGAACAGCGGGTTGTTTCCTGGCCAGTATTGTTTTTCCTGCCGGACAGGTCAAGTCTTTTTTGCCAGAATGCCCTCGTTCTTTGCCTGTTTGCAAGTTTGTGTTGATAGAGTATTTATCTTACCTATATTTTTGTGAAAATTCATTTATTAAATCGAGTATATCCGGGGGAAGAACCTGAATAACTTTATCAATAATGTGCATAGGAATTTCTTTGTAAAACGCCTCTGCAATTCCCCCCGTTATACAAGCAATAGTATCACTATCCCCGCCCAATGAAATAGCCAGTTTTATGGAAGTTTCATAATCCGAGCTTTCCAAAAATGCAATGATAGATTCCGGCACTGTACCCTGGCAGCTTTCATCAAATCGAAAACGAGGCCTTATATCATCAATTTTTCGATTTAGATCATATTCAAAAGTTTCTGATATAAAATTTTTAATATCGTCTTTGCTGCCACCGGTTCGTGCCATAAAAACAGCAACAGCAGCGGCTTGAGCGCCTTTTATTCCTTCTGGGTGATTATGGGTAACTTCCGCACTTTTTTTTGCTTCTGCCATTACTTCTTCCATAGTGTTGCAAGCCCACCCAACAGGGCTAACTCTCATAGCGGAGCCATTGCCCCAACTGTTGTATGGTTTCGGATTATCACTGTTTATCCAACTTTTAAAACGTCCACCGTAACCCCTGCCAGGATATTTTCTTGCATATTGTTGATATGTTTCTGCATAATCCTTATCATTTAGCAGCACATCCATTGTAGCGAATGTTAAAACACTGTCATCGGTAAATTCAAAACTCCTGCCAAAAATATCAAAATCTGTTGTTTTAACATTGTTCCATTCATAAGCGGAACCAATAACATCACCGGAAATTGCCCCGAGTATTAAATTTAGCCTATCCATGATAAATCTCCATTTCTTTCTTGGTAAAATATTATATCTAACGGTGTTCAGCAGTGAACAGCCCAGGAAACAGCATTTCAGCCGGGAATTTGACCGGATCATGGGGAAATATGACCGATCTCAGGGGGCTGGCAAGGGTAATTCCTGACAAAAAATTAATATTATTTTTGTTGACTCCGCCGGGGATCTGTGCTAAATTTGAATATCCATGCAGTATTTTGATACTCACGCCCATTTGGGGCTAATTATTGATGACCCCATTGAGCAGCTTATTGTGATACAAGAAGCCCGGCAGGCCTCTGTAAACCGGGTGGTCTCATTCTGCAACAGTCTTCATGACTTTGCGCGGGTGTACGAGAACCTCAAGTCGGCGGCGAATGTCTACCATGCCGTCGGTGTCAGCCCGTCGGAGGTGCAGAACCCCGGAAGGAACTGGCAGCAAACCATCGAACAGGGTGTGCAGCTTCCCCGGGTTGTGGCTGTGGGGGAGATTGGCCTGGATTATTACCGCAAATTCGGCGACAAGAAGTCCCAGATCGAGCTGTTTATTACCCAGCTTGACCTTGCCGCCAAACTCAATATGCCCGTGGTCATCCACAACCGGGACGCCGGCCATGACGTGCTGGAGATTCTCCGCGACCGCCTGCCTCCCAAGGGCGGTGTGCTGCACTGCTACTCCGAGGACGCCGCCTACGCGATTGAGGCGCAGAAGCTGAATCTGTACTTCTCCTTTGCCGGCAATCTTACCTACAAAAACGCCCGTAACCTCCACGAGACCGTTCCCGAACTTCCCCTTGACCGCATTTTGATCGAATCGGAAAGCCCGTTTATGGTTCCCACCGGACAAAAGGGCAAGCGGAATATGCCCAAATACCTGCCGGAAACCGCCCTGTGCCTCGCGAAAATGCTCGACATGGAACCGGAAGCACTCGCTGCCCAGCTCTGGGAAAACGCGAATCGCTTCTTCGGCCTGCCAAATGAGTGAGTATATTTATAGATCAACGAATGACGCGAATGAATGCGAATAAGATAGGGATTAGGAACCGTAATTCGGACTATAATAGTACTTCCGATATATACCCAAATACTCCGATCACTAGTCCCTCATTCCCCATTCGTTTACATTTGTGTAATTCGTTGACTCTCCTAAAATGTTGTAAACCATGTCTCTTAACTGGAAAGAAATAAACTTAATTCTCGACGAGCTCGATCTGGCGGGGGCACAGATTCAGGGAGCGGCGCAAAGCGCTTTTGATGTTCTCGGCCTGAAGGTACACAAGCGGGGTGTGACCCGGCAGCTGCTTATCGCGCTGAGTCCCGGCGCCTGCCGCATGCACGAAACATTCAGACCCTTCCCAAAAAGCGACAGGCCGCTGCGCTTTGCACAGTTTCTTAATTCAAGGGTAGTCAACGGCTGGATAGAAGAAGCGGCGCAGCTTGGCGACAACCGCATTATCCGGCTTCTGGTCAAACGGGGAGAGTTTCGTTTCCGCGTGTATGTGCGGCTTTGGTCGAACGCGGCGAATTGCATCGTTACCGATGAAAACGGCGGCGTACTGGACGCAATGCGCCGCCTGCCCAAAAAGGGGGAAGTTTCCGGCGGGCACTATGCGCCGGAAGCAAACGGGGGCGAAACGGAGAGCAAGACCCATAGGCCAACCCGCGAGTACGCAATACGGGAGTTTGCGGAAAGCGCCCCGGGAGATTCTTTTAACGCGAAGATAGACGCTTTGTACGCCGAACAGGGCGGCGCCCTTTCGCTGGAGGCGCTACGGGAACAGGCGCGGCGAAGATGTGAAGGCAGCATGGGACGCCTGCAGGCGGCGCTGGAAAAACTGCGGGCAAAAGAGGCGGAATTTGCCGCCGCAGACCGCCTGCGGGAATACGGGGACATTATCCTCGCCAATATCGCCGCCATCAGGCAGGGCGACGAATGGCTGGAGGCGGACAATTTTTTTGCCGCCGATGGCGCTGTGGCCGGCGATGCCGCCACGAGGGTTAGAATAAAACTCGATCCCCACAAAAACCCGGCGGCGCAGGCACAGCTGTACTACGAGCAGTACACAAAGGCAAAAAAAGGCCGCGCCGATCTTCGCGCAGAGATTGAGGCCGGGGAAAAAGAGTTAGGCGAAATTAGAAAAAAGCTGGAGCGGCTGCTTGCCGAGGACAATCCTCTGGTTCTGGCAAAGCTCCTGGGCGGCGCTGGACGCGGCACAATCGGCGGGACAAAGTCCGGCGCTGCCGCCGGGGACAAAAAGCGTCCGGGGCTTGCCTTTAAACGCGGCGACTGGCTGCTTATCGTTGGCAGGGACGCGGCGGAAAACGACGCCCTTCTGCGCCGCCACGTTAAGGGCGGCGACCTCTGGCTGCACGCCAGGGATTTCCCCGGTTCCTACGTATTTATCAAGCAGCGGGTAGGCAAGAGTTTCCCCCTGGACATCCTTCTTGACGCAGGAAACCTGGCGATATTTTACTCAAAGGGGCGCAATGGCGGCGAAGGCGACCTGTTCTATACGCCGGTAAAGTTCCTGCGCCGCGCCAGGGGAACCGGGGGTTCCCATAACGCCCCCAAGGGACTGGTAATCCCCACGCAGGAAAAGAACCTCCACATCAAGCTGGATGAAAAACGGCTGAAGGAACTGGAAGCCTGCCGAGTGTGAAAGTAATGATAAAAATGCAGTGACTATGCCGAGAGTTGTCTTTAGTGTATCATGGCGATATGGATATCCTCACCCTCGGCAATGATTTGCTTCGCCAGAAATGTGCGCCGGTAAAAAACGTGAAAAACGATGCTCACCAATGGAACGAAACCGTCCGGCAGATGCTTGAGGCGCTGAAAACCGGAAAGGGACTGGGACTTGCCGGGCCGCAGGTTGGAATTATGCAGAAAATTTTTGTAGTCAGCATTGATGGTGATGTTCCCCGCGTTTTTATCAACCCGTCCATCATTGAAACGTCGCAGGAAACCACCAAATTCGAGGAGGGCTGCCTTTCAATCCCCGGTATTTGGGCCGATGTTATTCGTCCCAAGACGGTAAAAGTGCAGGCATGGAACGAAAAAGGCCGGGCTTTTACCCTTGAAGCAGACGGGATTCTTGCCCGGGTTATCCTTCACGAATATGATCATCTTGAAGGAGTGTTGTTTATCGACCGCCTTTCCGAGCCAAAACGAAAAAAGATACTCGAAAAAATTAACAAACGAAGTCCGGCCCGGGCGCAGGCCGGAGCGTAAATGAGAATATTGTTCGCGGGCAGCGGCGGCATCGCAGTCCCGGCGCTTGAATCGTTAGCCGCAACAAACGGCGGACAGGGCATTACCCTCGCGGGGCTGCTTACCAATCCGGACAGGGCGAAGGGACGCAGCGGTAAACCGGAACCGGGTGAGTGCGCCGCCGCGCTGCGCCGTATTTCCCCTTCCATTCCAATACTCGATCCCGAAAAACTCGACGCAGCGGCGCGGGAACAGGCTGCGGCGCTCAAGCCCGATCTGCTGGTTTCTTTCGCATACGGAAAAATGTTCGGCCCGAAATTTCTCGCCCTGTTCCCGATGGGGGGAATCAACATACACCCCAGCCTGCTGCCAAAATACCGGGGGCCCTCCCCCATACCGGCGGCAATCCTTAACCGGGAACGTGAAACGGGCATAACGATACAAAAGCTTGCTGCGGAAATGGACAGCGGGGATATTCTTGTCCAGCAACCGGTGCCGCTGAACGGACGGGAAACCACGGCGAACCTGAGCGAAACGATGGCGCACAAGGCGGCGGCCATGCTGGGCGCAGCGCTGCGGGGCATCGCAGATGGAACACTGAAGGCACAGCCGCAGGATCATAACGCGGCGAGTTATTGTTCCCTGCTTGCAAAAGAAGACGGCATTATTAACTGGAGCGACAGCGCCGCGGAAATTGAGGCGCGGATTCGGGCGTTTAATCCCTGGCCGCTGTGCCAAACGAGGCATGGGGAACTGGAGTTGTTCATACACCAGGGGGAGGCTCTGGGGGCGTTGTCCGCCCACTTGACCCAAGTGGGCGGACAGAGGGGGGGAGCGGACAAGCAAACGGAGTGCAGCTTGGAAGTGAGGGGGGAGGCTTCCCCCCCACATCCCGGACAGGTCTTGGGCAAAGACCACGATAAGGGTATACTGATTCAGACCGGAGACGGAATCCTGGCGGCAGGAGAACTTCAGTACCGGACAAAAAAGGCCCTTGATTGGAAGACATTTCTGAACGGGGCCCGCAATTTTATCGGCGCAACATTGGGTTAAAGGAAGTATGCGGTTTTTCAGTTTTTTCAAAAAATTTTTTAATAATTTCTCACAGGAGAATACGGAACCCAACCTTAAACTCTTTTTTTCAATGGCGGCAGCCCTGTTGATCTTCGTGGGGATAGTTGCCGTTGTGATTTTTTTTATCGCTCTGCGGGGGGCGGAACAAACCCTGGTTCCCGAAGTACGCGGCAAAGAACTTGCCGAAGCCCTGCTGGAATTGCAGATAAAGGAACTTTATCCCCGCATACAGCTCCGTTATTCGCAATCATCGCGGGACAGGGGGCTTATCCTCGAACAGGACCCGGCTGCCGGAACGATTGTGAAAGCGGGGCGGCGTATCCGGCTGGTAGTCAGCCAGGGGGTGATGATAAATCGTGTTGAAAATTACATCGGCAGGAATATTGATGAGGTGCGGATGGACTTGCAAACCTTTGTTTCTTCTTCCGGCAGTTCCCTGCTGACGATCAAAGAGCCGGTAATGTACGATTTTTCTCCTGCGCCGGCGGGAACTATTCTGCGGCAAAAGCCGGAACTGGGAACGGATATTTCCGGCCCGCTGAGTCTTGAATTTGTGGTCAGCCAGGGCCCGGAAAACACACTGATGACCGTGCCGCAGCTTGTCGGCCTTTCGCTTCCGGCGGCGCTGGAGCTGATCGGCAGGACGGGGATTGTTTTTGAATTTTCCCTGCGGGAGATTCGCGAAGGTGAGCAGGGCGAAATGGTGGTTTACCAGAATCCCCCGGCAGGCACGAGCGTTACCTCTAACACGCTCGTAGATATTGTGGTCAACGCACCGGAAAAACTTGCCGTAAACGAGGTCTTTTCCCTCTTTTCCTACACAATACCCAGAAATCCCTATCCCCTGCCGGTATATCTTGAGGCCCTGCTTCCTTCGGGAGAACGCATTAGACTAATCAGCGTAGATTTTCCCGGCGGGAATTTTACCGTTCCCTATCGGCTTCCGGTAACCAGCGTTCTTATCCTTTCAATGATGAACAGGGAAATTTACCGCAGAAATGTTGGATATTCCCAATAATCTGGTAGTTTAATAAACCAAGGAGGCGGCTTATGAAGGATTTTGAATTCACTTTAGATTTGTGCCGCAGGATGGCCGAGGCGGCGGAAAAGGCGCAGGAAGAAGCAGGTGTGAACGTCTGCCTTGCCATTGCCGACCGGCACGGAAGCCTGAAATATTTTTATCGCTATGGCGATGCGATCCTGCCCAGCGTGGATATTTCCCAGAAAAAGGCGTACACATCGGCGGTTTTGGGGCAAACCACCCGCGAGTTCGGAAAAATCGCGCAGGCAGGCGCGGACGCTTTCGGCATCAATGTAACGCATCCGCAGCTGGTGATTTTTGGCGGCGGCTTCCCGTTAAAAATTGACGGAAAAACCGTCGGCGGACTTGGGGTAAGCGGGGGCAGCGTCGAGGAGGACGAGGCGGTCGCGGCACGGGCGCTGGAAATTTTTCGCCAGGCAACCGCGCAGTAGGGCTTACGCCTGGTTTTTTCTTTTTGCCAAAATTGAAACAAGAACCATCGCCAGGAAAGTCAAAAGATACGGCATTGCGAGAATAAAATCCGCCGGAACCATATTTGCACCCTGCGCGTAATTTGAAAACGCATCGGCAAGGCCGAAGGCAAATGCTGCCGCCAGTAAGCCCAACGGCCTTCGTCCGCCGAGAAAAATAACAACCAGCGCAATCCAGCCCTTGCCCGCTGTCATGTTGGGAACAAAAGCGCCAAGGTTAAGGCTGAGAAAAGCGCCGCCAATACCGCAGCAGAAACCGGAAACCAGAAGAGCAGCCCAGCGGTAGCTGTCCGGCCTTATGCCGAGGGATACCAGAGCGGTTGAGTGCTTGTCACAGGCGCGCAGACGGTATCCAAACGGGGTCCTGTAAATAACGACCCATGCGGCAAACAGCAAAAACCAGCTTGCATATACATACACGCTATGGCCGGAAAATAGTGCGCCGGCAACAGGAATGTTTTTAACAAACGGAATATTGATTGTTTTCAAATTGTCTATGTCGCGTAACACAATTATTCCCCGCGTATTGAAAAACCGGTGCGAAAGAACTATCGTCAGTCCGCCCGCAAGCAGATTCGCCGCAAGGCCGGCAATAAACATATTAGAGCGGAGTTTCAGAGTGGAAAATGCGAGAAGCGCCGAAACCGCAAGGGACGCGAGAATCGCCAGCGCAAGGGCTGCAGCGTAACTGCCCGTATAATACGCAGCGGCAATGGCGGCAAAAGCGCCGGCAAGCAAGAGACCCTCAAGGGCAATGTTCAAAATTCCCGTAAGTTCGGTAAAGAGGCCACCCGCCGCGGCAAGCAGAAGGGGTGTCATAATGGTAACGGCGCTGTGCAATACCGGCAGAATGTTTTTCACCGCAGCTTCTCCTTTTTTCCGAATAAACCCCGCAGGATTACGCTGGTTGCCAGAAAAAAGATAACCGCCTGCACGATAAAGGCGATCTCAAACGTAATGTCCGAATTCTGCATGGCAATTCGCGCGCCGGAGGAGATCCATGCGAAGAAAAGACTTGCGGGAATCAGGGCGGGGGGATAAAAACCGCCGACAAGCGCCGCCGCAAGGGCGTTCCAGCCAAGTCCCGCGGAAAATTCTTTTACGGTTCCGTAGTAGGTGCCGAAAACTGCGAGGGCTCCGGCAAGGCCGTACAAAGCGCCCGAAAAAAACATTGCCAGTACCGTGTTCAGCCTGGTGTTGATTCCGCCGTAACGGGCAAAAATTTCATTTGCCCCCGCCATTCTGAATTCATAACCAAGCTTTGTGTACTTGAGAAAAATGTGTACCGCTATTACCGCCGCCAGGGCGATTACCAGCGATAGATTTAAATTCGACGGAGGCATAATCGCCGGGAGCCGAAGGTGAGCGGCGATTTTTCTGGTTGATTGCAGGTTTGTCCGGGGATCCATGAAGGGGCCGTTGATCAGATAATTAACAACCAATATCAGGGCGTTTGACAGAAGAAACGAAGTGATAAGCTCATTGGTGTTCCAGCGTGCCTTGCAAAGGCCGGACAGCGCCGCAACCATCCCGGCAAAAAACGCTCCGGCAAGTACGGCGGCTAATCCTCCGAAAAAACCAAACTTCGCCAAAGACAGCGCCGTAATGGTTGCAACAAATGCCCCCGAATATATTTGCCCCTCTCCGCCGAGGTTCAGGCTGCCCGCCTGCATGGCAATGCTTACCCCCAGACCGCCGATTATCAGCGGGACGGCGCTGTTCAGCATGTTGCCGAAGCTGTAGACATTGCGGAACGGGCCGAGGAAGAAATAGAACAGCGTTCTGGCCGGGGTCTTGCTCAATATGCAAGTAAGCACAACCAGGACTGCGAGGGAAATAAGCGCGATGACAACTACCCCTCCGGTTTGAGCGATACCCGGACGGAGTATGCCGGACAGACGATTGGGCTGCTGCGCCTCGGGCGGCCCGCCCGCGGGAAAGGCTTCTTTCATGGTGGAACCATCTCTGCGGCCGCCTGCAGGTTGCCGGGCGGAAAAAGCCCCTGCATGGAATAACCTATTTTTTCTTTGATCGAAGCGTCACCCTGCGGCGGCTCATTGCAAAATTCGGCGAAAGCCCTGCCGCGGTACATCACGATGATCCTGTCGGCGAGGGCAAGAACTTCGTCCAGGTTGGTCGAAATGAGGATAACCGCCGCTCCCTTTTCGCGTAACGCGGCAATTTCACTCCGGACAAAAGATCCGGCGGCAAGGTCCAGCCCCCATGTCGGCTCGGAAAAAACAAAGTAGTCCCTGAACTGATCCGTTTCGCGGGCCAAAATCAGCTTCTGCAAATTGCCGCCGGAAAGCGTTGCTGCCTGGCTCGCTCCTCCGCCGCCGGAAATACGGTAACGCTGCATGAGCGATGCAGAAAAATTCCGTACCGCCCGGCCGGCAAGAAAGCCCATGCTGCTGAATTCCCGGCGGCGGTCGACAATGATGTTTTCATTGACCGTGGCGCTCAGGGCGCTTCCCACCCGCTGTCTGTCGGCGGGAACATAGGCAAGGCCCTGGTTGCGCAGGCGGCGTATGTTCAAACGGGAAATATCCCTGCCGTTATGGGTAATTGTTCCCGCCGACGGATGGAGAAAGCCGCCAAGCACAGCCTCAATTACCCCCAGCCCGTTTCCGCCAACGCCGGCAAAGCCGACAATTTCGCCGCCCCTTACGCCAAATGAAAGACTATCCAACAGCGGCTGTTTTTGTCCCCGCCTGAGCACCGTAACATTGTCAAAGGCAATCACGGGTAAACCCGACCCGCAGCGCGGCCTCAAATTTTCCGGCAATGCGGTGTATGCCCCTTGCGAAAAACTGACCGCGCTGTTATCGCCAAACATGAGTCCTGAAATCTCGTATTGGCTGGTATCTCTTGTATCGCAGATTCCTGCCAGCTCGCCGCGGCGAAGTACGGCAACCCTGTGCGAAATTTGTTTTATTTCATGCAGCTTGTGAGTAATGAGAAACAGGGATTTTCCCGCCGAGGCAAGGGCTTCAAGAGTTTTGAACAGCGCGGCCGTCTCGTGTTCAGTCAGCACCGAACTGGGTTCGTCCAGAATGATGATATCCGCGTTCCGGTGCAACAGGCGGCATATCTCGACCTGCTGCATTTCCCCGATGCTTAAATCTTTCACGATTTTATCGGGGGTAATTGAAAAATGATGTTCTTCAATTACCCTTGAAGCTGTCTTTCTGGCTTTCGCACTGTCGAAAACAAATCCCCACCGGCGCGGCTCCATGCCCATCACAATATTTTCGGCGACGGTGTACCGGGGAAACAGCATGAAATGCTGGTGTACCATGCCGATTCCCAGCTTTTGGGCATTAAGCGGAGAGCCGATGGTAACCGCTTTGCCATTAATGAAAATCTCACCGGCACTCGGTGTTTCAAGCCCGTTGAGTATTTTCATCAGGGTGGTTTTGCCCGCGCCGTTTTCACCGGCAATGCAGAGAATCTCCCCCTTACGCAGACTCAGACTTATATTGCTGTTGGCTTTTTTTGTGCCACCCGGATATATTTTGCTGATACCGCGCAGTTCGACAGCGGGCATCTCGGAAAATCCCGATTGGGTTTTCCGGCAATCATTGCTCATAAAGGCGGAATCGTGTACTCAATGCGTCCGGCGCGCAAATCGTCCATGAAGGCGGCAAACTGTTCCTGTATCTCAGGCGGAAGGGAATCGCGGTAGCCGGGATCATCGAAAATAAAATTGAGGTAACCTTCTTTTACTCCGACCGTCCTGGAATCTCCGTACTGCGTCTTTCCGGCAAGAACATCGGCGAGTATCTCCTTAACCAGTTTTTTCTGCTCCATAATACCGCAGCCCACAATCAGGCCCGGCGCCTGGCTGTATTCGTTGGTGTTAAAATACACCGCATAAGCGCCGTGCTCCCTTATCGCGCGTACCAGTCCCTGTGCTGCGCCTCCGGCAATCGAGGTAAAGACATCAACCCCGGCGTTGATCATACCGAGCGCAAGTTCGGCGGCCTTGTTCGCGTCGAACCAGTTGCCAACAAGACGAAAATCAAGCTCAATGGCGGGATCGACACGGCGCGCCCCGTCGAGAAAACCGGGAACAATGTGTCTGGTAAGCAGGGGATATTCCTGCGCGGCGATAAAGCCGATCTTTTTTGATTCATTGGCATGGGGCATTGCGCCGGTCGTGACAAGCCCGCCAAGGTAGCCCAAAAACAGTGCCTGCTCGTATTGGTTGTACAGATAAGTACTTATCTGGGGGTTTCCCGCATATTGGGCATCGACAATGATAAATTTTTGCGAAGGAAACGAAGCGCCCACACTGGCACAGATTTCGGGCAGAGAAGGGTTGGATCCAAGTACCAGATCGTATTCGCCGTCTGCGACCATAGACCGCAGCTGTTCTTCCCATTCGGCCTGGTTAAAACCCGCTTCATATACCTTAACGGTTACGCCGTCATGTTCGGCGGCAAATTCCTGCGCCCCGTCCGCCAGCATCTGATACGTCGGGCTTCCCGCGACAACTCCGGTGATGTACACCAGCACGGAAACTGTACCCTGTTGCGATTGCTGTACCGGCTGTTTCGCTCTGCATCCGGATAATAGAGCAATACAAACAAGGCAAAACGCCCAGATTCTTTTTTTCATATTTCCTCCAGTAAGCAGTATAGCGATACAGGGAAAGTATGAAAAGTCGGCAGTTTTGTTTCTAGCTGGAAAATCTTTGGGTAATGCCGATACAATAATCGCCAAGTTTTTCAATTCGGCGAACCAGATCGATAAAGGTCAGCTCTGTTTTGATATCTTCTCCCGATTCTATACGCTTGCGCCCAAGTCTCTGGAGTTTTTTTCGTAACCTGTTGATATTATCCTCCAGTTCTACAGCACGAACCACCAGGTCTACCGATGGACTCGCACCGAGGTACTGCTGCAAAAGATCGAGGAATACCTCAACCTGACCGACATAGGGAACCAGATCTTCCATTTCCTCCGGTTTGAAGATGCGGTTTTTCCGCACGCTTCTTTCAAGCAGCAGACTCAAGCCGTAGCACTCGTCGCTCATTTCCTCAATATCGGCGATATCCCGAAGTAAAAGGGAAACCCGGTGTTCGGTTCGCGGATTAAGCTGTTCATGGGTACATTCAATCAAAAATCCGGTGAGGGTATCCCTCATTTCATCAGCATACTCTTCTTTTTTCTTCAGCACTTCACGGAGGTTTGCGACGGCGCTTTCCCTGTCTTCGATTGTAAGCAGACTCCGCAGCAGGACGCTGAAGCGATCATACATTGATGACACAATGCCCGCCATGTCACAAATTTCCTTTTCCGCACGCAGGATATTAAGTTCAGGAGTATCCGTAAGGGCGCTGGAAAAATGCGCAAAACTGTAATGTTCGCTTTCCTCTTCCTTGCTTTCGCGTATGATGAGCGAGACCAGTTTGGCAAATGGATTGACAAAGGGCAGAAAAACAAGCGTGTTGATCCCGTTAAAAACGGTGTGCAGCATAGCCAGGTGCACGGTAATGGAAGGATCACCGGGTACGGGATTCCCCGGTGTCAGGAAATGTACTATCATGAGCAGCGGTTTTATTAGGGGCAGCGCCCAGAGTGTTCCGATTACATTGAACAGGACATGAACAAGGGCAGCCCGTTTAGCTGCGGTCTTTGTGCCGATAGCGGCGAGCAATGCGTAAAGAGTCGTACCAATATTTGCGCCAAGGACCATGCCGGCGGCCATCTCAAACGTAATGATATTGCTAAATGCCATTGTCAGGACAATCGCTGTGGTGGCGCTGGACGAATGGACAAGAACGGTCATCACGATTCCCGCTCCTGCGCCAATCAAAATCGCCGCAAAACCCGCATCCCTGAAAGCGGATATGGCGTTAAAATCAATAATCCGGTTAATATTGCCCATTTCCTGGGTAAGATAATGCAGCCCCATGAACAAAAGCCCAAACCCCATTATCAGTTCGCCCAGACTCTGGTGCTTCCATTTAATAACACTCAGGATAAACCCGACACCCACCATCGGAAGGGCTAAATCGGAAATTCTCAACGAAAACCCAACCAGAGACACAACCCATGCGGTTACGGTGGTGCCGATATTCGCCCCCATGATCACCCCGATTGACTGGGTAAGGGTTAAAAGCCCGGCATTCACAAAGGAAATCACCATAACGGTTACTGCTCCGGAAGACTGAACGATGCCGGTAACTGCAAAACCGGTCAGCACGCCGACGAATCGGTTGCCTGTCATAAAGTTCAGCGTTTTCCTGAGGCGATCGCCGGCGCTCTTTTGTATTCCGTCACTCATGATTTTCATGCCGAAAAGGAACATGGAGAGGCCGCCGATCAGGCGCAGTAACAGCGTTACGATGTCCATAAGTGTATGGTATAGGGGGATGGGCTTAAATACAAGGGCTCGCCAATTACGGAAACTGCGAACCTTTGGTTCGGGTTAGTTTCGCAAGTACTTTTTTACCTGAACTGTTCCACGGTGCAGCCGGAATCCTTAAGCCGCCGCAACAGACCGTCCGGGCCGTGCAAATGGGCAAGGCCGACAACGACAAATACGGTTTTACCGCCGGTCAAATATTCCTCAAGCCGGGGCAGCCATGCCTTGTTCCGATTAACCAGAAGATCCTGGTACAAGACAGGCCATTGGTTTTTCATTTCTTTTATTGTTTCTTCGGTGTTTGCCGCGCTGCCCGTTCTCCATTCCGAGACAATGGAGGCAAGATCATTTCCCGTATTGTTCATGTCATACAGCGAATACTTGACAAAATCATTTTCGTACCCATCGCCCATAGTAACAAGCATGTCAATCTGGGCTTCTACCGTTTCAAGAAAACCAATGGGCATCTCAGCTTTTTTTGCCTTTTCGAGGCAGTACATATCAATGCCCTGTTCCGCAAACCCTGAACCTTCCATCTCCAGCACAGACAACATGGTTATTACCATTGACGGCTTTATGCCGGCAACGCTTTCTATGGGTACCCCGACTCCTTCACATTTTGCTTTCAACATTGCGAATGTTTTTGAATCAAGAACAGACTCCAGCGTTTTACCGCCGGGCAGGAACATTCGCATCATCACGTACTGCGCAATATTCGGATCGTCCATTTTTTCAACATCGGCTTCCAGAACCAGCATTGACGACTGCTCAATGGCCCGGTCAAATTCCTTTGGCAGGGGAAAATCCCTGTTTCGCAAAACATGTATACTGCCGCCGAGAAACATGGTATTGCCGTTTTTGCCTACCACCCATACGGAAGATCCGGCATGGACAGAGGAAGCAGAAGATTCTGACCGACTTGCAGCGGGGGATGATGTGCAGGAAAATAAGACCGCAAAAAGCAGAAAAACCCCGCAGAGGGAAAAGCTGCGTTTCATGGTTTTGTTATACCGTACTTTCGGGTTTTTGGCAATTCTCGCGGAGGTGGATCTGTACTCAATTCTGCTTGACGCTTTTTCCCGAAAACCATAGAATCTGTTTTTATTGTGAGGTGCTGTCATGGATATTGGCATTTTGAAGAAACTGAAAATAGAAAAATATGATGATGTGGCAGTTCTTAATGCCCCAAATGAATTTACCAGGATATTAAAGGATTTCAAAGGCAGTGTAACCAATAAAATCAAGGGAAAGTACGGTTATGTACAGGTCTTTATTACATCGCAGGCAGAATTTGTTAAGCTGGGCGAAGTATTGGCAAATGCGATAGAAGGTGACGGTTTATTGTGGGTTTGCTATCCCAAGGGAACAACGAAAAAATTCGGGAAAATTGACTGCAACAGGGATACCATACGGGAAGCTATTATTTCTCATGGCTTTGAAGGTGTGGCAATGATTTCTCTGGACGATGATTGGTCTGCCATGCGGTTCAGGAATTCCAAATTCGTCGGGAAATAGGTTTATTGCCGGCCTTATTAATCCCGCAAACATCCGATTGGAACGATATATACCTCATCGTTCCGTTTATAACCAAATTCTCCGGCGGTGAGAACCATCAGAAAAGAAGGCTCTTTCATCTTTTCCAGATTTATTTTGTTACGCAGGATTTTTAAATTTTCGGCAGCCATCTCAATTTCTTTTGCTCCCATCTTTACTTCGATGGCGCCCCACCTTCCATCTTTGAGATGAACAATCGCATCGGCCTCAAGGCCGCTTTTATCGCGGTAATGAAACACCTCTCCGTCAAGAGCTTGTGCATATACGCGCAAGTCCCGAATACACAGAGATTCAAACAACAACCCAAATGTATTAAAATCCTGCAGCAGATGGTCTGAGTCTGCCCGAAGGACAGCGGCAGCAATGGACGGGTCAACAAAGTGTCTTTTGGGAGTGGTTCGTAAAGCGGTTTTTGAACGCATAGCGGGATTCCATGCAGGCAGGTCTTCGACTACGAATATGCGGCGCAGCGCGTTAAGGTAAGCGGAAATTGTTTTTTCGGAAATGGCCTGATCATCTGTCGCAATATCACCATGAATTGTTGCGATACTTGCCGGTGTAGCAACATTTCTCGCCAGAGAACGCATTAAAGCGCGAAGACGGCTGGGGCTTTTTTCGATACCGTCCACACGGGACACATCGATATTTATTACCGCATCCACATAATCATACACTTGCCGCAAGGCAGCAGATTTCGTCTTCGCCGTGCATACGCCGGCCGGCCATCCGCCGCGAGTTAATGCAAAGGCTAAAGCTTCAATCGTCAGGGATGAAGCAGCTTCTATGGATGCCGGATGTTTTCCATTGGCTTTTTTGTTAAAAAGGGATTGTAAAGAAATCGTGCCGTTTGATTCCAGCGATTCAAACAAGGACATAGGACGCATTAACATACGCGAAATACGACCGGTTCCCGTGTGTTGAATGGCATTGTCTCTTGGTACAGCGGAACCTGTTAAAATAAACTGACCGGTTTCACCCCGCTGATCTACCGTAAACCGAACCGCATCCCACAGCACAGGAGCCATCTGCCATTCATCAATAAGCCGAGGGGTATCTCCGTTTAATAAAAGAGAAGGCTTTATATCAGCCGCTTGCAAATAAGAAGCGGTGTGGTCGGGATCCTGCATATAGAGAGCGCTGGCGGCTTTTTCTTCGGCTGTTCTCGTTTTTCCGCACCATTTCGGCCCCTCAATAAGTACCGCACCGGAAGCTTCCAACGCCATTTCCAGAACTTTGTCTGCAATACGGGGAAAATAGTGCTGTTTTAATGTCGAGCCCATGTTTTAAGTATAATTCTTACTTCCGACTTTGGCAAGATTTTAGTTCCGAGTTTGGTAGATTTTTGGTTCCAGAGTTGGCTAAGGGTTTTGGGGTCGACCGCCGACTTGTCGAAGGCACCATTGACCTATATACTAGGTTTTAAGGAGTATTTTATGCCGCAAACCATGACATTGGACGAAAAACTCGCCATCTTATGTAAGGCGGCAGCAGTAAGGCAAGCCGGCGATGATGCAGAACATTCCCGCCTTGTCAGATTAGTACCTTTGCCTCCATATCTGGCAAAAATTTATAAAGAAAAAGTTGGAGTAGAACACCTAATTAATAGCGGTTGGAATTTATCGGAAGCTGAGGCAGAGTTTGGACAAGATTGGCTTAGTAAATAGAATATATGATGCAACGATAGCTATTGAATCCGGTCGAAAAGGATTTGCCACCAAAGGTAAAGCGGAGGAAGGCCGTATCTCTTATGAAGACGGTATTACTCTGGCATCTATTACTTTCGCTCAAGCCCAAGCCTCCGCCAACCCTGAAATCATTATCCTTGCCGAGTTTACTTTTCTTTCACAGGAGCTGCATTTTTGCGAACCAACCGACAATCATACCCTTAGCAGCCTGACCCAGGCAATTCAGAGTTTTGATGATGCTTTCCTTGCCATAAAATCAGTTGTAGAGCCGGATTATAAAATATCGGATAACATTTTCCCGCATAATGGCAAATATAGAATAAGCGGCTATCCTAAAGACGCATTTCACATTGCCTGTATCGCTCACCGAACCAGATTACAAAACATACTCCGTTCTCCGGGTATTGACCCTATAGAAAAGGCCCTGCTTATGCAAAGGTTTAACAATCTTTCTACAGCCCAAAATGCTTATGTAGAAATGCAGATGAAGGTTCTATGTCTTTAAAGGGGATTTAATACATCAAGTTCATCCGGAAGTGGAAGTTAGGGGAATATGTTTAGCCAGAACGGTTAGGGATGATTTTTTATAATTTTTAATGGATTATGTATGTTTTTAGGATGGAAATATATGTTCAGTTTCGGTAATAAATATATTTATTATTAATCATAAAGTTATAATTTATTTTTGTTTTGAATTGTTTTTATACTTACATTAAAACCGTATGCAATAAGGCGATTTTTAATGTATCGGAAAGAAATTTTACTAAAAAATGGTATACTTGGTAATTGCGATTTTTCTTTTTTAATAATACCAATCACAATTTTAAAATTACGTGCGTTGTCAATAAAATATTTCCTACTTCTTGATGTTTTATTAATTTCTTCATTCGCCAACCTTAAAAAAGAAGTATCAGAGAGCAATAATTCAGCAGAAATGAAAGCCTGGTTAAATAAATGGCTCAAAGTTGCCGAGCCAGAATATGGCTTAATATGAATTAGCTCTTTTTGGGAAGACAAAATATCACATAACTCTATTTTGCTATGACCACCGCCATATGAAATCATTTTTTTATCCATTAGAATATAATCATTACTATGGTTAACTACAAAACTAGTACTATATGAATTTTCGCTGTCATGCTCATCTGTATAGTCATCAAATTCGATACTCGAAATAGGAGTATTGACATAATCACGATTTATTTGTTTAACAAAATCTCTATCTAAACAGTACCATTTCCCATTATTAATACAATAAGCATTATTTCCAAGGGTCATTTCTCCAAAAAGGCACTTAACAGCAGACCATTTATATCGTTGTGAATCATCTAATGCGCTTATTGCAAATATTTGCTTATTTTTTAATTGATCAATACTTTTCAATGGAGAACGAAGTGATTCCTTCACCTTTTCTATCAGAATATCGTTCAAAATATCATGTCCATAATACTGGAAGCCTCTAATTTCCTGAAATTCAATGATTTCAGGTACAGCCATGAAAATTTCTTTAGAATTGTTGTTTATAGCATCAATTAGATTTTTGTTTAGTTTATCTAAAAGATGCGTATCTTTAACATCCTGGATTTGATCAATCCAAGCAAAATTTTCCCTATAATTATTCAATACATATTTCGAATACGTCTGTTTAAGAAACTCACAGATATTTGTAATATCAACTGGTGCAGTAAGACTCAATATATCTCCGCCAGCCATAACTCCAGTTGCATACCCTGCATCATCAGATTCACCTGCAATAAAGCTAACTAAATCTTGATGAATATCAACACCAAAAGCATCTATTCCTGATTTGAGCGGGAGCTGTTCATTGCTTAATTTTTGATTTCCGCCTATATCTCTCCTATTTATTCGACGGAGGCTTTTTTCCTTTATTGTATTAAGAACGACCTTTAATCCAAAACGCTCTTCCACAACATTATCTTTGAGCATATTTTTTCCGTATCCCATAACAACCGCAAATATTCTTTCTCCGTCTTTTTCTGTCTGGATTCTTGTTAATAAAACAATCCTCGCATTTGATACAAATAATTTCTTATCATCTAATCTGCCATTGAAAAATGAAGAAGCCCATTTTGGTTTACTAATATATGAATCTCCCCAGTAAGCATTCCCAACACCATCAATTTCCATTGACTCGGTATAATCTTGAATAATATCAACATCGCTAATATATTCCTTTTTTACTAAGTAAATGGATAGCTTGTTCTTGTTAGCCATTATTTTTTACCGTCTTTCGTAGAAATCCCATAACCAGCTGGAACAATGTCTTTCTCTCTCATCCATTCCAATGCTTTTAACCAGCGCTGCCGCTCTATAAGTTTCTTTTTCTCATGCCAGTTTGTCAAAACCTCATCGACAATTTGATCATCGTTTGGTTTTTTACCTCTAATCAAGAAATCATTCCAAGCGCCATAAAGCGTAGCAACAATTTCACATTGCTCAGTTTTAGCTTTTTTAAATAAGTTAAGTAATTTATCAATAACAGTTTTTTGAGATTGGGTAAAATTAGTGGCAATATATTGTTTATAATTATTTATTTTTTCTAATCGCACATAAATATTACTTTTGTTCTTTTTTATCTTTCGTTGAAACCATTTATTTTTTTCCAATTGTTTCTCTATAGAATACAGAGATTTTGGGGCATAGGGACCGGCTGCATATCGAAAAAAGTCGCTATGCAGAGGTATTTGAGCACAATACTCACTCAAATTGAGGATTTTCTCAAATTTAACACGCCCCGCAGTTGGTTCATCACAAATATTGTCTAAAATATAAGCTGAAAGTATTAATCGTTTAAAAACTTCATGCCGCCTATCTAATGTTTTTAAGTTTATAGGCTGCTCTGCCTTTACCCTCACCTGCCCATTCATCAAAAGCGGTAACAGGAAATCACGAAGAATGGTTAGCTCTTTACTTTGAAGTGCATTATTTATTATCAGCTCACATAATGATGAACAAACTGAATTATATCTTTTCATAATTGGATAAGGCGGAGCAACTATCATAGTGTCTTCAATTGTGCCTTTATTGATGTGTGTTTGGCAATTTCCTGTTGATACAGCGGTATAAACATGAAGCATATTGTTAATTAACGGATAAAAAAAAGAACATTTAAAGGATTCGGTTTCATATATTCCTACAACAGACTGATTCGCACATGATTGTATTCCCAAGATACTTGCACGGATATTTCCGGTTATTGATATAATGGTTGTCCCGCACGGCATTAACTTTGCCGCTGAATTGTCAATACCTTGCTGTGTTATTTTTAAATCTGATGTTACAGCTGGAAAATTAGCTACTTCACCTGAATTGAGCCAGTGGAATTGATTCCCCCAATATTCATTATTTTGAGTATCAGGTGTGCCACCCAAAACAATTTCTGTAACATTCTTTAATTTATCAACTCCCCACCCCTCAGGAATCTCCCGTTTCAAAACATCATTGTACACCATTTTACCGCCGCTGACACGATAAGGTTTGCCCTTGGCATTTGGAAAATCAAATTGCACAAACCAGTAGTTGTAGAGTGTTTTTGCAACTTTTTCAAGTTCAGCATTTACGGCGTTGTTGTTCCTCATTTTTTCATCAATATTGTCCAGAACTATTGCTATTTTGTCTTGATCTGTTCGTTCTGGTAATGACACAGGATAAAATGGAAAATCATCAATGGAAATACGGTTAACGGTACTACCACTTACAATATGCTTCTCTATATAATATTTCCACTCTGGGGATTTGAAATAATAATAGAGCCATTTTATGTTTACATCATTATTTTTTGCTCTAATAACTGCTAACCGTCTGCCTAAACACCCATGAAACCCTTTAGGTATTATTGCATATCGACCCAATGTTGCTTCATAAGAAAATACAATATCATTTTCCATTGGAGTGACTCGTTTTGTCCATTTCTTAAAATCTTCTTGTGATAAAAAAGTATATTCGTGTGGGAGCAATGTTCCATCTTCGGAAATTGCTTTTATTCCCAGATATACGGGGCCTTCTTCTGTTCTCTTAGGTGTTGCATGAGGACCATCATAAACATCACAAATATCTTTTATAAAAACTTGCTTATTCATATTCCAGTTCTCGCAAATTTTGCAAAATACATTTTTCAAGATTTTTGCCTTTGGTAAATAATGCTTCAAGCTTGGTTATTGATTCTTTATTTTTTTCAATAAATTCCTCAGCACTTAATTGCCCCTGTTCAACATTCACATCAAAATACCCGCCCGGATTAAACGAGTATTTTGCCTCTTTTATTTCATCAAAATCCTTCACAACACTAAACCCGTCAATTGATTCCTGATTATTCACCGTATCAATAATTTTCTGTTCTTCTTCCGCAGAAAGCAATGTCTTTTGATTTTTTCCGTCTTTTATTTTCTCGCCCAGATTTGAAGCGTCAACCAGAACCGCCTTGCCGGAAGTGTTTCCCCTGTCAATAAAAATAATGGATACATTTGTGCCAGTGTTTGCAAAAATATTGCTTGGCATTGAAACTACTGCGCAAAGCATTTTTTTGTCAATAAGTTTCATTCTGATTTTGTTTGCAATATTTGTCGCTTTGCCTTTGCCTTCTGTCAAAAAACCTGTAGGCACGACAACGGCGGCTTTTCCATTGGCTTTAAGTGAAGAAATAATGTGCTGCATAAACAAAAGATAAATTGCCATTTTGTCTTTGTCTTTATTGGGTATATTAGGAACCCCCGCAAAAAAGCGTTTTTTCAGTTTTTTTGTTTCCGCAGTTTCATCTTCGATTACGGACTGTTTGCTTGCGTCTATACTGTCCCGCCAATCGGAAAAATCAAGTTTGAACGGGGGATTGCTGACAATATAAGTAAAGGTCATGTTTTTCTTCATGTGGTATGGTTCGGTCAGTGTGTTGCCTTGCACCACATTCGGCAGGGAATGGGCAAGGTTGTTAAGTATCAGGTTCAGGCGCAGGAGGGTACTGGATTTCTGGCTGATGTCCTGTGAATAGATTGTACAGCGGTCTTCGCCTATCCGGTGAGCAAGGCTCATAAGTAGGGAACCTGTTCCGGCTGACGGGTCGTAGCAAAGGGCGTTGGACACTTTCGATGTAACCAAAATCTCTGACATGATTCTGGCGACAGCATGAGGGGTGTAGTACTCGGCGTATTTACCGCCTCCGTCCTTGTTGTAGTCCTTTATGAGGTATTCAAATATCACCGCGAAAAAATCATATTTTTCATGGAAAATTTCTCCAAAGTTGCACTCAAAGAGCTTGTTGATGATTGAACGGCAGAACCCGTCACGTTTTGAGTCTTCGGTTACATAATTACTAATGCCGGAAAACAAGCGGACTTTTTCGCCGCCCGATGTTCCCACAGAAAAAATATCCGCATTGGAGTTGGCAATATCGCGCATGGTATCGTCAAAGTATCTGGCAAATTGTTCTTTGTTTTGGCTGTTGTACAAATTGGAAAGAAAATGTTCTTTTTTCAGTCTTGCAACACCGGGGGGAAGACGGAGCAATAAAAGTTCATAATCCTTCTTGGGCATTTTTTTTAATTCTTCTTCGGGATTGTCTGTTTTGGAATATTTTTTGTCCAGTTTACGAATCTCGTAAAAGAATTTGTCGTTCATGAATTTATAGAGAAATACTTCGGTGATGATTTTGTATTCATTGCCGTCATTGCCCAAACCGTGGTTCGCGCAAATGGATTTTAAGTCGTCTACCAGTTGCTTTGTTTTTTCGGTGATTACCGCGTTCATCAGGCTGCGCCGCTCCTGTATTCATTCATGTATTCCGCTACAATCAGCCCGTCGATCTGCCTGGCTGTCTCCGCGTCAAGATCAAGTTTTTCGTTGGTAAATTGTTTTATAATTTCCGGTTGAATATTGCCTGCAAAAAAGGCTTCGTTTTCGAGCAAGGCTCGGTTAAGAAGCAATTGAGAGTCGGTTGTGTGTTTGATGTTTAAGAGAGCCTGATTTATCGCCAATTCGCGCTTACTCCATTCGGGGATTTCCTTTTCGATAAGCCGTTTGTGAATCCTCGCATACTTTACATCGTTTTGATATTTTGCCCTTAAAAGTGCATCTTTGCGGTTCTGCTCGGAAATTCGATCATAAATGCTCTTTAGTAAAATGATATTTGTGTCTAAATCATCTGTTGTCATTTCAGCCAGTTTTTTCTTTTTAAAAATACGTTCCAATTCTTCGTACAGCGAGATATAAACCGCATCATCATGATCGAAATTATCCAGCATGGCTTCCCGCGTTTTTTGGGCTTGCTTTCTGAATTCATCAACAACGCCAAGCTGTAGCTCCCCTTCACTTACCTTGACAAATTTAAAAATAATTTCTTCCAATGCCAAATTGATAAGATTGGTATTATCGGCATTGTTTTCCATTGCTTCTTTCTGATTGATAAGATCAAGTCGATTGGATATTTCGATTAGCAGCTGATTGAGTTTTGCAAAATCAAGTTTATCTGCGATATCGTTATAACCATATACTTTGGTGAGGTTGGCGAGTAACCTGGCATTTTCCAGTATCCGCTTTAATTCGATGATTTCCGCCCGATCATTAATGGCATTGATCTGTTCACTGAATTTTTCCGCATTTTGAATATCATAGAGAAAAAGTTTTTCTTTTATTTCGGTGATTTCTTTTTCTATTTCTTCTGTGGATTTGAACAGACTGGAGTATTGTTCCCATTCGTCACCAATTTCATCCTGAAGTTCTTTGAAATAAGCAGCATTCGTTTTATCAAATTCGTTGCGAATATCGGCAAAGTCCACGACAAAACCGTAACGCATCTGTTTGTATGGCCTGTTTACTCTGGTAAGTGTTTGTAACAAGTTATGATCTTTTACAACGCGGTTAAGGTACAGTTTTTTCAGTCTCTTTGCGTCAAAGCCGGTAAGGAGCATATTGTAGACAATGAGCAGATCGATATTACCGCGCTTGAACTCATCACGGTTATTTTTGCGGGTTTCCTTGTCATCGACATCATGGAGTATCAGTGCTGCGGATGTATCGGGATATTTTTCTTTTACAACCTCATAAAGATTCTTTGCCTGATCGCTGGTATCGCAGACCACCATGGCGCCGATGGTATTATCGCCAAGGCGAATTTTGCTTTTATAAAAATCATCAATAATATAATCTGATAGTGAGCCAACATAATTTTTGTGGGCATAAACAATACGTTTATTTGCCGTACCATGTAACAGTTCAATCTGATCAAGAACCTCTTTTAATTTTGCCCTGTAAGTAGTTTCGATACCTTCCCGAATAAGTTTGAGTGTATAGCCATCCTTAATAGAAAGGTCATAATAGTATTTGTGTATGTAATCGCCAAATATATCTTTGCTATTGTATTTTACCGGCTTTGTTCCCTCTGCTGTTTTAAGTTTCTGGTTAAGTAACGGTGTGCCGGTAAGACCAATATTAATCGCGTTTTTATCACTGGAAAAGAGATTCGCAAGGAAACTTCCATGGGGGTTATAACTCCGGTGTACTTCATCAAGAAAGTAAATTCGCTGCGTGTTAATATCATAATCGCTTTTACTCACAACACGCGATTCTTCGGAAAATTTTTGAATGTTTACAACGGTTATTTCGTTTTTACCTTCGGGATTTTGAATAGTGCCGACGGTTTTAATGTTCTTTACAAAAGCATCTTTACTGTTGACGGTTACAACATGAAGGCCGCGGTTAGAAAATTCATCTCTTGCCTGTGTCATCAAATCTATTCTGTCAACTATAAAGTAAAACTTTGGAACAATTTTCTTTTTCCGGAAGAAGGCAATTAAATACGCCACATTAAAATAGGCAAGAGCGGTTTTCCCGCTGCCCTGAGTATGCCAGATAATGCCCTTTTTTGTACCGGAATCTATCGCTTTTTCAATTGCCTTTGTTGCGAAAAACTGAGGATACCGCATGATATGTTTTGACAGCCCCTCGGCAGATTCAACATAAACAAGCCCGTATTTTAAAATATCTTTCAACCTTTCCCTGCTCAACAGGGAACTGATAATACGGTTTGTCGGTTTTGTTGATTCCTTGTTTGTCAGATACTCAGGAGAGTTTTTTATTGCAACAAGGTTGTTGTCCAGTAATATTGTATCCTCAACATCGTCATCAATAGGTTGAATTTCGCTGAATATTTTTTCATCTTCCTCACGGAAACAGTTGAAAACTGCTTCTGTCGTAGAGACAGATGCATAAAACGCCCCCTGAATCGGAACAGTGGATTCCTTGTCGTATTCCATATTATTGGAAAAAATCATGAATTGAGTTGCATTGAGAAAACGCCTGAATTTTTTGTTTTGAAACCTCGCATTGATTCTATTACGTTCAGCCAAAATGCCATCTTTATTATTTGGTTTTTTAACTTCGATAAAAACCAAGGGGATACCATTGACAAGGATAGTAATATCAGGACGAAATTCATCATCGCCGTTTTTGCAAATCAATTCTGTACAGACATGAAAACTGTTATTTTCAAAATCGGCAAAGTCGATGAGTTTTATTCCTGAATCAGCAACAAGTCGTTTATAAAACGCCCGTCCCAAATCTTCATAATCAAGCAGGTCTTTGAGTTCGGTTAGAAGTTTTTGCACTTCTATTTCAAATGACGCTGGTTTTTCGGCAGCAATTTCAGCAGTTATGCTGGTATCCCGGTTTGGAAATTTATATATTTTCTGTAATGGATTGATCCGATTTATACTTTTGGCGAAGATCTCAGTAAATATATTGGTATTTTCATCCCAAACAGCATTTTTCAAGGAGACATATTCATAGCCAAGCCGTGTCAAATGAAGTATGGCGGGGATTTTCACCCTTGTATTTTCGTTGAACGCCATTTTTTCTCCATTCTAAATGGTTTTCAGTATACTGCCGGCGGTGAGACTTGAACTCACACATACTTGCGTACGTCAGATTTTGAGTATAAGTTTTTCGCCATATCTCAAGTTATATTGGATTATATTGCACTAAATTCAAGAAAAAGTCAAGGTTTTCATACATTTTCGACCTATTTTGACCTGTTAAGACTTATCTA
>Ga0082212_10001456_pt1 | contig 34906 bp, 30 predicted proteins | sample TergutNt197P3_FD_71548 | JGI IMG/M metagenome (GOLD analysis project Ga0082212, IMG submission 71548) | Neocapritermes taracua P3 segment gut microbial communities from Petit-Saut dam, French Guiana - Nt197 P3 | ecosystem: Host-associated > Arthropoda: Insects > Digestive system > Gut ... | reverse complement strand
CAACAGACCGCAGTCCGGTAAAATATTTTTTATAAAATTCTTTGCCAGTTTTTGAACATTGCCCCACAGGAAATTTTATCGTAATTCCAAGACCCATATTATTTACCCCTTTATTTATTTCTTGATACTTTCCTCTGAAATATAACTTCTCCTGGCGATCTTATTAAACCAATGAAGTCGCTGTTTGTATCATGTTGTTTTCAGGCGGTAAATGCAGTAAAACCGCCCGTTCGCCGGCGAATTTAAGAATTTAATTATTATAGCACTAATATAAAAAGCAACGCACATAAAAAACCAATCAAAACACCAGTATGGGACACCACCCACAACATCGCGCCTCGCTCCGGCCGGCAAGGGCGGCTTCTTTTTCCCTTTGATATTGGCGAAAAAATCTGTTTTCTATGTGGCAAAGCCGCAAAAAGTCCCCCATTTTTGCCGCAAAACGGCATCTGTATTATTCCATTGAAAAAGAAAAAACCCGCAGAAGCGGGTTATCTCTTACATTTCATTGCTTTATTTTTCTTTCAACTCTTATTTTTGTGGCGAAAATTACATTATTTTTTATTGCTGATTTTCCAATAACTGCTTTATTTTATGCTGTTTGCAGGCATTATTTGTTTCAACTCTTCGATGTTAAAATCTTTAATACACCTTACGTCTTTGCGTTTAGATGTACCATAAGCCAAAACCTCATCTACATAATCATCTTTATAAAATCCGTCCCAAAGATGTAAACCAAAGAATGCTTTTAACCTATGGTCAAAATCTTTCGACATACCCTTATCGGAACATGGACAATGGCCCACACTACAGAGCATTGAATCAAGTCCTGAACGTCATGATCTCTATGCGTTATAAACAGGTAGGCCGCGCAGGATTCGAACCTGCGGCCAGCGACTAAAAAATCTGTTGGTCTTCTTGCGAAAATTCTTTAGGACGCGCCACTTTCAAGATTTGACAGCCAGAGGAATACCAAGCGCCTTGGTAATTTTCACGATGGTGTCAAAGCGCGGCTTTGCGCCGGGAGAAAACGTTTTATAAAGACTTTCCCGGCCAAGACCTGTATCCTTGGCAAGCCGCGCAATGCCACGAGCCTTCGCCACATCGGAAAGAGCTGCCAAAAACACATCTGGATCCGGATCTTCCATTGCCGCAGTAAGATACTCGGCCATCATTTCTTCGCTATCGAGATAATCAACCGCGTCAAATTTTTTAACCTTCACCATGATTAACCTCTTTGATTTCGCGTTTTAAGGATTTAGCCCGCTCAATATCGCGCTCCTGCGAGCTTTTATCGCCTCCGGCCAGCAACCAGTAAACCTGGTTGCCTTGCCGCCAGAAATACAAACGGTATCCAGGTCCAAAGTGTAGGCGCATCTCCGAAATACCTTTCCCTACCGGAGCACAATCGCCAAAATTACCAAGCTCCGCCGATCTGATTCGCACGGCAATCCGCGCCTTGGCCTTGATATCTTTGAGACTTTTCAGCCAGTCGGAAAAAATGTCAGTTTGGTAGAAGATGTTTACGATGAAATGGTATCCATTTGGATACAAAAATCAAGCAAATAACTATTTATCAGAGCTTCCGCAACAAAAGCGGTGAGACTTTCGTCAAGGAAGACTTGCAACCTAAACTTACCAGGGATGGTATGTGAGGCTTGTCCTAAGAAGAGAGTCTTGAACGAAAGCCGACGGAGTCAGGCGGAACACAGAGAACAGCATCTCCTACGTTTTCGCCGTTATTTCCATCATCCTCGCCAACAGCGCCGGCCCAATACGCCAATGGGAAAAATAGCGATAAAGGAATATGATAGTTCAATGGCTTTGTCGGTCCTGCCGCTAAATCGCTGCCGGCATCCCTCGTGGGTGATTGCGTCACGGCACTTCAACCGGAATCCCCAGCCGCTGGAGATCCAGGGCGCCCGCATCGCCCATCACTCTTTTTTCGCGCGTATGGACCTGATAAAAACGCCGCGAACAAGAGAACGGTATTTCCGCGAATACATGAAACATGTTTTCCTTGCCGGGAAATGGCGCGGCGGCACAACCTATGCCGAGCGGCGTTCCCTTCGAAACGATTATCTTCGTTTCCTACGCGGGTGGATTCACAACGCCAACTCTGAGGAAGGCGCGGTCCTGAAAGGCTGGGTTGAAAGCCGGTTCGGGCTGCCTCCCGTCTTCCACTCCGGGAAGATCGACAGCCCCGAATGCGAAGAATACATGGTCTATCTCGGAGACCGGATGCGCGAGAGCGCGCGCAGCAACGCAATCGAGTCGCAGCTTGACCTCGTATATGAATACGTCCAGTACGAGTTGGCGCGACGCCACCCCGGTACACTCTTTTTCCAGCTCTACCGTGGAATCCGCAACATTCATGATTATCTTTTTCTTGAGGAGACCACCGACCGGCGCGCCGTGGTCCGGATGAACAACCTTAACTCCTTCTCCGGGCGGTTCGAATACGCCTGGGAGTTTGGCAGCCATGTTTTTGAAGCCAACGTACCCGCCGCCAAGATCTTCTTCCGCTCGGACCTCCTTCCAGGCATTCTCCCTGAAAAAGAGGAAGAATCGCTTGTTATCGGAGGAGATTTCGACGTGATAGTGAGGGAATTTTGAATCCGCTTGCCGGAAGTATCCCCGCCAGGGCGGATATGGAACAACGCGCGCAGGCTGTCCTGCTCGGGTCGGCGGTGGGGGATGCTCTTGGCGCCACCACGGAGTTCATGAATCCCGCGCAGATACGGGAAAAATTTGGCATTCACAAAGACATCGTGGGCGGCGGATGGCTCAACCTGGACCCTGGGCAAGTCACCGACGACACGGAGATGACCTTATGCGTCGCCCGCGCGATCGCGGCAAAGGGCGAATGGGATCTGGTCGGAATCGCCGACCGCTTCGCGCAATGGCTCGAAGGAAATCCGGTGGATGTCGGCGTCACCTGCCGGCGTGGGATCGAAGGATACCGCGCAAAACGACAGTTGCAAGTTCCGCCAGGTAAAAAAGACGCCGGAAACGGCGCGGCCATGAGGATAGCCCCGGTCGCCATTTTCTCCCTCGGAAACGAGGAGGGGATGGCGCGGCTTGCCGTGGAACAGGCCCGGCTTACACACAACCATCCGCTGTCCGACGCCGCGTGCGTAGCCGTGGGCATTATGGTCCAGTGGGGAATCCTTGGGTATCCGGCGCAAAAGCTTCGGGCCGTTGCGGATGAACTGGTTGATCGTCACCCGGAATTTTTGTTTGAAGATTACGATGGAGGCACAACCGCCTACGTCGTGGACACGATGCGAACGGCGCTGGAGGCCTTCTTCACCACCGGCTGCTTCGAGGAATGTCTCATAAAAACAGTGAACCGGGGAGGCGACGCCGATACGACCGCCGCCATCGCCGGCGCGATCGCGGGCGCCAGGTACGGACTCGAAGCTATCCCATCCCGCTGGCTTTTGGCCCTTGATCCCGCGCTGCGCGACGAACTCTCCCTGCTTGCCCTGCGCCTTTTAAACCTGTCGCCGCTGTTTTCCGGAAAGAGAGAATCTTAAAAACCCTTGCACCCGCGCACAAACCGAACGCTAACCGTAGCAGCCCTGCTCATGGGCATATTTTTGGCCGCCATGGAGATGACCGTCGTATCGACGGCGATGCCGACCGCGGTCGGAGATCTGGGCGGCATCAACCTTTATGCCTGGATCTTTACCGCCTATCTGCTCACGGCCACCGTGACAATGCCGATCTACGGAAAACTTGCCGACATATATGGCCGCAAACCCATAATGTTCATTGGAATCGCCCTGTTCCTTTCAGGATCATTTTTATGCGGACACGCCGATTCCATGATCATGCTGATCTTTTTCCGGTCAATACAGGGGTTGGGCGCCGGGGCTGTACAGCCGATCGCGTTAACCATCGTCGGCGATATGTTCGACGTACACCAGCGGGCCAAGATCCAGGGAGTATTGAGCGCGGTGTGGGGAGTCGCGGGGCTGGCCGGCCCGGTCCTTGGAGGCGCCATTGTGCAACTGCTCTCGTGGCGCTGGGTATTCTACATAAACATCCCGCTTGGGCTTGGATGCGCCGCAACGCTCTTTTTCGCCTACCACGAGACGGTGTGCAAACGAAAGCACAAGCTCGACGCGATGGGAGCGATTCTGCTTTCCATGACAATTGTCTTCACGCTGCTTGGAACCAGGGTCCGCGGAGAAGGGATCGTCTTCTTCTCCGCCGCCGCGGCAACGCTTGCCGCCTTCATCTGGCTTGAGCGCCGCGTCGCGGACCCGATCATACCGCTTGACCTTTTCCGGCAGCGAGTAATCGCGGTGGCCTCGGCCGGCGGAGCGCTTATGGGAGCCGCGATGATGTCGGCGACCACCTTTATCCCTCTTTACACTCAAATCATTCTTGCCAAGACCCCATACGAAGCCGGCAGCGCCATTGCCCCGCTTGTAATCGGATGGCCTATCTCTTCAACGCTGGCCGGCCGGCTGCTGCCAAGGCTTGGCTACCGCATCCTCATCCGTTCAGGGCAGGCGATTACTTTACTGGCCGCGACAGGGCTTTCGTTTCTGCTGAACCCGGATGCGAACCTGTGGGTTGTCAGGCTGACCATGTTCGTGTACGGGCTGGGGCTTGGTCTCGCAAATCCGCCGCTCATGATCGCGGTGCAGTCAAACGTACCATGGGACCGCCGTGGCGTGGCCACCGCTGTCACCATGTCCAGCCGCACCATCGGAGGAACCCTGGCGGTCGGAATGCTGGGGAACCTGCTCGCGGCAACGCTTGCCGCGCGGGACATACCCATAGACATAGCCGACAAGGTGCTGGGAGCGGAGCGGACGACAATCCCGCCGCCGATGGTCGAAAGTATCCTCGGCGCGCTTCGGGACGGGATGGGGACGATTTTTCATGTGGTGGCGGTCATCGCCCTGGCGGGATTCCTGGTCAGCCTTCTGTTCCCCCGAATCCGGATCGCTCCACGCAACGCCGAAGAAACAAAGCCGTAGAGCGTCACTCACGGCGGGCAGCAAACCGTAAGCCGCCGAAGCTACCGGGAAAACTTTTTGTAGCGGATACGACGAGGCTGATCGGCATCCACTCCAAGCCGTTTTTTGCGGTCGGCTTCGTAATCCTGGTAATTCCCCTCAAACCATATAACCGAGGACTCTCCCTCAAATGCCAGTATGTGGGTGGCGATCCGGTCGAGGAACCACCGGTCGTGGGACACGATGATGGCGCATCCCGCAAAATCCAGAAGAGCCTCCTCCAGCGAGCGGAGCGTATCGACGTCAAGATCGTTTGTCGGCTCATCAAGCATGATGATGTTCCCGCCGCTCTTTAAAAGCTTTGCCAGATGCACGCGATTTCGCTCGCCGCCGGAGAGCTCGCCAACGCGCTTTTGCTGGTCGGGACCTTTGAAGTTGAATGCGGCCGCATAGGCGCGGGAAGACACTTTCCGCTTTCCGAGTTCAAGCGTCTCCGCTCCGCCGGAGATCTCTTCCCAGACAGCTTTACCTGCATCAAGGGCGTCGCGCGACTGGTCAACATACGCGATCTTTGCGGACGGCCCGATCGAAAGCGTACCGGTGTCCGGCGTCTCCTGTCCGGCAAGCATCTTCAAAAGAGTCGATTTGCCCGCGCCGTTGGGTCCGATAACGCCGACTATGCCGCCGCGCGGCAAACGAAACGTCATGTTCTCGAAGATCAGCCGGTCGCCGTACGACTTGGACAACCCTTGCGCCTCCACAACCAGATCGCCAAGGCGCGGCCCCGGCGGAATCGAGATAGCGCCGGCTTCCACATTGCCCAGCGTGTCCTGGCCAAGCAGCTTTTCATACTCGTTGAGACGCGCTTTTCCTTTGGCGTGCCGCGCTCGCGGCGCCATCCGTATCCATTCCAGTTCCCGCTCCAGCGTCTTGCGCCGCGTGGTCGCGTGCTTTTCCTCTACCTCAAGCCGCTTCCCTTTCTGGTCGAGCCATGAGGAATAGTTTCCCTCCCATGGAATGCCGCGCCCACGGTCAAGCTCAAGTATCCAGCCGGCAACGTTGTCGAGAAAATACCGATCGTGAGTGACAGCCACCACGGTACCCGGATATTCGGAAAGGTGGCGCTCCAGCCACGCGACCGACTCGGCGTCGAGATGGTTCGTCGGCTCGTCGAGAAGCAGCAGGCCGGGCCGCTGCAAAAGTAAACGGCACAGCGCCACGCGCCTGCGCTCGCCTCCGGACAACGTATCAACCGACGTATCACCTTGAGGCAGGCGCAGGGCATCCATCGCAATCTCAAGTTTCCGGTCAAGCTCCCAGGCGTCCGAAGCGTCGATCGCATCCTGCAGCCTGGCTTGCTCGGCCAAAAGCTTGTCCATTGCCGCGTCGTCCATCGGCTCGGCGAATTTCGCGCTGGCCTCCTCAAAAGCGGTAAGCAGCGCGCGGGTCTGCGCGACTCCTTCCTCAACCGCCTGGGCCACCGTATGCCCCGGCGTCAATCGCGGCTCCTGCGGCAAAAACCCAACGGTTACGCCGGGAGCCGGTCCCGCCTCGCCCAAAAATTCCTGATCCTCTCCCGCCATGATCCGCAGCAAGGTCGATTTTCCCGCGCCGTTTAATCCCAGCACGCCGATCTTTGCCCCCGGAAGAAACGACAGCCAGATGTCTTCCAAAACCTTGTGTTTCTGGCCGTAGACTTTACCAAGCCCCTTCATCGTATAGACGAACTGCACGCCCATTCAAAACCCCCGGTTGATAAAATGCGTTCGTCCCACGCGCAGGTTCAGCACCGTGACCGCTCCCACATCGTATCCCAGAACATCAGCTCGTACCGCTGGAGCAGCCGGACAGACCGCCGTATTAACACCGGGTCCGCCCCATGTTCCAGTTCTTCTTCGATCACCTCCAGCCCTTTTATCTCCAGTTCAGGGCACGCGGTGGCAAACATGTCGAAGAAAGCAACTTCTTCCTTTTTGAAATCGTAATTCGCCTGGAGCGCCCGGCTCACGCGAGCGCAGTTAGCGCCCCACAACGGCATATTGACCAGGAAAGCGGCGGCAAGTTCCGACGCGGACCTGTTCGACGCCAGCCAATTCACATACAAGGAATATGCGATTGCCCCGGAAAGCGGCTCTCCCGCATTCAGAATCTCCGCCGACAATCCAAGCGACTTGCTGAAAAGTTCCAGCGCATCCAACGCGGCGCGCGCGTTGTTGACCATATCAAGCATAAAACCGTTTGCGTAGCGGGAAGAGACGCGTTCCAACGCAAGTTCCATAGATTTGACATTGAGCTTCATACAATAATGCTGCTGAACCGCGAACATCGTAAGCTTTCCTTTTCCCAACCCTTTTTTTTCCAAGGATTCCGGGTACGGATGAAGGAGAATCTGTTCCTCTGTGGAAACAATGGCGTTGCGCGATTCCGCAATAAGCCGCTGAGCTCTTTGTGTCATGTCTTTGTCCCTCCATCATTCGGGAAAGATCAGCGAACCGCCGGTGTTCATTTCCCGAGGATTGCGCCGCTCGCTTCCACCCATTCTACCTTTAGGCAAGACTTGGCGCACGTTGTATCAGATCCGCTACATATAATCATTTCTCCTTCGGAATCCGGTACGCGGCGTTGAAATTTGACCCCTTTCTTTTATTAAACTATTTTCATGATTACAAAGCATCGCGCAAACAGCGAAGGGCAAAGAGCAGTAAAAGTGTTTGTTGGGACCTTTTTCCTTTGCGGATCCTGTATTCAATCGCCCCCAGGTCTTATAAGCCAAGCATAAAAACCGCTGCCCGGACACAGGCACTGCTTGTTACAGGAACTTTCAGGCTCCTAAAACTTGATGATTCTCATGCTCTTTATTAAATCAAGGTGATCTCTGTCGGTTTTTTGCCGTCGTTCAGTTTTCGGCATACCGCATTAACGCGGTCAGAAAGATTTGCGCGTGTTAATCCCATGGGCAAATCCACATCACCACGGCCATTACAAAACACATGACGCCCAATCCTATGGCGGCGTATGCGTTGACAAACCTTATGGGCATGCAGACGGGGATATTGTTGAAAATATTATCCGGGACGTATCGCACGTCTATCGTCCGCGTTGTCTTCGTTTTGTGCCACACATCTTCTGGAACCTTCGTCCATAGATTCTTTCTGCCGGTGGAGTCAGCGTGCGAAGCCTCGGCGCCGTCGACAACAAACGTATAGCGAATGCAATAACGCCTCCCGCCTTTTGTAAAAGTCCGCCAATCTGTGACGCGGGCTTCGACGACGTGTTCACTTTGCCGCAACAAACGAAAGTTCCTGATTTCCGAAATAGCCAAAGCAGTGAGCAGGATGGCTGAAACACCCAAAAAAGCGCTGATGATAAGCCGGTAATATCTGGTTTTATCAGTTTTACAGGTTTCAGCCTGATTTGTTTTCACGAGGCTTCCTCCGTCAAAAAGCTGAATGTATTTTCAACCTTTTGCGCCGTTTTTCCACAGAAACCTTGATAAGGCGGAGGTTCCTGATTCCGCATCGGATGATGTCCGGGTGGTTCGCGGATTTTCTATTGCCGTCTATCGCCGCTGGAAGCTCTCATAACCTTGCCGAAGCCTCACATTTAGGACTGCACTGAAAACAGGGAGAGGTCGCTGGCAATGGAAGCCGGCATACGAATAAGGCGCAAAAGTAACGCGCAATAGCAGCCGTTTGGCATATGATGTTAATTGGCAACAAGCAGCAAATAGACGGTTGTGGCTGAACACAACAATAACCGTAAGCCATAACCTGTCAGATAGAACGGTCGTTACACTGGGGGTTGGGGCATGCGATTATTCATAGTTGCGCTTGCGATGGCGATTACCATTTCCCTGGCCGGCAGCGTATGGTCAGCGGAGTGTAGAGTCAAGGGCATCCGCCTTCATGGACGCGTCAAGGAGGTCAATGCCCATCCCGATCTCAAAGTGCAGGTTGTCGGGGCGTTTCCGGATCTGGATGTAAAGCTTGTCAACGCATTCCCAAATAGTTGCGGGGAATGGCAGATGGTCACTGCGTCTCCGGATTTCACAATTCAGTTCGTAACTGCGTTCCCAGATCTAAAAATCAGATATGTAAAAGCATTTCCGGGAAAACGTTGAGGCGGTTCGCTCTACCAGACCCAATTGACGCGACCGAAGGAAAGCGCATTCCGTTTTATTTGCTAATCATCATAATGGCCTTTACATTGAGCAATCTGACAATTGTCATCGACAATACGATAGACAAGACGGTTGTACTCATCTATTCGGCGGCTCCAAAAACCGGATAGATTGCCTTTCAATGGTTCTGATTTTCCAATCCCACCATAAGATTTTCGCTCGATATCTTTTATAAGCTGGTTTATACGTTGTAAGGTTTTTTTATCCTGTTTTTGCCAGTATAAATAGTCCGCAAAACTGCTATCAGCCATAAAAGTTGCGTCCAGCAAAGCTGCTTTGAGCGTCCGGCGAGTCTTTCAAGTTCATGATATGGTTTAGAATCGCAAAAGTTCCGGTTTTATTCTTTTGCTTTACCTCGTATGCGCCAAGCGGCTCCAGCGCTGTTTTCAGTAGCTTTTGCCGCCGGCGAAATATTCAAACAAGGAGATTTTTATGACAGAAAATGAAGCGAAACAACAGGCTGCGGCGCTGATAGAACGGGCGTCAATCATGATGCTGGGAACCGTTGGCCCTGGCGGCGCGCCGGAGATCAAAGCAATGATGAAAATCCGAAACGACGCCATGCACCAGTTTTGGTTCTGCAGTAATACATCGGCAAGGCGAACAGATGCATTGCGAAGCGATACCCGCGCCTGCCTGTACGCCTACGAGTTTGCAGCCGACGCAGGCGGCATAACGGTTTGCCGGGGCGTTATGTTGTCGGGAGACGCCACGCTGTCCTGGGACGATGATTTGCGGCGGTCGTTTTGGCAGGACTTTATGAAAATGTATTACCCGCAGGGACCGCTGGACCCGGATTTTGTCGTCGTGCAATTCACGGCAAAACATGGGAACTACTACGAAGGATTGCGGAACAAGAATTTCTCGATCTGATCGTGCGGCCGCGTTTTGGTGAAAGTTGGTCGGGACGACTGGATTTGAACCAGCGGCCCTCTGCTCCCAAAGCAGATGCGCTACCAAACTGCGCCACGTCCCGACACCCGGCCCACTTGACACGTCATTGGAGTTTACCACGATGCGCCGCCAATCCATAACACCGCGGCTTTACGGCTTAAGGCACGCTATGTCGGCAAGATCCCAATGTTTTTCATTTCGGCGACGAGCGAACGCATGGCCGCGCCCCGATGGCTGACCCGGTTCTTCTCTTCCAAAGAAAGCTCCGCCATCGTTTTCCCGTGCGAGGTAACGAAAAACACGGGGTCGTAGCCAAACCCGGCGCTTCCGCGTGGCGCCGACAAAATCTCTCCTTGCACAGCGCCGGTAGCCTGGGCGACCACCCGGCCGCCCGGAAGCGCCGCTACCGCCACGCACACAAATAGCGCCCGCCACGGCCTCGGATGCTCTAATAGCTGCTCCTGCAAAAGCGCGATATTCTGCTCGTCCGTTGCGTTGACACCCGCAAACCGGGCGGAATAGACACCCGGCTTCCCGCGCAGCGCCTCCACTGAAAGCCCCGAGTCGTCCGCAATGCAAAGCGCTTTGAGTTTATCCGCGTAATAAAGCCCCTTGATTTTCGCGTTCTCCGCGAAAGTATGCCCTGTTTCTTCGGGCGAGAGCACTGGAGGCATATCAAACAGCGGCACTATCTCGATATCTTTCTGGAACCTTCTGAGCGCCGGATCTATCGCGGAGCGGATTTCCGTGACCTTTTCACGGCTTTTCGTGGCGATCACAAGCTTCATTCGGTACTGCCTTTTGCCCATTCGCGCTGGACTTCGAAAATGCTATTTCCCGCTTTAGCCGCGGCGGCCAGCATCGCGTCAAGCTGCTCCCGCGTAAACGGCTCCCGCTCCGCAGCCCCTTGCACCTCAATCAGGCGTCCGTCTCCTGTCATAACAACGTTCATGTCCACTTCCGCCGTTGAGTCTTCTGAATAATCGAGGTCGGTTATAACCTGTCCGTCCACAATCCCGACGCTCACCGCGACAACATGGTCAAGCAGCGGGTTTCGCGCCGTATGATTCGATTCCACCAGCTTGCGGCACGCCTGCGCCAACGCGATCCAGCCTCCGTTAATGGAAGCCGTGCGCGTCCCTCCGTCGGCCTGTAGCACGTCGCAATCAATCGTGATCGTCCGCTCTCCCAGAGCTTCGAAATCGACCACCGCCCGCAGCGCCCGCCCGATCAAACGCGAGATTTCGTAGGTCCGTCCCTGTATCTTTCCCGTTCGCGCCTCGCGGGCAACCCGTGTGTCCGTTGCGCGCGGCAGCATCGAGTATTCGGCGGTAACCCAGCCTTTCCCCGTTCCGCGAATAAACGGCGGCACCCGGTCTTCGATCGTGGCGGCGCACAATACCCGCGTACCCCCCATCGAAAACAATACCGACCCCTCCGCCGCCTTTTGGAACCCTGGTATCGCCTCGATCACCCGTATATCTTCAGGACGGCGGCCGCCGATCCTTACGATCCCCATATCATCTCCAGTGCGGAAAACCGCCAGTAAAAACGCATAACGCAAGATCCGTGTCCTGCGAATCTACCATCAAAAACACTTCCGGCGGCAATTGTTATTTACCCGGTTGTCTCATGACCGCTTCGTGGAAAGAAAAAAGGAGACGCTCTCGCTCTCCGTCAGCTTATCCACCGTATTCAAATCTCCCGGCCAAAGGGACAAGCGCATCACCGTGGTCGCTTTGGGCTGCGCTCTCGAAAACTCCCGAGGGCGGCTTTACCCGCTTTTTCGCTCCGCCGCCGCGGACGCGATTGTCTTCTGGACAACTTCCTGGAACCTTGACATGCCGCATGGCTTCTGAAGCACGTAATCGACTCCGGATTCCGCGATCCGCGGCTCGTCCTGCTGTATCGCCAAGCCGCTGATCAGAATCACCGGAACATCCCGGTACCGTTTCTTCACCATTTCGGCTACGTCCCATCCAGTCAATCCAGGCATATTCAGGTCAGTTATCACAAGATCCACCCGTTCCCGTTTGAGAATAGAAAGAGCTTCCATGCCGTTTGCCGCCAAAATCGCCTCGTGCCTCAACTGTGAGAGATAATTTCCGAACAGTTCCCGGTTGAGATCGCTGTCGTCAACCAAAAGAACGCGAGCAGGGTCGGCAACCGCTTTTTCCGGTCCATCCGGACACTCTTCCGCCGAAGAGACGATAATCGGAAGCCTCAATTCAAACGTGGTCCCCTTCCCTTCCTCGCTACGCACTATAATCTCGCCTTGATGTCTCGTAACGATCCCGTAGATGACGCCCATTCCCAGCCCTTGACCGCGCTCTTTGGTCGTAAAGTACGGTTCGAAGATGCGTCGCTGGGTCTCCGGCGCCATCCCCACGCCGCTGTCCGTCACAGAGAGGAATATTTCCTTCTCGTCCGACCATGTGGTCAAGACGATGTCTCCTCCGGAGCCCAATGCGTCAACGGCGTTCAGGATAAGGTTGCTCACCACCTGAGTCAGCTCTGTTTCGTCCCCCGCCGTCATCGGCACCGTCCCTGTTTCCAGCCGGACAGAAATATTAATCCCTCGCTTTTGACACTCGTCATCCCATTTCCCGCGCGTGGCATCGAAAGCATTTCGCACCACCGCGTTAATGTCTACGACGCCGGACGGCGCATCCTTGCGAATCCGGGTGTAGTCCTGTATCCGCCGCACCGCGGCGGCGCCCTGCTGGGCAAGGGATTCGATCAGGCTTGCCCGCTTGAGCGACGCGTTTATATCAGGCGGCGCCGCCGACATGTGTATCCGAAGCATTTCAGCCTGGCCTAGCACTCCGGACAACAGGTTGTTGAACTCATGCGCTACGCCGCCCGCGATCTGCCCAATCGCTTTGAGGCGTTCCGATTCGATAAGCCTCTTTTGCGCGTCCTGCAGGTTCTTGTAAGCTCCTTGCAGCTCTTCGAACTGCCGCGCCCGCTCGATCGCCACCGCCGCCTGCCCCGCCAGACTGAAGAGGAACGTCATGTCATCTTCATCGAACGACGCGCCGTTTCGGCGGTTCGTAGCGTTAATCACGCCAAGCACTTTCTCGCGGATCAGGATCGGAATACTCAAGACAATCGGCGCGGATATGAATGAACTTGCGGAGGTCGATTCGAGGCCTTTCCCTACACGCGGGTCCGATTCAACATCAGTAACCAGTATCGGCTTCCCTTCACGGGCTACGCTTCCCGCAATTCCATCTCCAACCTTCAGACAGGCGTCGCGCGTAACATCGGGGGACAATCCCTTATGGGCGACGATTCGCATTTCATCGGTCGTTTCGTCCAGCAGCATCAGTGAAGCGCGCTCTACATCCAGTTCGTCGGCAACGCACTCCACAAAGTAGTCGAGAAGGTCTGAAATAGCGAGAATGCCGCCCATCGCCCGCCCGGCGTCAATCAGGCTTTTTTGCCGCTTCAAGGCAAACGCAAGCTTTTGGTTCTGGCGCTCCAACTCCTTCTTTAACTCATGGTTTCTTAACGTAAGGAGGTGTTTTTCCAGCGCCTGACGCACCATGACGCACTGGCGCTCCAGATCATCGAAAGGTTTCCGGATGCATCCATACGCGTTTTTACGAATCGCTTCGATCGCCGAATCCGTTAAATCACCGCTTGTCATCATCACGACTTCGGTTGACGGAGAACGGCGTTTGACCTCCGCAAGCAGCTCGATGCCGCTCATCTCCGGAAGTTCAAAGCTGATCATCGCAACAGAAATAGCGGCTCCTTCTACCCACTCCAGTCCTTCTTCCGCGGTGTCGGCTGTAAGAACAAGGAACCCTTTGTCCACAAGAAACAACGAGAGGGCTTCTTTGGCCGGCGGCTCGTTGTCAACTATAAGTATCCGTTCTCTATCCAGAAGCGCGTCTCCTCTTTATTTCTGCCAACAGTAATCAAAAAATCTTCGATAGGTTTATCGGACAATACAAAAAAAATATTTAAATAATTTTATCTTCGCCTCTTGAGGACCAAATAGCGGGCCGCTAAAACGGCCGTCTCCCGATCTCAAGGCGAAAAATGCCCGGCCTGGGCTTTAAAACACAAACCTGGCTGTTTTAATCTTGAGGGACAATGGCAAAACCGCCCTTGATGGAAATCATTACCGGGTCCGGCATATTTCGCCAACCGACGGGGTCTGTTGAAAAACATTTCCCTTAACCAATATCCGCCGATAAAGTGGAACCGACTACGCCCCATCAAGGAGGAAGCCATGCAAGACTTCGAAAAACTGGGAGTCTTTTACCTCGGACGCGAATATGACCTGGAAACGAAAACCTTGGGGGCGGAGCCCATCCTCTACAATTCGAAGGATCTCGTCACTCACGCAATATGCGTGGGGATGACCGGCAGCGGCAAGACCGGCCTTTGCATTTCCCTCCTTGAAGAGGCGGCAATAGACAGCATCCCGGCTATCGTGGTGGACCCCAAGGGGGATCTTTCCAATATGCTGCTCACATTCCCGGAACTGCGCGGCCAGGACTTCCAGCCATGGATCAACGAGGATGACGCGAATCGCAAAGGAATGTCGCCCGCCGAGTACGCGGCATCGCAAGCGTCTCTTTGGAAGAAAGGGCTGGAGGACTGGGGGCAAAGCGGAGATCGTATCCGTAAACTAAAAGACTCCGCCGAATTTGCCGTCTATACGCCCGGCAGCACCGCCGGGATTCCGGTCTCCATCCTTAAATCGTTTGCGTTCCCCGGCAAAGCCGTTGTCGAAGACGCGGAACTGCTGGTGGAGCGGATCGGCTCCACAACAACCGGGCTTTTAAACCTCCTGGGTGTCGATGCCGACCCTATCCGTAGCCGGGAGCACATCCTTCTCTCCACGATCTTTGACAACGCCTGGAAGCAGGAGCGGGATCTCGATCCGGCCGGCCTGATCCACGCGATCCAGGAGCCGCCCGTCTCCCGCGTCGGCGTACTCGATCTTGAGTCGTTCTTCCCGTCGAAAGAGCGGTTCTCGCTCGCGATGAAGCTCAATAACCTGCTGGCCGCGCCGGGCTTCTCCACATGGCTTGATGGCGAACCGCTCGACATCGGCCGGATACTCCACACGGAGGCGGGCAAACCGCGCGTCTCGATCTTCTCGATCGCGCACCTGAGCGATTCGGAGCGGATGTTCTTCGTCACTCTCCTTTTGACTCAGCTCCTGGGCTGGGTGCGTTTACAGCCGGGCACTTCCAGTCTGCGCGCGCTTTTTTACATGGACGAGATCTTCGGGTACTTTCCTCCCGTGGCCAACCCTCCGTCGAAAACGCCGCTGCTTTCGCTTCTCAAGCAGGCGCGCGCGTTTGGGCTGGGGGTCGTCCTTGCCACGCAAAACCCTGTGGACCTCGACTACAAAGGGCTGTCTAACACGGGAACCTGGTTCATCGGCCGCCTGCAGACCGAGCGCGACAAGGAGCGGGTGCTCGACGGGCTTGAAGGAGCAGCCGCGGGCGCCTCCGGCGGGTTTGATCGCAAACAGATTGAAAAAGCGCTTTCAACCCTTGGCCAGCGGGTCTTTTTGATGAACAACGTGCATGAAAACGCCCCTGTGATCTTTCAGACGCGATGGACCTTGTCATATCTGCGTGGACCGCTGACACGGTCACAGATCAAGCTTCTGATGGACCCGGTAAAAGCCGCGGGGACATCTTCCGCTACGGCAACGCAGGCCGCGCCCACGCCTGCGCCTGTCACCCCGGTGGCTCCGGTGTTTGCCGCGCCCGCTTCCGCGCGTCCGGCGCTCTCTCCCGATATTCCACAGATCTTCCTGCCGACGCGCGTTCCGCAGCCGGAAAACAGCGTTCTCTACTACGAACCGGCGCTGCTGGGAATGGGAACGGCTTATTATTCCGACGCAAAGATCGGGATCTCCGCGAAAAAAGATATTTGCCTTCTTTCAGACTTTTCCGCTGGAACCGCGAAAATCAACTGGGATGAAGCGCGCGAGATCGACGCGAAAGAAAATGAACTCGAAAAACTCCCGCGCCTGCAAAACGCCTCTTTCGCCGAATTGCCATCCGAAGCTTCCTCCGCAAAAAGCTACGCGGCGTGGGGAACAGCTTTAAAGGAGTGTATCTATCGGAGCCGCAAGCTTGAGCTTTTGAAAAGCCCAGGGACCGGACTTGTGTCAGAGCCGGAGGAAACAGAGCGCGACTTCCGTATTCGAATGCAACAGGCCGCCAGGGAAAAGCGGGACGCGCGTATAGAGCGGCTTCGCCAGAAATACGCGCCGAAAACGGCCGCGCTCGAAGATCGGCTCCGCCGCGCCGGACAAACATTGGAGAAGGAAAAGAGCCAAGCCGGGCAGCAGAAGCTGCAGACCGCCATCTCTTTTGGCGCCGCCATTCTCTCCGCCCTCACCGGCCGGAAAGCCTTGAGCCAATCCACGCTCGGACGAACCGCGACAACCGCGCGCGGAGCGGGGCGAATGATCAAAGAGGCGCAGGATGTGGCGCGGGCGGAAGAAAACATCCAGGCGCTGCGCAAGCAGTTAGATGACCTGAAAGCCCAGATGGAGCAGGAGATAGCCGAAGCGGAAGCGGCGGTTGACCCTGTTTCCGAAGAACTGGATAAATACGAGCTTCGCCCGAAAAAAACCGATGTTTCCGTTTCCCTTGTGGCGCTGGCGTGGTTTCCTTACTGGCGCAACGACAAGGGCGCCTGCGTCCCGGCCATGAAATAAGGCGCAAAACACATAGGTTGCCCTAATAGCCGTCATTAGAAATTAATGCCTGATGACAGATCCAGGTTAATTATTTTCAAATCGCCAATATTACGCGCATTGTATTGACATTGCGCGTAATATATGCCACCGTATTCTTGTCGAGCAAACTAAGTCGACAGAAAGGCGGTTATATCATGGCCAAAACTACGAATCTGAATATTAGAATTGATAAGGAACTGAAAGAACAGGCCGAAATCTTTTTCAACGAGTTAGGCTTGAACATGTCGGCGGCGTTTAATATTTTTGTGCGTCAGTCTTTGCGGCAAGGAAAAATTCCCTTTGAACTTTCCATCGTGGCTGACCCGTTTTATAGTTCTACAAACATGGCGGTATTACGCCAATCTATTCAAGAAGCTAACGATGGGAAATTTGTCACAAAAACGCTTGAAGAATTGCGGGCGATGGAAGGATGAAAATCAATTTCACAGAAACAGGCTGGAAAGATTACGTTTATTGGGAGCGCCAAGATAAAAAGACCTTGAAACGAATAAACAACCTTATTGAGGATATTAAGCGCAACAAACATGGCAGTATCGGAAAACCTGAACCATTACGTAATGATATGTCCGGATGGTGGTCATGCCGCATAGACGGAAAAAACCGCTTGGTCTATCGAATTATTGGGGATGAAGCTATCGAGATTTCTCAATGCCGTGGGCATTATGGAGATAAATAAAAGGCTATTGCTCCAATTCCGTTATCTACAACCGTACGCGGCTACCCCTATTCATCGTTTATAACAACGGGGTTCAATCCCATCCAAGTTTCCCCTGGATCCCTTTTTTAATCAATATTTCCGCTGTTTTTCCAATAACCGTTATTTCTCTTGGCATCATTTCATTATCGCTATAGTGGCAATCTCCCTCAAAAGAACCTTTATAAATTTCTTTGTCTTCCTTTTTGATAGATACCCATGCGGACATACTAGCGCCGCAACGGCCAAGCACATTACCCTCGTTTCCTGGGGATGGTCCTATTGTCACATCATAATTTCCTCCGCTTAACTGGCACTTTTTTACAATTTCTTTCTTTTCTACTATTTTCATGTCCTCATCACCATCTACCAGCTCCCACGGGTTGATCGTATTTTCGTCTTTATTATCATCAATCTTTTTCCCTTCTTCGTTATATTTGGCGACATATTTAATGTTAATCAAATCCTTACCCTTGTCACAATCGTAAACAACAAACTTATAAAGCCAATCCGCATGTACAGGCGTTGACAAAAAAAGCAAAAAAAACATTGCCTCGTACATTACAAATTTACAATTCATCTTTCCGTCTCTCTTTTGTTTAAACTTTATTGATTTCAGAGCTACTTCCGCATCAGATGAATCCGCCAGGCAATTACATACCCAATGCTATGCCTCGTAAGGAATAATAACTTTATTTATCCACACCCCGGCAAACACGCAAACAAGCAATACTACAGCATGAAAAATCATTATATTTTTTCTGCCCATAAGTATTTTCAGTTAACCGTGCAACAATCCCGGATACTTCTTCTGGCGCAACTCCTCAATAACCGTATCCGTAAGCTTCCAAGCATTCCCTTTGATACGAACAACCAGTTCCTTCCATATTCGCTCAAAAGCACGTATCGCATCGCCATCGTCGAACTTTATTCCTGCTGGTAATAGCGGAGCAACGTCTTCGGTGAGACTGCGCGTAAGCTTCTCAAGCATGCGCTGTTCAGCCTCCGCACGACTGACAGGATTACCCTCCAGAGCCAGATAATGATCAAAGCAGGCGATGAGCGTGTCCGCATCCAGCGCAAGCTGGTCGAGCCCGTGATGCAAGTCAAACAAGTCGCGGTTTTTGCGCCGCTGGAGTAAAGCGCGCAGTTTGGTGCCGAACAATTCTTCGGGCTCGAAGGAAACAACCTCTGCATACCCATTGTACCAGTCGCTATTCACGACGAAGGGGTATGACTTGAATCCTAAAAAACTATCGTGTTCGCGCGTATTGATCTCTATTTTGAGTTTCAACATTGCCTGTGTGTCGGATTCTGGCGTAAATTTGAAAACCAGATGCATCGAATGCCCCGCCTGCTCACGGTTGCATTTACCTAGCCATAACAAGGCATTGCGAATCGCATTGACCGTCGGCCCGATTGGTTCCGCTTGAGTTTGTACCAAATCGATGTCCTCGGAGTAACGCAACGGCTGCGTGAATAGCAGCTTGTTTATGGCGGTGCCGCCACGAAACGCGATCTTACCCTTCAATGCAGGTACATTGAACAGGTCACACAATGCGCGGCAGACGATTAGATCTTGTTCAACCTGGCGCGAATCGGGCCAAGGCGCTATTGTACTCCAAGCCTGGATGTAGGCGTTGGGAATCAAAAATCAGTCTCTAAAGATTCATTGATGATGAGTTTCCATTTGTCGTCTTTTTCTTTGATCAAAGCCAACGATTCCAGAAGCGGCTTGACTGAAGGGTCGAGCGGCTTCTGGGACTTCGCTTGACGGACGAACGGTTTCAGAACGTTTGCCTGACGGACGTGGTTGGCCCGGTCGAGCAGATATCCAAGACGACGCACAGAGGCGTTTTCGTAGTACGCCGCTGCTTTGGCCAATTTGCGCAGATTGGCCTTTGCGCCAAGGTCTTTCACAATCTGCGCTACACTGTTGATGCCTGCGGCTTTGTGGAAATAGCGTACGGCGTCAAGCAAGGTCAACTCCACGCCCGCCACTTTGGCAAAACCAGCTTCGCTCTTGATCTGCCCAAGCCAGTCCGTTTGGTTGACCTTTGCGAACACAGTTATCGTCTGACAGATGAACTGAAGCCGATGGCGGCCGATTTCGAAGTCACGAAGTTGTTGGGGAACAATCACCTGTAAGACCATCGCTGCCTGATGTGACGAACCGTGAAAAGCCGCCGCACGCAACAATGAAATCCGGTAATCGACCTCCAGATATTTCATCATCGGGTCGAGCCAGCGGACCGGATCAGGAGCGCCGGCGATCTGATCCTCCGGCCGAAGAATTAGATAGAAGCCCCTTCGGGGACTGACCAAGCGCCGCTTCTTGATCAAACGAGTCGCTGCGGCTGTAAAAGCTTCCGGACTTAGGCCAAGCGCCTGCAACCCCTCTTCCCGACTGAAATAAGCCTTGCCGTGGGAAAGCTGCGTATCAAGATAACGGTCAAAAGCGCCCATGCCCCACTTGTATGCTAAAACCAACAAAAAAGCAATGTTTTGTCATACTAACGGGGTAACGCCGGATTAACCGTGAGTTCGCCGTCAGCCGCTCGCCCTTTCCACAAATCAGCTATGTCAGATAACGATCTCGTCCCCATCTTTGAGAATACTTAGGTTTTTGCGCCGAAGCTTCCGGACTTCGGCCCGTATCTCCCGCTCAAACGGCGGCTTCATGTGCATGATGAAGATCTTCTCCGGCGGGCGGGAAATCTTCCGGATCTCCTCTTCCAGCATGGCCGGGGTGAGGTGTCCGCTCATTCGAGCAATCTTTTCAAACCGGTTCGGAAACGAGATCTCCGTAATCAGCGCCTTTACGTCAAACTCCTCCATCCGCTTCCAGAACCGGTCGGTTGGGCCGGTATCGCCCGTATAGGCGACCGCCTTTTTCGCCTGGTTTGCCACGATGAAACCGTTTGCCGGGACAGTGTGGTTGACACGCTCCATGGCAACCGTGTAGCCGTCGATCCGGCAGCAGCGTGTCTGTGTCAGCGTCTTATAAAGAAGCAATGGGCTTTCTTTGGATGGAATCTTCGAGAAATCAGGCCATATCCTGCCGTTGAAAATATGCCTTCGGATATCGCCCAGAACTTCCTTCCCGCCCGCTACGGTAACAGGAGTTCCTGTTCCGCTGCCGGCGCGGCTGGCCAGCAGAAACGGAATTCCATTCATGTGGTCCATATGAGCGTGGGTAAGAAGGATGTGGCGGATGCGGTTCTCTTCCTTGGCGCTCAACTCGCCAACCACAGTTCCGGCATCGAGAAGAAGTACCCCGTCCACCAGAAAGGAGGAACTGTTATGTCTGGACCCTCCGGAGCCCGATACTCCCAACGCCTTGATCTTCACCTTTTAAGATCCTCCTTCTTTTTCGCTTTGCTGCCATCCGCGCGGCTTGAAATCCGATTATTCTCCCGCTTCCAGGAACTGAATGCGTAAATTGAGATACTATTACACAAGAACAAAACGTTTAAGGAGATAGCGATGAAACCGCGCATCATTTCGCTTTTTCTTGTTCTCGCCTTCTTTCTGGCATTTTCCGGCATTGTATCCGCCGGAACAATGATGAGCGTCCAGGTAAAAAAAGGAGATGTCCGGGCAACTCCCGCCTTTCTCGGAAAAATCGTCTCAACACTCGAATATGGGGACCGCGTCGAGGTGCTTGAACGCAAAGACGCATGGATGCGGATCGGCCCGACGACAAAAAGCTCCTCCGGATGGATACACTCCTCCGCGTTGACCGATAAGCGAATCACCCTTCAGGCCGGGTCCAAAGATGCTCAGGTAGCCGCTTCCGGCGGCGAACTTGCGCTTGCCGGCAAAGGCTTCAACGCGGAAGTCGAAGCCGAGTTCAAGGCGCGCAACCGGGACCTCGACTTCTCGGCCATCGACCGGATGCAGGCGACCGATATTCCGCAGGAGCGGATCGCCGCGTTTTTGAAAGAAGGCGGCCTGACCGACGGTTCGGGAGACGCCCGATGAAAATACGCCTCTATAACACCGTGCGGCTGATTGCGGCGGTATCCATCGCGGTTTTGTGGGGATGCGTCGTCGAGGAAGTAGCGCGGGTCGGCACCACGGTGGGACAGTCAACCGGAGTCATGACGAAAGAACAGGCCGACTCGATCAACCGCAGCGCCACGGCAATTTCAAAAGCGGCCGAAGACTTCACGCCGGAGCAGGAATATTACATCGGCCGGTCCGTCGGAGCCACCCTGCTCGCCAAATACAAGCCATACGGCGACTCCCAGGCCGAAAATTACATTAACCTGATAGGTCTTGCGCTGGCGCAGGCATCCGACCGGCCGGAAACGTTCGGCGGATACCACTTCATGATACTCGACTCAAACGAGATCAACGCCTTCGCGGCGCCGGGCGGATTGATCTTCGTCACGCGGGAAATACTGCGCCTGTGCAAAAACGAAGACGAAATCGCGGCGGTACTGGCACATGAAATCGGCCATGTGGAACTCAATCACGGCATCCAGGCGATCGAGAAAAACCGCAAGTTGGAAGCGCTTAAAATCTTGGCGGTCGAGGGAACAAAGGCGTTCGGCAAACAGGAGCTTGCCAGCCTGACCAGCACATTCGAAAGTTCAATCGGCGATATTACCTCCACCATGGTCAACAACGGGTACTCGCGCGGGTTCGAGCGCGAGGCCGATGCCGCCGCCATAAAAATGCTCTCCAGGGTCGGCTACGATCCGTCATCGTTGGCCGCGATGCTGCGTGAAATGGAAAAGAAGCTCAAACCCGGCGGAGCGGATTTTGTGAAAACACATCCTTCCCCCGCCAGCCGGATCTCGGACCTGCCGCCTTCCGCCCGTGGACAGCTTACGGAATCGCCCGCCCGGCGCGCCAGATTCGAGAAAGCGTTGAAAAACATCTGATAACGATCATGAACTTGACGCCCGCGCAAAAAAAAGCCGTATCGGGGGCGGCGGTGGCCATCGTCTCCGTCGCCCTCGCGTTTCTTTTGCGGGCAACCGGCGCCTTCGAACGGTGGGAACTGCGCACATGGGACTGGCGGATAAACATTGCGGCCCGGCCTTCCCCTTCCACTGACCGGATTCGCCTCATCATGCTCGACCAGCAAAGCCTCGACTGGGCTCAAGAAGAAAACGGGTTGCCCTGGCCCTGGCCTCGTGAGGTTTACAGCGCAATCATCTCCTACCTGCAACGCGCCGGAGCGCAAAGCATCGCCTTTGATGTCCTTTATACAGAACCTTCCTTTTATGGACCCGAAGACGATGCGGCGCTTGGCGAAGCCATCGGAAACGCGGGAAACTTCATCGCCGCGACGCACTTTGGCGAAACATCGGGCAGCGCGGCTTCCTGGCCCGACGGCTATCCGGCACCCGGACTTGCTATCCAGGGGCTTGAGCAATGGCTGTCCGCCGGAAAGAAGCGCGGCGTCGCCGCTTCGCGCGGACTTTTCCCCATACCCGAAATCGCCGCCCCCTCCTTTGCGCTGACAGATGTCCAGCACGACCCGGACACCGACGGCATCTATCGGCGCGCGAGGCTCTTCCGCATTTTTGACGGCAAGACAATCCCCTCCTTCGCGCTTGCGCCCCTTATGGTTTCTTCCTCCGGGCTGCGCATGGAGATCCGGGAGGGAGCGATTTTCGTAGACGGCAAGAAAATCCCGATCGACGCGCACGGCAACGCCATTCTCCGTTTTCGCGGAGCGTCCGGAACAACATATAGACACTACAGCGCCGCCGCGGTGATCCAGTCCGAACTCAGGGAGCAGGCCGGAGAGCCGCCTGTCATTCAAGACCCGGACGCGTTCCGGGAATGCCATGTCATCTTCGGCTTTTCCGCGCCGGGGCTCTTCGATCTGCGGCCAACCCCCGTTGGCGGCGTCTTCCCCGGAGCCGAGATCCACGCCACCACGCTTGACAACCTTATGGAGGGAGATTTTGTTTTTGCCGCGGGCCCGATAGCCACGTTTGCCACGGCGTTTTTGCTTACGCTTTTCTCGTCTTTTGCGGTCCTCTTCTCCCGGAAAGCCTGGCAAAGCCTGCTCCTGTGCGCCGTCTTTCTCCCGCTGCCCTCGATCATCTGCCTGTCGGCCTGTTTTTCGGGATGCTGGCTGCCGCTGGTCGTACAGGAGGCGGCTGTCTCTTTTTCGCTTCTGGGAGCGTTCACGGTGAACTACGCCACGGAAGGCAGACAGAAGAGGTTTATCAAGGGCGCGTTCCGGCAATATTTGAGCCCCGCCGTCATCGACCAGCTTATCGAACACCCCGAACGGCTCAAGCTAGGCGGCGAGAAGCGCATTGTGTCGATCTTTTTCTCCGACATCCAGGGGTTCACAGGCATCTCGGAAGGGCTTGACCCGGAGGAGCTGACGGCTTTGCTCAACGAATATCTGTCTGCGATGACAGACATCATCCAGGAGGAAGGCGGAACCGTGGACAAGTACATAGGCGACGCCATCATCGCCTTCTGGAACGCGCCAATAGACCAGCCAGACCACGCGGAGCGGGCCGCGCGGTCGGCGCTGCGCTGCCAGGAAAAACTCGCTTCGATTCGTCCGGGCATCCGGGAGCGGACAGGAAAAGATCTTTTCATGCGAATTGGCCTAAATACCGGAGCGGCTGTCGTCGGCAACATGGGGTCAAGCAGCAGATTCGACTACACCATCCTCGGAGACGCCGTCAACCTGGCCTCGCGCATCGAAGGGATCAACAAGCAGTTTGGAACATACATCCTTGCTTCCGAAAGCCTGCGGGAGGCGCTTCCAGACCGCTTCCTGGCGCGTAATATCTCGCGCGTTGCCGTCGTTGGGAGAAAAGAGCCGGTACGCGTTTTCGAGCTGCTTTCCCATCAAGACTTTGAAACCCGCAAACAGGAGTTTTCCTCTTTTGCCGACGGCTTGCGGGCTTTCAACACGGGAGATTTTCAGACGGCGCTGGATATTTTCCTCTCGACCGAAGGAACCGATCCCGCCGCGGCGTCATACGCGCGCAAATGCAGGGCAATGATCGAGCATCCCCCACAACAATGGGACGGCGTTTGGGTCATGACGGACAAATAGATGCGGGCAGTTATACTCTTCAAAAAAGGTCCCCGCAAAGATATTAGCCGTGTTTTCAGCACCATCTTTTTTTCGGTAAAATCGGCGCGGCGGCGAAAAACCGCGGGCAGGAATGTTTTTCTGAAGAAGTTCAATCTATCACCTGGCCTTTCCTAAAAAAGAGGACCGCTCATGCTAACGGCGATCGGACGAAAAACAACCGCCCCCTTTATCTTCATGGGGGAAGTCGCCCTTATCGTCTTCCGGTCATTTCTTGAGTTGAGGGGTTTTTTGCGGAGCGACTTTCGCCCGGTGGCGCGCGTTCTCATGAAACAGATCCTGTTCACCGGCGTCCATGCGTGGGCTGTAATAGTGGCCCTCTTTTTTCTGATCGGCACCCTCATCATCACGCAGATCATCTTCTTCGCCGGAGCGGAAGGCGCCCCGCTTATAGGGATGGTTCTTGTCTGGGTCGTCGTCCGCGAGGTCGGGCCGGTTCTCACAGCCGTGATTGTGATCGCTCGCAGCGGCGCCGCCGTAGCCGCCGAACTCGCGTCGATGAAGATCAACGATGAGCTTTGGGCGCTCGAAGCGATGGGGATCCCCACGACCCGCTACCTCGTCATGCCCCGCGTCGTGGGAATGGCGGCATCTGTGGCTATGCTCACACTCTACGCCGAACTCGTGGCGATCAACGGCGGGTTCTTCGTCGGCTCCATAATCTGGAATATTCCATTTGCGGAATTCCAGCAAGGTCTTGTCCAGTTTTCCACGCTGAGAGAAATTTTTGTTTCTCTCCTGAAGGGTTTCGTGTTCGGCATAGCCATCGCGGCGGTCTGCTGTTACCAGGGACTCTCGGTTGAAGGAGGCGCTACGCAGATCCCGGTCGCGGCAACCAAGGGAGTCATGCGAAGCCTCCTGCTGGTTTTCGTCATCGACGCGGTCGCGGCGCTGGTAACTTTCCGATGAACAAGACGGCGCCGTTGCGGCTTGTCAACGCGGTCCTGGAGCCGGTCCTCCAGATGGCAAACCACAACTTTGAAAAAGGATCCGTCACGGAAATCATCACCGGGTCGGCCTGGAATTGTGTTCTTCTGCTTGAAGCTTTACTCGGAATGCGGGCTCTGGACAGAGGAAACATCGTCCTGCTGGGAGAGAACCCCGGAAGCCTTGCCGGGTTAAAGCTGCACAGACTCCGCTCGCGAATCGGCGTTTATCTCCACGGAGGCGGGCTGATCCTGAACCTGAAAGCGGTCGAAAATGTCGCCCTGCCGCTGTTGTACCATTCCGCCGAAAGCACCGATGTTATCTGGGAAAAAGCGCTCCGGGCGCTGAACCAGACCGGGTACGATGGCGACCCCTTCCTGCCTCCAGGGCGGCTTTCCGAAGCCCAGTGCGCGGCGGTCGGCCTTGCGCGTGTAATCGCAGTCAACCCGGAAGTGGTTATTTACGACCGCCTGGGAGAGGGTCTCCCCGAGGCCGAGCGAAAAGAGCTTTTTAGCATGGCGCTTGATTTCCACCGGGAAAAACCAGACAGGGCCACCGTATTCCTGTCCCCACACCAAAGCGCAATTTTCGGCAACACGCCGGCAGCCGTATTAAACTTGTCCGAGGGAAAGCTATCATGAAAATGGAACAGGACCCCCGCTTCAAGCACATCGAGGCGTTTATCGGAGCTTTTGTCGTCGGAGCCGTAATCGCGGCCATCGCGGTGGTCTTTTATTTTGGAACCGACATCGACCTGTTCGATAAAAAATACCTCCTCAAGTTCGAGTCCGATACGGGAGCCGGCCTCAATAAAGGCATGCCTGTCAAGCTCTCCGGTTTTCTGATCGGGAGAATTCATAAGGTTTCCCTCGACGACCGGGCAAAGGTGCTCGTCGAAATTCTGGTCGATCGGAAATATTCGAAGTGGGTCCGTGTTGACTCGTCAGCCACCATGATGCAGGAGGGGCTTATAGGAACCAGCATCATCGACATTTCCGTAGGCTCGCCGAATCTGCCGCCTCTTGAAGAAGGCCAGTTCATCCGTTTCCATAAACAGGACGCTCTGAATGAAATCGCGCTTGGAATGCGCGAGTCCGTCGATATCCTGTTGAATGAAGTTTACAAGACGATTTCCTACGTCAACGACCCGCAAGGCGATATAAAGCTGACGATGGCAAACATCGAGCGGCTGACATCCGATTTCGAGAAAACGCGCAGCCACGCGGACCGCCTCTTTCAGACTGGAATCAACGATGCCGAAAAAGCCGCGGTCCTCATCGACAATCTCTCCGTTATGGCCAATACCTTGTCGCTTGTGGCAGACAACGTAAGCCAAAGGCTCCCCATCCTGATCGACAAGGCGGAAGAAGCGTTGTCCAACATGGAAAACACCTCCCTGCTGCTGCGGAAAACCGCCGAGCAAACAGCGCCGAGGTTCTATCCGCTCCTTATCGAAACAGAAGAGTTTGTATCGAATACAAACGACATCGTGGGCGGAATAAAGAAGATGTGGCCATTCCGCAACTACATACCCGCGGAAGGCAAACCGGGCATCGTTCCGGGAGACAGCCATGAATAGCGGCTACCGAAGCTGCCGCGCCGCGGCGCTGCTCCTTTGCCTTTTTGCCGCCGTCGCCGTGTGCGGATGTTCGAACCCCGCTCCAATCCCCGTGCCGCCCGCGCGGGCGCACGCCCTGTCGTGGAACAAGCGCGGGCTGGAAGCCGAAAATCGCGGCAACCACGATGGCGCGATCATGGCGTTTGAGGAATCGCTACGGATAAACCGGTCCATAGAAGATTTCGACGGCATCGCGGTCTCGCTCCTCAATCTGGCAAGAGTCCACCGGCAAAAAACAGAGCTTCCCCTTGCGAAAGAACGGATTGAAGAGGCGCTGCGAATAGTATCTCCAGACAATCCGCTTTTCACGGAAGCGGCGTTTGAGAAAGCGAAGGTGGAACTGGCCCTTGGCAGCCTGCAGGACGCGGAAGACTGGGCGAGAAAAGCCATTCCGGTCGAAAAGAAGCCGTATTCGGGACGCATGCAAAACCTGCTGTCCCGTATTCTCTTTCTGGAAGGAAAAACAGGCGAAGCGCTCCCGTTGGCCATTGCAGCTCTGGAGTCCAACAAGAAATCCGGAGAACGCGCCGAGGAAGCCAATTCCCTGCGGCTGATCGGAGACATCACCCTTGCGGGAGGCGATCCGCAAGGCGCGCAAGCGCGCTACCTTGCGGCGCTGGAAATCGACAAGGAACTGGCGGAAAGCGCAAAAATAGCGTCAGACCTGCGGGCTTTGGGCGCGGCGGCGTTTGCCAAGGGGGAAACCGCCGAAGCCATGGCTTTTTACGAAAGAGCGGCGCAGGTAAGCCGCGGTGGAAACATGCCGGCGGAAGCTAAAGAGGCGCTTTCGGAGCTCGACCGGATCAAAGAAGCATCTTCCCGTTGAAACCAATATGGCCGCAGCCATATACTGCCATATACTTATGTGTGGTCGGTATTTTCGCCGCCAAATACTATTACCGGAGTAGACGAAGATGAATCGCCTACGAATGTTTGCTGTAGTGTTGTCTGTCGCAGCGCTTGTTTTTTCCGCCGCATGGGTCCAAGCCTCTCCCGGCAAAGCCGCTGCCCAAACAAAAAGCGCCGGGATCATTTCCGAGAAAGAGGCATTCGGCAATTACGTGTTACCGCCCGCAGCGGTCAAAGGCCGGCTTACGGACAAGCCGGTTAACCAGAACAACTGCTACGAATGCCACGGAGAGATCAAGGAACTCAAGGAAGGCGGGAAACACGCAAATAACAACTGCGTAAGCTGCCACGACAAAGCGGCGGACCACCTCAAAGACAGCCAGGTAAAACCTGTCACACGCATGGGGCAAGAGACATGCGGCCGCTGCCACTCCGACCAGTTCATGAGCATGAACAACTCCAACCTTCACAGGCGAGTCCGGACCGACAAATCGCTCCCGACAGAGCGCTCCCCCAATCCGCTTTGGGACAAGCTCATGATGGGGCACGGTTTCACCAAGGAGCATTCCGGCACGCGAAGCCACGCCTTCAGCCTGATTGACCAGTTCCTGGCCGACCGCTCGTTCGGAGGCCGCTTCCAGCCAAAGAACGGCTGGGAATACGTGTCAATGCCCGGCCCCTTGGGCGCATGGGACGTCATGAAAGACGCCTTCCCGGACATCAAGGAACACAAGGCGATCATGACGGAAACGGCGGCGGCGGCCAATCCCACCTGCATGCAGTGCAAGACGCAGGACCAGATCCTTACATGGAAATACCTGGGAGAAAAAGATCCGCAGGCAAAGTGGGACCGCACATCTAACGTTCTCGAGTTCGTAAAAGATCTGAACAACGCGTTAAACTGCTTCACCTGCCACGACCCGCACGCCGCAAAACCCCGGATCGTCCGCGACGCCATGATCCAGGCGCTGACACGTCCGGAGAAAGACACGCTCTGGCACAAAGACCCTAACGCCACGCAGTTCAGGGTAGTGGATTTCCGCAACGGATACCGCAAAATCGCCATCCTGGACCGCTACGACAGCGTGTTGCAGTGCGGACAGTGCCACGTTGAGTACAACTGCAACCCAGGATTCGACATCAAAACCGGAGAGCCGTCCATCAAAGCCAGCGATCCACGGACAAACCACTATCCGCTCAAAGGCGTAAATGAGATATACGACCACTACAATGAACTGGGCTTCCGTGACTTCAGACACACGCTTTCCGGCGCCCTTCTGTTAAAACTGCAACATCCTGAGTTGGAAACTTACTGGGGTTCCAAGCACCACAAGCTTGGGATCGGCTGCACCGCCTGCCACAACCCCAAGGTGAAAAACGCCAAAGGCAAAGTTTACACATCGCACTGGTCGGCCAGCCCTCAAACCGCTATAAAGGGCACCTGCATCACATCCGAGTGTCACCCGGATATGACGCCGGATCAGGCGGTTTACCAGATCGAATCGGTTCGCAACTACTTCAAGGCAAGATTGCGGAAAGCCGAGTTCTGGCTCGCCATGCTGATTGACGAAATCGCTCAGGCCCGCAACGCCGGGGTGGCCGATAACGTGATAAAGGCGGCGCAGACGCAGCACGACAAAGCGCACATCCTGTGGGAGTGGTGGACAGCGGAGAACTCCGACGGCTTCCATAACCCGCAGCAGGCTCGCGAGGCGATTACGCAATCCATCACCGAGTCAAAGAAAGGAATCAAGATAATAGGGGACGCGATGGGCAAGAAGGCTATCGCCAGATAACGCGCCGCAAAAAAGACTCAACTTATAACGGGGCTCCGGAAAAGGTAATCTTCCGGGGCCCTTTTTTCATCTCCATTTCCAGAATTAATACTGTCCGCTTCAAGTGATGCGGTTTTTACGCGGGAAATGCCTGACTAAATGGGCTCAACTCCAGTAGTTATGGGCGGGCTGTATTGAGCGAGAGACCTCTTTCGGCCAGGTGCGGCAGTAAAGCAACACGGTTTCGTAACCTAAATTCGCATGCTTGCGAGCCAGCGTTATCGCGCAGCGCCTCTCCCGGAAGGGGCATAGACTCCGAAGCGGAGGCAGGGACGCCGAGAGCAAGGAGTCTGCAGTCACAGCTCGCCAGGGATGGAGAGCAAGACGTCCCTGAAAGGAGATGGCGCGAAGCGATAGCGAGCCCGACAGTAAGTGTTTCGAGCGAAAGAAGCCGCCCATCTATCATCTCTTGCCGCCGGATGTGGTATCTTGCCGGAAAATGAAAACCACCTCTCTTTACAGAAAACGCGGAAAAAAACCGGTCCTGTCCGGCCTGGATGTTCTGGCGGCCCGCCGGTTCGCTCCCGTAAAGAAACTGTCCTTGGGACTTATCTGCAACCCGACCGCCGTTGACCAAAAACTGAGGCACGCGGCGGATCTGTTCGCAGGAACGCCAGGGGTACGCCTGTCAGCGCTTTTTGGGCCGGAGCACGGTATACGTGGCGACGCACAGTACATGAAAGCGGTTAGAAACGAGCGTGACCCAAAGACCGGCGTGAAAGTGCATTCCCTGTATGGAAACAGCCAGACTTCTTTGAGGCCAACGGAGAAGATGCTCCGGGGGCTCGACGCCCTTGTTTTCGACATCCAGGACATCGGCGCCAGATACTATACATATCAGGCAACCATGCTCTTTTGCATGGAAGCCGCGGCCAAAGCCAACCTGGCCTTTTTCGTCCTTGACCGGCCCAATCCGATCAACGGCATCGCGGTCGAAGGACCGGCGCTTCAGCCCGGTTATGAATCCTTCTGCGGAGCGCACGACATCGCGGCACGGCACGGCATGACCGTCGGCGAACTGGCGCTCCTATACAAAGAAGAGCTGGAACTTGATCTTGAGCTTACGGTAATCCCTTGCGACAGATGGAAGCGTGAAATGTCATGGCGGGACACCGGACTCCCGTGGGTTTTTCCGTCGCCGAACATGCCCACGCCTGAAACAGCGCTTGTCTATCCGGGGATGTGCCTCCTTGAAGGCACAAACTTGAGCGAAGGACGCGGCACGACACGGCCATTCGAGCTGTTTGGAGCGCCGTGGTTAAACTCCGACCGGTTGACGGAAATATTGCAGCAGGAAAAGCTGCCGGGCGTGATTTTCAGGCCAATCCAATTTGTCCCTACATGGGACAAGCACGCCAAGACCCGCTGCCACGGCGTCGAGATACATGTCCGCGACCCGGAGGCGTTCCTTCCATTTCGAACAGGAATTGCCTGTATAGCGGCGGCGCGCTCCCAATCACCCGCGCGGTTTCGCTGGCGAACCGAACCCTACGAATTTGTCAGCGGCACTCTCGCGTTCGACCTGCTTTGCGGTTCCAGCCGGGAGCGCGAAGTTATCGGGCGCGGCGGCAGATGGCGGACAATGCGCGCGGCCTGGACGCGTGAAGAACGCGCGTTTGGGAAAAGACGTTCCCGGCATCTGCTCTACTGAAACATTTGCCATCCATGCCAAACACGCGACGCAAGTCAATTAATCCCAGATTCCTCATCAGGTATTAATTTCTAATGATGGCCAGTAGAGCAACCTGAGGAAGATTTGGGTGACATCAATCACAGCGGACAATGTTATCCCTAATAACGAATCTGGGTTAATACAGAAAGTAGTGTGGAAGTTTGGGTATGGATGGCCGCGTGGCGATAGCGGTTGCGGCAAAAACAACAGCGGGGTTAGCTGATCGCTTCCGAGCTACACCAACCGCGCCGGGCAGGAAAACCGGCTGACCTTTATCGGATCAAGCAGCCTGGGCTCCCATCCGTCCGTTACGGACGCCTTCCAACAACGCCTGAATTTTTTCTTCGTGCTCTTTTTCAAGGCGCTCGAATCCGCAATAAGCCTTTTTCATCACCATGCTGATTTCTCTTTGTACTATCGTTTTGCCGTGTTTTTCACGAAGGATCCGCATTGCCGCCTCCCGTTTTTTATTTCGATTTACTTAAGAGCATCTTTTATACCAAAGACCCCAAAAGGAATTTTGCTCCGTAAGTAATTGTTTTTTATGGTATTTGGCTATATGCTTTCTGCGCAAAACAAATTCCGGAAGAACAAATCTGTAAGAATCAATACGTGGCATTACATATTTGACATTGCTTCTTGAAACCGCTGTTGTCCGAAAACACACCGGCATCGTCAATACCACCCTTGGCCGCTTCCCGCGCGACCGCTTTGGCGGCAAAACCGCCACGGGCGCAAAACCGCGCGGCGGGCAAAGAATTTTTTTGGAGCGCATGGACAAACAGGATTTATAAACTATCGATCGATCCACGAAACTCCACGGAAGCTGTCCGCGATCCCCCCCGCTCTTTTTGAAACGTCATCCTGGAAGATATATTCAGCATGAGCATGATTTGTCCGGTAATCGTCCGCCCTTCCGAGGCATATCTCTTTATTGTGTTGCTGCACGGGAATATTACCTGTAAACTATTATTCTGCTAATTAATAATGATTGACAAAAAGCGGGTATTCTGCAAATATACGCCATGAAAATTATTCGCAAACAGCATATCCGCTCTACGCATCAACAAGAAAACATCAACTTTGACAATATCTTGGCGCCAAATGTAATTTATTATGCCGCGAAACACAAGCGGCATAATATGAAGGCTAATGATGCAACACGGATAAAACATGAATTGGATTTACCTCGACAATCACGCTCAATCATAACTGTCTTTAGCCAATGGGAGTTATGATGTCTATGCCGTATAATTCATTCAATCAAATAAAAGGGTTAAGATCTCTATTAAATAGGCTTAATTTAAAGCTGCGCCCAAAGTTAATACTTATTTTCCTTGCCATCATGGCTATCCCTATTCTCTTACTTACGGCTATTGCGCTAAAGCAGATCGCTTCGTTGGGTAATATGCTAAGCAATATCGCCGTCACCGACTCCGCAAAAGCGCTAAATGACAGTGCAAGAGAAAACATAGAGAGAATGACTACTGATACGTCAATAGCCATTGCAAAATTTCTCTATCAACGTGATCAGGATATACTTTTACTTGCAAATCTTCCCCCTTCAGACAAAGCCTACAAAGCCTTCTCCGAAAGCAGAAATCGCAAGATTACAAAACAAGGAGAATGGGTGCTTGCAAAGGACGGCAAGTCATGGGTAGAAAAAGAACCGTTTAAATATGACGGACCAACAGATGTATCTTCAAACAAAGAAAATAATGACATAATGCACAAAAGCAGCTTTCAATACAGAGCGCCTGATTTTTTAGAGCAATTTCATGGAAGTATCCCCCTATATGACGAAGTAACATTTATTGATTTACGTGGAAATGAATTATATAAATACACATCTCCGCATTCATCAAAAAAGAATTATCCCTTAAACCCAAAGAAAGTTAACGTATCCAACAAGGCCAACACTTATATAAAAGCGGAAAATTACTTTGAAGAATTAAAAAAATTAAAACCTGGAGAGATTTATGTTTCTGATGTAATCGGCGCGTATGTCGGCACAAACTATATTGGAATGTACGCGCCAGGAGTATTCCTGAACGATGTTCCCAAGACACACCCAAATTATGATTTGCTGCAAAAAATCGGAAATCTCCCACCTGAAGAGTTTATTGAAATAGCTAAAAAACAAGCCTATGCGGGTGAGGAGAACCCCGTCGGCCAGCGCTTTGAAGGCATTATACGCTGGGCAACACCGGTCACCAAAAACAACGGAAAAATTATAGGTTATGCCACCATTGCCTTGAACCATAACCATATAATGACATTTGTTGACCATATTACTCCGATGAATAAGCGCTACATTACGATCCCTAACGCGTACGATGGCAATTACGCGTTTATCTGGGATTACAAATGCCGCAACATATGCCATCCAAGACATCATTCCATAATCGGGTACAACCCTTTTACAGGCGAACCACAGACTCCGTGGCTCGAAGGAACACCAGACGCGGATACTGGAGCGCCGAAAACAGGTACTCCTTTTCAGGTATGGTATGACGCGGGCGGCGCGAAATGGTTAGAAGATAATCCTGCCTGGGATAATCTCAGCAAGGAGTCGGAAGGCACAAGCTGGGGAGCTTTCTATGAGGCAAATAAAGACAATAGAAGTATTTTGCCGCAATTTGGCGAAAAAATAATAAACACCAACACAGGAGAGAAAGACAGGCAATCGCGCTCAAAAAAACCTGCCGGCAAACTTACCAAGGCGGGCTTTGTCGGTCTCGACGGACGATATCTGAACAACGCCCCGCAATGCACAGGCTGGATGGACCTTACGGAAAGCGGCGGCTCCGGCTCGTTTTATATTCTGTGGAGCGGTATTTACAAACCGACTACCGCCGGCGCAATTCCTTATTATACTGGCAAGTACTCTCCAGAAAACCAAAACGGCTCCAGGCGCGGATTTGCCTTTGTAACCATTGGTTCGGGCATTGAAGATTTCACGGCCCCGGCGCGCGATACGGAAAAAAAACTTACAAAAGCCATTGACAGCACTCTGCTGACTTACGCAATTAAACTCGTCGCCACAAGCATAGTTTTATTCGTGTTGATTATTCTGATCGCCATTATTCTATCGTCTTATCTGACAGACAATATCAACCTGATGCTGCGCGGCATATCCCGGTTCCGCATGGGAGAGCGGCAGTTCCGGCTTCGCTCAAACATCAAGGATGAGTTTGGCGTGCTTGCCGACTCATTTGATGAAATGGCCGACAGCATCGTTGATAGCGTAACCGAACCACTTTCTATCATTGATATGAATCATAAAATTATTTATATGAATAACACCGCACTACAAGTCATAGGCAAAACTTTGGATCAGGTTGTTGGAACCTCATATAACAATATAAGTATTTATCCGTCTGGCTCAAGCTTCGACCCTATTACCGCTCTACATGAAGGCCGAGAAAC
>Ga0082212_10001455_pt1 | contig 34909 bp, 33 predicted proteins | sample TergutNt197P3_FD_71548 | JGI IMG/M metagenome (GOLD analysis project Ga0082212, IMG submission 71548) | Neocapritermes taracua P3 segment gut microbial communities from Petit-Saut dam, French Guiana - Nt197 P3 | ecosystem: Host-associated > Arthropoda: Insects > Digestive system > Gut ... | reverse complement strand
GATGCATGAAGAACCGCAGGTTCCTAACTTTGGTTCCTGCGGAACAGGTACGAAACTATATCCGGGGATGACCATTGCGATTGAGCCGATGATTAATGTCGGAGGATATGCTGTGCGGGTGATGAGTGACGGGTGGACGGTGTTGACGAAGGATGGGAGTCGGTCGGCGCACTTTGAACATACGATTGTTATAACGGAAAACGGAAACGAAACACTAAGTATTACGTAAGGTAAGGCACCATAAATCGTTTATTTTAAAAGGCATGTATGCCCAAAGAAGAAGCGATTGAAATAGAAGGTACCGTAATCGAGCCGCTGCCGAACGCTATGTTTCGGGTGGAGCTTGATAACAAGATGAAGGTGCTTGCTCATATTTCAGGGAAGATGAGAATGCACTTCATCCGGATTTTGCCCGGTGATCGGGTCACGGTTCAGTTGACGCCGTACGACCTGACCAGAGGGCGGATCATCTACCGTTCGAAATGAAAAGGGGAAGAAGATGAAGGTCAGGCCGTCGGTGCGGAAATTGTGCGCAAAATGCAAGATCGTCCGTCGGAAAGGTGTTGTCAGGGTTATTTGCGAGAACCCGAAGCACAAGCAGCGCCAGGGATGAGAATCGCCGGCGCAGCGCCGGACGCACGCGCCCGGGAAGGGCAGGGAGGAAACGGTTGGCACGTATAGCTGGAGTGGACATTCCAAAGACCAAAAAGATCGGGACGGCTTTGACGTACATCTACGGCATCGGCCCGACCACGGCAATCAGAATTCTCGAAGAAGCCCGCGTGGACGCCAATATACGGACGAACACGCTGACCGATGACCAGGTTGCTCGTATCCGCGACGTCATCGACGCCAATTACCGGGTCGAAGGAGATCTCCGAAAAGAGGTCTCGATGAACATAAAGCGGCTCATGGACCTGGGAACTTATCGGGGCCTTCGGCACAGAAAAGGACTTCCCGCGCGCGGGCAGCGCACGCATACAAACGCCCGGACGCGCAAAGGCCCGAGAAAAGGCGCGGTCGCCAAGAAAAAAGAAGCCACCAAGAAATAGTTTATTTAAATATTCGGAGGAACGATGGCAGCACCGAGGAAAAAGGGGAAGAGGAAGGTCCGCAGAAACGTGCCGGTTGGCGTGGCCCATATCCAGGCGACCTTCAACAACACGATCATCACGATAACCGACCCCGACGGGAACACCATCGCCTGGGCAAGCGCGGGAGCGAAGGGGTTCAAAGGGTCGCGTAAAAGTACGCCCTTTGCCGCGACCATTGCCGCGGAAGATGTAGCGAAGAAGGCTATGGACAGCGGCGTGAATACCGTGACGGTCAACATAAAGGGACCCGGGTCGGGCCGCGAGGCCGCGTTGCGGACGCTTCAGGCCGCAGGGCTCAAGATCAACTACATCCGGGACGTAACGCCTATTCCGCATAACGGTTGTAGGCCGCCTAAGCGGCGTCGCGTCTGATCAGCGCAACACCTCAAAGGGACAAGGAGGAAATTTTCTTTGGCAAGGTATAGAGAGGCTGTCTGCCGGCTGTGTCGCAGGGAAGGCATTGAACTCTACCTGAAGGGAGACCGCTGTTTCACGGACAAGTGCGCCATCAAGCGGAGAGGATACCCTCCGGGCCAGCATGGCCAACGACGGCCCAAGCATAGCGACTACGGTGTCCAGCTCCGTGAGAAGCAGAAGGCAAAGAGGATCTACGGGGTTCTCGAAAAGCAGTTCCGCAACTATTTCGAGAAGGCGGAACGAATGAAGGGCAAAACTGGCGACAACCTGCTGATGTTGCTTGAGCGGCGTCTCGACAGCGTGGTGTACAAGCTTGGTTTCACGCCGACGCGGCGGGAAAGCCGCCAGGTTGTCCGGCACGGTCACTTTGCCGTGAACGGCAAGAAGGTTAATATCCCTTCTTTCCTTGTTCGGGCCGGTGATGTCATAGAGCTTTGCGAGAAGAGCAGGAAGATTCCGAACCTTAACGAGTCGCTTGACGCTGTCGTGAGAAAGGGAATTCCGGCCTGGCTTGAGCTTAACAGGGAAGAATTCCGCGGTGTCGTGAAGGTTTTGCCTGTTCGCGCGGATATTCAGGAACCGATACAAGAACAGCTAATCGTCGAATTGTACTCGAAGTAAACTTTTTGGCGGCATAAGTTAAGGGGGACGCATGTTTCAGAGAAACTGGAAACAGCTTATAAAGCCCCGACGGATCGAAGTTCAGACCGATTCGGCTACGTTCAATTACGGTAAATTTGTTGCCGAACCGCTGGAGCGCGGGTTTGGGACCACGTTGGGAAACGCGTTACGACGGGTGTTGCTGTCATCTCTTCAAGGAGGCGCCATCACCTCCGTGCGTATCGAGGGTGTCCAGCACGAGTTTTCCACGATGGTGGGCGTTGTCGAGGATGTGACGGATGTCATCCTGAACCTGAAAGAGATCCGTCTTCGCATGCATTCGCCGGAGCAGCGTACGCTTCGGCTCAAGGCTAAAGGACCCTGCCGGGTCAAGGCGTCCGATATTTCTTCGGACCCCATGGTTGAGATTCTAAACCGCGACCACCACATCGCGGAGCTTTCCGATAACGCGGTCCTTGATATGGATCTGACGGTTCGCATGGGCAAGGGATATGTTCCGGCGGAGCGAAACCTTGAGGAGAATGCTCCTATCGGCACAATTCCGATCGACGCTATCTTCTCGCCGTTGCGGAAGGTGAATTTTACCGTCACGAACGCGCGCGTCGGGCAGCAGACCGACTATGACCGGCTGACGCTTGAAGTGTGGACCGATGGGTCGATGCTTCCGGCGGACGCGGTTGCGTACGCGTCGAAGATATTGAAGGATCAACTCACCTCCTTCATCAACTTCGATGACGAGGCGGAGACGCCCGACGAACCGTTGCGCCTTGAAGATGGGGCCGGCAACGAAAATCTGTACAAGCCGGTAGAGGAACTGGAGCTTTCTGTCCGGGCCTACAACTGCCTCAAGAACGCCGACATCAAGTTTATCGGCGAACTTGTGCAGCGTTCCGAGCAGGAGATGCTCAGAACCAAGAATTTCGGCAAAAAAAGCTTGAACGAGATAAAAGAGGTTCTGGAAGGAATGGGGCTCTCCCTTGGAATGAAGGTGGAGGGGTTTGTTCCGGAAAAGCACAGCCCAGTGCGGGAAGAAAGTTGATCACCTGAAAAAGAAGAGGATGACATGCGCCACGCCAACGATCACAGGAAATTAGGAAGGAACCCGGGGCACCGGAAGGCGCTTCTGCGGAACCTCATGAACTCCCTGGTTCTTTCAGAAAGGATCGAGACGACGGTTCCGAAAGCCAAGGAACTCAAGCGGCTCGGCGACCGCCTGATCACGCTGGGCAAGCGTGGAACGCTCCACGCCCGCCGTACGGCATTTGCCCTGTTGAGCAACAAAGAGTCCACCGACAAGCTGTTTGAAACGCTTGCCGGGCGGTTTACGACGCGGGAAGGCGGATATACCAGGATCTTGAGGACCGGATATCGGGTCGGGGACGGCGCCGAGATGGCGATCATCGAGTATCTTCCCGCCGAGGAGAAAAAAGCCAAGGCTAAAAGTAAAAAGAAAGCGACGGCGAAGAAATCCATAGCCAAGGCAGATAAGGGTAAGGCCGAGCGCAAGACAAGAGTCGCTCCGAAATCGGAAAAAGTTCGGGGAGGGCAGGAGATAAAGGCGGCACGCGCTCCGCGCGCTCCGCGCAAAACCTCCGAGTCTTAAACGAAGCTTATTCCCTAATAAGGAAACTTCAAAAACGGCCCCTTTTTCCAAAGGGGCCGTTTTTTTATGTATCCGCAGAAACACTTATCGCCTCTTTAGAGCAATAAATGCTTGATTGCATAGTCGGTATTGCCACAACCCTGTCATGGCTGACTGGCAAACGTAAGGAGGCAAGGAATATTTCACATCTTCAGAGGGTATGTAAGCGCTTGAGCCCAAACCGCTATAGAAATTAATGCCTGATGGCGAATCCGGGATAAATAACGCCATTCAGAACCGGACGTTTTTCATTGATGATCAGGAAGTGAGGCGTATAATGTGAAAATGAATTTCAAAATCATCACAAAAGGAACCCTTCCGCTTGAAAGCAATCATAGATGGAATCGAAGCCCGTATTTTGATGGAAGGGGGAAAGCGCAGCCGGAGCCGATTTGTCGTAATAGAGACGTTTTTAAAGTCTAAAGTCCATGTAACTGTGGACGAACTGACCAGCGTTGTCCGGAAAAAATTTTCCAGGGTAGGGGCCGCTACCGTCTATAGAACTTTGAAGCTGCTCGTTCGTATGGGTTACGCCAACGAACTTGATTTCGGCGACGGCTCAAAGCGATATGAAAGCAGCCTTTCCGCGCACCACGACCACCTCGTCTGCACCGAATGCGGGGATGTAATCGAGTTCAAAGATCCGGAGATAGAAAAACTGCAGGATCTCGTTACGCGGCGTCACGGTTTCCTGCCGGAAGCTCACCGTCTTGATATTTTCGGACGCTGCCGCCTTTGCGCGGCGGAAGGGACGGGAGGCGCAAAGAAATGACCTCCGCGTTTTCCGGGGTGGGGAAGCAGGCTGCCCGCGTTGTCCTTGTCGGAAATCCCAATGTCGGAAAGAGTGTAATATTTGGCGCGTTGACCGGAAGGTACGTCAACGTCTCGAACTATCCCGGCACAACTGTCGAGGTTACAAGAGGAGAGGCCAGGGATCGGGGATCGACGTACGAAATCATCGACACTCCGGGCGCCTATTCGCTGATCCCCATGTCGGAGGACGAGCGCGTTACGCGGGATATTCTCATGCTGGAATCCGAAGCATATGTCCTGCAGGTGTGCGATGCCCGAAACATGCGGCGCTCCCTTATGATCACCGTTCAGTTGGCTGAAATGGAAGTCCCGTTTGTCATGGCTGTCAACATGATGGACGAGGTGCGCAGCAAAAAGAGCATGCCCAACCTGGACATTCTGGAGGAAAAGTTAGGGGTACGGGTAATTCCCACAGTGGCTGTCCGAAAGCAGGGGACAGACCGGCTGCTTTCGCTTTTGGAGCAAGCCGCGCCTTCCATCGCCTCAATCAGTTACGGCGTCCGGATCGAAGAAGCCATCGAACGGATGAAGGAGTTGCTGCCCGACAAGACGCCGATAGGAAAGCGGGCGCTTGCGTTGATGCTGCTTTGCGGCGACGACTCGCTTACTCCCTGGCTTGCGGGGAATGTCCCGGCGCATCAGATCCGCGAGATGAATGCGCAAAGGAGCCGTCTGGTCGAAACAACGGGTGAGGACATTTTGTACCGGGTGAACCAGGCGCGCCTGATGTGGATCGACCAGCTTTTCGAAACAGAGGACGCGGAAGAGCCAAAACCTGAAAAAGCCGATCTTGCCGCGCGGTTTGGATGGCTCTCGATGGACCCGGTGTATGGGATACCTATCCTTGCGGTGGTCCTGTTTATCGCCTATTTGTTCGTTGGTGTTTTCGGCGCCGGTGTTCTCGTGGATCTGTTCAAAAACATCTTTTTCGATGGATATGTCGTGCCGGCCGCGACGTGGGTAATAGATCGGGTGTTTCCATGGCCGTTTCTGAAGGATTTTCTCGTGGGGCCTTACGGGATGATATCTATGGGTTTTTCCTACGCCATCGCCATTGTTCTTCCGATCGTGGGAACGTTTTTTTTAGGCTTCGGGACTCTGGAGGATTCCGGCTATCTTCCGCGGTTATCCGTGATGGTGGACAGGGTTTTCAGGAAGATCGGGTGCAACGGGAAAGCGGTACTGCCAATGATCCTGGGATTTGGATGCGTCACGATGGCCACTTTGACAACGCGCATTCTGGAAACGAAAAGAGAGCGTATCATCGTCACGCTCCTGCTTGCCTTGGGAATTCCCTGTTCGGCGCAGCTTGGAGTCATAATGGGCATGCTTGCCGATATTGGGATCAAAGCGTCCGTTGTCTGGTTTTTACTGCTCCTTGGGGTCTTTTTTCTGGTTGGCTACCTGGCGGGAAAGGTAATTCCTGGCGAGTCATCAGATTTTATTATGGAGGTTCCACCTATACGTCTGCCCAGGCCAGGAAATCTCCTGGTGAAGACGATGGCTCGAATCGAATGGTACATGCGTGAGGCGGTTCCCCTGTTTCTTTTGGGGACGCTGATTCTTTTTGTCGCGGATCGTTTAGAAATCCTGCTGTGGGTTCAAAGAGTTTCGGAACCGGTGGTGGTGAAGCTCCTGGATCTGCCTCCAAAAACATCCGAGGCGTTCATGATCGGCTTTTTGCGCAGAGATTATGGCGCCGCGGGATTGTTTGCCATGGCCAGGGAAGGCATGCTCACCAATCTGCAGGTGATGGTCAGCCTGGTCACCATCACCCTTTTCATTCCGTGTCTGGCCAACCTGCTGGTGATCTACAAGGAACACGGCGGGAGGGTTACGGCCTGTATGGTCCTCTTCATTTTTCCGTTTGCGATTCTGGTAGGAGCGGTGGTAAATTTTGTGGCTCGCTTGTTTGGGGTAACGTTTTGATATCCAAAGTTTCCAGGGATATTTCGTGTCCTCTTTGCGGGCTTGAGATAGACACAAAGAGCGGATGCCGCGGCGCCGGCTGTCCCATGAGAAAAGACTGCTCTATTGTCCATTGTCCCCGGTGCCGCTACTCGTTTCCCATGCCCGAATCCGGGGTTATAAATTTTGTAAGAACTCTTATAAAGAGAAGGAAAGCCAGATGACCATTTACGGGCAAGACGAAATTCTGGAGCTTTTGTGGACTCTCCGGGAACTGGGTAAAAGCGGCCGCTCGGAACTGCTCCGGGAGACTCAGGAAGAGTCGCCGGAATCGCTGATCGAGGAGCTGCGCTCCAGCGGCCATCTGGAGATCGCGGGAGACGACATCCGCATGACCCCTTTGGGGGATGAGCGCGCCCGTGTCATTGTGCGGCGGCATCGGCTGGCGGAAGTTCTCCTTCATACCTTGTTCGAGATCGAGCCGCAGCAGATCGACAGCAACGCCTGCAAGTTCGAGCATATTCTTTCCGAGGAGGTTACGGAAAGCGTCTGCGCCTTCATGGGGCATCCTCCGGTTTGCCCCCACGGAAAGCCGATACCGCGCGGGGAATGCTGCGACCGGATCAAGACGGAGGTTCGGCCGCTTGTAACCCGTTTGTCCGACGCTTCTCTTTCCGTGCCTGTCCGGATTGTTTTTATCACTCCAAAATCAGTCAAGCGGCTGGAAAAACTGTCATCGTTTGGCATTGTTCCCGGCAGCATTATACGGCTGATGCAAAAGAACCCGTCCCACGTAATACAGATTGGCCAGACGACGGTCGCGGTGGATAAGGAAATTACGGATGAAATCTACGTCAAGCGGGCATAGCTTCATTGCCCTGCTGTTGATCGTTCTCATATTGGTCCAGTGTGCGTTTCCGGCGGTTGCGAAAGCGACCGGATCGCTCGATGTTGAACCGGCCCTGTTTTTGAAATACGCCGCTCCCGACATACCTGAAACATATTCGCGTGAGATTCTGGACCGGATTCCGGAAAAAATAACAAAAGAAGTTCATGTCCGCTGGGTTGCCGTGCCTGTCGAGGCGGCGCCGGTGGTGGATATAAACGCCATCTATCCGGTTCCGGACGACGCGACACTCAAAAGCATTTCGGGGAGGATCTTGCGGGCGTCCCGGCACATGGAAAAAGTGGAAAACAGGGAGGCCGCAAAGCTTTTGTCCGAAGCGGAGAGTGAAGCAAGAGGCTGCCGGTTCAATGAAGCGATTCGACCGTTCCTTGCGGAGATTTTCCTGAGACAGGGGATTATCAAGCTGCGAGATGGGCATGTTTCCTCCGCGGAGTCGCTGTTTTCCCGATCCAGGGCGCTTCGCCCAGGGTTTGTTCCGGACCCGGCTTTGTTTCCGCCGCAGGTTCTCACTGTGTGGGGAAGCCTCTCAAGCCGTCTTTTGCCGGAAGCCGAGCTTCTTGTTCAGTCGCTTCCGTCCGGCGCGGTTGTTTTTGTGGATGGCGTCTCTAAAGGAAGGACTCCCGTAAGAATAAACCCTGGGAAAACGGGGCCTGTAAATATACGGGTATCCCACCCTGGGTACAAAGATGAGGAGAAGGTCGGGCAATGGCTTCCGGGCGACGCGGATACGCTTGATTTCAATTTGCCCGGCGACCGGGTGGCGCGTCTTGGTGATCTGCTTTCGGAAGGAGGAGGAAAGCAGGGATGGGGAGCCGGGCCGCTTATCGGCGAACTTGCCACAGCCGCCGGCGTTCAATGGATAGCTGTCGTTACGTTGGAAAAGGATGGTTCCGGGGATGGGTATATCGCAAAGGCGTATTCCCACGGGAAGCCGGTGAACGCTCCTGTTTTTTTGGGGGAGAAGCGAATACGGGACGGTGAGCGAAATTCGCAGGCGACCGGAAAATGGCTTGCCGGTAAACTGCTGGAAAACGGATGGCCTGCTGAAGAGAAAGACCAGGAGTTCGAACCGTGGTACAAAAGTTGGTGGGTTTGGGGGATTGCCGTGGCCGCTGCGGCAGGAATTGCGGCTGTTGCCGCCGGCGGCGGCGGGTCGAGCAGTTCCGGCGGTTCTTCAATTGGGGTGAATTTTTAGGCAACGCGGGTGTCAACCGATGGAGGGACTTTTGAAAGAACCTTCTAAAAACCGGATGCGGCTTTCGTTATTGATTGCGGCATTGTTGATTGTGCTTGGCGCCATGCTGATATCCACGTTTCGGGATATGGGCGTTGTGAACTTTCTGAAGCTGCGGAACACCGAGAAACTGCTGCGCGCTGAAGTTGAGCAGTTGCGCCGCGAAAACGCCGAGTTGAAAAACCAGGTCGAAGGGCTCAAAAGCAATCCTGCCGTAATAGAGGACGAGGCTCGCAAGATGGGATTTATCCATGAAAAAGAGAAGGTGATCATCATTCCATAGCGGCGGCAGCCACGATTTTATCTGACGGTTATCCTTTGAAAAGCAAAGAGGATCTTTCGCTTTGAAAACCGTAGTGCTTGTTCACGGGTTTTTTCGGCGTGGGCGCAATATGCGTTACCTTGCTAAAAAGCTGCAGCGGCAGGGGTACCATACCGTAGCTCCTACTTTGCCGACTACGTTTCGAGGTATTCGCGAGTGCGGCGAGTCTTTGGCCCGAATTATTGTCCCAATATGCGAAAAGCTCACCTCCGGGAAAGATGTTGTGCATTTCGTAGGACACAGCATGGGAGGGCTAATTATCCGGGACTATTTGTCGCGCCGGGTGGTCGAAGGGCTGGGCAGGGTAGTCTTGATAGGGACGCCCAACGGCGGGTCGCCTTACGCCAACTTGTTGTTGAAGCTTCCGTTTTCTGGCGAGATTCTCAAAAGCCTCCACGATTTTGCGGAACCGGGGTCGGATATCGCCCCGCCTCGTAATGTTCCCGCGCCGGATATTGGCATTGTCATAGGCACGAAGCCGGATATCGTAAGACGGTTTTTGCTGCCCGGAGAGCACGACGGACTTGTCACGGCGAAATCCGTCCGCCACGTAGCCGCAAGCGACGAAATATTGATTCCGTGCCCTCACGAACAGATTCATTGGCGAGCCGACACCGCGCGGGCTGTTGTTTCGTTTTTGGAGAGTGGTAGGTTTCGCTGAACAAGAGCACGTGGGGTTTCATTTGCTTAAGACTCTCTCCTTAGGGCACGTCTTGTTTGCTATCCTTGGCAAACTTCGGTTGCGTCTTACTTGTTCTAATAGATACTTCTTGGGTTTTCCCGTTTTAGCGGCGGAAAGCCCGGCGCCATTATGAGATGCTTTTCGCTCAAACGAAGCCGTTCCCGCTATGGCCGCTGTGATGGACGCGGTTTTCATGTATATGCCGGCGTACCCTGTTTCCGTCATATTTGGCTTTGCCGCGAAACAGAAGGTACGCCTAAATAGGTATATCGCTAAAGAAGCCGCTTATGCTGCGGATTCTGGTTTAGGACGGCGGCGTTGACACTCATGGATGACAGGAATAGACTGTCTTATCTGTAAATATTTTCATTTAGAGGCGCCGTTTTGAACATTCGGGAGATTGTAGAATCCCTTGTATCTTCTGTAACAGAGCGAAAACTCAAGGAATGGGGAGAGCGGGAGAATCTCCCTGTTCTCCTCGAAATACCCCGGCAAGAATCCCACGGAGATTTTTCTTCAAACGCGGCAATGCAGATTGCGCGTCGGCTTGGCAAGAAGCCGCGTCTTGTTGCCGAAGAACTGGTTGCGGCGATCCGGGAGGAAGACGGCGGAAAGTTGATTGCGTCGCTCGAAATCGCGGGGCCGGGCTTCATCAATATTGTTTTGTCCGAAAGCGTTTGGGCGGAGGTTCTCACGCGCGTACTTGCCGAAGGCGCGAGGTTTGGCTCTTCCGATGCCGGCGCAGGCGAAACCGTGCTGCTTGAGTTTGTTTCCGCAAACCCAACCGGTCCGCTGCATGTGGGCCACGGTCGCGGGGCCGCTGTGGGAGACGCGCTGGGGCGGATTCTTGAGTTCACCGGACATAAGGTGGTCCGCGAATATTATGTAAACGATGTGGGAAACCAGATGGACAACCTGGGCCGGTCGCTGCTGGCAAGATACCGGACCGAGTGCGGACGCCCCACCGATCTCCCGGAGGATGGCTACAAAGGCGAGTACATGATAGAGCTTGCCCGTGAACTCCGCGCGGAGCGCGGGGATCAATACGCCGACACGCCGGAAGAAGAGGCGCTTTCTTTGTTCCGTAAAGAGGCGGGGGACCGGATACTTGACGGAATAAGAAAGGATCTGGAGTCGTTCCGCGTTGGCTACGATAACTGGTTTCCGGAAGAGAAACTGCATGCTCGGGGTGAAGTGACCGGCTCTATCGACGAATTGCGCAGCCGTGGATTGCTGTATGAGTCGGAAGGCGCGACTTTTTTGCGCAGCCAGGAAATGGGAGATGAAAAAGACCGGGTTCTGGTTCGCGCCGACGGCCGCACGACCTATTTTGCCGCCGATGTTGCGTATCACCGCCGCAAACTGCGCGACGGATACACTCGCCTGATCAACATATGGGGCGCCGACCACCACGGGTACGTGGCCAGGTTGCGGGCTTCGTTGCGCGCGTTGACGGGAAGCGACTCGGCTCTGGAGGTGCTGCTGGTGCAGTTTGTCACGCTGGTGCGGGAAGGCGCTCCTGTCCAGATGTCGACGCGCTCCGGAGAATTCACGACACTTAAGGAAGTACTCGATGAGGTTGGCATCGACGCGGCCAGATTTTTCTATCTGCTGAGAAGCTATCACACCCATCTTGATTTTGACCTGACGCTGGCAAAAAAAGGCGAACGGGTAAACCCGGTTTACTATGTTCAGTACGTCCACGCCCGGATATGCAGCATCTTCAACGAAGCGGAGGCGCGGGGCGAAGCTCTTGGGCCGTGCCCGCCGGTTTCCATACTGACGCTTCCGGAAGAGATCCGGCTCATGAAGGCTGTGGCCCGCTTTCCCAGCGTGGTCCTCGATAGCGCGAAATCGCGCGAACCGCACAAAATTCCGTTTTATCTCATAGAGATTGCGGACCAGTTTCATTCGTTTTATCACCAGCACCGGTTTATTGGAGAAAGTTCGGAACGAACCCAGGCCCGCCTCGCGCTTGCGGGAGCGGTTAGAACGGTCGTCGCCACAGGATTGTCACTGATTGGTGTCACGGCTCCGGAGCGTATGTGAAAATATTACGACACAAAAACGAAAACAAATGGGGAGATCCTGACCGGTATTCCAACACTTTTTTCATCATTGGAACTCTTGTTGTTTTTGCCGTTGTATTTTTCCTTGGCTTGCAAGTAGGACGCATGGTCGAAAAGGATCGGGCAAGCGGATTTTCGGCGCGCAAGGACGAAGGGCAAAAGAAAGAAAAGATCGAACGTGAGATGTCCGCGTACTCCGAGGAAGCGGTGCAGATTCCGGTCGTTATGCCGCCCCCTCCTCCTCCGGACCCGATAGAAGAGCTCAAGACAAGCGAGAAAGCCGTCACTTTCCCGGATTCTCTTACGAGTAAAGACGCTGTGCCGCAGCCGCTGGTCAAATCGAAAGCGCCCGCGCCTCCCCCGCCCAAGCCCGCCGCCGTTTCGACGGCAAAGAAAGCGTTCATAGTGCAGGCGAGCGCTTTTAGAAGCCGTGAATCGGCCGATGCGCTGAAGGCTAAACTCGATAAAAAGGGATACAAGGCAAAAGTGGTTCGTGAGGCCGTAGGCGGCAAAGACCTGTTCAAGGTGCAGGCAGGCGCGTACAAATCGAAGGAAGACGCGAACAAGACGGTAAAGGATATCAGCTCGGCATTCAAAATAAACCCCATCATAGTTTCGGAATAGGCGAATGTGATGGTTTTCCCCGACAGGGAGCGGTTTCTCTATCAGGCATCGGAAGGCGGGCTGGTCCCTGTCTGGACCGAATTTCACGCCGACCTTGAGACGCCTGTTTCCGCCTACCTCAAAGTGGCCAAGCGGTTTCCCACGGATCATTTCCTTTTAGAGAGCGTGGAAGGAGGAGAGAAGTGGGCGCGGTTCTCCTTTATAGGATTTGACCCGCATGCTCGGTTTCTTGCCGGTCCGGACGGGATTACGGTTTGCAAAGGCGGGGATACCCGCACGCTTTCGGCTGCCAATGATCCGCTTGAAGCTCTTGCCGCTCTTCTGAAAGAAATACGCTACCAGGCGGCGCCCGGACTGCCGAAGCTTTCCGGGGGCGCGGTCGGCTACATTTCTTACGACTATGTCCGCTATCTCGAAAAGGTGGGGGGGGACCGGCCGCCGTCGCCTCATCCGGACGCGATGTTTCTCTTCCCCTCCCGATTGGTGATTTTCGACAACGTCCGGCATACGATCCTCATTGTCGCTCACGTCGAAGCTTCTGAAGGGAGAGATCTTTCAGAGGCTTACGATTGCGCCGTGGAAGCCGTGCGGGAGGTCAGGGAGATCCTGCGGTCTCCGCTGGCATGGTCCGACATCCCCGAAGATATTTCCGGGGAATACGGTTTTGAAGTGTCGCGCGAAGGACATATGGAAGCCGTGGAGCGGGTCAAGGAATATATCCGCAATGGCGACATCATCCAGGCTGTGCTTTCCAACCGGGCGACCGTGAAAACGAACAGATCCGAAGCGGAAGCGTACCGCGTCCTTCGGGCGCTAAACCCTTCCCCGTACATGTATCTGCTGAAAATCGACAAATTGTCTGTGGTTGGGTCGTCGCCGGAAGTTCTCGTGAGGCTTGAGGGAAACGACATCCAACTGCGCCCGATAGCGGGCACCAGGCCGCGCGGCGCTGATCCGGAAGAGGACAGGCGTCTTGAGGCGGATCTTCTTTCCGACCCAAAAGAGATAGCCGAGCACATGATGCTGGTTGACCTGGGACGCAACGATGTCGGGCGGGTGGCGGAATGGGGGACGGTGAAGGCCAACGAGCTTATGGCCATAGAGCGCTACTCAAACGTGATGCACATCGTTTCCAATGTTGTGGGAAAACTGCGCGAAGGGTTGACAGCTTTCGACGTGCTGCGCGCCGCTTTCCCTGCCGGCACCGTATCCGGAGCGCCGAAAGTGCGGGCGATGCAGATCATATCCGAACTGGAACCTTTCCGGCGCGGGATCTATGCCGGCGCGGTCGGATACTTTGACCCTCAAGGAAACATGGATTTTTGCATCGCGATTCGCACCATAGTCATGCGGGAAGGCGTGGCGAAGATACAGGCCGGAGGGGGGATTGTAGCCGACTCCGATCCGGAACGGGAATGGGAGGAGATTTTGAACAAGTCCCGGATTCTTTTCAAGGCTGCCGGTGTTTCGCTCAAGAGGGAAACGGTTTGATTGCCCTCATCGACAACTACGATTCTTTCACCTACAACATCGTCCAGTATCTGTGCGAACTTGGCGCCGAAGTGTCCGTGTTCCGTAACGACGCCGTAACGGTCAAAGAGCTGGATTGGCTATCGCCTTCCGGTCTTGTCATTTCTCCCGGCCCTGGAGATCCGGACAAGGCGGGCGTCTCTATCGAGGCGATACGCGCGTTTCAGGACCGGGTTCCTGTTCTTGGTGTTTGTCTTGGCCACCAGTGCATCGGCAAGCTCTTCGGAGGAAAGATTGTCCGGGCTCACGCGTTGATGCACGGGAAGACATCACCGGTGCGGCACAACGGCAAAGGCATATTCTCGATGGTCGAGAATCCTTTAGTCGCCATGCGATACCATTCTCTGGCCGTTGAGCGGGCGTCTATCCCTGACGTACTTGAAGTGTGCGCCGAGGCGGATGATGGGGAAGTGATGGGGCTTCGCCATGTCGAAAAGCCGATCTTCGGAGTGCAGTTCCATCCCGAATCTGTGATGACCCAATCCGGCATGCGGATCATGGAGAATTTCCTGTCTTTGATAAACCCTTCCCAGCCGGTTTTGCGGGAGTACGGAAACATCCGCGAGGCGATCCACGCGGTTTCCTCCGGCAAAAACATGTCCGCCGACGGCATGCGTGACGCCATGCGGATGATTATGGGAGGAGAGGCGACTCCCGCGCAGGTTTCGGCTTTTCTTGCCTGTCTTTCGATGAAAGGGGAGACAACCACCGAGATCGCGGCGGCTTCGGAAGTGATGCGTCAGAAGGCGGTCCGAATAGTCGCCCCGGCGGGACGCGATGTCCTCGACACATGCGGTACGGGAGGGGATCGGGTGGGTACTTTTAACATATCCACCACCGTTGCCTTTGTCGCCGCAGGCGCCGGGGTTCTTATCGCCAAACACGGCAACCGCTCGGTCACCAGCCGCTCCGGAAGCGCCGATGTTTTGGAGACGCTGGGCATGGATCTCGACGCCGATGCCGCAAGAGTTCAAAGAAGTCTCGACGAGGCTGGCATTACCTTCATGTTCGCGCCCAAGTTTCACGCGGCGATGAAGTACGCAATCGGCCCGCGCCGCGAGATCGCCATCCGGACGATATTCAACATTCTTGGGCCTATCGCAAACCCGGCCAACGCGAATTGCCAGATGGTTGGCGTGTTCAGCGAAGCTCTTGGGGAGACATACGCGCGAGTGCTTGCGGAACTGGGGCATCGCAAGGCTTTCGTCGTCCACGGCACCGACGGGCTCGACGAGGTTTCCCTGGCCGCTCCTTCCATCGTGTGGGATGTGCGGGAAGGGCGGGTGAAGCGATACCTGTTTGACCCGCGTTCGGTTGGGTTCGAGTACGCGCCTCTTTCAGCGATCAAGGGAGGGGACGCGCAGACCAACGCGAAGATCCTCAAAGGAATATTGTCGGGAGACAAAGGTCCGGGCCGGCAGGCTGTTCTGCTAAACGCCGCTTTTGCCATAGTCGCCGGGGGAATGGCCGGGGATATTCGCGAAGGGGTAAGCGAGGCCGCCCGTTCGATAGATTCCGGCGCCGCCATGGGGCGTCTGGAGTCTTTTATGTCGATCCTGGGACGCAAGAGCAAAAGCTGACGTCCTATGAGTACCCACCTTTCGCGTATTCTTGACGGCGTTCGGGAGACGCTTGCCGAAAGAAAATCCAAAGTTTCCCTGGAGACGCTTAAGGAAATGGCGGGCGGCCGCAAGAAAGCGCGTGAATCGCTTTCCACTGTTCCGTCCACTCCCGCCGTAATCGCGGAGATCAAGCGGGCTTCCCCGTCCCGAGGCTGGATTTGTCCGGACGCCAACGCGGCGGAAAGGGCCGGCGCTTATCTTTCCGGAGGCGCCTGGGCCATTTCAATCCTTACGGAAGAGCGGCTGTTTGGCGGGTCGCTGTCCGACCTGGCCCAGGTGCGGGAGGCGTATCCTCACGCGATACTTCTCAGAAAAGATTTCCTCCTGGACGAGTACATGGTGGCCGAGTCTAAAGCCTACGGAGCGGACCTTGCGCTCCTGATGGTGTCTGTTTTGGGAGACCAAACGGCGGAGATGATTTCTTTTGCCAGGGAGTACGGAATCGAGCCATTGGTCGAAATTCACGACGAACGGGAACTCGATATTGCGGCCGGCGCCAAGGCCCGGCTGATCGGGATCAATAACCGGAATCTTTCCACGCTTGTCGTTGATCTGGCCGTTTCGGAACGCTTGCTGCCGCTTGTTCCTAAAAAAGCGATATCGGTTGTTGAAAGCGGTATCTCCAAGCCGGAGCAGGTAAGCCGGTTCCACCAGATGGGCGCGCGTCTTTTTTTGGTGGGAGAGTCGCTGATGGATAGCGGTGATCCCGCTGACACGATACGCCGATATGTGGGAAAATAAGGCGAAAAACCAGACGCAAGGATAAGTTGCCTTAAATATGTTTCAGATCAAAATCTGCGGAGTGACCACACAGGAAGACGCGTTGCGCGCCGTCTCCATGGGAGCTGACGCCGTGGGTCTCAATTTTTTCCGCGGGTCGAAGCGGTGTGTGAAAGAAGAAACCGCCAGGGAGATCGTGCGGGCTGTCGGTTGCGACCGGGTCGTGGGGGTCTTCGTCAATGAGCCGCCGGAATCGCTTATGGCGGTCTGTGAACGCACGGGAGTCGGGCGGGTGCAGCTTCACGGCGGCGAGACGGCCGAGGAAGCAGCTAAAATACGGCTTTGGCGCGTAAAAGTGATTCATGCCGAACAGCCGGTGGATCTCGATGCGCTTGAACGGTTTCCATGCGAAGCGTTTTTGCTCGACGCCGGGGGATCGGGCGAATACGGAGGGACCGGAAGAACTCTCCGGTGGGAGACGCTTCCCGACAAGTTCGAACGACTGGGCAAGCCTTGGGCGCTTGCGGGGGGGCTGACGCCGGAAAACGTGGAAAAGGCGATCTTGACGGCAAGGCCGTTTGGGGTGGATACGGCTTCGGGAGTTGAGTCTGCTCCGGGAAGGAAAGATGTGGAAAAAGTGGAGACATTCATAAAAAACGCCAGAGCGGGGTTTCGTAATGCGGAAAAATAGGGCGATCCGCCTTCCGGACGATATGGGACACTTTGGTCCTTTCGGCGGGAGATACGTTGCCGAAACGCTGATGTCCGCGCTCATAGAACTGGAGAAGGCGTACAAGGCCGCAAAGCGGGATACGGCTTTCCGGCGCGAGCTTGGCGCGCAGCTTCAGGATTACGCGGGACGCCCGACTCCGGTTTATTTTGCGCAACGGCTGACGGAAAAAGGCGGCGGCGCGCGCATTTTCCTGAAAAGGGAAGACCTGGCGCACACGGGGTCGCACAAGATCAATAACACCCTTGGGCAAGGGCTTCTCGCCCGGCGTATGGGTAAAAGCCGGATCATTGCCGAGACGGGAGCGGGGCAGCACGGCGTGGCTACGGCCACTGTCTGCGCCAGGATGGGCATTCCCTGCGAGGTATATATGGGCGAGGAGGATGTTCGCCGTCAGGCGCTCAATGTCTTCCGGATGCGGCTTTTGGGCGCTCGCGTTTCTCCGGTGGTTTCCGGGAGCCGGACGCTGAAGGACGCGATGAACGAGGCGCTGCGCGACTGGGTCACCAACGTGCGCACCACTTATTACCTTATTGGCTCCACGGCTGGTCCGCACCCGTACCCCATGATGGTCCGCGATTTCCAGTCTGTCATCGGGCGGGAAGCTATTCGCCAGTTTCGCAAGGCGACCGGCGGGCTGCCTTCGGCCGTGGGGGCGTGCGTGGGCGGCGGCAGCAACGCAATGGGGATTTTTTACGATTTTATACAGCATCCGAAGGTGCGCCTGTTCGGTGTGGAAGCAGCCGGTAAGGGACTTTCTTCCGGCAAGCACGGCGCCACAATCGCTCGCGGTAAAGTAGGGGTGCTTCACGGCAGCAAGTCGTACGTTTTGCAAGACGAAGGAGGGCAGATTCTCGAAGCGTATTCGATTTCGGCGGGGCTTGATTATCCTGGCGTGGGTCCTGAGCACGCGTGGCTTAAAAAGTCCGGAATGGCGACCTATGTTTCCGTCACGGACACTCAGGCACTGGAAGGGTTTGACTTGCTGTCGCGTTACGAAGGGATTCAGCCCGCGCTTGAATCTTCACACGCCGTTGCCTACGGATATGCTCTGGCGCGCAAGATGCGCAAATCGGAGAGCGTGCTTATCAACCTGTCCGGCCGTGGCGACAAGGACGCGGGTATCCTGATGGAGCAGGAAAAGGCATCCTTATGAACGCTATCAACGATACCTTTTTGAAGCTGAAAAACGCGGGAGAAAAAGGGCTGGTGGTGTATCTGACCGCCGGCGATCCCGATTTCAAATCCTCGCTCTCTTATCTTCGGGCGGCGGCGGACGGCGGCGCGGATATCCTGGAGGTGGGCGTTCCGTTTTCCGATCCCACGGCGGACGGCCCAACTATTGAGGCGGCGTCGCGCCGGGCGCTTGCGGGCGGCATGAATGTCCGCAAAGCGCTTGAGCTTGTCCATGAATTGCAAAAAACCCACTCGACGCCGGTCGTGCTGTTTGGGTATTACAATCCGTTTTTCCGGTACGGGCAAACATCTCTTTGGAAGGATGCGCGCGCGGCCGGTGTAGACGGCTTCCTTGTCGTGGATCTGCCTTATGAAGAAGCAGGCGTGGCGATAGATGAAATGCGCAAGGAAGGGCTTTGCTGGATTCCGTTGGCCGCGCCTACCAGCGGTATCGGTCGAATCCGCGAATTTGACCGGGCCGGTTCAGGTTTCATGTATCTCATATCTGTTACTGGTGTTACCGGCGTAAGGGATATGTTTCCGCCGGAGATGTTGTCATGGTCGGGAAAAGTGAAGTCGGCTGTTACTCTCCCTTTGGCGGTCGGGTTTGGCATATCGACGCCGGAGATGGCCCGTCAAGCGGTGCGGCACGCCGATGCCGCGATTGTTGGAAGCGCGTGCGTAAAAATTGTGGAGCGTGACGGAAGATCCTCCAGAGGTCCCGCGCGGCTTTGCCAATTTGTCCGGTCCTTAAAATCCGCCTTGAGGTAAAAACATGGCGATCCGATTGTTCCGGAAAAAGGAAGAAAGCGACAAGAAGATAAAAATACCCGAGGGTATGTGGATCAAATGCGACGCTTGCCTGGAGATCATCTACAAGCCTGAAGTGGAGCGCATTCTCAATGTTTGCCCGAAATGCACCTACCATTTCCGTATTCCCGTGTCCGAGCGTATCCGTTCCGTCATCGACGAGGGAACATTTGTAGAGATTGCCGAAGATATGGAATCGCTTGATCCTCTGAATTTTTCCGATACCAAAAAATACGCCGATCGCCTGAAAGAGGCGCGAAAAAAGACGGATCGCAAGGAAGCGGCCATCATCGGAAACGGGAAGATCAACGGGATCGACATCGTTCTTGGCGTCCTGGATTTCGAGTTTCAGGGCGGATCAATGGGAAGCGTCGTTGGCGAAAAGGTCTCCCTTGCGGCCGAAGCCGCAACGGAATCAAGGCTTCCGCTTGTAATTTTCAGCGCGTCCGGAGGCGCGCGAATGCAGGAGGGAGTGCTGTCCCTCATGCAGATGGCCAAGACGAGCGCGGCTCTCGCGCGTCTTTCCGATGCCCGCGTTCCGTACATCAGCGTGCTCACGGACCCGACAACCGGCGGCGTGGCCGCAAGCTTTGCGATGCTGGGCGATGTGATCATTTCGGAGCCGAGGGCGCTTGTGGGGTTTGCCGGTCCCCGCGTCATAGAGCAGACGATAAAACAGAAACTTCCAGAGGGATTCCAGAGAGCGGAGTTTCTTCTTGAGCACGGGATGATAGACATGATCGTCGAGCGCAGCCGGATGAAGGCGATGCTGGCACAGATCCTGAGGTATCTCTCGGGCGCGGGCAACGGAGAAAAATGATTCCGGCGGACCGGTTTGGCCCGGAAAAGGTGAAGCCGGGTCTTGCCCGAATCCGCCTGGCGTTTGAACGATCCGGACATCCCGAACAAGGGTTCCGGACCATACATATTGCCGGTACGAACGGCAAAGGGTCTACCGCCTGGTTGAGTGAGGCGATCGTTCGTTCACTTGCCGGATGCGCGGTCGGGCTGTATACCTCGCCGCACCTTGTCTCGCCGGAAGAACGGATTCGGATCAACGGAGCAAAGATTCCGGAGCGTTCTCTGGCAAAAGCCTTCCTTAAAGCTGAAACGCTGGGTGATCCGGACGATCCGCCGACCTACTTCGAGAAGATGACCTGGGCCGCGTGCGACTGGTTCCGGCGCGGCGGGGCGCGTTTGGCCGTCATGGAAGCGGGGCTTGGTGGAAGATGGGACGCCACTACCGCTTGCCATCCGGCGGTTTTAGTCATCACTACGGTGGGATACGACCACATGGAGTGGCTTGGAAATACTTTGGGTCGGATTGCCGCGGAAAAAGCGGGAATCCTGAAGCCCGGCGTGCCGCTGGTGACAGGCCGCTTGCGGCCTTCCGCCCGGCTGGTCGTGATGCGCCGCGCCGGCGAGCTTGGCTGTTCTTCGTGGGAACTTGGGCGTGACTTCGACTGGCGGCCTTGCGGGAATGGCGCGGCTATAGAGGTTTTCCTGCCCGGCCTTTTGTTGAAAAGGCTTCATGTCGCCATGGACGGCATTTTCCAGAAAGACAACGCGGCGGTTGCGCTTGCGGCTTCCTGGATGTGGGCGAGCGGCGAGGGCGTCTCCGCCGCTTCTTTTGCTTCAGCGGCGGCAGACGCGGTCGCGTCGGTTCGCGTTCCCGGCAGGCTGGCGAAGCTTTCCTTGCGGCGTAAAGCGCGTTGTTGGGTGGATGGCGGGCATAATCCCGAAGCGGCCCGCGCTTTGTCTGAAACGATTGCCGTTTCAAAACCGTGGGGACGCGCTTCCCGCGTGGTTGCGCTTTGGAGCATGTTGTCCGACAAGGATGCTTCCGGTTACCTTCGGGAGCTTTCCCCGTCCATCGACGCTGTCGTTACTTATCCGCTTCTCCACGAAAGGGCGGCGGATGCCGCCGTTCTTTTGAAAGCCTGCGTGAAAGCGGCGCTTCCATGCCGCGCCGCGGCTGATTTTTCCGAAGGTTTTCTTGAAGCCGTAAAATGGGCCGGACGCGGCGGAGTGGTGCTTGTGTGCGGATCGCTTGTGGCCGCGGGGGAAGCATATAAGCATCTGGCCGGAGCCGCCTTTTGAAGCGGCGCTATAGCTTTTTTGTTGTGCTGGTGGCGGTATTACTGTTTTTTGCGCTTTGCGCGACCGCTGCTTTTGCCGAATCCGGTTTGCTGCAGTCCGCGCTTCCTAAAGGAGCCGGGTCGAAACCGGGCGATGAAAGCGCCTTCCCGCTCAACGCCCCTGTGAATATAGACGCGGACAATCTTTTTTACGACGAAGAAAACGGGATCGCCCTGGCGGAAGGGAATGTAGAGGTCACTCTTGGTACACGGAAGATGCGCGCGGATCGCATAAGTTACAACTTCCGGACGGGGGAAGCCGACCTGACGGGACAAGTCCGCTACAAAGACGCGGACGAACAGTTTTCTTTTGATCGGGTCACGCTCAACCTGAACGCCGAGACAGGCGTTTTGTACAACGGAAGCATACTGATAGGCACGAGCGGCTACCAGATTTCGGGAGAAAGAATCGAGAAGACCGGGGAGCAGTCATTCCTGCTTCACAAAGGCTCGATAACCACATGCCCGTGCGACCCGACGCCGGACTGGGATTTTGGTATTCGACGGGCAAGCGTTGTTATCGACGGGTACGCGGTTTCCAAAGACGTTACGATTCGCGCCAAGGGAATTCCGGTTTTATGGCTGCCGTATGCCGTGCTTCCGGTCAAGTTGTCCCGTCAAAGCGGCTTTCTTCTTCCGTCGTTCTCAACATCACAGTCCAGAGGGGCCACCTTATCCATACCGTACTACTGGGCTATAAACCGATGGAGCGACGCCACGGTTACGACCGATTTGATGGAGAAACGCGGCGTCCGGCCTGAGCTGGAGTACCGTTTTGTATTGAATCAGGACTCGGAAGGGACTATTAGCGGAAACTTTATACAAGACAAAAAGAGCCATCACGACCGCTGGCGTATTCAAGGGAGGAACACTTATCACTCCGGGGGCTGGACGGCCAACGCTCAGATAGAGATGCCTTCCGACAACCAGTATTACGTGGATTTCGCGGAAACCAAAGCGCATGACTCCGCCCAGCGCACTTTCATGCTTCGCTCCGCCCGGCACACATTCTCCAGGGGATTTGTCGGCTGGTCCGGGGAGGAGTTTTCGCACCAACTGGGCGCGACCTGGGTGGAGGAGATGGAGCGGTATCCGGCGGACCACACGCTCCATCGTCTTCCGGAATACCAGGCGACCCTGCTCCCGCACCGCACCTCTATAGGAGGCATCGAGATGTCGGGGGAGTCGATGGCGACCTATTTTTTCCGGGAAGTGGGGGATAAGGCGGGGCGCGCAAGAGGTTCGGCTACGCTTTCCCGCACGTTCGTTCCGCTGCCGTCGGTTTCCCTTACGCCGTACGTTTCGGGGTACGCGCTTGGTTCCCATTACGAGCAATACGATGAGTGGAACAACACGGGACGCTTCATTCCGGTGGCGGGCGTTAAGACAGCGGCGGAAGCGCAGAGGAGTTTTTTGAGAAACGGGTCGGGGTTTGTTCATATTGTGGGGGTGGATGTCGGCTATCAGCATGTCAACCGTGTCGAGCAGGACAACATGCCTCTCCATGACCGCTGGTCCCGTATTGCGTCGCAGGATCAGGTTGTTTTCACTATCTCCCAGAGGCTGCTTCGGATGAAAAACGCGGCTTCTCCCGAAGAAGCGGCCTCCATGACTCTTGAATGGGCCTACGATTTCGACGGAAAGAAGTCGCCCGGCACGCCGTATGTCGATCCTCTCTCGCCGTTTGTCCGCGTGCTTAGAGACCAGATCGATATTGGACACGGAAGGCCGGTGCGCACCAGCAAAGCCTCCGACATATATGGGCGCGTAGCTGTTAAGCCTTTTGAGCGGTGGCGCTTTGAAGGATCGGCGCTTTTTGATCCGGCGGACGCAATGTTCTCTATGGCGGCTATAAGCTGGGGGTGGGAAAAAGACGCTGACCAAAGGCTGACATTAACGTACCGTATAACCCGTGAACTGGCGGAGGATATCGGGACATCATTTGTGTGGCGGCCTCTGCGTTTTTTGAGGCTGCACGCGAATATAAATTATTCTTTGAAAAATTCCGGGCTGACCAACAGCTACGCCGGTTTCTCTTTGATACCGAAGAGCGACTGCTGGAGTATAGGGTTCACGGCGGTACGCAGTACTTACCCGTCGGATACCAGCTACCGCCTGGTATTCGGCCTGAAAGGTATTGGCACAGTAGGGGAAAAATAAGAAACGGGGGTTCATGGAGATGCGAATTATGGTGACCGGGGGCGCCGGGTTCATCGGGTCCCACATTGCGCAGGCATATGTGGACGCGGGGCACGAGGTTCTGGTTCTTGACAACCTTTCTTCCGGCAAGGAAGAAAATGTGCCGAAAAACGCAAAACTGGTTTTTGGGGAAATACAGTCGGATACGGCTGTCGAGGCGATCAGGACTTTCCGCCCGGAGGTTATAAATCATCACGCGGCGCAGATCAACGTGCGAAAGTCGGTCGAGGACCCGGCTTTTGACGCGCAGGCAAATATCATCGGATCGCTGAACCTGCTGGAGGCGGCCCGCAAAAACGGTACCCGTAAAATTATCTTTGCCTCCTCCGGCGGGGCGGGATATGGAGAGCAGGAATATTTTCCGGCGGATGAAAAACATCCGCTGCGGCCGGTTTCGCCTTACGGGGTTGCGAAAGTCTCTGTTGAGAATTATTTGCACTATTACAAGGTTCAGTACGGGCTTGAACATACGGCGCTTCGGTACTCCAACGTATATGGGCCGCGTCAGGACCCATTTGGCGAGGCGGGAGTGGTGGCGATCTTCTGCACGCGGCTTTTGCGGGGGCAGACGGCCGTTATCAACGGAGACGGAGAACAGACCAGGGACTACGTTTATGTTGGCGATGTGGTGCGGGCAAACATAGAGGCGCTGACGCGTGGGGATGGTTTAAGCATCAACATCGGCACGGCGATGGAGGCGGACGTAAACGAACTGTTCCGCAAGCTGCGGGATCTTTCGGGAAACGCGCAGGACGAGATCCACGGTCCTGGGATGCCGGGAGAGCAGCGCCGCTCGGTCATAGACAACCGGTTGGCCTACGACGAGCTTGGGTGGTATCCTAATATGTTATTGGACGACGGCCTTTCGTTGACGCTGGCGTACTTCAGGGAAAAGGTGAAAGCATTAAGCAGTTAAGCTAATTATATGAAAAATATCAGAAATTTTTCTATTATCGCGCATATCGATCACGGAAAATCCACTCTTGCCGACCGGCTGATGGAAACGACCGGCACGCTTTCCGGCCGCGAGAAAGTCGATCAGTTTCTCGACAAGATGGATCTGGAGCGTGAGCGTGGGATTACGATCAAGGCTCAGACAGTCCGGATGAAGTACGTGGCGTCAGACGGGAAAGAATATCAACTCAACCTGATAGATACTCCGGGGCATGTCGATTTCTCCTATGAAGTCTCCAGGTCTCTAAGCGCCTGCGAAGGCGCGGTCCTTGTCATAGACGCTTCTCAAGGAGTGGAGGCTCAAACGCTGGCCAACGTGTATCTTGCGCTGGACCAGAACCTGGAAGTGCTGCCGGTGTTAAACAAGATAGATCTTCCCAACGCGGAGCCCGACCGGGTAAAGCGTGAGATTGAAGACGTGATAGGGCTCGACACCGCCGGGATGCTTTCCGTGAGCGCGAAAACAGGATTGGGCGTGCCGGAGCTTTTAGAAAAGATTGTGGCGCAGTTTCCCGCGCCAAATGGAAATGCGGCCGCTTCGACCAAAGCTTTGATAATCGATTCATGGTTTGACAACTATGTCGGTGTCGTAGTGCTTGCCAGGGTGTTTGATGGGGAGATCCGGGCCGGACAAAAAATCATGCTTATGTCTACGGGGCGCTCGTTCGAGGTTCAGAAGATCGGCGTTTTTTCTCCCCATTCGCAGGAGGTGGAAAGCCTCGGGGCTGGAGAAGTGGGCTTCATAGTCGCGAATATCAAGGATCTCAACGAGACCAAAGTGGGCGACACGATAACAGACGCCCGCGCTCCGGCCGCCGTGCCGATGCCCGGCTTCAAAGTGGTGCGCCCAATGGTGTTTGCGGGGATCTATCCGCTGGCAACCGATCAATATCCTCAGCTTCGCACGGCCATAGAGAAGCTGCGCCTGAACGACGCCTCGTTTACGGCGGAGCCGGAGAGTTCCGTGGCGCTTGGTTTTGGTTTTCGGTGCGGTTTTCTTGGGTTGCTCCACATGGAGATTATCCAGGAGCGACTGGAGCGGGAATACTCTATGGAACTGGTCACGACGGCCCCAACCGTCGGTTATCGCGCCGTGAAGAAAGACGGTTCTGTCGTGGAAGTGGATGCTCCGTCCCGGCTTCCAGAGCCTATTGAGCTGGAACATATCGAGGAACCGATGATCCGGGCGACGATCCACATGCCTGCCGAATTCCTCGGGGCTGTGCTCAAGCTGTGCGAGGATCGACGCGGGATTCAGAAGCAGATGAAATTTGCCTCCACAAACCGCGTGATATTGGAATACGATCTCCCGCTTAACGAAATAGTTCTCGATTTCTACGATCAGCTCAAAACCGCTTCACGCGGGTACGCCTCGATGGACTACGAATTCAGCGAGTTCCGGCAGTCGAACCTTGTGAAGATGGATATACTGATCAACAACGACTCCGTGGACGCTCTTTCCCTGATAGTTCACCGGGACAACGCCTATTCGAAAGGGCGGGAGGTTTGCGAGCGGCTGCGGAAGCTTATTCCACGGCAGATGTTCGAGGTGGTTATCCAGGCGGCGATAGGATCGAAGGTTATCGCAAGGGAATCGGTCAAGGCTATACGCAAGAACGTGCTGGCTAAATGCTACGGCGGCGACATCACACGGAAAAGAAAGCTTTTGGAAAAACAGAAAGAAGGAAAAAAACGGATGAAGCAGGTCGGCTCCGTTGAAATCCCCCAGGAAGCGTTCCTGTCGATCTTAAAAGTCAAGGAATAGGTGAAAACATGCGGAAAGACAAAGTAAGCCCGGATACCATCGGATCCCAGCCGAAGAAAGGGAAAGTCCGGGAGTACCTTGAGGCTTTCGTGATAGCCCTGGTGATCGCGCTGATCGTCAGGTCGCTGTTTTTGCAGGCTTTCAAGATCCCATCCGGCTCGATGGAGAACACCCTGCTGGTAGGAGACCATATCTTCGTCAATAAAGTTGCTTACGGCTACCATATTCCGTTCACGAAGGGGCGGGTGCTGGAGCTGAATAAGCCCAGGCACGGCGACATTATGGTGTTCGTGTTCCCGGAAGATCCAAGCAAAGATTTCATCAAGCGGGTAATTGGCGTGCCCGGAGATGTCATAGAGGTCAAGCGAAAGAGCATTGTCCGCAACGGAGAGACGCTAAAAGAGGACTATGCGCAATATATAGGGGAAATGGAGCCCGATGTGTCCGGCCATGCCGGGGACGATTTGCCTCCGATTACAGTTCCGCCCGATAACTACTTCGTGTTGGGCGACAACCGCGACCGTTCCTATGACTCGCGTTTCTGGGGGTTCGTCGGTACGGAGGCGGTGATAGGCAAGGCGATGTTTGTCTATTTTTCCATCGACTGGAGCCGCGATGTTGGTTTGCTCGAAGTTTGGCGCTGGCCGGAACTTATACGCTGGAACCGCATCGGAAGTGTTTTGAAATAGCTTAGGGTTTGCCAGGTTTTTTGCGCCGCGTTTGTCTATGCGCGCGGGGCGGCGGTTTTTAATCCCTTCTCCATTTTTGCCTTCCGTATCTTTTTACAGATCCTCGGACACGATATATCCTAAAATAAGTTGCCGTTCTTATAGTTTTATTTGCCCGATGGTTGATTTCGGCTATGCTCTTGTAGCGGTAACCTGGACGGGTAAAATGGCTTGCGTGGAACTTCTTTGCGCGAGGAGTTGAGGATGCAGCCACCGAAGGAGCGGTATTTAAAACATATAAGAATGGATGCTGAAACACCGGTGCTGGTCTTGAAACATGCGGATTATGTAGTGCCGTGGTGGGTAATGTTTTTGGGGTCTATTCTGTATGCTTTTATTTGGGCGGGCTTCTTGATCTTATTCGTGTTGGTCGTGTTAATGTTGATCTTATCTTGTTCTGTCTGTGCAAAACACTATATAATTACATTTTGTTTGTTTGCTGTGTTTGTGTGTATCTCTATATATATGTTTGTGTATGAAATTGAGCGGCTTAATGTGATGTTGAAAAGCCTTAAACTGTATTCGGATAGAGTAAAGATGCGTGGCATTTTTTGGAATAAAACGATTTATTTGGATGATGCTAAAATATCTATAAATATCAATAGAAAGACTAAGTTTTTCGGCAAAGAAATTAAAAACACGAGTGCTTGTTTGTATGTAACGTCTGAGGGTGGTAGTTTTTATGGCGGTCGAATAACGATAAAATATGATTTGAATTGGCGAGAAATAAATAAGGAGTTAGATAATATTATTAACTCATGTAGGTCTATTGGGATAGAATTTGAAAAGAGTTCCGATGCTTTTGGTGAAAAATATGAGCAAATATAAGCCGCGTGTTTTTCGCGGCGAAGGCGCCATGACAACCGGTAACAGATGAGACATTTATGAAAATCGACCGTTTGTTTGCTTATAGCCCAAATCTGAAACAATCGTGGATGTTGTACGTTATCCTCTTCGGGTGCTTTTTGGTTATCGGCCTGGTCGCCATAGTTATTAAAATACTTACTGTTATTAATATATTACCCGTATTAACACCGGAATGGAAAGACCCAATAATTGAATTGCTGTCAATTGTCGTTACAGTGGCGGTTGTAATCCGTTTAAGCAAAAACAGCTATTGTATGCCGGTTGTATTTCCGAGCCAGTCGCTGTTGTTGTGGTTGTTGCTTGTGCCATTTATTTTATCGGTCAGTATAGCGATAGAATTGCTTACGATGTGGATTCCAAAGATTATAGATATTAGTCGATTTCAAAATAACCTGTTTATGTTTATATCCTTGGTTATTATCGCGCCGGTATTAGAAGAGTGGCTAAATCGCGGTGTAATCCTGAAAGGATTATTGACGCACTATTCGCCTTTAAAAGCTATTATTTGGTCAGCCGTGATTTTTGGTGTAATTCATATTGATCCAAATGCAGCGGTGTCCGCGTTTTGCGGTGGGCTGGCGATGGGGTGGGTATATTGGCGCACCCGATCATTATTGTGCTGTATTTTAATGCATGCGGCGCATAATGCGGCTACGTTTCTGATAATTAAGCTTTATATTCCAACAGAAACCACTTTTGTGGATATTGCGAGCGGCTATTACATATATGCGATAGTTGCGGTTGTATGCGTGCTTACCGGGATGTGGGTAAACAAGATTATGATTTCTCCTGATGCCGCATATGCCGCGCAAATCAGTCAAGAACCAGTGCTTCTTTGGTCACCAACGGGAACAAAAAAGAAGGCGTTATTAGTTCCAAACGGTATTGTTGCCGCTGTATTGCTGGCTGTTGTCGTTGCCGGCGGATTTTTTGTCTGGCAAAGCAGCGATTCCGGCGTAAAGATCATAGAGGCAGGCGGGTGGCACAGCTTTGCCATAAAAAAAGACGGCAGTTTATGGGCATGGGGAAGTAACTATTACGGTGAGCTTGGCGACGGCACAAAGAGAGACAGACCAAAAAGAGAGGGTTCAGTAGGTTCAGTAGGGGTTGCTTTGGCGGACAGCAGGAAAAACAGACTTTCGCCCAAAAAAATAATGGATTCGGCGGCGTCTGTTTCGGTGGCCATTACTCACACAATAGCGGTAAAAAAAGACGGCAGTCTGTGGGCATGGGGAAGTAATGATTACGGCGAGCTTGGCGACGGCACAACGCAAGACAGGCCCAAGCCTGTAAAAATAATGGATTTTGCAGCGTCTGTTTCGGCGGGCGGCAGTCATTCGATGGCCATAAAAAAAGACGGCAGTTTATGGGTTTGGGGAAGTAACAAAAAGGGACAGCTTGGCGATAGCACAACGCAAGACAGACACAAGCCCGTAAAAATAATGGATTCGGTGGCATACGTTTCAGCGGGCGGCTCTTACTCGATGGCAATAAAAACGGACGGAACTTTATGGGCTTGGGGGGGAAATAGTGACGCCGCTCTTGGCGACGGCACAAAAGAAAACATACTCACACCCGTAAAAATAATGGATTCGGTAGCATACGTTTCAGCGGGAAGCAATCATACACTGGCAATAAAAACAGACGGCAGTTTATGGGCCTGGGGGCGTAATTTTGAAGGCCAGCTTGGCGACGACACAGGCGGTTCATTGGGGAAAACCCAGCTTGAACCCGTAAAAATAATGGATTCGGTAGCAGGCGTTTCGGCGGGATTTGATCATACGGTTGCGATAAAAACGGACGGCGGTTTATGGGCCTGGGGAGATAACGATCATGGCCAGCTTTGCGACGGCACAACGCAAGGCAGACACAAGCCCGTAAAAATAATAGATTCGGCGGCATCCGCTTCGGCTGGAAATGGCCATACATTGGTAATGAAAACGGATGGTAGCTTATGGGCTTGCGGGCGCAACCTTGAAGGCCAGCTTGGCAATGGGGCAGGCGGCCACTCACCTAAGGCATACATAAACAGCAAGCTTGTGCCCATAAAATAAATGCGAGGTGGTTGCGGTTTTATCTGGCGATAACTTTGTGAAAATCAGTAGTAATTTACGTTTTGACGGAGGCGGCGTGGTCGAAGGCCGCCGTTATTTCCGCCGGCGCTATCAACGCCAAATGTGCCGGGCCGATACATTCGCTTGACCGTGGCGGAATAAAAACGTATTCTGCGAAGTGCCTTTTAAGCTAATCCCGTGAGGTTAGCAAGGGATGCGGGTTTTAAATAAGATATTTATTGTGCCTCTCCGTTTGCGCGGAGAGGCATTTTTTTTGCCCGGACCGGGAAAAACCAGGCATGGGGAAAGGCGGTAACTTATGGGAAGAACTGGAGAAAAGATCATTTTAGATGGGAAAGGGGTCGAACGGGTTCTGACGCGCCTCACCCACGAGATCCTTGAAAAGAACAGAGGCGCTTCGGATATCGTCCTGGTTGGGGTGGCTCTGGGCGGTGTGCCGCTGTCCGGCGTGATTCGGCAAAACATTAAAAATATCGAGGGAATCGAGGTTCCGGTCGGGGTTGTCGATATCACGCTGTACCGGGATGATTTGGGCAAGGTCGGGCATCAGGCGCGTCTAAAACGCACGGAGATTCCGTTTTCGGTCGATGATAAGCGGGTTGTGCTGGTGGACGATGTCCTCTACACGGGCCGGACTATCCGCGCGGCGATGGACGCTTTGATAGACCTGGGGCGGCCAAAGAACATCCAGCTTGCGGTGCTTGTTGACCGGGGCCACAGAGAGCTGCCGATCCGGGCCGATTATGTCGGCAGAAATATTCCGACCGCGCAATCCGAGGAAGTAGAGGTGTGTCTGGACGAAAAGACCGAAACGTGGAGGGTTGTCCTGCGCGAAGGGGCGCCCGACAAGGGAGAATAAGCAAATGGATTGGAAACGGAAGCATATCCTGGGGCTTTCCGACTTCCTGCCGGACGAGATCGAGTTCGTCATGGATACGTCGCGTTCCATGGAAGAAGTTCTCTCGCGTGACATCAAGAAAGTGCCCACCCTGCGAGGCAAAATGGTAGTGAACCTGTTTTTCGAGCCGAGCACGCGGACGCGCACTTCGTTTGAGATAGCGGGAAAGCGGCTTTCCGCCGATGTGGTGAACTTCAGTTCTTCAGGATCAAGCCAAAGCAAAGGAGAGACGCTGCTTGACACCGCCCGCAACATCGAGGCGATGAAGCCATGCATACTGGTCATGAGGCACAACGCTTCCGGCGCGGCGCGGTTCCTGTCGCGGCATCTTTCCTGTTCAATAATCAACGCGGGCGATGGCTTAAACGAGCATCCGTCGCAGGCGCTCCTCGATCTGTACACGATCCTCAAGGTGAAAGGTAAAGTGGCGGGACTCAAGGTTGCCATAATCGGCGATATCCTGCATAGCCGCGTTGCCCGGTCGAACATTCACTGCCTTGGCAAAATGGGGGCGAATTTATGGCTGTGCGGGCCGGCAACGCTTTTGCCGCGCGAGATGGCGCGGACCGGCGCGACGCTCACAAACGATATCCGCGAAGCGGTAAAGAACGCTGATGTGGTTATGACGTTGAGAGTTCAGTCAGAGAGGCAAAAAGCGACATTTTTTCCGTCAATTAGGGAGTATTTTCGCATGTATGGCTTGAGCAATAATATTTTCTCGCTTGCCAAGGATGACGCGATTCTTATGCACCCCGGACCGATAAACCGGGGAGTGGAAGTGACAAACGACCTTGCCGACTGCGGCCGGTCGGTGATTCTGAATCAGGTGGAATCCGGGGTGGCTGTCCGAATGGCCCTTTTATATCTTATGGCCGGAGGCGCTCATGTTGCTGATTAAGGGTGGACGGATCATAGATCCGGCGTCCGGGCGCGATGAACTCGGACACCTTGTTCTAAAAGAAGGAAAGGTAGACGGAATTCTGCCGGGCGACGCGCCGGAAGAGTTTGCGGGCAAGGTGATTGACGCCTCCGGGATGTGGGTGGTCCCAGGGCTGATCGACATGCATGTGCATCTGCGGGAGCCTGGGTTCGAATGGAAAGAGGATATCCGGACAGGGACAAAAGCCGCCGCCGTGGGCGGGTTTACATCCGTCGCCTGCATGGCGAACACCGAGCCGGTGAACGATACTCCTGAAATCACCCGCTTTATCATCGACAAGGCGAACAGGGAAGGATCGGCCAACGTTTTACCCGTTGCGGCGATAAGCCGCGGGCTGGCGGGCAAGGAGATGACAGACTTTACCGAACTGTCGGAGGCGGGCGCGGCGGCGTTTTCCGACGACGGAAAATATGTCGCGAATTCGCTGCTTATGCGCAGGGTTATGGAGTATGCCCGTCCATTCGGTTTTCCTGTCCTGGTCCATGCGGAGGACCCGGATCTTGCCGCCGGAGGGTATGCAAACGAAGGATGGAACGCGATCCGGCTTGGGATCGCGGGGGCTCCGGCTGTGGCCGAGGAAGTTGCTATCGCGCGGGATATTCTTATCGCCCGGCAGACGGGCGGGCGGCTCCACATCCAGCACATCAGCACCAGGATGGGGGTTGAAATGCTCCGGATGGCAAAGCGGGCCGGGCTTAATGTGACGGGGGAGACCGCGCCGCACTATTTCACCCTTACGGACGCGGCGCTGGAAGGGTACGACACCAACGCGAAAGTGAACCCGCCGCTGCGAAGCGAAGAAGACCGGATGGCGGTTCTGGAGGGCTTGCGCGACGGAACTATCGACGCGATTGCCTCCGACCACGCGCCGCACGACGATTCTTTGAAAGAGTGTGAATTTTCGTCGGCAGCCTGCGGGATCATCGGGCTTCAGACCACTCTTTCTCTTGCGCTTGCTCTGATGAAGGAAGGGACTATTTCTCCGGTCAGGGTTGTGGAGCTTTTGTCAGCGTCGCCTGCCCGGATTCTCTCGCTTCGCGGAAAAGGAACGCTTGCGCCGGGCGCCGACGCGGATGTTACGGTGATAGATCCGGAAACGGAGTGGGAGTTTCGCAGGGAAGCCATAATGTCAAAATCAAAAAACAGCCCGTTTATTGGCTGGAAGCTGCGCGGGCGGGCCGTGGCAACGATCTGCCGGGGGATCATTCGGCATGAGGCGGCAAGGGGAGAGGAAAGTTTTTGATGCCTCATACGCCTTGGGAAACAAAGGCGTCCCACATTGAAAACAAGGAAGATGGAGACGCTCTCCCGGCGCAGCCGTTGAAGGCGCTTGCCTCCTGCATGCTTTGTCCGAGAGCGTGCGGGGTGAACCGCCTGGAAGGCAAGCGTGGGTTTTGCCGCGCGGGGCGGGTGGCCAGGGTCGCGTCGGTTTCTCTGCACCACGGCGAAGAGCCGCCAATATCGGGGACCGGCGGGTCGGGAACGATATTTTTTGCCCACTGCAACCTGGCGTGTCTGTTCTGCCAGAATTATCCGATAAGCCAGCTCGATAACGGACGGGATATGGACGGAGAGACGCTTGCGGCGGAGCTTTTAAAGCTGCAGGCGCGGGGGGCGCACAATGTGAACTTTGTGACGCCGACTCCCCATGTGCCGCAGATGGCGGAAGCGGTATTGCTTGCAAGGCGGCGCGGGTTCACTATTCCGGTTGTATACAACTCCAACGGCTACGATTCTCTCGACGCGCTGGCTTTGGCCGACGGCGTGGTGGATATTTACCTCCCCGACGCGAAATACCGGCCGGGCGGTCTGGCAAAGCTTGCCTCCGGCATTTCCGATTACGCGGAAGCCAACGACGCCGCGCTTAGAGAAATGGCGCGGCAGACCGGTTTTTTGAAGCTGGACCAAAACGGAATCGCTGTCCGGGGGATGCTGGTGCGGCACCTCGTGCTGCCGGGGAGGGTAGAGGAGACGCGGGAAGTGCTGGCGTATCTGCTGGAGACATTTGGCCCGGACATCCCGATTTCGCTGATGGGGCAATATTTCCCCGCGTACAAGGCGTTTGACACGCCGGGGTTTAACCGGAGGCTGTCCGGCCAGGAGTACGATCAGGCAATCGAAGCGGCGCGGCGGCTTGGGTTGCAAAACGTATTTATTCAGGAGATCTGATTGTTTCGTCAAGCTTGATCCGGATCGATTGTTTTTGTTCTGATTTTTTTGCGGTATGTTGTGAGTAGAGGCGGTTGAAAGGAAGATAAATACAGATAATTAGTATTATTTCTGTCGCGGAGTTTATATGAAAAAAATATTGTTTCTGATCCTTACGCTTATATTTGTGTTTCTTCCGTCTTACAGCCAAGCCCAACCGAAATCCAAGGCCGAGGTGGAGGCGCTGCTCAAAGACTTCATGATCGGTCTTGCTAATGAACAGACGCGGGAAAAGTATTCTTTTATGCAAATCGTCTGCAATGACGGGTATTACTACGAATTTATAGGCGATGGACACAACGATGTTAAAGGCGAAGTGAAGGCGCATAACATAGCGTTCGCGGATTTTGCCAAAAATAAACTATACGAGCTGGATGTCAACAAAAAAACTTATATCGTTGAGTCTTTGGACCCGGCGGAAAAAGCCATGCTCCGGCGGTTCGATCCCATGCTCGGTACGCATCTTTTCGTGCATGCAAGCCACATGCAAGCCGATGGCTTCAAAAAGACCGGAAAAAGCGAAAAGATTGCCGGGCGCAAAGCAAGTGTCTATACCATGGCATTCAACGACGGGACCACCGCGACCTTCTGGATTGACGACGAATACGGCTTCACCCTTAAATACGTCCAAGACGGTAAACGTCCTATCTACTCGGAAGTCATCAAGTTTACAACCAGCGGCGTTACCGTGAAGGGTCTGCTCAATCTTGACGGATATAAACTTGTGAAAGAATAAGAGCGCGGTGGCAAAGCCGGTCGGCGCCGGAGATGATGGGTCTCGATCCAAACGGTTACGAAGAAGAACAAATAAATAGAAGGGGAGAAATTCCGTTCGGTTTCAAAGTGATAGGACAGTATAGAGCCTCACGGTCAAATCTGTGGCCTGTCATACTCAAAGTCCGACAAGGAGAGTTGTTGCGCTGAAAACAAATTGCGGTATTCTTCAGCACTAAGAACAGTGTCAAACAAACCGAGCGGACGGAGAAATGTGGCTTTTGCACGGGTTCATCAAGACGACGCGAAAAACACCCACGCAAGACATGCGGCTTGCAAAACAGCGAATGCGTGAACTTTTTGGAGGCAAAGTATGAACGACAAAAAACAAGCGAATCCGGTTAATGCCGGTGGCTACTTTGACGATTTTCTGCATGAGCAGGGTATTTTTGAAGAGGTCAACGCTCAGGCCGTGAAAAAGGTCATCTCCTGGCAGATTGCA
>Ga0082212_10001454_pt1 | contig 34914 bp, 31 predicted proteins | sample TergutNt197P3_FD_71548 | JGI IMG/M metagenome (GOLD analysis project Ga0082212, IMG submission 71548) | Neocapritermes taracua P3 segment gut microbial communities from Petit-Saut dam, French Guiana - Nt197 P3 | ecosystem: Host-associated > Arthropoda: Insects > Digestive system > Gut ... | reverse complement strand
CCACGTCCATCGCGTTGGAAATGGTCGCCTGCGAAGTGCGCGCCTGATATTCGCCCGAGGCGAGATAATCGGGAACGGTTTTATTGATGTTGGTGGCGGCGATAAACTGATGCACCGGCGCGCCCATTTTCATGGCGTAGAGTCCGGCGGTAAGGTTGCCGAAGTTGCCGGAGGGCACACATAGTATCGCGGGAGTTTGCGGGGGCGTTGCGGGGTAAGTCGCCCTGAAGCCTTTGTCAAAGCGCTTACTTTTGTTAGGGCTCTCGCCATGATGCATCATTCCGTCAACACCATACGCACCTGCTATGGTGCTATTGCTTGGCGCCGACAGAGGGGGGTGGGGCGCAACTAAGCTTGCTTGCAAGCAGTGCGCCCCAGGGGGGAGACTTCCCCCCTCACGAATCCTTGGTGTTGCTTCACAATCGGGATCGGTGGTGCCGGCAAATGCCCTGCCCGCGGCGGCGGCGTAGTAGGCCGCCTGTGGAATAAGGCGGCTGATGTTAATCGAATTCGCCGATGAGAGCGCCGTTTTCTTTTTGAGACCATCATCGGCAAGGGCGGCTTTTACCAGCCGCTGGCAGTCGTCAAAGCTGCCTTCGACGGCAAGGGCGCTGATATTTCCGCCCAGGCCGGCAATCTGCCGCTCCTGCAGGGGAGTGATTCTGCCCCTGGGGTACAGCACCGTGACAAAAATGCCGGGCACTTCAAAAAAACCGTCTGCCACCGCCCCGCCGGTATCGCCGGATGTGGCGACAAGAATACGCAGCGGCCTATCCTCGCCGCGGCGGAGCCACGCGAATGTTCTCGCCATAAAACGCGCGCCAAAATCCTTGAAAGCGGCGGTTGGCCCGTGGAACAGTTCCAGAATCAGCCGGCCGCCAACGCCAACCAGCGGCGCGCCGAAGGGATAGGCGTCCCGGACAATGCCTTCCAGCACGGGATCGGGTATTTCGCCCTGCACGAATGGTTTGATTGTTTCCAGGGCGATGTCGGGGTAGTCCATTGTCCCCAGCGAGGCCAGTACCGCCCGTGGATAGGCGGGTATCTCCTCTGGCACGAACAGCCCTCCGTCCGGGGCCAGTCCGCCCAGAGCGGCGGCGGCAAAGTTGACGGCGCTGTTTTTATCCCTGGTGCTGTAGTAACGCATAGTTCATTGTAGCACGGGCGGCAGGACATATAATAGAGTTTTTACTTGAAACCTCACCAGTATAGTGGTATCTTATGATATAAAGGTAGTTTTTTCACGGAGGTAATTATGGTACAGATGATGACCGCTTATACGACGGAAGTTGACGAAGTAGAGGATGCCCTGAACGAAATTTTGGGGCAAATTGACCTGGGGGCTTTGAAGAAAAACTCGGTCGGTATAATTACCTGCCACTTCGATTTTACCGAGGCCGGATTTCTCGGTGAACTGTGCAAAAAACTGCCCTTTGATGTGATTGGCATGACAACAATGGCCAGCTCCGATCGTCACGGCATCAGTATGTACGCCCTGTCCCTGACTGTTCTGACCAGCGACGACGTGCTTTTTGAAACCGTTATGTCCGGCCCGCTCAATAGGGATAATTATCGCGAGCAAATGGAAACCACATATTCAGACGCGGTAAAAAAACTTCCCGGCAAGCCTTCGTTGATAATCACCTTTTTTCCCTATCTGTATGATCTGAGCGGAGCGCTGATGCACCGGGCTTTTGACGATGTATGCGGGGGCGTTCCGTTTTGGGGCAGCCTCGCTACAAACTCCGACGTGAGCTATGAACACTGCAACGTTTTCCGGGGCGGCGATGTTACGGTGAACGGCATGGTCATGATACTGATGCACGGCCCGGTTGATCCCGAATTCATTGTTGTTTCCATTCCAACCCAGAATATACGCAAAGACCGGGGAAAGATTACCGACTCCGAAGGCTGTATGCTGAAAAAAATTGACGGCATTCCCGCGTGGAAATATCTGGAAAACAGGGGGGTGGCGATAATGAAGGACGCCTCTATCACAACTCCCCTTATGGTCTATTACGAGGGAAGCGCAGTGCCTGTCGCACTGGCGGTATACACCGTGAACGATGACGGAAGCCTCCTGTGCGGCGGCGAGATGACAACGGGAGCCTCGGTCGCTGTTGGTGAAATAACCAACGAGGGCATATTGACAACCGCCGAGGAAGGTATGACACGGCTGCAGGAGTGCGGCAAAAAGAACGGCGCGTTGTTTTTGCCCTGCGTTACCCGTTATGTGATGCTGGTACCCGATCACGACGGCGAACTAAAGCTTATCGACAGCCGGCTGGAAAACGGAAAAGTCATGCCGTTTACGGCGGGATATTCCGGTGGAGAAATTTGTCCGGTACGGGATGAGTCGGGCGTACTGCAGAACCGTTTTCATAATTTCACTTTTTCCGTCTGCGCATTTTAATGTGGCTGCACAAAGAAGCGGGTCGTGGAAGAAAAACTTCAACAGGCGGTAACGGAACAAGAGACAAGGCTCGCAGAGACAAGGTCTGCGGAGACACGGCTCGCAGAGCTGGAAAAAACGATTCGGAAAAAAGACCGCGAGATAAGCCGTCTGTTGGCTGCTATTGAACAGGAAAAAGTATTTGCAACCGCCCAGGCCAACCGGCTTGCCGTCCAGACTATTGCCCAGAAAGTACGCGATCGCTACCTCCATCTTTTGCTGAGCAACAGTCCGAATATTATTATCTGTTTTGATCATACCAAAAATATCGTATTCTGCTCCGACGCCTTTCTTAACCTTACGGGCAAAACGGACGATTTTGTAACCGGCAGGAATATAACCGAGGTTTTGGAAGGATATGATAAAAAATTCATGGAAATTCTGGACGATAATCTTTCTCCGCTGCTTGCCGATAATGCGGCGCGTGCCGTACGGGCAGAAATTGACGGAACCGGGGTTTCCGGCGAACAGGGGCGGCGTACATATCATATTGATTTTATTCCCATGACTTCGGGCGATGCCGGCAACGAGGGAGCAATAGTTATTTTTAACGATGTTACCGATATTGAACGCGCCAGGGAGGAAGCAGAACGCGCCAGCGCCGCCAAGTCGGAATTTTTGTCGAACATGAGCCACGAGATGCGTACGCCGATGAACGCGATTATCGGCATGACTTCCATCGCAAAAGATTCCGATTCCATTGAACGAAAGGAATACTGCCTGCAGAAAATTGAGGATGCCTCAACCCATCTGTTAGGTGTTATTAACGATATTCTGGATATGTCAAAAATTGAGGCGAACAAACTGGAACTGTCCTTTGAAAGTTTTGATTTTGAGAGGATGATCCAAAAGGTGGTAAATGTAATCAACTTCCGTGTTGATGAAAAACACCAGCGTTTTTCCGTGGAACTTGACGAATCTATCCCCCCCGCCCTGATCGGCGACGACCAGCGGCTGGCGCAAATTATTGCCAACCTGCTTTCCAATGCGGTGAAATTTACCCCCGAAGGCGGTAAACTGCGTCTTGCCGCGCGTCTTGCGGGCGAGTTAAACGGCTTCTATACCGTGCAGATCGAGGTGACCGACACCGGCATCGGTATCAGCGCCGAGCAGCAGGCCCGCCTGTTCAGTTCCTTCCAGCAGGCGGACTCAAGCACCTCGCGCAGGTTTGGCGGAACCGGTTTGGGCCTGGCGATTTCCAAACGCCTGGTAGAGATGATGGGTGGCCGTATCTGGATAGAGTCCGAGCCGGACAAAGGCTCGACCTTTGCCTTTACTTTCCGCGCAAAGCGGGGCGAGGAAAAGGTCAGCAAAATCCTTTCAAAAGAAATAAGCTGGAGCAGCCTTCGGCTGCTTGTTGTGGATGATGCCCCTGAAACACTTGAATATTTCCGCGTCCATACACAGCGGCTTGGCCTGTCCTGCGATCTTGCCTCCAGCGGAGAAGAGGCGATGGATCTGATCGCCAAAAACGGCCTGTACGATCTTTATTTCATTGACTGGAATATGCCCGGAATGAACGGCATCGAACTCGCAAACATGGTAAAGAAACAGAACGCCGAAAAATCGTCGTTGGTTATCATGATCTCCGCGGCAGAATGGGACAATATCGAGGCAGACGCGAAAAAAGCGGGAGTGAATCGTTATTTGCAGAAACCCCTGTTTCATTCTGATATTGTTGACTGCCTTAATGAATGTTTCGGCGTGGATCACGAGCAGATAAAAAAGGCGCATGGCTTGAACAATGATTTTTCCGGTTTCAGAATTCTCCTGGTTGAAGATGTGGAGATTAACCGGGAGATAGTGTTGGCTCTTCTGGAACCGACAAAGCTGGAAATAGATACCGCGGAAAACGGCAGTATTGCCGTAAAAATGTTTCAGGAAGCGCAAAAGCCGTATAATACGATATTTATGGACCTGCAAATGCCCGAAATGGACGGCTACGAGGCAACCCGCAGAATCAGAAAGATGGAACAAGCGCCCGCGCGCGTTCCAATAATCGCCATGACCGCCAATGTCTTCCGTGAGGATATTGAAAAATGCATCGAAGCCGGAATGGATGACCATATCGGCAAACCCATAGACTTTGAAGAAGTCCTGGAAAAGCTGCGAATGTATTTACAGACCGAATAACAGATCAACGAATGGCGCGAATGTAAACGAATGAAGAGCAAAAAATATTATTCGTGTAATTCGTTGATTCTTTGAATTTATTTCAGTTTTCTCCGTTGCTTGCGGCGGCGGTTACGAGCGCTTGCCTTTTCCTCGACAGATTTGACCTTTTCCTGCTTTCCTCCGCTTTCGTCGTACACGATTATCGGTTTGTGATCCGGCAGCCTCAAGACGGCGAATATCCACGCAATGCCGAAAACAATCATGCCGAAGCAGAGGATCTGTCCGGTGGAAAAGCTCAGGGGAGGGTGGGCGAGCGCTGTCGGCAGGGAGTTTTTGACCAATTCAATGGGGTAGCCAAGGTCGGCATCCGGTTCGCGGAAATATTCGATAAAGAAGCGGAAAAACCCATAACCCAGAAAATACAGGCCGATGAGAAACCCCTTTGCGGGTTTGCGGCTGCGGAAGAACCAGATAATCGCCCACAGTACCACCCCTTCAAGGATCATCTCGTAAAGCTGGGAAGGGTGGCGCGGCAGGTTTACCAGGCCGCCGGTAATGGCGGCGCCTGTTTTTTCGGTGGCTTCGCGCACCCATTCCTCGCCCGCCGCAAGGGGCGCCGCGTGGGGGAACACCATTCCCAGCGGGCCGGTCGTTACCCTGCCGTACAGTTCGCCATTGATAAAGTTGCCCAGCCGCCCGAAGGTGTAGCCCAGGGGGATGCTCGCCGCGTACATATCGCCGATTTCCCGGAAATTGAAACGCTTGACCCTGCCCCAGATGATCACCGCCAACAGGCCGCCGATTGCGCCGCCGTGGTAGCTCATTCCCATAAGGCCGGTAAATTTCCCGTTCTCAAACGGCCAGAATATCAGCCAGGGGCGCAGGATGTAGCGGTCGCCCGAATACACCAGGGCGGAAAAGAGCCTCGCCCCCAATAGCAGTCCCAAAATGCCCCATGTAAACAGCGAGTACAGTTCTTCCTCGCTCATGGGAAAGCGCCGCTCCCGTACCTGGCGGCGGTATACGAGGAAGGCCGTACCGAAGGCGAGGATGTACATCAGCCCGTACCAACGAAACGGCAGACCGGGAATAATCTCCGGCTTAAGCCATGAGGGAAAATCAACCGACAACAGCATGAGGTTAGTATAAATGCGTTAAGCGGTTAGTGGCTAGTGGTGATTGTTTCAAAAAGTCTTGAAATGTGGTATATTATATACAGGAGATAAACCAATGCCGGAAACCGAACTATTGATACGAAAGGCTGAATCATTGCCGAATGCATTATTTGAAGAAGCGGTACATTATATAGATTACCTATCCCAAAAAGCCCATGCCTCTTATGTTGCCGAGAAACTTGCAGAAGCCGAACGTGAAATGGCTAAACCTGATGCTCAATGGCTTACTGAAGATGAATTCTGGGACAAAGACGATTGAAATACACAACCCGTTTTACGCCTCTTGCAAAGGAAGATAAAATTGCAATAAAAATTTATTTATCCCAATTTTACACGGAAACCCCAAAGCGTTTTACTACAGCACTCAAAAAGCATATTTCCAATTTAAAAGAAAATCCTTATATGTATCCTCTCTATCCTGAAAACCCTGGTTATCGCCGAATGGTTGTTGATAATTATATTGTATTATACCAAATTATTGAGGAAGAAAAGAAAATAGAAATTTTCCGTATTTTAAGGGCCTCATGGGATGTGCCGAAATATTTATAGTGTCAAATCCGAATAATAATCCCGGAAAACGAAGTTACAACTTATAACTCTGCGTCTCTGCGCCTCTGCGTGAAGAATATTAGGGCAATTTTTAAACGGTAAAAACCCTACTTCGATCCTAATTCCTTCTTCACTTCTTCCAGCCTTTTGGTGAGGGTTTCGATGGTGCGCTCAAGGCGGGCTTTTTCTTTTTCGAGCCGGGCCTTGGGAGGTTCTTCCGCCGATTAGATTTTGTTTTTTTGTCGAATGGCGGTTTTGACCGAGTCAGGGCTTTTACCCTTAATCAGGGCGGTTTCGGCGGCCTGGCGATCGCCCGGGTCGCGGATGCCGGCGAGGAAGCGCATATTGTCAGCGCCCACTTCGGGATTCAAATTGTACTCGAACATTTTTATCGCCATGTTTGCGGCGGTGCGGGGTATGCGCAGCATCCGGTCGACGTAATCCTCGAAGCGCACGCCGATGGCAGTGCAGAGTTCGTGGGCTTTCAATAAATGTTTGCCCATTTCTTTTACCAGCGCGCCGTTTTCGCGCAGGAATTTTTTGCGGATAGTTTCGGTCAGCGCAGCAAGTTCCGGCGAGCCGGCAAAGACATCAACATAGACTTTTTTTGCCTCGGCCTTTTCCAAAAGCGCGTGAAAAATAGCCCAGAACTCCGATGTATGCGCGCGGGAGGGGAGATCGCCGCCCTGCGAACAGGCGTGCAGGTGGTGGGCGTATTCGTGGATGGCAGTGTACAACAAAAGATTGTCGCCCGTTTTCCCCTGCTCAAAGTTGCGGTTGTGAATGATGATCTCACGGCTGTCCACCTTGTACAGGCCGTTAACCTTGCCGCTTTTTTTGCCGGAAAAAATCACCGAAAATTCCATCGGCGCGTCTTCAATGGCAAGCAGTTTTTGTTTTACCAGATCCTGATTCATAAAAAAAATCTTACCCCAGTTCGCCGATTTTTTCTATCGCAATTACTGCCGCCGCGACGCAGGCAGTTTCGGTACGCAGGGCGCGGCTGCCCAGAGACAGGCGCAGAAAGCCCGCCGCTTCGAGCATATCCCGCTCGCCGTCCGACCAGCCGCGTTCGGATCCGACGGCCAGCACCACCGGCCGCCTGGTGTGCGCCATGCGGGACATGGCTCCCTCTGCCCGCACATTGTCGGCGGCGATGAGCAGAGGGACGGTTCCCCTTTCATTGTTTTTTTCCCAGGGACGCTCCTGCAGCCAGTTTTCCAGGCCGGCAAATACATTGAGCGCGGGGAGGGTAGTGTCGCGTGACTGCGCCGCGCCTTCGATAAGCGCCGCCCTCGCGCCGCCGTCTTTCAGCAGATTGGTGTCGCGGTAGCTTTTTTCGCCTAACGCCGTCCCAAACAGGTCGATGGCTTCGACGCCGAGGCTGCAAAGATCGCGGAGCAGACGGCGGATCTGTATGGGACGGGGAAAACCAACGGCGATGCGGACGGGCAGACGCGGCAGGGGAGGGGTCTCTACCCTGACAGAAAAACCCAGCGAGCCGTCGATGCCGGTTTTTTCGATGGTGCCGGTGCCGCTGCCCCTGCCAAGAAGCCCCGCCTCGAATGTGTCGCCGGTTTTTTTGTGCAGGACTTTTGTCAGGTGAACCGTCCGCTCGTCGCGCCGGCTCAGCGACTTGCCGAGTTCGTGTTCTTCAAAAAGGATCAGGTTCATGTCAACCCTTTCTGATGTACAGGGGGATAGTGTCGGCTTCCTTGTCGTCCAGGAACAGGGTGAAATTCACCACGCCTGAATTTTTAAAATGCAGATTTCCGATGGTAAACACCAGATGCGAAACCGCGGTGGCATTGCCTACTCCCCTCACATCGAGGTTGCCGGAAATGGGTTCCATGCTCATTTCGCCGTTAAGGCCGCGGGTTTCGATGCGGAAAGGGTGGTTGGCGAATTCCCACATATCGAATCGTATGCGGATTACTACGGAAAGCTGGGGATGGACGCAGGGAAAGTTGCGGGAAATAATGGTATCGAAGGTTCCCACTACGGTCAGTTTGCCGCCGTTTTCCTGGGCAAAGTCGCAAAAGGTAAAAAGTTCTATCTTCATTGGTCTGCCCCGCGGGCATCATCGCCGCTCAGCATAATTACCGCCCAAAAATTTCCTTTTGAATCGATTCCTTCGCCGATAATGACGGCGTTGGTCAATCTGGCACTTACAAAAGATACGCCGGCCTTTTCTTCATCATGCTCTGTGACACCGATTTGCCGGGCGAGTGAGGTTCGCGCGCGCGCTTCCGCCGTCATCTGTGCCATTGCCGGAGAACCGGAGTTTTCAGCTTTTCCTATTCCTATATACGCGTCTTTGGGCGCTTTTTTTGCTGCGTCTTTTACGAAAGAGGGGGCGTCTTTCGGTATTTCCCGGCTTGGTCTCTGGGTTGATCCTCCGGCAGACAAAGCCGCCAGCGCCGCGCAGAGCAAAAACAGCAGAAGTGCGGTTTTTTTGTGCGTTATTATTGTCATTAACCAAGTGTAGGCGCTTTCAGGCTGATTGTCTATTGGCTTTTATTTGAGAAAAATGCTACAAATAAATCATGCATCCGGCAATCGGGAATTTACAGACGCGGGGTTTTTTTCAGCAATGCACCAGTACGGATGGCCTTTCCAGACTGATGGAGGAGGGGCCGGTTACTTTTTACATTGGCTGCGATCCCACCGGGCCAAGTCTGCACATCGGGCACATGGTTCCGTTTTTTGCGCTGCGGCATCTGCGCGAGGCGGGGCATAAGGGTATTGCCCTGATCGGCAGCGGAACGGCGCGTATCGGAGACCCTTCCGGCAAATCGGAGATGCGGAAAGTGCTGAGTTATGAAACGCTGGATTCCAACGCCGGAAAAATTACGGCGCAGCTTGATCGCTTTATCGGTTTTGACGGAGACACCGCATGGACCGCCGACAACAAGGACTGGCTTGCCGGCCTGAATTACATTGATTTTCTGCGGGAGATCGGCAGCCACTTTTCGGTGAACCGTATGCTGACTTTCGAGGCTTACCGGAAGCGGCTGGAAACCGGCCTGTCTTTTGTTGAATTTAATTATCAGCTTTTGCAGAGCTACGATTTTCTGGAACTCTACCGCCGCTTCGGCTGCCGCTTGCAGATTGGCGGCGACGATCAGTGGGGTAACATTGTCGCCGGTGTGGAACTGATCCGCCGCATCGAAGGGGCGGAAGTTTTCGGCATGACCTTTCCCCTGGTTACCACCAGCGACGGCAAGAAGATGGGCAAGACCGAAAAGGGCGCGCTTTTTCTCGATCCTGCGATTACCAGCACCTACGATTTTTTCCAGTACTGGCGCAATGTGCAGGACGCGGACATTCGCCGCTTCCTTTTGATGTTTACCTTCCTGCCGGTTGAGGAATGCGACGCCCTGTGCGCGCCGGGCAAAAACCCCAACGAGGCCAAGGAACGCCTCGCCTGGGAAGTGACCGCCCTGATCCGCGGTGCAGCCGAGGCGGACAATGCCCTTGCCGGCGCGAAAGCCGCTTTTGGTAATGCCGCCAAAGGCAGCGCATCCGGCGGCGACAAATCCGCCATGCCCCGCGCCGTCCTTTCCCGCGCCGCGTTCGAGGCGGGTTACAATGTGGTAGACCTGTTCTGCGACGCGGGACTTGCGCCCACCAAGAGCGAGGCGCGCCGCCTTGTCCAGCAGGGCGGGGCATTTGTCTCCGGCGGCGGGGAATTAACGGCGGCCGGTGATGTCGCCGCAGTCATCGGCGCAGACCGCCTTAATGCCGAAGGGGAACTGGTTTTACGCGCGGGAAAAAAACGCTACTGCTTAGTTGTTACAGAGAACAGTTTATAAATACTGTCTGGCTTCTTCGTCGCGTACCTTGGCGAACAGCTCAATATGCCCCTTGGCCGTGCTGCCGGCGATTTTCTTCAATAGAACCTCTTCAACCTGAAAAAAGCCCGATTCGTTGGACATAAATACGTCAACCTGTATGGGCTTTTCCTTTCCGGCGTTAATGTGGACTTCCTCGATGGAATTTGCCGAATACTGGTGAATGTGCCCCGTTTTCTGCGCCAGTCCCAGCGCGATGGGAATCCTCGCCCTGCCCTTGGTCATGTCGCAGCCGTCCGCTACCTGCACAACGCCCGCTTCCAGCGAATGGATCGCGCGGGCGCCCATGTGGCCGGTAATACCCTCAACGGCAAGGGCACGAATCATTACCCGTTTTTGTAAATCGTCCCCGTATACTTCCTTCAAAACCCTTTCAATAATGGGCAGGGCAAGATAGGCGCTGTGCAGTTCATGATCCTGACGCCCGACACCCATGCCAAGGTCGTGCAGAATGGAGGCGAAAATCGCCGCCACGAGGCTGTCCTCAAAATCGCCGCAGCCGTCTTTTTCCAGGCTTGTCTGTACCCCCGCCTGCCGCAGCAGCCGGAGCATAATCATGGAGTTCATGGCGACAGTTCTCATATGTACCGGCCCGTGGTCGTTATAGCCCAACCGAACAATTGATACAGTGTTTGCGTATTCCTGGGCGGCCTGCAGCTCTTCGTCCTGTATAAGGAGCTTCATAACGGCTGCGGCTTTTCCCGAAAGGCCGAAAGCCACAACTGTTTCCATCAATTTGTTATCAAGCGCGTTTTCTCTTTCTGATCTCATGGGTTTATTATATCACAATGCAGGCCGATAATTACAGATATGGGTAAAAGTTTTTTGAAGACGGCGGCATTGTGTGCCTGCGTTCTTTTGACGTCGTATCTGTGCGCCCTTGACCTTGGACTTTCTCCCGGCGATTTGCGGATTGAACTGAGAGGCGACGGCGGCTATCATCTCTTTGTCCGCTGGAAGCCCGACATTTCTTCGGTACTGCTTACCGAATCCACAAGAGACCCTGAGTTCCGCGCCCAAAACTACGCATACCGCACGGCAGAGAGAAACGAGATAAACGGGAACGAGATACGCCTGATCAACGGGTACCCCATTCCCAGCGACAGCAGCATACATTCTCTGGTTTCGTCCACCCCCGAACTGCACCCCGGCCTGGGATGGGCGTATCACATTTACATACCCCATGTGCTTCAGTATGGCTACGAGGGGGGGCGCCACGGCGAGGTGCAGGTGGGCGACGGTACTTACCTGAACATCCGCGCCTTTTATTACGCGTACGCCGACTACCGGGGCGAGTTTCAGGACAATCCCTTTATACTGCGGGTGTCGCAGGAACCCCGGCGGGAAACACCGGACGTTACCTATATGCCGGAAACGGTAAAAGCTTTTTCCGAGATCGCCGGGCAAAATGTTATTTATTCACAGGGACCGTCCGATCTGGTGGAGCATATCGGCGAAATTCTCAGTAAGGAAAAAGAAAAAAATGTTGACATTGTAATCTGCCTGGATGCTACCAATTCGATGAAGCCCTATATCGACGAAGTCCGGGCGGAACTGATTCCGATGGTTCAGGAGATGATCACCGATTTTGCTTCTTTCAGGCTGGGCATGGTTTTGTTTAAGGATTATTTCGATGATTTCCTTACCAGGGTATTCCCCTTTACAACGGATTTCAGCGTGTTTCAGCGGAACCTGAATAACGTAAGGGTAGGCGGCGGCGGCGACATTCCCGAAGCGGTCTACGAAGCCCTGCACGAGGGTGCGGTAAAATTTCCGTGGGACGCAGAGTCCAGGATAATGATCCTTATCGGCGACGCGCCGCCCCATCCCCGCCCGCGCGGCAGGATAACCAAACAAATGGTAGACAGGGAAGTGCTCAAGCGTTCAATCAAGGTACACGCGATAATTCTGCCGGAGTAAATATAGGATCAACGAATTACGCGAATGCAGACGAATAAATATTAGGGATTGGTATCTGCGTTCATTCGTGGCATTCGTTGATGATTCTTGAATCTGCTGTTATGCAGGTTTGCGCGAAAAAAGTTTGCGGGGCTTTTCCTTTTCTTCTATCCGTTCCAGTACCTTATTCGCCAAAAGCTTAAACTGCTGCGGCAGCAGTTCCGCGTCGGGGCTGTCGTAGCGTTCCAAAAGGGCGTGGAATTCCTCTTTTGCCAGGGCATATTTGTTCTGCTTGTAATGGATAAAGGCAATCTCGTATTCCGCCGTGCAAACCAGATCGCTGTTGGTTTGATTCCGTTCCAGCAGCGCTTCGTAGTACTGCAGGGCCTGACCGTAACGATTCCTGTCCGACGCCTCCTGCGCCCGCTGGATTATCTCCGCCGGGCTCAGTTCCGCCGGGATGTTAACTTTGACGGTGATGCAGGCGGAAAGACACAATGCAAGACACACCGCCAAAACAAGCTGTATTGATAACCGGTTCATGGTGTTAGTATAGCGTAAAAAATAAAAAATGGGGAATAGGAGGCACTCCCATTCCCCATGCCTGTTACCGTGTTACCGCTCCCGGCGGTACGCCGGTGTTGGTGCCGCTTGGCTCTCTGTCTGCACCGGCAAAGTCCTTTGCGGGGAAGCCCGCCGGAGCAGGAGTGGGAATAAAGTTAATCATCAGGCTTCTGTTTATCGGCCTAAAGCCGGTGGTATCTTCAAAGGGGAGAACGGAAATACCCAGCGCCGCAAAGGTATTGTCCTTGCCGGTGGGATCAATCCATCCGCTGGACGACAGCCCGATAGGTTCGCTGACAATGTTGTACCCGTCGCTCAGCACGGTACCTCCGTTACGCACCACCGGGTGAGTTTGGGCGGTGTTTCCGTAGAACAGATTCCCCAACAGGATCAGTGTGCCGGTGTTATACACAGCGCCTCCCGCGCTCCCCGTGTTAACTGCCCGGTTATTGTAGAAGGTACAGCCCCTGATGTTCAGGGTTCCGGTATTGCTGATAGCCCCGCCCCCGTAACCGCCTGAGCCTATGGTTGTCTGATTGTCGCTGAAAATACAGGATTCCAGGGTAAGGCTGCCGGCGTTCCGTATCGCCGCGCTTTCACGGTTTGCCCTGCCGCCCCTGAAGTGGATGCCGCTGATGATAACTTCCGCGCCGCTGGCAATGTCCAGCAGTTGGGAAGCGCTGCTCGCCGTCCAACCTCCGGCCGGTGAAATAGTTCTGCCGGGTGCGGTTCCTTCTATAATAAGGTTCTTGGTTATATCGAGGCGGCCGTCCAGCGCGATATTGCCGGTAACGCGGATTAAAATGTCGTTCATGCTGCTATCGACCGCGTCGCTCAGGGCACTCGCAGTACTTACAGGAATAACCTGCCCGAATACCGCGCGAACCGCATATACCGGTGATGGTTCCACACTAGCCCAGGGAAGCGTGTTATTGTCATGGGGAATTCTCAGCCCGTTTACTACCCAGTAGAGAAGTACATTACCACTCTCGGGAATACCCTCCAGGGCTGGGAGGGAACTGTGCATACCGTTTGCGTCAGGAGCCAGGCCGGTAACGCTGCCCCTATCGGTGTCGTTAATGGTCAGCGCAATGTAATGTGTGCCTGAAACCGACCCTTGTACCGCCCCCGCAGCCCCTCCGCTGGTAATGGTAGTCCCGTAATAATCCTTGGTGGGGTACCCCGTAGGCAGGCTGGTAAGGCGGCCTGTGGCTCCGCCTCCGGTAAGGGGTTTGAAATTATCGGGCGATAGTGGCAGGGTGCCGATGCTGGTATCGTTTCCAACAGTTGCCCAGCCCTGGTTCGCCGCCGGCACGTCAACCACATTGTATCCGCCGGAAGTTACCTGACTGGAGATGTCCGCATAGACAATCGGGTTACTGAACCGGGCGGTGTTTCCATAGAACAGGTTCCCCGTAAGCTCCAGCTTTGATTTGATCGCGGTAACCGCCCCGCCCATGTACCCGGTGCTGTTTCCGTAGAACGTACAACCGGTCAGAGTCAGTGTCCTTGTCGGAACGCCGCTGCCGTCCAGAGTACCTTCGGTGAAAACCGCGCTGCCATATTCAGAAAAATCGGTTATCTGGTTGCCGCTGAATATGCACGACACCAGAGTAACATTTCCGTTGTCGTTGCAGACAGCCGAACCTCTGCCCGCCGCCCTGCCGTCCTTAAAGTGGACGCGCTCAATTTTGACCGTGGCGCCGCTGGAAACGCACAACAGCGGAGACATGGTGTCCTCCATGGTGTACCCGCTGCCGCGCGTAATGGTTACGCCCGCAGTTCCGTCTACTTCTATGGTAAGATTCCTGTTTATCAAAAGCTTGCTGTCCACTGCGATGGTTCTGGGTGCGGCGGCATCAATGGTAACGATACTGCCGGCCAGCGCATCGGCAATGGCCTGCCGCAGACTTCCTGCGCCCGAGTCGGCGTCGCTCGTTATCCTTATTTTGTTGGTGAACCAGCCGCCCTGGAAAGCCATGGTACCGGTATTGGGGTAGGAACTTTCCATGTTTTGATAGATGTGCAGGGTTTCCATCCGTTCGGTACTTAACCCGTTACTGTCCAGGAGTTTGAAGATTACGTCGTAGTAGCCCGAATTAAGGGTGCACGAGTCAACCGTATCAACCGTGTGCGTCTCCCCGATAAAATGGAGAGTCTGTGTTGGCGTTCCGGTTGCCAGGTCATAAGGTATAATGGTCATGCTGGCATTGGTAACCGCTGCGGGGAACGATATATCCCAGCTGAATGTTCCCGTACCGCCCGAGGCAATCGGTACAAACGCGAGGGTTTCCGAAGTGGTGTCACCCTTGGTTATGGTTATATCCATGCTTACCTCTGCCAGTGGTAACAGTTCGTCGTCTTCTTCCTTGTAAGCGGTTGCGTGCAGAGTCCACGTCCCTACCGCCAGACTAACCGGATCGGTTATGTCAGCCGATGTCCGCGCCACGGTAACCCGTTGCTGCGCGCTGGTTCCTTCCGGGGGGATGAATTCCAGTATGAATGCGTCAAACTTGCCGGAGCCATATTCCGACGAGGCCGGCATAATAGTTCGCTGTCCGTTCCACTCCTCAAGCGTAAACGAAAAATATCCGGTCGCCTGCGTATCCGGTTTTTCCGCTACAAAAGGACTGGTGCAGGCGCATATAAGCAACAATGCCGCAATCAGCGCGGTATGTTTTACAATCATCGTTTTCATTGTTACCTCCCCGCCTTAGTCGGCATAAAAGCCGATGGTTTGATTATACGGCACGCCGTTTTTGATTACTTTTACCGTCACCGAATAGTATCCGGGGCGGGAAAGCTTGGTTAAATCCAGTATCCAGGGCGAACCGGTTCCGGTAATCCCGGTTCCGCTTACAATCCATGTAATGCTGCTATAATCTTCCGGGCTAGCCACCGAAAGGCTGAGCGAGGTAGTACCCCCGCCAACGTGGCCCCCGTCAGTCACACCGACAATTGAGCCGAGGGGATCGGCAACGGGGTCAAACGTAATGCTGGTAATTTCGAAATCTCCCGGACTCTGTACCGTAATGGTAATGTCGTCCTTGGTGTATGGGGTGCCGGCGGCGGTGCCGTTGGCTATTTTTGCCGAGAGCCTTACGGTTCCCGCTTCCTCTGCACTGAGCATATTGCCGCCGGTAATGGTTGCCTTGGTTGCCTCGTCGGTTCCCGCGCTGTTTATCGACCACAATATTGCCTTATTGGTCGCGTTGCCCGGTGAAACCACGGCGTCCAGGGCGAACGGGAAACCCGCCGTCGCGGTGTACGACGTCAGATTAATGCCGGTTACCGGTACCAGGGCGCTTACGGTAATTTCAAATTCCTGGGTGTAGTCCGGGCCCAGCGGATGGGTGGCAATCCGTCCGTTGTGGATGATCGCCAGGAGTATTACTTTTCCTTCTCCCTTGGTGTTCAAAACAGAGCCGCTGCCCCACGAAGCTTCCGTGTTGCCCTGTTCGCTGATGATCTCCCAGGTTATTGCCTGGTTGGTGGCATTGGAAGGCGAGACCGTAGTGTCCAGTGAAAGGGGTCTGGTCGCCTGCGTCGTTCTTTCGCTCAGAACAATGTTGGTTACCTCAACAAGGGAACCTACCGAAATGGTAAAAGGTTCCGCATGATCTACGCCGGCTCCCTTGCCGTTGGTTATGGTCGCCATGACGGTTACCGTTCCGGCGGCCTCGGTATTCAGGATGTTGCCGCCGGTAATGCTTGCCCTGGTGGCTCCCGGATCTTCAATCGACCAGCGTATGGCTTTATTGGTCGCGTCGGCGGGCAATGCCGTACCGGTCAGGAAAAGCTGCCTGGTCGCCGATGTAGAAGATTGTCCAAAGACTATGCTTGTTACCGGAACAAGTTTGGTAACGGTAATCGGGAAGTCCCAGGTGTAGGGAATCCGGTTTGCCAATCCGCTGGCTATGGTCGCCGTGACGGTTACGGTTCCCTCATTACTGGCAGTCAGGGTATTTCCGTCGATTGCCGCTCCGGTGCCTCCCGAACTTTTTAGTGTCCATGTTATCGAGCGGTCGGTGGCATTGGAAGGTTCAACCGTGCCGCTCAGGGTAAGGGGTCTGGTCGCCGCTACCGTTTCCGGAACATTTTTGATGTTGGTAACTTTTTCAAAAGCCTTTACGTTGACGGAAAAGGGCTGTATATAATCCATTTCATCTACATCGCCGCCGGTTATTGTCGCTTTGAGCGTGACAGTTCCCGGGTTTCTGAATGTTAGGGTGTTGCCGTTGTTCAGCTGAGCCTGGGTTCCACCGACTTCGGTAATCTCCCAGGTTATGGATTTGCGGGTTGCTTCGGGCGGCACAACCGTACCGGATAATTCCAGCGGAAACCCAACTGTCCCGTTACGCGGTAATCCGTTGATCATGGTTACCTCGACAAAGTCGGTGTTGGTAACCGGATTGTCTGGTTCGGGGCAGGAGACAAAGACTAAGGCCAGGCACAGAACGGCCAACGCCGCTAATGGGACACCCGGTCGATTGGTATGAGTTTTCATACAATCCCTCCTAAAAATTAGAATGGGGCTAGTATAATATATACCCTATTTTTGAAACTTGTCAATGGGAATTTTCCCCGGTATAATAGGTATGAGCATGAACAACTACTATGGGCTTTTGGGCGTGGGGCGGGGTGCCTCGGCCGGGCAGATAAAAAAGGCGTTTCGGGAAAAGGCAAAACAACTGCACCCGGACATTGCCGGAGCCGCCGCCGCCGCCGAGATGCGCAAACTTTTGACCGCTTACGAGACCCTTTCCAGCGAGGAACGCCGCTATAAATACGACCTTGCCTATTCCCGTTTTGTTGAAAATGCCGGTTTTGACTACCGGCGCTGGCTGCGGGAACAAAACGACCCGGCAAATCAGGCAAAATTGGTGTTTTACGAGCTTTTGCACCTTGAAAATGACGAAGCGATTGCCCTTTGGCGGAAAAACGGGGGGGTAAACTTCCCCATGGAACGTTACATGGACCGGGAAGACTGGATGGATCTGAGTTTTATCCTTGCCGAGGAGCTGGACAGGAGGGGTCAGAGCTACGAGGCCTTCCGGCTTTTGGCAGATCTTATCCGCGAGGAGCGCCGGCTGCCCTATTTTCGCCATTTTACCGTGGAAGTCGAAAAATTTGTGCGGGACATTGTCCGCTTTCGTTTGAAAGCCCAGGTTGACGAGGAAACCTGGCTTATGTGTCTGGAAACCCTGCTGAAACTGGGCTTTCCCGCCCACGACGAGCGCCGGTGGATGCAATCTCTGGCGCAGGCGTTATTCGCTTTGGGCGATCATGCCGCCGCCGAGGGTGTCTCAAGGGAAGCACTGCGTCGAGCAGCGTCTCTTGACAAGAAACGAAAAAAGGCCGTAGCGCGATGATTCGACTGAAAACCGAAAAGCAAATCGACGGGATCAGAAAATCCTGCAAAATGCTGTCCGCCATGTTCCGCGAACTCATTCCCCTGGTAAAACCCGGTGTGCAGACCATCGAAATCGACCGCTGGGTACAGGACTGGATTCGGCGGGCCGGCGGCAAGCCGGTGTTTCTGGGCTACCGCCAGCCGAAAGTAAGCGAACCTTATCCGGCGGCTGTCTGTATATCGATAAACGAGGAAGTGATCCACGGGATTCCCTCAAAACGGAAGATACGCGAGGGAGACATTGTCGGGCTTGACTGCGGAATCGATTTGGGGGGCTTTATCAGCGACCAGGCGCTTAGCATTGAGGCGGGACGGGTAAGCCGCCCGGTACACGAACTGAATGTTACCACCAGAGAGTGTCTGTACCGGGGCATTGCCGCAGTAAAGGCCGGCAGCCGCCTGCTGCAGATTGCCCGCGCGGTGGAGAGCCACGCCGCGCCGCGGGGCTACGGCATAGTTCGCGAGTACTGCGGCCACGGGGTCGGCCTTTCCCTGCACGAGGATCCCCATGTTCCCAATGTTCCCCACGGCGCCAATCCCCGCATGACGGGGGGGATGGTTTTTGCCATCGAGCCGATGATTAACATGGGTTCAGGCGGCGTGGATGTCCTGGAAGACGGCTGGACGGTAGTTACCGCCGATAACAGCATATCCGCCCACTGGGAACATACGGTAGCCATAGTAAACGGCGCAACGGAAGTGCTCACCGAGCCTTTGGAGAGTTTTTGCACGGAGCTTTGTTGAAAATGTTTTTTGTGCGATAATCTTGTATACAGGAGCGGAAATGCCATGAATAAATGGTACATTGTTTTCGCAGGTATCCTGGCTTTGGTTTTTGCTTCCTGTCCTGAACCGGATGATTCCGGCGGCGGCGGCGGGCATTATCTTCGGCTGGATTACTGCGTCAGAGAAGTGGAATTTGCAGAACCGACGGCAACGGTTCATTTTTACAATCTGAACGGCAATGATATTTACCTGGTAAAAGTTAATGTATCTGATTTTTCCGTAGATGCCGCCGATACCGGCGGCGCCGCGGATTTTCCCCCGGGCGCAACATTTACCCGGAACAATGCGCCGGCGTATGCGCCCGGTGAGGAATTACCCCGCATGGGACACCCGGCCGCCGATGCATTCCACGCCAATCCGCCGCCCCTTGCCGATGAACCGCCGCCCCGGCTGCGGGAAGCTTTTGCTGCCCCCGTTGTCGGCGATACCCGAAATTTCTGGGTGGAAGAGTATTACAATACCCTGCCCTTTATACAAAAACAGGCAACCCTTCTGGCAACCGGAAGGCACGGCAATATCTGGGTTATGGACAACAGGATTACTACCGCTCAGGCGCAGACGCTGTCCGCCAAATTTGACATTATTTATCCCGCCGCGACAAATATTCTGGGCTATGAATACGGCGGAGGACCGGACGGAGGCGGGGGCAGGGACGGCGATCCCAAAATACAGATTCTGGTTTATGATATTGTGAATGCTTCGGGAACCGTACAGGCGGCCGGATATTTTTGGGCAAAAGATCATTATCCGTCTCAAAGCGGATCAAATCAGGCGGAAATGTTTTACATAGACGCAAGCCAGGTAATTCGTTTTCCCGATTATATATATTCAACGCTGATTCATGAATTCCAGCACATGATCAACTTTAACCAGAAGTCCGTAATACACGGAAAAAATTCGGCTGCATGGTATAACGAAATGCTTTCCATGATGGCCGAGGATGCAATCGCCGAAAAAATAGGCATTACTCTGACCAACTCCCAGCATAAAATTCGCGAAAGAATACCGACATTTCTGAACAATTATGAAAAAGTTGGCATTACAGGATGGGACAGCACCAGCAATTCTTACGCAAAGGGAATTGCTTTTGGCGCATACCTTATGCGTAACTACGGCGGGCCGGCTTTGCTGCATGACATCCTTGCCAACAATGCCGTTAATGTTGATTCAATCACGGCGGCGCTGGATGCCTATTCCCCCGGCCTGGATTTTGAACAGGCATTAAGGCGGTTCGGCGAGGCGATGATTTTCAGCGGTTCTCCAATGCCCGCCGGTGCCATGACTTTTGACAAAACCGTTACCAGCACCGTGAATCGCGTGCGATATACCGTTTACCGGTTTGATATATGGGATATGCCCCGTAATGGCGGCGGTACCGGCCCGAAAATATTTGATGTAACCCCGATAAATATGCAGCCGTATTCGCTTACCGTACATTCAGCGGATGAATGGAAAAACAGGGAGGGGAATTTTTCCATTACCCTTGAAGAACCGGCCGATGAAAATGTAGTATTGTACCTTATGGTAAAGTAGGAGGGGGATTGTCAAAATCGGTATTGTTTTTTGTCATGTTCACAATCGCGCCGTTTTTCCTGTTTTCATCGGGGATAAAAGAAGAAATGAATAATGCCGAAGGCGCGGTAAAAATAACGGGGAAAATTGAGATATACGGCAGCGAACCGCATACTTTTGTCGGAATAGTCGATGAAAACGGTACGGAATATGCGGTACACGCCCCCTCGCGGGAAGACGAATTACGCAGACTTCAGGGCCGTTTAATCGAATTTACCGTTGTTTTTCTGGATGATCCGCAGGTTTTTGGCAGTTTATTCCTGAAAGGGGGAACGGTAGAGCCGCTTGGCTGGGTGATAATCCGATAGTTGTAACTATTGCCGTTTTTTTTTATTATTATTGAAGCAGAGGCTCGGATGTTTCAGCAATATTTCAGGGAGTGCTCATATGAATCTTACACGGAAATTGTCATCTAAAAACCTGTTGGTGTTTAATCTGGTTTTAATCGGTGTATTGTTTGGCTTTTCACTGGCGTTTTTGTCGTTCTCCTGCTCGACGCCGAACGCGAGATACATAGCGCGGGCACAGGAAAACCCGGTCACTATTTCCGAAAGCGATTTGGCGGTTGCCGTCGCTTTGCAAAACGTGCTGAACGGAGTATCGGACAAGGTCCTGCCTTCGGTAGTGGAACTGAAAACGGTTTCGGTACGGCGGCAGACTATTCCCAACTTCAACGGGATCCCCTGGGAATTCTTTTTCGGCCCCCGCGAGCGCAGCCCCGACAGGGGGGGGCAGGAGCGGGAGTTTCGTTCGCAGGGTCTTGGATCGGGGATCATCGTCCGCCACAAGGACGGTACCTACTACGCCCTGACCAATCACCACGTTGTTGACAATACCACCGAGATTCGGGTGGCAACCAAGGACGGCAAGGAATATCCCGCCGAGCTGGTGGGCAAGGACGAACGCAAAGACCTGGCGATGATTTCTTTCAAGACCAGCGATCATTATCCCCTGGCGGTACTGGGAGATTCCGACGCGGTGCGGGTCGGCGACTGGGCGATAGCGATGGGCAATCCGCTGGGTGAACAGTTTTCCTTTTCCGTGACGATGGGAATTGTCAGCGCCGTGGGACGCACCGGCGGGCCGGGCGGCAACATCAACGACTTTATCCAGACCGACGCGCCGATCAACCAGGGAAATTCCGGCGGCGCCCTGGTGAACATCCGGGGCGAGGTTATCGGCATTAACACATGGATCGCCAGTAACACATCCGGCGGCGGCAACGTGGGACTGGGTTTCGCGATTCCGATTAACAACGCCAAGCGCTCAATAGACGAGTTTATCAGTTCCGGCACCATCAGTTACGGATGGCTGGGTGTGTCGCTTACCGAACCGGGCAGGGAAACCGCCGCGGCATTGGGTGTTGAGGGAAAGCGGGGAGCGCTTGCTTCGCAGGTGTTTATCGGTTCACCGGCGGACAAGGGAGGCATAAGCCCCGGCGACTTTATCACCCACGTTGACGGCAGGGAGGTCAGGGGTGTTAACCAACTGACCATGATGGTGGGAGATCTTAAGCCCGGCGATCGCGCGGTGTTTACGGTTATCAGGGACGGCGCCGCCCGTGATATTCGGGTCAGCATAGAGGCACGCACCGATCAGGTCGCCTCCGACAACAGAAAACTCTGGCCGGGTGTGCATCTGGTTCCCCTCACCGATGAGATAATTACTTCGCTTGAACTGGACAAGGGCGCACGGGGTCTGTACGTCGTCCAGGTAATTGCCGACAGTCCCGCCGACATTATCGGCATGAAACAGGGCGATTTGGTTAATGCCATTAACGGGGAAAATATCGGCGACCTTCGCGCCTACTACCGGCTGCTGCGGGAAAAAACTTCCAGCGAACTCTGGTTCGGTTTTACCCGTTCGGGCGCGGCGCTGGAATCGCTGAAGTTTAAGCGATAAGAAGAGTCAACGAATGACGCGAATGGGCGCGAATAAAAAGTAAGAAGGAGGAGGGAGGTAATAGGAAAAAAACAACTCCTAACTCCTACTTCATAATTCCTACTTTTTTCCCCATTCGTTTACATTCGTGTAATTCGTTGATCAAAAATATAGGGAGATATGACATATGAAGGCTGTGCAGACTAGTAGTGCTCCTGCGGCAATCGGGCCTTATTCCCAGGGCTTTGTATCGGGAAATTGGGTATTTACTTCGGGACAGATTCCCATCTCGGTGGGAACCGGCGATGTGGTAGGGACCACCATTGAGGAACAGACAGAACAGGTTATCAAAAACCTGGCGGCGGTATTGAAAGCTGCGGGTACATCGCTTGCGAAGGTGGTAAAAACCACCTGCTTTCTTGCAGACATGAACGATTTTGCCGCCTTTAACGAAATATACGGAAGACATTTTACCGGCAAACCGGCGCGCTCAACCGTCGCGGTAAAGCAGCTTCCCAAAAACGCGCTGGTAGAAATAGAAGCTATTGCGGAAATAAATAACCATCACGAGGTATAAGAAGGAAGCGTAGTGTTCGATATTGGCATTGACAATGTTATTATCGTTTCAAAAAATTTTAACTATGTTCCCTTCCGGGGGTCGGTGTGCCTGCAGGGGGAAAAAATCGCCTGCGTCCGCAGTGCCCCCGCGGCCAAAGACGAATGTGCCGAATGGATAGACGGCGGCGGAAAAATACTGATGCCCGGCCTGGTGAACGGCCATTGCCACGGGGACATGACCCTGGCGCGGGGGCTGGGCGACGATATGACTCTGCTGGAACAGATACAGGCCTTCGATTCGCATAACTGGTTTTATCAATGCATTACCGACGAAGACAGATACTGCGCGCGCCAGCTAACCTATTGCGAGGCGCTTTTGTCCGGCACTACTTTTATGTGCGAGAATATGTACTGGAGCCTGGGAACCCGCTCCGTGCAGGCGATGCGGGAAGTGGGCATAAAGGGCGCGCTGGTAGAGGACATTCGTTTTGATTTTGCCAATTCAGATGCGTTTCTTTCGGACGATGCGTTGAAGGAATTTTCCGCGGCCTGCCGGGAAGGCGGCATTGTTCCCGTTATCGGGCTTCCGGCGGAAGAAGACTACGAAACAAGCCGCCTGCGAACGATTTTTGAAAAACTGCGCGGCATAGATGCGATGCAGACCCTGCATCTCGCGGAGAACCAGTGGCGAGTGGACATAATCCAAAAAAAATACGGCACGACTCCCATTGAATACCTTGCCCGCGAGGGTTTTCTCCACGACCGGCTGATCGGCTCCCATGTCGTCTGCACAACCGATAACGAAGTGCGGCTTTTGAAAGAGGCACATGTAAAAATCGCCAACACCCCGCTGTGCGAAATGAAGATCGCCGACGGCGTTGCCCCGATCCCCGAAATGGTCAGGCAGGGGGTGACTGTGGGACTCGGTACGGACGGGGCATTGTGGAACAACAGTAACGATATTTTCAGGGAGATGAAGGCCATGTCCCTGCTGCACACGGTAACAAAGGGGATTCGCAGCCTTACCAAAACGGACATTCTTGACATGGCAACTGCCGGCGGCGCGGCGGTATTCGGTGTGGAAGATGCCGGCATGATCAAGGAAGGCATGAAAGCCGACATGATTTTAATTGATGTAGACAAGCCGCACCTTCAGCCGCTGGTGTTGGGTAAGCATGAAAATGTAAGACATGAAAATGTCACCTCCGCCATAATTTTCAGCGCGACCGGAGCCGATGTAAGCGACGTATTTGTAAATGGCAAGAGGCTCGTCAAGGACGGCAAGCTGACAACAATTGACATTCCCGCCCTCTGCGCCCGTGTCCGGCAGACCGCACAGAGAATCGCAGATATGATATAATAAGAGTCAACGAATTACACGAATATTAAATACTGCTTTATTATTCCATTCGTTTACATTCGCGTCATTCGTTGATTTTGAAATATTCAGGGAGGAATGGATATGGCAAAAAAAGTTAACAAGGCATCGGCGCCGAAAGCGGACAACGAAGGCGTATACCATCTGCAGCTGAAAAAAGGCGATGTGCCGCCCTATGTCCTTTTGCCCGGCGCGCCTGAACGCTGCCCCGTTATTGCCAAAAACTGGGACAACTCCCGCGAAGTTGCCTCTTACCGCGAATATAAAACCGTCGTTGGAAGCTACAAGGGCGCGCCCATCGCCGCCACCTCAACCGGAATCGGCGGGGCGAGTTCCGAAATCTGCCTGCACGAGTTGAACGTCCTCGGCGTGCATACCTGTATCCGGGTAGGCAGCACCGGCTGCATTGTTCCCGAATTCGACCTTGGCGACCTTATTATCCCCGCCGCCTGCGTGCGCAAGGACGGCACCTCAATCACCTATGTAGAGCCGGAGTATCCCGCATACGCCGATTTTTACGTTACCCTTGCCCTCATCACCGCCTGCGAACGGCTCGGCTACCGCTACGGCCTGGGACTGGGTTACACCGTCGGTTCGTTTTACATCGGGCAAGGCCGCCCGTTAAACGAAGACGGATCCGGCTACTGGCCTTCTTTTGCGGGCAACATCATACCCGATCTCTCCTGCGCCAAAGTAACCAATATCGAAATGGAAACCTCCGCCCAGTACGTGATCGGCAAACTGCACGGCATGCGAATGGGCTGCATTTTGTCGGTTATCTCCAACCGCGTTCTTGACCGCTGGGGAGACAAGGGCGGGGAAGACAAATCCTGCCTTGCCGCCTGCGAAGCGGTAAAAATATTAACCGAGTGGGACAAAACCGGCGAGATAAACGTAACCATGAAAATGAAAAAATAGGCGCGCTAGTGTTCTGTATATTACAGAACACTAGGCGGCTGATGCCCCGCAATTGACACTTCCCTCCCAGATTACTACACTTGAGCCGTGATCAACGGAGAACTGCTGCGTCTTGAGGGTATTACAAAAAGTTTCGGACAGGTAGAAGTCCTGCGCGGGCTGGATCTTTCCGTTGGCCGGGGGGAATTTATTACCCTGTTGGGTCCTTCCGGCTGCGGTAAAACAACCATTTTGCGGATAATTGCCGGACTTGAGACGGCGGACAACGGCCGCGTAATTATGGACGGCATCGATGTAAGCGCCCTTGGGCCGGACAAACGCGGCGTAAACATGGTGTTTCAGAACTACGCCCTTTTTCCCCACATGAATGTTGAACAGAACATCGGCTACAGCCTCAGGCTCAAAGGAATTCCCAAAGCGGAAATACGGCAGGCAGTTGCCGAGTCCCTTGCCCTGGTACGGCTAGACGGCTACGAAAAACGGCAGCCGCACGAACTTTCCGGCGGCCAGCGGCAGCGGGTGGCTGTAGCAAGGGCTTTGATCAACAAGCCCAAGGCGCTGCTTCTGGACGAGCCGCTGGGCGCGCTGGATCTGCAGTTACGGCGGCAGCTGCAGCTTGAATTAAAACGCATTCAGAAACAGCTCGGCATCAGCTTTGTATACATTACCCACGATCAGGAAGAGGCCCTCGCCATGTCGGATCGCGTCGCCGTTATTCGCAACGGTCTTTTTGAACAGGTCGGCTCCGCCGCCGAGGTGTACAAGTTTCCCAAAACGGCGTTTGTGGCAAAATTTGTCGGGAACGCGAACCTTATTCCCTGCAATGACGAAACGATCCTTGCCGTACGCGAAGAAAACATCATACTCACGGCGGCAAAAAACGGGAACGGCGGCCTCGCGGCGGTGGTGAGCGAAAAAAGTTTTGCCGGCGGGCTTTTGCGTATCAGCGTCCGGCTGCAGGACGAACGGTTTTCCGGCAGCGGCGAAATACACGCCAGTGTTCAGGGCATCGAAAGCCCGTTTGAATCCGGCGACGAGGTAACGGTAAGCTGGCTTCCCCAAAACGCCGTAACGGTGGCGCGCGAATGAAAAGGCTCCGCTATCTGCTTCCCATGTACCTGTTTACCCTGGCGTTTGTCCTGGGGCCCCTGGTTTACATGATCGCCCTGAGTTTTATGCGGCGGCATGGGGCATGGGGCGTGGAGGCGGTGTTCAGCCTGCGGAACTACCGCCTTATTTTTGAGCCGGTGTATCTGGAAACATTCAGAAAGTCGGTAGAACTTGCGCTGATCAGCACCCTGACGGTGACGTTTATTGGTTACCCGTTCGGTTATTTTATGGCGCGGCTTGAGCGTAAGTGGCGCAGCCGGGTAATGCTGCTGTTGATCATTCCGTTCTGGACCAGCGCGCTGATGCGGCTGTACGGCTGGATCATCGTGTTCAGGGCCAACGGCATCCTCGACCGCCTGTTAATGGGGTTGCGTATAACAAGCGGGCCGCTGCGGCTGCTATACACCTATCCGGCGGTTGTTACCGGCATGATCTACGCACTGCTGCCGTTTATGATCTACTCGGTGTATACCAGCGCGGAAAAACTCGACCGTTCCCTTATCGAAGCGGCGCGGATTCTCGGCGCAGGCCGTTTCCGGGCATTTCTTACCGTCAGTCTGCCGCTGACCATGCCGGGGCTGTTTTCCGGCGTTATACTCACCTTTATTCCGTCGATGGGGCTGTACTTTATCGCCGACATCCTCGGCGGCAACAAGGTAGTCCTGGTGGGCAACCTTATCCGCGAACAGGTGATGAACGTACACGACCTGCCCTTCGCCGCTGCCCTCAGCGTGGCGCTCATGGTTCTTACCAGTCTGTTCTTGTACCTGTACCGCATTGTCACCCGTTCCGGCGAAATTGAGGGGCTGATATGATTGCGCGTAACAAGGGCGGCAGGCGCGCCCTGTTTCCGTTTTATATCGGATTTATCCTTATTGTGATGTATATCCCCATTGTTTTGGTCATCGTCTATTCGTTTAACCAAAGCCGCCTTTCTTCGGTGTGGAGTGGTTTTACCCTTGCCTGGTACGCGGAGCTATTCAGGGACCGGGCGATGTTTGAAGGGCTCAGGACCAGTCTGATTCTCGGCCTGTTGGCAAGCAGTCTGTCCGCCGCGCTCGGCACATTGGGCGCTTCCGGCATGGCAAGGATACGCGCGGCGTCTGCCGCTGCCGGCGGCGTTCACCGGGGAATGGAATTTCTTTCGATATTGCCGATCATGACCCCCGAAATAATCATGGGCATGACCTTTCTTGCCTTTTTTTCCCTGCTGTCGGTGCCGACGGGAATGTTCACGCTGGTTATCGCCCACACCGTCTTTTGCGTCCCCTATCCGTATCTTTTGGTGCGGGCGCGGCTTGCCGGCCTGGACAAAAGTTATGTGGAAGCGGCGCGGATCATGGGGGCAGGCGATATGCGGGCTTTTTACGACATTACCCTGCCGCTGGTGCTGCCCGCCGTCGTTTCCGGTATGCTCATATCGTTCGCCATGAGTTTTGACGATGTGATTGTCAGTTCCTTTGTCGCCGGAGTGGACACCAATACCCTTCCGATGATCATCTACTCGCGGCTGAAAACCGGCGTTACCCCGAAAACCAACGCCATGTGCAGCCTGCTCTTTGTTCTGACCATTATTCTCTGTGCCGCCGCCTCCTTTCTCGCCGGCCGCAGCCGGAAAAATGATAAGTAACTTGAAATTATCCGTATTTTATGGGACAGTAGTTATAAAGGAGTAGATTCATGCCAAGAAAAATTGTGTTTGCCTTGATTCTTGCTCTGGTGCTAACGGGCTGCGGCGGCAAGTCAAGAATGGTTCTTTATACCTGGAGCGATATGTTCCCGCGGGAAATTTTGAACAGCTTTGAAAAAGATACCGGATATAAAATAAGGTACGTCACCTTTGACACCAACGAAACCATGATCGCCAAACTTGACGCCGCGAAGGGCGGCAGGTACGACCTGGTGATAGCCGACGATTACATGGTTGAAAATGTTGTTAATAACGGTCTGGCGCAGCGGATAGACCGTTCCCTTCTGTCCAATTACGCCAACATCAATACCATTTATCAGGGGCAGTTTTACGATCCCGCAGATGAATATACGATTCCCTACGGAGCGGGGGTGCAGACCATCGTCTTCGATCCCGAAAAGGTAGAGATTCCCATAAACGGTTATTTTGAGCTGTGGCATCCTTCGTTAAAGCAGGAAGTTGGTATTATTGACAATTTCCGCGTAATTAACGGCATGGCGCTTAAAGTTATGAGGCAAAGTTACAACACCAACGATCTTGACGCAATCCAGGCGGCCGGGCAGTTCCTTATATCGCTTGCGCCGAACATCCGGCTTATCCGTGACGACAAGCTGGAAGATGAACTTGTTTCCGGCGAGATCGCCGTCGCGGTCATGTATACCTCCCAGGTGACAATGGCGAAAATGGAAAAACCCGGCCTTGAAGTTGTTTTTCCCCGCGAGGGAATTGGATTCGGCATCATGCCGGCCTTTATTCCGGTGAATGCGCCGAATCCCGCCGCCGCACACGCCTTTCTTGATTACATCCTCGACGCTGAACGGGGGGCGGCCTGTTTTATGGAACTCGGCTACTACAGCACTTTTTTGGCATCGGATCCCTACATCGAAGATGAATACCGTGAATTCCTGACCCTTCCCGAAGATTTCAGGGATTTCGTCACGATGGAAATGATTCGGAACGTCAGCGAAGAAGCGGAGGCCATGCACAGCCGCGTCTGGACTGAATTCAAATCAGCCGCCGGCCGCTAAGCGGATAACAGAATCAACAAATGACGCGAATAAATGAATCACAAGATCAACGAATTACGCTAATGCACGCGAATAGGAGAATAAGGATTAGGAATTAGGAGTGTTTTTCGGAAGCACTGTAGTAGTCCGAACTACGATACTTGATCCCTAATTCATTCGTGCTAATTCGCGTAATTCGTTGACTCTTCAAATATTTATTCGTTGATCTTTTCCGAATATTTTTTTCCCGCGTACAAACTTTGCCTCAATGTGCCGGGTGTCGCAGATGTAAATGGCGCGTTCCAGGCGGCTGCGGATTGAAAGTTTGAAAGGGGCGGCGAGGGGAGTGTCGTTGAGCACCAGCGCGTCAAAATCGCAGCCCGGTTCAAAGGAACCCGCGTAACCCATGCCGGCTTTTCCGAAAAACGCGCCGCCGCCGGCGGTGCCAAGGTAAAAAGCTTCTTCCAGCGTCAGGGCCTTCTCGTCGATGCCAAGCACAGGACGGCGCAGCTTTGAAACCTGTATCGCGTCCGACATGGCGCGGAAAATCGAACAGTTTGTCCCGCCCGCGACATCGCTGCCAAGACCGGCGGGAACGCCCGCGTTAAGGATCTGCCGCATTGGGGCAATGCCCGACGAAAGGTTTGCGTTTGACTGGGGGCAGTGGGCGGCGAAAACACCGCGCTGTGCCATCAGGGCGATTTCCTTTTCGTCCGACCAGACGCAGTGTGCCATTACCGTTGGGGCCTCGCCGGGCAGGTCGCTGCCGAAAAGATCAAAGTCGCGGTAGGCCGCGCCGTATCCGCCGCTGGATGGACAAAGTTCCCCGACCCATTCCCCTTCCCTGCGATTCTCGGAAATGTGGGACTGAACGGGCAGATTGAATTCACGCCGCAATGAGCCAAGGGATCGCATCAGATCGTCGCTGCACGAGGGGATAAAGCGGGGGGTGAGAATCGGCCGTGAACGCCCGAAGCGGTGCGCGGCAAAAGATTCAAGCCACTGCCTTGTCGCGGCCAGAGATGCGGCGGCGCTTTGTTCCCGCAGATCGTCGGGACTGTTCCTGTCCATGTTAACCTTGCCCACCATGCTCACCATGCCGGAATCTTCCAGCAGTTCCGCCAGGGCAAGGGTAGCGGGAACATGGATTGTGGCAAAGACAACCATGCGGGTATTGGGGCCGTGCCTGATGTGATCGACAAAAAGACCGTAGGCTTTGCGGGCGTACGCGAGGCTTGAGTATTTTGCCTCCTCGGGAAAAGCATGATTATTCAGCCAGTCGAGCAGCTCAAGATCCATGCCCAGCCCGCGGAACGCAAACTGCGGCGCGTGGATGTGCAGGTCTACCAGGCCGGGAATGACCAGCTTTCCCGAGCAGTCGGCAAGGGGCAGGGGCGCATACTGCTGCGGCAGCCGCGAAAATGCCCCGGCGGATTTTCCGTCGACGCAGACAAGGAAGGCGTTGTGCATTGTTTGCAGGGTATTCAGTCCTGTACTCCAGCAGATGTCGCCCTTGATAACAAAATTTTTATTTTTCATCTCTATTATTATCGACATATCTTGCATACCAACAAGAATCCCTGTATTTTGAAATCACCATGCACGACCCCAGGGAATCGGGGAATTTTCAATTCCCCTGGAAACAGCGAATAGCAGAAGCCCTCTCGGCGCTGGCAGGGGAGGCCGGTGTTAACGCCGATGGCATTGTCCCCGCGCAGATCATCGCCGAAGTACCCCCCAGCCCCGAAATGGGCGACATCGGCTTTCCCATGTTCAGTTTTGCCAAAATGCTGCGCAAGGGGCCGCCGCAAATCGCCCAGCTGGTATGTGCGAAATTGGCTGCGGAAAACGCGGGGAATAATGGTGCTGCACAAGCCACTGGTTCTTTTGAAGCAGCCGGTCCGTATGTCAACATACGGCTGAACCGCCCCGCCGCCGCAAAGACGGTGCTCGCCGCTGTCCTCGCAGACGGCAATTTCGGCAGACCGGGCAGCCTGGCGGGGAAAAAAGTCATGGTGGAGTTTTCCAGCCCCAACACCAACAAGCCCCTGCACCTGGGTCATCTGCGCAACGATGTGTTGGGCGAAAGTGTTTCGCGGATTTTGGCTGCCTGCGGAGCCGATGTACGCAAGGTCTGCATTATCAACGACCGGGGCATACACATCTGCAAGTCAATGTTGGCCTATCTTGAGCACGGGGGGGGCAAAACACCCGAGTCCGAAGGGGTCAAGAGCGATCACTTTGTCGGCGGCTGGTATGTCTGTTTCAACAATGAACTGAAAAAAGAAACCGATGAACTCATGCAGAGCAGTGGCCTGAAAAAGGACGAGGCCGAGGCGCGCTCTCCGTCCATGTCCCGCGCCCAGGACCTTTTGCGTAAATGGGAAGCCGGCGACAGCGAAACCGTCGCTCTCTGGAAGCAAATGAATTCCTGGGCGACCGCGGGCATGAAGGAAACGTACAAGCGCACCGGCGTTTCGTTTGATCAATATTATTTTGAAAGCGACACATGGCTTCTGGGCAAGGAGGAGGTGCTCAAGGGGCTTGATAAGGGGCTGTTTTACCGCGAGGCCGATGGCGCCATTGCCGTCGATTTGAGCGCGGAAAATCTCGACAAAAAAATCCTCCTGCGCAGCGACGGCACTTCGATCTATATTACCCAGGACTTTGGCACGGCGATCAACCGTTTTGGGGACTGGCCTTTTGATCAGATGATCTATGTGGTCGGCTCCGAACAGCAGTACCACTTTAAGGTGCTGTTCGTTCTTTTGGACAAACTCGGCTACCCCTGGGCGCGAAACCTGCATCATTTATCCTACGGCATGGTGAATCTGCCCGAAGGTAAAATGAAAAGCCGCGAAGGGACGGTGGTTGACGCCGACGATTTAATCGACAGCCTGCGGGACATGGCCATCGCCGAGATTAAGGAAAAGGAACGCGAGGAAAAAGTGGGCGACCCCGCCGAAGTGGCGGAAAAAATCGCCCTGGGCGCGCTGCACTACTATCTTTTGCAGACAAGCCCTTCCAGAGACATGCTCTTCGATCCCCAGGAATCCCTGTCGTTTAACGGCAATACCGGCCCCTATCTGCAGTACATGGGCGCGCGGATTTCGTCCATATTAAGAATGAGCAATGAACAGGTAGCAAGTAACAGTGAAGATTTTTCCCTGCTTACTTCCGATCCTGAGTGGGAGCTTGTCAAAACCATTGCCGCTTACCCCGCCGCAATCGCCGATGCCGCCGCCGGACTCGATCCCTCGCGCCTGGCGGCCTACCTCTACGATCTTTCAAAATGTTTCAGCCGCTTTTACCACGACTGCCCCATTCTGAACGCCGAAAATCCCGATCTGTCCGCCGCCCGCCTTGGCCTTTCCCGCGCTGTTCTGCGTGTGCTGAAAGACGCACTGAACCTGATCTGCGTCCCGTTCCTGGAAGTGATGTAAATGGGGCGTTAATGAGCGAGGAAGATTCAAGCAAAAACGGCAAGCGGCTACTTTTTAGGGCGTACTTTTACATTGCTTCGGCAAGCTGTCCGTGTACAAGTTCAGCTATAATCTCTGTGGGACTTTGCCGTGTCGCTATGGATTGGGCATTGAGGATACGGGCTGTTTCTTCGTCTAAAGCTATCATCTGGTATCCTTTGCTTGAAAAAAAACCTGTCCCGTTCGGTCCCAGTCGAGGGGTTGTTTTGGTCAGCAATTCGTCCAGAGCGTCCGCTTCTTCATCGGTCATGTTCGCCATACCTGCCTCCTCTCCTGATTTTGATCTGGTTTAACACGCTTTTCCTGCACTTCATGGCATGAAATATATTGATTGACACACTGTCGATAATATTGTACATGATTTCCAGCAGATTACCAGCGGTATCAAAGCCGACAACTGTGAACTTGTTTTCAAAGTCTTCCAGTTGCCCTTCATATATCTTGGTTTCAATGACCTTGCGAATATCGGCTTCGGTAAAACCGTGTTTGAAGGCCGACGGATTAAACTGTACGCTGTCTTCCACTCTATATATTATATATCACAAAAAAGAATATTTTTCAAGGAGGTTTGTTACAAGGTTGGGGAAAAGGTGTATGCCGGTGCATATTTCGCTGGTCTTTAAGCCTCAAGTGATTGTATTGTTTCTATATCAAGGCCGGTTCCTTCGGGTATTTGCGCAACAAGCAATCCCATTCTTTGCGTTTACCTCATTGCCTCGTCCAGGTTGTGCTGTCGGTATTAGGCCGGGTGTAGGTTCCCGCAAGCTTTCCGCCGTTGTTGTAAGCGTCTTCAAACCCGCTGTTTTTTAAAGTTGAACCGGCCAAATCACTGAATGAATATTTCCCGATTGTAACATTCGCCCCGATAGTAACGCTCGTCAGTTGGTTGCCGCAAAACGCACCGTCCCCAATGGATGTAACACTATTGGGGATGGTAACAGGCGTTTTTCCTCCGGGCCATGTAATCAATATAGTGTTGTCTTTGTTGTATAAAACCCCATCTACCGAACAATAATTCGGATTATCGAAGAACACATTTATAGCTGTCAACGTTCTGTTATTACCAAACGCAGCTGACCCAATGGAGCTAACGTTGGTGAGTATGGTAATGTTTATCAGTTGGTTATTCCAAAACGCCCTGTTCCCAATGGAGGCAACACTGTTGCCGATTATAGCGCTTGTCAGCTGGTTGTCGCAAAATGCAAATTTCCCAATGGAGGTAACACTGTTGCCGATGGTAACGCTTGTCAGTTGGCTGCCGCGAAACGCACTGTTCCCAATAGCGATAACCGGAAGATTATTTATCCTATTGGGGATAACTACATCCTTTTTTTCTCCTATATATCCTGTAATGGTTATTTCGCCATTATTTTCGGTATATTCAAAGTCAGTTGCGGGGTTTTCCCTTATACCGGCAGCAAATAAATTAAAGGATACAAAACAAAATATTATAATATATTCCCAACCAGTTCAAACCCAATGGCGCATAACGTCATGTATGTAACAAAAGCATCACATACATCACAAAGTTTGCCAAAAAACGGCATTTCTGCTCCTAACCTGATAGTAATCTATAAGTTTATATTTGTCTACTATCAATTTAGCAATCAAAAAGGTAAAATCGTGTTTTTACCCATCATTTTCTTCCTCTACATACTCTTGCCGTAAATATCAAAAAACCTCATAATTAAAGCAGCAGGTATCCATGAAAAAAACAAATACAGCAGGCGTATTGCCGCTTTTATTGCTAAGTTTCTCACTGTTCTTAAGCCCTCAAAAGGCGGAATGTGAGCGGTTTGAGTACAAACACAGTCCCGGCGACCGTTACCGGATTCTTTCCGTTGTTGATGAAGCGGTATTCGTTAACAAGGTTTTAAGCCACAGGGCGGAAATCCTTAACCGTATTGCCGTGGAAGTAACCGATGTACAGGACGGGAAGGGCAAAAACAAAGCGGTCTTTCAAACTTCCGAACGCCTGATATATGACAGGATAAACGGCCCATACCCTGCTTCGACAGGGTTTCATTGGTCAAGGGAATATGAATCCGAATTTGAACGAGATCGGCTTGGGTATATTACGATTGATCCTCAATATTATATGCCGGTTGTGCGTAACGTACCGGTTTTTCCCGACAAAGATTTGCAGTTGTTGGACACCTGGACCGCCGAAGGGCACGAAGTGCACGATTTTCGCGATTCATTCGGCATTGAAGAGCCGTACCGCATACCGTTTATTGCGAACTATCGATATGTCGGGGAACGCAAATGGAAGGAGAAAACCTATCCGGCTTTTTCTGTCAGCTACCGGGTAGCTTCCCGCCCGCCGGTTGCAAGGGGGCGCGTTTACCCGGTGCGAATAATGGGAGATTTTGATCAGATAGTCTATTGGGATCATGACATCGGGCAGGCTGTCGCCTACGAAGAAAGTTTTAAAATGACTTTTGATATGTCGGACAAAAGAACGATAGAATTCCGTGGTACGGCGCAGGCGGAATTTGTCGAATCGGAGTT
>Ga0082212_10001453_pt1 | contig 34917 bp, 17 predicted proteins | sample TergutNt197P3_FD_71548 | JGI IMG/M metagenome (GOLD analysis project Ga0082212, IMG submission 71548) | Neocapritermes taracua P3 segment gut microbial communities from Petit-Saut dam, French Guiana - Nt197 P3 | ecosystem: Host-associated > Arthropoda: Insects > Digestive system > Gut ... | reverse complement strand
CGTTTTTGTCACACTACCCAGTGTGACAAAAACGTACCGACCCCCTGTCACGTTTGACCCCCTGTCACGTTTGACCCCCTGTCACACCCCGACCCTCCGTCACACTACTTGCCCATAATCGCCAGGTGCTGTAGTATTGTTGTACGTACAACAATACTACTAATGGAGTATGCTGATGGATGGAATGGTGACAGCTCGTATGTCTCAAGGGAAAAAGGAGGCGGGGGATTCCATTCTGCGCAATCTGGGAACCAACCCCTCCCGTTTCATCAATGATTCCTATGACTATGTGATAACACACGGGCAACTGCCTTTCTTCGATGAATCCATTGGCAAGCGTAAATACAACATTCAAGAAGCGATGTTCTTCATTGACAGTATCCCCTTGCCAGCTTCAGATAGATTCTCCTCAATAACTGACGATCAGATAATGCAAGAACGCCTGATCGCCAGGGGCCTGGTACCAGAAGGCTATTTTGAATGAGACTTCTCCTTGACACCAATATTGCCCTCGACTTCATGCTTGCAAGAGAACCCTATTACCCTGACGCACGCAAGCTTATGCTGCTTGGCTACCTGAAGGAAGCCGAGATCTGGATCAGCGGAGCGCAGATAAATGATCTCTTCTACGTGCTGACCAAGGGCGGGAAACCAGCCTACAACGAAGTTGCTCGGCAATCCCTGAAGAAGCTCAGACACTGTGTGCATGTTTACCGGGTTGGCGAGCCAGAGATCGATGCCGCCCTCGACTCAAGCTGGGCAGACCTGGAAGATGCCTGTCTCTATCAGGCAGGCCTCAGTCTTAAGGCTGATTTCATCATTACGCGCAACCAACAGGACTTCGCGCTCTCTTCCATCAGAACGCTTGATGCCACGGGATTCTTTTCCTACCTTGAGCAACACGAAGGTCTTGTCTTTGAGGAACTCGACCTTCACTGACCCTGCAAAAACGCCTCGATCTCCTGTTCCACCTGCTCAGGGTTGTCCAGGTTTGTGGCGTGGTGGGCTCTTGGGATGGTGACCAGCCGCGACCCCGCGATATGCTCCAGCATATAGGGCTGCTGTCTTCCCGTCATGGAGTCATCCTCACCTATGAGCAACAGGGCAGGGCAGCTGATCTGCGGCAGCCCCCCGCGGCTTTCCATGGTGTTCACCGCCTTCCAGCTGCGGTTGAATCCGCTATACCCCATGCCCTTCACGGCCTCCTTGATATATGGCCTGTCGGCGCGGTTGTAGCTGCCCATACCCACAGAAATGGACCAGGCGATCCAGCTTATGGGCATCAGTCGGCAGCAGAATCGGTTGATGGGGCCAACCCAGCGCTCATACCTATTGAAACTGTTGGTGCATATCGCACCGATAAGGATAAGCCCATCCACACGCTCAGCAGCGTTGATGGCCACCTGTATGGCCACATGTCCACCCATGGAATTGCCGCAGAGTGTCGCACGGCTGATGCCCAGATGATCCAGCAGAGCGACAACATCTTGCCAGTACAGGTTGTTGTCCACCTTGCCCGGTGGCAGCGAGGACTTCCCATGGCCACGGGCATCAAGCGTGATCACCCGATACTGTGACGAGAAGCGCTCCACCTGCCTGGCCCACTGCCGCCCATCCAGGGAAAGACCATGGAGGAAAACCAGTGGCCCGTCACCTTGCCCGCTCTCCTCGTAATAGAGACGCGCTCCCTGGTTCTCAAAGTATGGCATCCTGCTCTCCTCTGTTCTCATATGACAAAGGGGACGGTCCCTTTTATGACAAAGGGGACGGTCCCTTTTGTCATGTCATCAGACATTGTGAAGCAAAAGGACCGTCCCTCTGCTTCACCTCTGCTTCACACCTTTGGGAGCTCCAACGCATAGACCCGCCGCATGACCTCATTGGTGAAGGCGGTGTGGCGTTCATCCTTGGACAACGATAAAAACGGCTCCTCCTCTATGGAAAGCGGCTCCCCAAAACGCAGGATGACCTTGGGGCAGCGGAAGAAACGCTTGCCTGCGGGTTGGATCTTGTCAGTGTTCCACAGGCGTACGGGAACCACTGGGGCCTTCGCGAGCGAAGCGAACAGGGCGATGCCCTCATGGTAGGTCGCCTCCTGTCCCTCAAGGCGGATGCGGGTGCCCTCGGGAAAGATGCCCAGTACCTCGCCGCGCTTGAGCATGCGCACCGCGCGTTTGATGGCGGTCATATCCGCAGTGTTGCGTCTGACCGGGAATACCCCCACCCAGGCGGCCAGACGGGAGACCAGAGGGTGCAGAGTGAAGAACTCCTCCTTGCCGATGAAGCGGATATGGCGCGGGCGCAATAGTGGAATCAAGAAGACCGGGTCGAGGTAGGAACGGTGGTTGCCGGCAAGGATGAAGCCGGTGCCAGGAGGCAGCTCCTTGAGTTTGTCCAGGTCATAGGCCTTGTATCTGAAGAGCAATCCAAAGACCACCCGGACAAGCCCGCTGAGGAAGATGTAGAACTTCTGGGGGAAATGGCCCTCCCCCGAGCTTGGTGTGTCAAAGAAGTAATCGAGCGGTTTCATGGCCTGGCAGTCATTTCCTCTCCTGCGCCACCGCGCCGTTGCGCTCCTGCGCTACCGCGCCGTTGCGCTCCTGCGCCTGCGCGCCGCTGCGCTCCTGCGCCACCGCGCCGTTGCGCTCCTGCGCCGCCGCGACAATAGCCGCGACCACCTGCTCAATGGTCATATCGGTGGTGTCCAGCTCCCAGCTGTCTGAGGCAGCGGCAAGCGGAGCGGCCTCACGAGAGGAGTCATAGGCGTCGCGACGCAGGATGTCAGCGAGGATGAGCTCGATCTCATCGTCATCTGCCTGTTGCCTGCCTTCTTTTTGGGCGTTCTGCAGGGCCCGGCGCCGCGCGCGCTCCTTTGCGGTAGCGATAAGGAAGACCTTGAGCTCAGCTTCCGGGAAGACCACCGTTCCAATATCGCGGCCCTCCATGACGGTGTCATGCTCGCGGCCGAAGTCCTGTTGTTGCTGGGTGAGGGCCTGGCGCACCTCTGGGTCGGCCGAGACCGGGGAGACGGCCTTGTCACATTCTGGTGTGCGGATCTGCGTGGTGACGTCCCTGCCGTTGATGAAGACCTTTGAAGGCAGCGGCTCACCCTGCGTATAGCCAAAGCTGATGGGTTCTGCCTGGGCTATTTGGCGGATGCGGTTGACGCTTGCCACGCACAGCGGGTCGGTCAGGTTGAGCCCTTCCTCCAAGGCGCGCCAGGCCACTGAGCGGTACATGGCGCCGGTGTCGAGGTAGGCAAAACCCAGCTCACCTGCGACAAGCTTCGCAACCGTGGATTTGCCCGAGCCCGCCGGGCCGTCAATCGCAATGATCATACAGATCCTCTCAACTCGCTTTGCCGCCTATCATGATAACCGCTTCAGGTCCTCAAAGAAGCCGGGGTAGCTCACCGCGATGCTTTCCAGGCCATCAATGGCAAGCTCCTGGCCAGTTGCCAGGGCTGCAATGGACCAGGTCATTGCAAGTCGATGATCGCCGTGTGTCTCAAGCGGAACACCGCTCGTTTGGAGCGCGCTGCCCACCACATGCAGGTCATCACCCTGCGCAAAAGCCTCAACGCCCAGAAGGTTCAGCCCGGCGACAATGGCAGCAAAGCGGTCTGACTCCTTGTGGCGCAACTCCCCTACCTGCTCAAAGACGGTCTCGCCCTGAGCGGCAGCGGCCAGCAGGGCCATAATGGGCACCTCGTCGATCAACGATGCTATCTCATGGGCTTTGACGGTGGTCGCCTGCAGGCCAGCACGGTGGGTAACCCGAATAGCGCCCATACGCTCAGCGCCTAACCCACCCTGCTCGCTCTCCAGAATCTCTATGTCTGCCCCCATACGTCTCATGACCGCAATAAAGCCGGTACGCGTGGGGTTGAGCAACACGTCACGCACGGTCACTTCGCTGTCGGGGATGAGCGCCGCGGCCACCAATAAGAACGCTGCCGATGAGGGATCGCCCGGTACCATGCAGTCACTCGCCCTCATCCGCTGTCCGCCCTCAATGGTCACGCTGAGGCCGCAGGCCGCAACCTGCACGCCATAGGCTGGCAGCAGAAGCTCGGTGTGGTCGCGGCTCTTGTGCGGCTCGGTGACCCTGGTCACGCCATCAGCGGTAAGACCCGCCAGCAGGATGGCGCTCTTCACCTGCGCCGAGGCAACCGGGCTGACATAGTCCAGCGCCTTGAGCTGCGCACTGCCGTAAACCGTCAGCGGTAACGTTTGCTGAAGGGGATGGGGAGCACAGGGAGCACAAAGGGGACGTACCTTTTTGTGCTCCCTGTGCTCCCCATCCCCTTCAGCAAACGTTGCGCCCATCATAGCCAACGGCTCTGTCACACGACCCATGGGGCGCTGCGACAGGGACTCGTCACCAGTGAGACAGGCAACAACTTCATAGCCGCTCAGTGCGCCTAGCAGCAGGCGCGCGGTTGTTCCCGAGTTCCCGCAATCCAGAGGCACAACGGGAGAGCTGGGGCCCGCCGCAGGCCAGCCTTTTATCGTCCCAGAAAGGCCCTCCTCGCCAGCTGCGAGCTCGACTGTTGCCCCCAGCGCCTCAACGGCGCGCAGGGTTGAACGCACGTCCAGCGAGTCGAGCAGGCCGCTGACGCGGGATGTCCCCTGAGCCATGGCTGAGAACAGGGCGACGCGGTGGGACAGCGACTTGTCGCTGGGTACCCGGATGGTGCCTCTGAGCGCCTTGGGTGCTCGCCCCACCTGTGTTGCCATCACTGGCGCCAACCCCCCCCTCAGGAAACAAGCGCGTCATCGAGAATGCTTCGCATGAGTTGCGAGCGTGTTTTGTGCTCTTTTTCAGCTTGTCTATCTAAAAGATCACGACGAGAGCGAGGAACCTTAAATGCAACCGTGACAAGATCTTCTCCAGCAAAGAGCGGGGGTCGTCCCATGGGGCCTGGAATAATGGCCTTCCCGCGTGTTCCCGGATACTCCCCGCGCTCACAGGCTTCTCCCAGTTCATTTATCATTTCGTCGGTCAATAATAGACCACTCTTTGTCCTGATTTCCATCGCCATCACTCCGTTCTACGCCATCTCAAGCTCAACTTGCATCTTTTTGGTCAACTTCATAGCATGAAAGATACTAATACCACCATCTTCCGTCGCAACTCCTACCATCTCCAGCAATCTGTTTTTTCCATCTAGCCCTGCCGCCGCAAAGTACTCGGGGGGATCGTAGTTTCTTTGATAGAGTGCAATTGCGTTTCTCCATGCTGTCAAAACATCCTCTTCATCAATCTCTGGATGATTTTGGTGAACGCGTGGATGAACAGTAATCTTCTCCAACAAGAGGACTCCTTTTGCAGACTTTTGTCAAACAAAAGTATAGCACAAGCATGGCCGGTAACTTTTCTGACTAAACCAATAGTTGGCTGAAACTTGGTATTCAGACCCCTGTTTCAGCCAACTAAAATACCCAACGCAGCAGCAGCACTGCTCCCGCTTGCCTTCCCTCTTGCCTGCCCGCTTGCCTGCCCGCTATCGTAAAACTTACCGTCAGCTACTGCACGTTGTAGCCAAGCGGGCGGAAGCTGACGTCGAAGCCGCCGTCTATGAGCATGCTCATGAAGCGGCCCTTGTCGCCCTCGTCGGTCAAGATGAGCTCAAGGATAGCGGTCGCCTCGTTGATGTGGTCGATATTGATGGACTGGATGTTGCAGTTGGCCTTGCCGGCAAAGCCGGTGACCTGCGCGATGACACCAGTGTGGTTGGCCATGGGGATGCGCACCTCCACCAGGCGCGCCGAGTCCGGCACCCAGGTGGCGGGTATGGATGAGCGCAGCCGGGCGGCCTCGGCAAGCAGGCGCTTCAGCTCCACAGCGTTGCCGTTGTGCAGCGACAGCTCGATGCCGCCGATAATCTCCTTGATCTCGCCCAGACCCTGCGCCAGCGCCTCACGGTTGTCCAGCGCTATACCACACCACAGCTCCGGTGAGCCTGCGGCAATGCGTGTGGTGTCCTTGAAGCCTCCGGCAGCAAGACGGAAGATCTCCTGCTTGTCCTTGGCGTAGGAGCCGGCCAGGCTCACCAGGGCGCTGGCCACCATATGCGGCACGTGGCTGACCACGGCGATGGTCTCGTCGTGCTCCTCGCGCGGCAGGCTGATGCTACGTGCGCCCAGGGAGGTGACCAGCTCATGTAGGCCGGCGTAGATGTCGGGGTCGGAGTCCTGGTTGGGACAGAGTATCCAGTGCGCGTTCTGGAACAGCGTGGCGCGGGCGCCTTCGATGCCGTTGACCTCGCTGCCGGCCATGGGATGCCCAGGGATGTAGCGCTCGGGCTGCGACAGGATGCGTTGGGCCAGCCCGGTCAAAACGCCCTTGGTGGAGGCGACATCGGTGATGGCGCCGGTGTAGCCGCTGGTCTCCAGGCGCTCGAACCACTCCTCGGCGCCAGACACCGGCGTAGCCAGGACCACCAGGTCCGTGGTCTCATCGCTAAGCCACTGGATGATGCGCTTATCGTCTGCGTCCGCGCTGCTCGAACCGCCAGCATTGCCCGCGCCCGCACCGGCGCCCAGCACCGCACCCTCATCCAAATAGCCGCGTGAAAGCGCGCCCTCTATGGCGGCCGCGCTGATGTCCACACCGCGCACGTAGGGCTGAGCCCCCTCGAGCGCCTTGAGCGCGGCGGCAACCGACCCGCCAATAAGCCCCACGCCAATCACCAAAACTGACGAGAAAGGCAGGCCAGCCTGTCCTCGTTCCTCACCCAACTCCATGGTTTCAACCATAGTCTACCTCCTGTGAATGCTACTGCACTACAGTATAGATGAATGGATGTGATGCTGGTGCTGTCTCCCTACCCAAACAGCTCAGTGAAGGCGCATATTGTCGCGGCAACGCCTTGGGCGTCACCGATGCCAACGCGCAGGCCCTGTGCACCGGGGAAGGGGCGCACGATGACCCCCTTTTTCAGCAGGGCTTCAAAGGTAGCGGGCGGGTCTGGCACCTCGACCCAGATGAAGTTCGCCTGCGAGGGATAGGTCACAAGTCCCAGCTTTTCAAAGCAGGCCTGTAGCTGCTTCTTGCCGGCAGCATTCAAGGCAACGCGCTTTTGTATCTCAGCGATATCCTCAAAGCAGGCCTCTGCGGCAACCTGCGACAGCGTGTTGACGTTGAAGGGCTCGCGCACCTTGTGCAACATGTCCACAAGAGGCGCCGGAGCAAAGCCGTAGCCGCAACGCAGCCCGGCCAGGGCGTAGATCTTGGAGAAGGTACGCAGTACCACATAGGGCCTGACGCCATCATAGTAGTCAAGCGGCCTGACCGCCTGTCCATCCGCCAGCCTGACCGCCTGTCCAACCGCCTGTCCATCCGCCAGCCTGACCGCCTGTCCATCCGCCGGCCTGACTGCCTGCTCATCCGCCTGTCCATCCGCCTGCTCATCGTCGAGGAACTCCTCATAGGCAGCGTCCACCACTACCAGCACATGACTGGGAACCTGCTCAAGGAATGCCTCGAACGCCGCCCGCCCTACTGCCGCACCCGTAGGATTGTTGGGAGTGCAGATAAAGACCAGCTTGGTCTTCTCGTCAATAGCCGCCAAAAGGGCAGCAAGGTCAAAGGAGCCGTCTGCAGCCAGAGGAACCTCGCGACGCTGGGCACCGGCGATCTGGGCGCTGGAGCGGTAGACCACAAAGGAGGGCCAGCAATAGACCACGTTATCGCCCGGTTCAAGGCAGGTGGTGGCGATAAGGTCGATGAGCTCATTGGAGCCGTTGCCCACTATGACCTGCTCAGCGGGAATGCCGTAATGCTGCGACAGTAGCTGCACAAGCCGATAGCAGGAACCCTCCGGATACTCGTTGAGCAGAGCAAGTCTCTCCTGTATGGCCGCTAGCGCCGAGGGGAAGGGTGGCAGAGGGCTCTCATTGGAGGAGAGCTTGTAGATGCTATCGACTTCTACCTTCTCGCGTATCTGCTCTTCACGCAGACCAGGCTGATAGGCCATGACCGGCGTGAGGTTATCCCTGAAAAAACCGTCCCAATCCATGAATCCGACTTCCTTGCCTCTTGTTATCCTGCGCCGCTACTGCCAAAGCCCTTCTCGTTGCGTGTGGTTTTATCAAGCTCTACGCTCTCTACAAGCTCCACCTGAGGCACGGGCAGTATGACAAGCTGGGCGATACGTTCGCCCTTCTTGATAATTATAGACTCAGTTGTGTCATGGTTGATGGCAAGCGCCGTCACCTCGCCACGGAATTGGCTGTCTATGAGCCCCGGGGTGTTCACCAGCGAAAGGCCCGCGCGGATCGCAAGACCACTTCGCGGCAATACAAAGCCCGCGTACCCCTGAGGTATGGCGATCTTTATCCCGGTTGGGATAGGCGCCCGCCCACCTGGAGGCAATGTACAGTCGCAGGCAGCGCGCAGGTCAAGGCCTGCGTCTCCCTCATAGGCATAGGAAGGAAGGGGTATATCCTCGTAAAGTCGCTGGATACAGACCCGCAGGGCATCCGCCATACTAATTCATACCCTTCAGGGCTTTCTGGAACTCATCGATGTCCTTGAAATCGCGGTACACAGAAGCAAAACGGATATAGGCGACGTCATCTATCTCGCGCAGGCGTCCAAGGACCATTTCGCCAAGCTTCTTGGAGCGGACCTCGTTCTTCATGGTGTTGCGGATCTCGGTCTCTACGTCATCTATCAGAGACTCCAGCGCAGTAGCAGGCACATCGCGCTTCGCTGTGGCTATAAGTAACCCGCGTAATAACTTGGTGCGGTCAAAGGGCTCCGAGCTCTTATCATTCTTTATCACTATCAGAGGTGACTCATTCTGTCGCTCATAGGTTGTGAAGCGCTTACCGCATTTAAGGCACTCCCGCCTCCTACGGATGGAAGAGCCATCCTCAGATGGCCGGGAATCCACAACCTTTGATTCGAGGTAACCACAGGATATACAGCGCATCGGACCCCCATTTCTTGTCGTCTTCATGAGGGTACCACACTATATCTTGTGTATCAACTGAGAGGCTCTATACGCTGAAGAGACTTGGGATGACAACCAGGAGAACAGTTATCACACCGGCAACCGTTGAGGAGAAGAGCTTCTGCCCAAAAGTGACCCCCTGCAGGGTGATGCCGCGGGAACTCTCGCTACGCAATGCCTCTCTCATCCTGACTCCTCCCAGCTACCTTTCTTAAAGTCGAACATTTGTTTGCACTACTATACACCGAACGCCTGTTCGACGCAAGCACTGTTTTTGAGCTGTGTAAGGCTGTGTAAGACAGAATGGCGACGGTTCTATTGTGGCCTATGAAAGGCCAAAAAAGAACCGTCCCTATTCTGTCTTACACCGCTCCTTTTGTCCCTCTAATACCGCAACATATTGCGGATACGGCCTTCCTCTGCTACTATCACAAGTGAAATAGTATGTCTTTCAGCTATTTCCTGTTCGGTGAGGAATCATGGGGGCGCAGGCGATATTTCAAGCTAGGTGGACTATGCCACCTGTCAGGGGAGCCCGGGAAACTATCCCTTCTTCGGCTCGCAGTACCCGCACCTCATCCATACGTTCAAACGGCGCCAGCGCCAGGTCCGCCACGCAATCGGCACACAACTCACGCACCAGGCAAACGCAGCGCCCCACACTCGCGGCGCGCACTTCGCGAGCGACACGTCCAGCTGAAAGGCGGCCTACCACAAGGCTAAAGAAAGCCCGCCGTCACCGTTCACAACGCTTCTCCAGGCGGTTTTTGCTGGGGCTCTTCCTTGTCCTTCTCGTCTTCGACTTCGCTATCCTGGGTCTCTGGCAGTTGCAGGGCGCCAACACAGCCACCGCAGACATGCCTCCGCATACGGATCCCTTCGCGCTCATCTCCAATCAGCTTGATGCCGACCCGCAAAGGAACATCTCCACCATCGGCTTTGACACCGATCTCAGCTTTGCCAGCCTCAACGGCACAGACATCGGCTTCATCGACCTCTCCAGCCTCAAGCCTATCGAGAACAACCTCTTTCAGGAGGCTTCTTCCTCGCAGGGACCCGTTCTTCTCTATGATGAGCTGATTGTCCGGCAGACCCTGGCTTTCAACGCCACCTTGGTCAACTACCTCAACTCCGGTGATCCGGCAATATTCTCCACAATCGCCTTTGGTAGTAAGGCGCGGGTTAAGCTCGCCAACCTGGCTCCGGATTCACAGATCGAATACCACCGTCTGGCCTTTGGGGAGATCCTTCACAACGGCCCCAACTACTACCTCATTGTGCAAGCCAATTACACACTCCGCACTGACGGAGAATCCAGCGGTTGGCCCGTCGCGCATAAGACCATCTTCATCTACCAGCTACAAGCTGTTAACAACACCATGCTCATCACTGATTTCGAGCAACTTGAACTCTGATTACCATTAGAGACAACGCAAGCGGCGCAAACGGTGCATGCGACGCTTTACTCCTCGCCTTCACCCTGGCCGTCACCGGTGTCCACACCCTGGTCTTCGGGCTCGGGAGTGGTGGTGGCAGGTGTGGTGGCCGCTTTGTTCTTGTTCTCAGGTATCTCCAGTGTTCCGGCCTTCTGGCCGTTGCTATAGATAATGACGTTGTTATTATCGCGGTCGTACATGAACAGGACATTACCGTCCTCGCTTGTGCCCAAGACGTTGTAGTACCTCACGTCGTTTTCCGCGCTCATCCTATAAACCTCAAAGAAGGCGTAATCTATGACCTTCTGCTTGTCGCTTTCCGACATGGCTGCCCAGTCGGTGTCAGCGGTGATGATCACCGAGTAATTAGTAAAGGTCACATTGCCAGATTTCTGCTTGCCGGTCTTGATCTCCTTCACAGCAGCGGGCTTCGCGGGCGGCAGCCCGTTGGTGTCACCGCAGGCCACAAGCACGCCAGCCGCGCCCAGGGCCAATATCAGAACCATAACAAGGGCAAGAATCCTCTTCTTCATATCCCCTCCCTCACAATTCATGTTTTGCCATAAAAGAGCATTCACGATAAGTATAGCGACTATAACCGCTCGCGTCCTACTCGTTTCTGGAAAGGTTACGACGCTGTAGATGAGAACTGGGCACCCACGGGGGGGTGAAGGATGGGTGCCCAGTTGTCGACCTCTCCAGCTCTCATGCTCTCATGCAGGTCTTTCCTTCCTGCTTGTCATTGAAACGTTTTCGCTGGATCCCTGTTACTTCCCTCTATATGGAGACATGACCCAGCATCAGCTGCGGCCATGCGCTTGGTGCCCTATGCGGTTCCTGTATGTGGCGTTTACCTGGATAGATAACTTGCATCAGACTGAGCAGACGCTAGTTTTGCTTCAGTAGCCCCGTACTTCCTGTAGGCCCCTTTATACAAGAATGCCCGCAGTAAGACTGAGCCCCTGATCCATCATTGCCAAGCTTTCTGTACTCCAAAACCTTCCTCCCCGGTCCTCCCCGACATGCCCCATTCTGCACAGCAGAACCCTGCGTGTCACCACGTAAGGTCTTCTATGCAATTGTTGGAAATGGTTTTCTTTTCCTCATCAGCCCTTGTTCTCACAGCCCCCTCGTGATTCTCAAGGAATCGTTTTGATACTTGTCAGTACCTATTATGCTAAATTTTTTAACTAATAATTGCCCCCTGTATTTGCCCGTCTCTGCATCTATATGTTCTTCTTTTCGCTCTCCCACATTTTGCGACCAATTCTATACCATATTTTCTGAATTGTGTTGTAATCTTGGAAATTTCTCATATTTTTTAATGATACTGAGAATTTAAGAATCGTGTCACACACATCGCTTGTTTTGGAAGGCAATGCTTCCACCCAGACGCCGTTATAACATCCACAAGTGAGGCAAAAAGCCCTGTCCCTCCGGGTTCGACAAGCCTGTCCTGAACTTGATTCAGGAGGGCCTAGCCCAGCGGTTGTAGCACTAGCAAGGCTGTCGTCTATTCCTGCCGTGGGCACTATGAGTATGACAAAAGGGACCGTCCCTTTTGTCATATTGTCACCCCGGGCTTGACAAGCCTGTCCTGAACTTGATTCAGGAGGGCCTAGCCCAGCGGGTTGGAACCACAGGGGTTGTCGGCGTAAGCTGCCGTGGGCGCTATGAGGGAAAAGAGCAGCAATGAAGAGGATGCAAGGCGTGGCTGACAGTAAAGCTGCCACTTTTCCTTGCCTGCTCTTCTTACCCGTCTTCGCCCTCGCCGTCGTCCGCGCCCTGATCCTCGGGCTCGGGAGTGGTGGTGGCAGGTGTGGTGGCAGGCGTGGTGGCCGCTTTGGCCTTATTCTCAGGGATCTCCAGCGTGCCAGCCTTTGAGCCGTTGGCATAGATAACCACATTGTGGTTGTCGTGGTCCAGGATGAACAGGCCCTCACCCGTCTCGGTGGTGCCAATGACGTTGTAGTTCCTCACATCGTTTTCCGCGTTCAGCCTATAGACCTCTGAGAATGCGTAGTCTATGACCTTCTGCTTGTCGCTTTCCGACATGGCTGCCCAGTCGGTCTCCGCGGTGATGATCACCGAGTAGTTGGTGAAAGTCACGTTTCCTGAGACCTGCTTGCCGGTCTTGATCTCCTTTACGGCGGATGGTTGCGGGGGCGCCTGTCCATTGCTCTTGCCGCAGGCTGCCAGCACACCGGCCGTACCAAAGACCATCACTATAGCCATAACAAGGGCAATCGCTCTTTTTCTCATATCCCCAACCTCTCAATTCATGTTTCGATGATAATCAGGCCATTACGATAAGTATAGCGGTGGTAACCGCTTGCACCCTACTCATTGAACAAATGTGGGACAAAAGGGACGGTACCAACTGTCCCATTTTGTACCACGTTTGCACAGTTGTAGAAAAGAAGCTGGGCACCCACAGGGGGAGTGGGTGCCCAGTAGTTCGTTAGCCCGCATGCTTGTGCTTGCATGTTTCCCGTCTGGCCAGGGTCTAACCTAGGCTAGGCGGTGGGGGCGCTAACGTCTTGCGGAGGGAGGGTGGTGCCGGCGGTGCCGGTACCACTGCTACCCTTGCCACGGTTGCGCAGCATGGCTGCGATCATCGGGACTGCCAGCTGCACCAGCACTATCAGTGACAGCGGGACAGAATAGCTATCCGTGATGACCTGTGGAGCATAGAAGTCTGACGTGGTCAGAAGGATGATCAACGCCTCGATAAAGGCTGCTGCCACTATCAGGAGCGCCGGTGCGTTCACGTAGAAGCTCCGCTCCTTGCGTTCCTGTGCGCGCTGCCTGTCGAGCTGTGCCTGACGGTCCTCCTCGAGGCGGGCCAGGACGGCCGCGCGACGCTCAGGTGTCATGGCTGACAGGCTTGCCCAGTCGATGGCCTCCTCGTCATAGGTGTCGTCCTTGCGGCGATCCATGAAGAAGCGCAGCAGGAAGAGCAGGGCGAGCAGTAGCGATACGATCACGGCGATCACGTTGAACAGTGACCAGTGTGTGGTCGGTCCCTCGGTGATACCCTTAGGTGCCTCATCCTCGGGGATCTCAAGAGGCTTGGGCTCCTCGGCGGGCGGCGTGGTGGGCGTCGCGGGCGCCTCTACGGTCACATAGGTGTTCGCAGGAGGCGTGGTCACGGTGACACCAGGCGAGCTCGTGTAGACGTTGGGCGGGTACACCGTCACGTTGGGCGGGTACACGTTGGTGACCGGTGGTACCGGATCGGGGATCTTGGACCACTGGGCATATACCGTCATGTTCCGCGTTACCGGGTAGTCAGGCGTGAACTGGGCCCCACCGGTCGGTGAGGTGGACCAGTACAAGAACTCGTAGCCGGTACGGACAGGTGAGGAGGGCAGGTAGCCTATGGTGGTGGAGGGCTCCGCCACATAGATGCCGCTCGGACCGGTAAGGTAGCCACCGTTGCCGTTGAAGCTCACGCGCCACATGACGGCAGGCGTGGTGACAGTAGCCGCCACCTGGTTGGTCAAGGCGGGAAGCTCTACCACATAGACCCTCGGGCGGTAGACGCCGGCCTTGTCCTGGTAACCACCTATGTCGCTTACGGCGACGCGGGCCGCTGTGCCATCGTTCTTGAAGGCATAGGCGCCGGTCTGGGCAAGGATCTGGGTGGTCTTTCTGGCGTTGTCCACGTCAGCAGCATCGATGGTGAAGTCTTTCGCGTACAAGATGTACTCGTCGCCGTAGACGAAGTTGCCGTCATCTACCACTACCGCGACCTTCTCCTGGACCTCGTTGCCGTCAGAGTCGGTGACTTTTAAGGTGACCTGGTAGACACCGGCCACGTTGGCAGGCACGGAGCCTATCACCTCTATCTTCGAGGTCAGGTTGCCGTCCTCAATGTCAAAGGCCGTAGCCTCGCCCTTCTTCTGGGCATCGGTTAGGGTGCCTCCCCTGTCAGAGATCGGTACTATGACCGGTTTCTGCGGGGTTATGACAGGTGCGTTGCCGTTTGTGACCGTGATGGTCAGCTCGATCTCGCAGAGGCTTTCGACGTCGGCCACCTTGACCTTGTAGACGCCTGGGGTCGCCTTAAAGCCACCCTTGTCGGTGATGATGACAGACTGTGCGGTCAGGTTGCCCTTGGGGTCGTTGACATCGGTGAGGAAGGCCCCGGCCTTAAGCGCCTTGAGCAGGTCGGCGTCACTGGTGAGAGCGGCAGCCTCTGCTATGCGCAGCGTGATGTTCTTGCCATAGACATAGACCTTGGAGCCTGATGGGTCATCCGGGTCAAGCGGCTCGTCGTCTATGACGTCGGCATCCACCACGCGGCCCTTGACGGACTTGGAGATGGTGGCCGTCGGGCCGTCTTTGGCGGCAACGATGATGTCGTACTCGCCTTCGGTCCTGGAGTAGCCACCGGTGCTTGTGATGGAGAGCAGGCTTTGGGGAAGCTCGGCTCCGGTCTCGTTGTCATAGACATGGGCATCGGTCATGGCGATGAGGTGCGGGCGTATCGCGGTGGCGTTAGCCGGCACATCACTCAGTAGGATGACAAAGGAGCTGGCCTCCATGTAGACGTACTCACCGAATATGAAGCGGTCGCCTACAACCACGCTACGCTCCTTCTCCACGGTGTTGCCGTCAGAGTCGGTGACCGTGTAGACCACCGTGTAGCGTGAGCCGTCCTTAGAGGTATCGACCGGGTTCGCGGGATCCTTGTCAAAGTAGGTCACTAAGCTGGTGATGTCCCCATCGCCCAAGTCGAATGCTATGACCTCGAACATGGCGGCCGTACGGTCCCACGTGGAGTTCAAGGCGAGCTTGAGAGGTGAGCTGAAGGAGATTGTCGGTGGCGTGTCGTCGGTCAGTGTGGCCTCGATGGTCGCAGAGCGCTGAGCCTGGGTGTAGCCTGAGATACCAAAGGTGATCGGGTAGACGCCCTTGAGAGCCGTGAAGCCTCCGTTGTCGTGTACCACCACGCTGGCATCGGGCGCACCGGCTACCACCTTGATGACGCGGGCGCCAGCAGCTGCGATGAGCCCTGCGTCGCCTGTGATGGCGGCGGCGTCAACGACATCCATGGTGAAGTTGGAGGCGATGAGCGTGTACTTGGAGTTGTAGGGGTCGTCGCCTTCGTCTATGACGTCGGCATCCACGATCTCACCGGTGATGGTGATGACCGGGGAGGTATATCCCACAATGCCAAAGGTGAAGCTGTAGACGCCGATGTCCTTGGCTGCGAAGCCGGCGGGCAGCGAGCCTATGAGCTCTATGTCCATCTCATCGCCGTCGTAATTGTAGGCCTCTGCCCATGACAGGCGAAGCGCGTCGTCCAAGCTTCCGGTGAAGGTGAGGTCGTCGACAGACACCACAAAGTTCTTGGCGCCGATGAGGAGCTCGTTGTCATCGTCTTCTATGAAGCGCCCGTCGTTGATGATGACCACCCGTGAGGCGGATACCGTGGCAGGTGTGCCGTCGGGGTTCTTGATGACGAGGTCTTCTATGGTGTAGGTCACCCGCGTCACACCGGCACGTGCGGTGTTGATGACAGGGGCCACACCGGTCTTGTCGGTGATGACCAGATCAGCGGTGCTCAGTGTTGGACATGCTGGGTCGGTTACGGTTACACCGGTAAGCAGCTGTGTGCGGCTTACGGTGGTGGAGTAAGTGGTCTGCGGGATGCGCAGCGGCCCTGTGATGCCGATGACCGGCAGCGGATGATCTGAGACCGTGAAGGTGACGGTGACGGATACGCCGCCTATGCCTAGCGGGATGAAGGTGACGTCGTAGTCGCCGGCGTCTTGCACGATACCGTTCGCTGAGACAGCAACGGTGAAGCCGGAGAAGGTGCCTGTGCTTGAGATGCGCATGGCCTCGGCCTCGGCTAAGGCGATGAGCCTGGCGTTGGTGACGCCGTCACTCTTGCCCTCGAGCTCGCCTGCCTCCACCCAAGAGATGGTCACGTTGTTGGCTGCCACGATGTAGCGGTTGGTGTCGGTTGGGTCATCGGTGTTCTCGTCGTTGACGTCGCCGTCATCGTCGGGCTCGTTGCTGATCACGTCCTTGGCAATGACGCGTGCGGTGATAGAGACTATCGGCAAAGGCTGCTCTGCGACGCCTATCTTGATGGGTGCATAGCTGCCAACCGCATCGGTCAGGCCTGCGTTGTCCTTGACTACCGGAGGCCAGTCCTCGATGCCTATGACGTTGTCATCAGCATCCCTTACCACATGCACCGCGGCAGCATGGCTGCGGCTTAGGATAAGCGCATCAAGCGAGGCAGCATCCTGGATGTTCTTGACTGTGGTCACGAAGTTCTCAGCAGTGACACCGTAGTCGCCGTCGACCTCATAGCCCACAAGCACGTAGCTTTTAGCAGAAGCAGAGTTGCCCTCGGTGTCGGTGACGGTGTAGATGACCTCGTAGATGCCCCTGACGGCCGTATTGACCGTCCTTGTGAAGGTCACCAACAGCAGCGCTATGTCATCTTCGACGTCCCCGTAGGTGACGCCTTCCATGTACTGCTCATCCCCAAAGACGCTGCCGATAGCAACGGACTTAAGCGCCGGGACCTTGATCCAGGGGTGGTTGCCCTGCGACACCGTCATGGTGATGGTGCAGGTCGCACTATGGTCCTCATCCACCCAGAAGGTGATGGAGAAGGTGGACGGGTAGCCCGCCTCGCCCTCACGCAGGAAGCTGGAGGTCTTGAAGCCGCCGTCATTGGTCATGGCCACGGTGCCGCCCAGCGGATAGGAGGGCTCGGTACGCAGGAAGCTGACAGCACCGGCGCGGGTGATGAACTCGGCGTTGTAGGCAGCGCCGATCTTTGCCTGCAGAGCAGCGGCGTCAGCCTCGTTGATACGGAAGTCATAGGCCTCGATCGAGTAACGCTCGCCGTTGCCTACGGTGGCATCGGTCACCCGGGCGGTGATGTTGCGGGTCAGGGCCGTGTAGGTGGCAATGCCCAGACGCACGTTCCAGTTGCCCTTCTCGGCCTTGAAGCCACCGGTGTCAGCCACTATGGCTGTGGCAGGCGTGCCGTCGGACTTCCAGGCTCTGGCGCCTGACTCGATTAGGAGAAGCTCGTTGAGGTCGCCGGTGACGTCGGCTACGTTGATGGAGAAGCTGCGCCCACGCAGGATGTAGTTGGGATCGAAGATGATGGAGTCATCGTTGACGATAAGGGCGCGGGACTCGGTGGTGGTGAAGCCGTTGTCCCCGGTCACCGAGTAGGTGATCTGGGTCACAGAGGCCTCGCCCCACGGGATCGTGGGCAGTACCTCAACGCCTGAGGCGTTGGGGTTGATGATGATGCGGTCGGTCAGGTCATAGGTGGCGCCTGTGATGTCCTTGGCCCAGGCGGTGACGTCCTTCATGATGTCGTCGCGGGTCAGGTTGTCCACAGAGCCCTCGATGAAGTCGTAGGCCAGCGGCATGGAGTCGAACACGATCCAAGGCAGCTCGGTGGCGCCTACCCTGACGCGGAAGGCGTAGGAGATGTTGTTGCCTGAATCAGCCAGCGTCACGTAGTAGGTGCCTACGGCATCGGTGAAGCCGCCGTCGTTGTTGATGACCACGGTGAGGTGATCCAGCGTGCCGTTGGGCAGGGCCTTGAAGGCACGGCCACCGATGGCGTCGATGAGCGCCTTATCGCGGTCAGCGGCGGTCTGTATGGCTGTTGCCTCGTAGAGCTCCATCTCGATGTTGTTGCCCACCATGGTGTAGACGGGCTCCTCGATGTGGATCTCCGCGTCCACTACCTCGACTTCGATGCCCTTGTAGATACTGGTGGTGGCGGTGTCGTCGGCACCGATCACGACGTTGAATATCTTCTCGATGGGTCCGTAGCCGTCGTCGTCTTCAACGAAGAGCTCGGTCGAGGAGATGGGCTCCCCGGTCTCGCCGTTGTAGACCGCAGCGCTGGAGTTCAGCAGTATCTGCGTCTCGCGGGCAGCGGGGCTTGAAGCGACGTCCTTGAGCAGTATGACAAAGGAGTTGGCCCTCATGTAGCGGTCTGTGCCCACCTCATAGGTGCCCTCGTTGACAATGACCATGCGGGTGGTCACCTTGACGGGATGGTTGCCGTCACTATCGACCACATCGTAGGTGAGCTTGTAGTCACCTTCTGTGGTGAGGTCCACCGTGCCTGTGACGGTGACGTCAGCGGTCAGGTCGCCGTCCTCCTCGTCATCTGCCGTCACGTTGTAGAAGTCGTCATACTCAGCGGCGGTGATGGCGCCTGCGGGCTTGTCAGCCGCGGGGCCTATCCAGACATGGAGCGGTGTGGGCGCGTAGATGACAGGGGGCTTGCCTTGGGAGACCGTTCCCCTGATGCCCACGCTTTGCTCGGTTGCCGGTATGCCGTCGATCCTGAAGGTGATGGGATAGTAGGTTGCCTCCACGTTGGGATCGAAGCCAGCCGTCGAGGTGAGCAGGGCGTCGCGGTCAGGCGCAGAGGGGACGAGTTTGGTCACCTTGACCTTGGCAGCGGCGATGAAGCCCGGCTGCCCGGCGGTCTGGATGTCCCGTGCGTCCTCCTGGTTGACCCAGAAGCTTGAGGCCTCTATGGCATAGGTGGAGTCCTTGGTGCCCACATCGATGACCTCGGCCTCGGTGATGTGCGCGACGATGTCCTTCTTCTTGGTGCGTCCGTCCACCTGCCAGGTGATCGGATAGTCGCCCTCGGCGGCCGTTGCGGTGTAGCCCGTGGGCCGTCCGGTCCAGGTGACCTGGTCAGAGGGGATGAGGTCGCCTATGAAGGTGAAGGCCTCGGCATACGACATACTCCGCGCCTCTCCTTCGGAGGCCTGGAAGCTGCCGCCGCTCTTGGCTACGTAGTCGCGGGCGCCGATGATGATGTCATCTGCCTCGTCCCACTCATAGCGGCCGTCGGTGATGACAACGGCGCGGTAGGCCGTGGTGGTGTTGTTGTGGGTGTCGGTAACCGTGTAGGTGACCTTCCACACGCCCAGGTTGTGCTGGTCAAGCGTGATGCCGCCGGCGCCTACCGTGACGTTAGTCAAAGGCATAAGGTCAATGCCAAGGGCATTGTCCTCAACGTCGGTGACCGTCATGTACTGCTTGAGCATCGCCGTGGTGATAGGCGTGGAGGTGGCGGTCTGGTTGAACACGAGCGGCTTTTGCTGGAAGCTGATGACCGGGTAGTTGCCCGAGGAGAGCGTGATGTCCACCGTGACGGTGATATGCGGCTGTCCTGCCGGGGCAAAGGTGACCGGGTACACGCCGTTAGGCTCGTAAGGCGATGTGGTCCCTATCGGATTGTCCACAAGTACAACACCCCAGTTATTGAGCGAAGCGTCGGGTATCTGCCAGGCCAGGGCGCCAGCGGCAGCCACAAGGCGAGAGGTCGCCTCGGTGCCGGTGCCGGTGACCAGGAAGCGGTCATCCCAGCTGACCATGCCGTTGCTGGCAACCACGGTGTAGCGGGTGCCACCGGAGGCGTTGAAGCCGTCACCTATGGCATCGCGCTCGACCACCTTGGCGGTGAAATCGCGGGCCACGTGACCCTCATAGCCAGGCTCAGGTGTGAGAGACTCGAGGTGGATGGTGTACTCACCTACGGCATCGGCGTAGCCGCCCTTGGTGTCGACATACAGGAGGTGCGTGGCATCGACCGGGACTGGATCGGTAGCCGCAACGCGCCAGAGCTTAGCATGGGTATCAAATAGGATTGCACTATCGCCGGTGTCCACATCGCCCTTCAGCTTCACAAAGCTGTAGCCTATGAGCAGGTAGTCTCCAACAAGTGGTTGGGGTGTAACCATGACCTTGGAGGTCACTATGGTCTCATTGCCATCGAAGTCGATTGCGTAGTAGGAGACATCCTGGAAGACGTTGTACATATCCTCGGTCATCTTGAGCGGGTCGCCATCAACCCAGCTACCGGTGCTCATGGAACCTATCTTGAGGGTGCTGGCTACATCAGCGTCGTAGTCATCCCAGACGGAGACACCGATCTTACCGCCTGATGCATACCATTCTGAAGGCAGGATCATCCCTGCTGGTGCAGGACCATCGCCTACCCAGATGATACGCGTGGGCGCCGAGATCACCGGAGGATCGCCGTTGTCGACGCTCATGGTGATGGTGCAGGTCGCACTATGGTCCTCGTCCACCCAGAAGGTGATGGAGTAGGTGGACGGGTAGCCGGCATCGCCCTTGTGCAGGAAGCTGGAGGTCTTGAAGCCGCCATCGTTGGTCATGGCCACGGTGCCGCCCAGCGGCAGCGCGGGATCGGTGCGCAGATAGCTCTTCGCGCCGGCGCGGGTGATGAAGACGGAGTCGTAGGCGGCGCCGGACAGACCCTGCAGGGCAGCGGCGTCGGTCTCGTTGATACGGAAGTTGTAGGCGAGGATCGAGTAGCGATCACCGTTGCCCGGTATACCATCGGTCACCTTGGCGGTGATGTTGCGGGTCAGCGCCGTGTAGCCGGCAATGCCCAGACGCACGTTCCAGTCGCCTTGCTCGGCCTTGAAGCCGCCGGTGTCAGCCACTATGGCTGTGGCAGGCGTGCCGTCTGACTTCCAGGCCCTGGCGCCTGACTTGAGCAGGAGAAGCTCGTTGAGGTCGCCGGTGACATCCTTAGCCTCGATGATGAAGCTGCGCCCACGCAGGATGTAGTTGGGATCGAAGATGATGGAGTCGTCATTGACGATAAGGGCGCGGGACTCGGTGGTGGTGAAGCCGTTGTCCCCGGTCACCGAGTAGGTGATCTGGGTCACAGAGGCCTCGCCCCACGGGATCGTGGGCAGTACCTCAACGCCTGAGGCGTTGGGGTTGATGATGATGCGGTCGGTCAGGTCATAGGTGGCGCCTGTGATGTCCTTGGCCCAGGCGGTGACGTCCTTCATGATGTCGTCGCGGGTCAGGTTGTCCACAGAGCCCTCGATGAAGTCGTAGGCCAGCGGCATGGAGTCGAACACGATCCAAGGCAGCTCGGTGGCGCCTACCCTGACGCGGAAGGCGTAGGAGATGTTGTTGCCTGAATCAGCCAGCGTCACGTAGTAGGTGCCTACGGCATCGGTGAAGCCGCCGTCGTTGTTGATGACCACGGTGAGGTGATCCAGCGTGCCGTTGGGCAGGGCCTTGAAGGCACGGCCACCGATGGCGTCGATGAGCGCCTTATCGCGGTCAGCGGCGGTCTGTATGGCTGTTGCCTCGTAGAGCTCCATCTCGATGTTGTTGCCCACCATGGTGTAGACGGGCTCCTCGATGTGGATCTCCGCGTCCACTACCTCGACTTCGATGCCCTTGTAGATACTGGTGGTGGCGGTGTCGTCGGCACCGATCACGACGTTGAATATCTTCTCGATGGGTCCGTAGCCGTCGTCGTCTTCAACGAAGAGCTCGGTCGAGGAGATGGGCTCCCCGGTCTCGCCGTTGTAGACCGCAGCGCTGGAGTTCAGCAGTATCTGCGTCTCGCGGGCAGCGGGGCTTGAAGCGACGTCCTTGAGCAGTATGACAAAGGAGTTGGCCCTCATGTAGCGGTCTGTGCCCACCTCATAGGTGCCCTCGTTGACAATGACCATGCGGGTGGTCACCTTGACGGGATGGTTGCCGTCACTATCGACCACATCGTAGGTGAGCTTGTAGTCACCTTCTGTGGTGAGGTCCACCGTGCCTGTGACGGTGACGTCAGCGGTCAGGTCGCCGTCCTCCTCGTCATCTGCCGTCACGTTGTAGAAGTCGTCATACTCAGCGGCGGTGATGGCGCCTGCGGGCTTGTCAGCCGCGGGGCCTATCCAGACATGGAGCGGTGTGGGCGCGTAGATGACAGGGGGCTTGCCTTGGGAGACCGTTCCCCTGATGCCCACGCTTTGCTCGGTTGCCGGTATGCCGTCGATCCTGAAGGTGATGGGATAGTAGGTTGCCTCCACGTTGGGATCGAAGCCAGCCGTCGAGGTGAGCAGGGCGTCGCGGTCAGGCGCAGAGGGGACGAGTTTGGTCACCTTGACCTTGGCAGCGGCGATGAAGCCCGGCTGCCCGGCGGTCTGGATGTCCCGTGCGTCCTCCTGGTTGACCCAGAAGCTTGAGGCCTCTATGGCATAGGTGGAGTCCTTGGTGCCCACATCGATGACCTCGGCCTCGGTGATGTGCGCGACGATGTCCTTCTTCTTGGTGCGTCCGTCCACCTGCCAGGTGATCGGATAGTCGCCCTCGGCGGCCGTTGCGGTGTAGCCCGTGGGCCGTCCGGTCCAGGTGACCTGGTCAGAGGGGATGAGGTCGCCTATGAAGGTGTAGGCCTCGGCATACGACATGCTCCGCGCCTCTCCTTCAGAGGCCTGGAAGCTGCCGCCGCTCTTGGCTACGTAGTCGCGGGCGCCGATGATGATGTCATCCGCCTCGTCCCACTCATAGCGGCCGTCGGTGATGACAACGGCGCGGTAGGCCGTGGTGGTGTTCTTGTCGCTGTCGGTGACCGTGTAGGTGACCTTCCACACGCCCAGGTTGTGTTGGTCAAGCGTGATGCCGCCGGCGCCTACCGTGACGTTAGTCAAAGGCATGAGGTCAATGCCAAGGGCATTATCCTCAACGTCGGTGACCGTCATGTACTGCTTGAGCATCGCCGTGGTGATGGGTGTGGAGGTCGCGGTCTGGTTGAACACGAGCGGCTTTTGCTGGAAGCTGATGACCGGGTAGTTGCCCGAGGATAGCGTGATGTCCACCGTGACGGTGATATGCGGCTGTCCTACCGGGGCGAAGGTGACCGGGTACACGCCGTTAGGCTTGATTTCATAGCCCGTGGTGCCTATCGGGTTGTCGACCACCGTCACGCCCCAGAAGTAGAGCCTGGAGTCAGGTATCTGCCAGGCCAGGGCGCCGGCAGCGGTGACCAACAGTGTCTCTGCGGTCCCTGCGCCGTTGCGCACCAGGTCGGCGTCTTTGAGGTCCACCAGGCCGTTGCTGGCAACCACGGTGTAGCGGATGCCACCGGCGGTGTTGAAGCCGTCACCTATGGCATCGCGCTCGACCACCTTGGCGGTGAGGTCCATCACAGCATGTCCGGTATAGCCTACCTGAGGAGTGCCGGACTCGAAGTGGATGGTGTAGTCGCCCACGGCATCGGTGTAGCCGCCCTTGGTGTCGACATACAGGAGCTCTGTGACATCGACCGGGTCTGGATCTGTAGCCGCAACGCGCCAGAGCTTGGCATAGGAGTCAGTCATGATGGTAGTGTTGCTGGTGTCCACGCTGCCCTTCAGCTTCACAAAGCTGTAGCCCATGGGCAGGTAGTCACCGTAAAGCGGGAAGGTTGTCAGCATGACCTTGAAGGTCTCGACTGTGGTGTTGTAGTCGGAGTCCGTCGCCGAATAGGAGACATCCTGCCAGACGTTGTACATATCCTCGGTCATCTTGAGCGGGTCGCCTTCTACAAAGCTACCGGTGCTCATGGAGCCTATCTTGAGCTTGCTCTGGATATCCATGTCATAGTCATCGGTGACCGTGACACCGATCTTGCCGCCGGAACCGGTCCAGTCAGAAGGCATGATGGTCCCTGCTGGAGCAGGGCCTTCGCCCACCCAGATGATGCGGATGGGCGCCGTGATGACCGGAGGCTGGCCGTTGTCGATGAAGACGGTGATGGTGGTTGAAGCATCGGGGTCCTCAGGACAGGCAAAGGTGATGGTGAACTGCTGGCCCTGTGTCAAGGCGCCGGAGGTCGCAAAGCCACCGTCGCTCGTCATGGCCCTGGTCACGCTCGCGGTACCAAAGCTAAGAGCGGTGCGGTCATAGAACGCGAGCTCTGACTTGGTGAAGAACAGCTCGCGGTAGGCAGCCGGATCGGTGATCGCCTTGCCGGCATGCGCGTTGGCGTCTATCACATTGATGCGGAAGTTATGCGCAACAACGGAGGTGCTTTCGCCATTGGCGCCGTTCGAGTTGGTGTTGGGGACTGCCGTGCTGCGATCATCGAGCACCTTGGCCTGGATGGTCTTCTGCAGCGTCCCATAACCTTGCACCTGGATGACTATCGCTGTGTAGTCGCCAGGCATCCTTGTGTAACCGCCGTTGTCGTTCACGCTGGCGCTACGCGGCTGCCCATTGGTATCCCATGCCCGAGCCTCAGACAAGGTCAGGATCTCGGTACTTGACCCATTGGCAACAGAGTAGGGCACCACGTAGTTCAGGGCCTTGAGGATGTAGCTGGAGTCATAGACATAGCGGCCGTCGTTGACAAACACCGCACGGGTGTCTGAGACCGTCAGGTAGTTCTCGTCCTCATAGGAGTAGGTGACCCGATAAATGCCGGCCTTATCCGCCGGGATGTAGGAGACACCAGCGTCCGTTTCTGCGTCAACGATGCTGATGGTTACAAGGTCGCGCACATCACCGGTCGGGTTGCCTGTATCAATTTCCTTGACATCGGTCGCAACCACGCCCTCCATCAGCTTGGCGTGCGTCAGGTTGCCGGAGCCGTCAATGGAGCCTGCGGCCACCGGCATGTCGATGGCGAGCGGTTTGGGCGTCGCACTGATGAAGAGGTCGTCGTAGCCACTGCCTACCTGAATGGTAAGGTTGATCTTGGTCACTTCATCCACGTCGGAGATGATGAAGCGGTAGATGCCCATGGCCTTGGTACCCGTGGTGAAGGTGGTGAGGTAGTTGTCGGTGTCCTCGAATATCTTCACAGCAGGAGGCGGAGACACCCGCGTGCCGTTTGCCAGGTACTTGGAAGCGCTGGCCTGCAGGACTTCTATAACCTCAGCGGCGCCCAGGGCTGCCGTGGTCTCGGCCTCCACCACTGTCTGCTTGGCAGGGGTGCCAAAGACCCAGGTCACTGAGCCGTAGGGCGGTGGGATGTCCGGGCCGACTACTGTGGCATCGGTTACCTCGCCGACAATGGTCTTGGAGATGGTGCCCGAGGGCGAGTCATGGGCTTCTATCGTTATGTTATGGATGCCCTTGGAGGGGCCATAGCTCCCAGGATAGATATCTGAGATGTTTCCAGCCAGGCCGATCTCGTTGCCGTAGGTGCCGTCAAAGAGCTTGGCCTGGGACTTGTCGAGGATGTCATTGTTGATATTAGCGCCGACGTCTGTCAGGCGGGTCACAAAGGAGCGGGCGTAGAGGATGCGCCCGTTGCCCACCTTGTAGGAGCCGTCATTGACTACCACAACGCGGTATTTGCTTATCGCCCATTGGAAGTCGCTGTCCTGCACGTCGAACTTGAGCTTGTAGATGCCCGGTGTGTTCAGGTCAACGGCGGTTGTGGGAGGAACAAAGCTGACTATGACCTCATCGGTCAGATCGCCGTCTTCGACGTCGTCGGCAGTGACGCCGTACATGTCACCGAGAACAGCCTCATATTGCTCACGCGTGATAGCGCCAGCCGGTGCGGCTGTCTCACCTATCCAGACCTCGATTGGGGTAGAGAGCGTGATCACCGGGCGGTTGCCGTCTGAGACGGTGCCGATGGGGTCGACCCGCGTGGAAGGTGAGGTGAGAACAGCGCTGTCCTTCACCGTGTTCCAGGCGCCAAAAGCGAGGGGGTAATCGGCTTCTGTTGGGCCGAATCCACCGGTTGCGATGACAAAGGGTATCGCGTTATCGGCGCTGTCCACCAGCTTGATGACCTTGACCTCTGACTTTGCGATGAGCGCTGCGTTCAGACCAGGGCCCATCATCGCATTGGCATCCGCGGTGTTGACCTGGAAGTGATTGGCCGTCATGGCGTATTGGTCGTTGTCGCCACCGGGGAAGATGACATCAGCATCGGTGATGTAACCGGTGATGGTCTTGGTGGTGGGATAGCCCGTCACCATCCAGGTGAACTTGTACTCACCTTCGGGACAAGGAACAGTATAGCCCGCTGGTGGGAAGGGGGTGACAACCACTTCTGTGGCGTTGATGGTCGTACCATCGATCTCAAAGGCGACAGCCCGTGACCAGTTCCTCACCTGGCCCAGACTGCCGTTGACATCCTTGGACATGGCAACAAAGTTCTTGGCGCCCAGGATGACGCCGTTTACCTTGTCTATCTCAAAGCGGCCGTCGTCGATGACAATGGCGCGGGTCGCCGTGGCATCCATGCCGTCAGAGTCAATCGCGGTGTAGACCACCTTGTAGACGCCCACGTTGCCCGTGTTGATGGTCGCGGTGGGTGAGCCGTTGACCGTGTAGGTGGTCTTGGATGTGAGGCGGATGTCGCCGTCCTCAGCGTCGATGACCGTCATCTCGGCCTTCATCTCGGTGTCGGTCAGGTTGTGAGCCGAGGCGCTGTCCTGGAATTTGATGACCAGCGGTTCTTCGAGGAAGGTGATGACCGGAGGCGTGCCAAAGAGCAGATAGGTCACCTGGACACGGATGCTTGGCACGTCTTTGATGCCAAAGGTGACGGTATAGGAATCGCCTGCGCTACCGCCGGATGCAGGGATATTGTTTGAGACAACAAAGACGCCTGCGCTGTCCAAAGAGGTCAGCGGATAGCTGGCGCTGCCCAGATGCGTGGAACGGGTTTCCAGCCTCCATGCCTCTGCAACGGACTCGTTGATGAGTTTGAGTTGAACGTCAGGATCCATGCCCGAGAAACCTGCAGCCTCTGGGACGGTGATGGTCACGTCATTGGCTGCTATGGTGTAACGGATATTATCTACGGGGTTATCGGCATCGGTGATCTTATCCTTCTTTACCACAACGGCATCGATGACCAGCGTATTGGTGGATCCGACAACACCCAATGTGACGGGATAGGTGCCCACCGGGCTTCCCGTTCCATAGAGGCCTGGTGAGACCAGGCGTGCTGTTGCACTGGTGAAACCACTAGGATCTGACTCATCGATCTTGAAGGCATAGGCGCGGCTGTCTGCCAGGATGGCCGCCTCAGAGGCGTTGATCGCGTCGATGTTCTTCACAAAGCTTGTGGCATCAAGGCCATAGCCGTCATCCCAGATAACTATGCCTACAGACACCACGCGGTAAGCTGTTGCAGTGTTGTCGTCGTCGTTAGTCACAGTGTAGCGTACTGAATACAGGCCGCGCTTGGTCAGATCCACAGCAGAGGCATCGTAAGTGATCCTGTCTGTGATATCAAAAGAAGAGCCAAAGGAGTCCCAGGCTCTGACACCTTCTTTATACTTAGCATCCGTGAGCTCAGATGGCAGGATGGAGCCATCTGGGCGGTTCCCACTGGGAGTGTCGCTGATGAAGGGCTCAGCCGGGTCGCCTATCCAAACAAGGATGGGGCCGTCGATCTCAATGACGGGCACGTTGCCGGGGATGATGTGTGCGATGATGGTGACTTTGTATTCCTTGGCGTCGGGCATGTCTTTGACATGGAAGGTCACCGCATAGTCACCTGCGGTCATCATTGCTGGGTCAGGAATCGATACGCTGATCACCTCGACGTTATCGGAGGACCATTCCGTGTCAGTAAGCAGCTTGCGGGCCTTTGCCTCAGCCTCAGCTATCAGCTGGGCATCACGGGCGGGTTGGCTCTTGCTCATCATGGTGATGGCGTTGTTCACCGACATGGTAAAGTCATGGGCATCAATGTAGGCTGTCTCAGTTGGTTCGACCTTCACTGTTGCATACTTGTATATGGTCGGGTCATCGACAGCCTGGTACTTAACCGTATAGATCTTACCGGTGGGATGAGCCAGAGCAAACTCGTCGCGATCGTAATAGTCCACGTTATCCCAGTAAGGATCGCACTCGGAAACTTCGACTATCTCACGCAGAGTCGTTTCGGTGGATTTGGTGGCCTGAGCATTGATGAGGTCCTTCAGCGCCTCGAACTGAGCAGGGTTGTTCTGTCCCAGCGCGGCTATCTCACGAGCCTCGATAAGGCCGATGACCGCATCCTTGGCGGTCAGCGCCAGATCTGGCTGGGAGACGGTCAGATAAGGCGCCGCCAGCTTGGTGGTGTCACGGATGGCCGTGTCGACCAGCGGGTTGGCGTTGCCGTTTGCGTCTTCTAATATGAAGTAAACCTCGTCACCCTCGCTGAGGCTGGAAAGCGCGCTGGCAGGAACGGTGTATTCCCAGGTGCCGTCACCATTCAGCGTGCCGTACACCGTGCTGCCGCCTTCTGTGATGACGTTATCAGCGGAATTGACCACGGCATAGATCTTCACGGCCGGCTCGGGGTTGTGCGGCTCGGCCAAGGCCTGGTTAGGTGTCCAGGTACCTTTGATCTCACTTGTTACACCAATCCACATCTTGTTGTTGTTCGGCGTGGTGATGCCTGCCGGTACCGGAGGTAGCACGTCCTCGACGGTTGCGGCATACTGTGGAAGCTCCTCGGGTATCGCTACGTGGACACGCGGAGAGACAGGATACGTATCCTCCACACCGCGCCATGCGGATATCAGCTCATACTTATCGCCAGGATAGAGGAACTCACCACCGGGCTTGGTATAGCGCAGAACACCTTCCAGGTTATCCACACCAGTCTCAACCGTATAGATGGACTCATCTCTGAGGGAGACGGTCTCGCCTGGCTGTGATAATGATGTGGTGCCGTTGTGGGTGATCTCAAAGCGGCCAAAGACCTCACCGTCCCAGAGCGGACGGGGCTCTTCCAGGCCCTCTGGCACCACGCCAATGACGCGTACGAATTTATCGGCATTGGTAAGCCGTTCTATCTCTTGGAAGGCTGGCGTAGCATTGTTGCCTGAGATGCGGCGGTAGGGACGCATGCCCTGGTTGCCAAAGTTGATCTGACCGTCCGGATCCCTGGGAACGCTGCTCAGGTAAGGCGTATCAGGAGAAGCAAGCGTAGCCATGTTCGTGCCGGAAAGGGTATAGGTCACCAGTGACCAGGACCTGGCGGGATTACCGCTGATCGGGTTATTCGAGCTGTTGGTACCGCCGTTACCGGAGCCGTCACGGTTATTGCCGTTGCCCCATACCGCCAGGTCGGAATTCTTTGAGGAGAGAGAGCTGCCGGAACCCACACTGAAGACACGCACCTGAGAATTGGGGCTCATATTGGCAAAGTCATAGTACAGGGGTTCGTCGGCGGAGAAGGTGAAATTAGTGCCTGTGGTGAAAATCCCGTTGGTGGCGGCCACGTCTCTGGTGTCGTTAATATTACCTTCAGCAATGAAGATGGCGCCCTTACCTAGGGTGATGCTGCCGTTATTCTGGCCGCCAGCGGCAACCGCCGCGCCCTTTGCCGCATAGAGCTTGACGCTGGATTTCTCACCAGAGATCTCAAAGCTCCAGTTATTGGCGGCATACGCGATAGCAGCCTTGGCATTCAGTGACGAGGCGGTTGTCGAGGCAGCGCCGGTTCCACCATCGTTGATGATCTCAACCGTGGCGCCACCCGTGACCGTGAAGCTGTTGCCGGTACCCGTACCAAAACGGATGGCCGGGCAGTCGCCGTTGTTGCTGCCAGTAGCGGGGGTCCGCTTGATGATGGTTACCTTGGCTTTATCGGAGATGTTCAGCTCCTGATTGCCTACCAGATAGAACCTGACGGTTCCGGCATAACCGCTGGTGTGGGTGTTCGAGATAGCATACAGCTCAGACCCCTCACCGCTCACGTTGAACTGACCGCTCTCGATACGCTGGAGGATGGTGATACCACCTGAGGGGTTATCGTCGTAGGCTTTGAGGACACCACCATTGGTGATGTTGATGCCGCCGCCGCCCTGACCACCTGCGGAGCTTTCACCCCACAGAGAGATAACACCGCGGTAGTCATAGCCAGACTCATTGCCGTGGACCTCTAAGGTCGCATTGTCAACGAAGATCTCAGCAACGGAACCAACCCCGTAGTTACCTACGATGATGGTGGAGGTGTCCGCACGGGTGGTGTTCTCAATATAGACGTCTGCCCCATTGATTACCTTTATCCAGCTGCCACGTATATTCGAAGCTGAGTTGTCATTGTGCTGGGCGCAGACAAGGCCGTTTGTGGTACCGGTGTTGTTGCCCTTGATGAATACCTTCGCAGCGTCATAGGTCTGGTAACGGGCATTGATGATGGCTTGATCGCCACCGGTGGAGTTGGGGGAGTTGTCCCACGTAAGGTTGCCGGTAACGTTAACTGAGCCGCCGGGGATGGTCACTATACCACCGCTTGGCGCAGGGCCCGCCGCGTTGCCGTCTACGTTGTGGAGGTTGACCGTCCAGCTCGCACCTGTTCCACTGGCATTCGAGTTCGAATTAGCAGTAGTGTTTGTGGTGAAGGCAGATATCAACTGCGAGGTGCCTCCATTGGGACGGATGATGTCGATGTTCTGCAACGTGAACTGCGATCCCGCAGGGGCGCCGTTGTTGAGTTGGAAGGTCTTACGTGCAATGGTTGTAGACGAGCCTCTAAGGTCGAGGGTCTTCCCATCACCGTTGATGGTCAGCGAGCGATTGATGGCGGGCAGGTCATTGCCTGCCGTATCACCACCGGTACGCGCGATGTTCGTTGAGAACTCGATGTAGACAACCACTGGGTTGCCTACTGCAGCAACCAGCTCGGCCCAGTTGTCAACCGTCACCCGCGTGTTGTCACCGCCAATGGGGCCGCCCAGAGGCATGATCTCTATGGGGCCTGCAGCGGGGGGCTCACCAAGCTCCAGTTCGCCCTCAAGGCCAAAGATGTCGATGAAGCCGCCTGGCGGTTCACCCAGGATGGTCTCGCCTAGATCACCCAGGCCGCCTTCCCCAGGATCATCCCCTGTCGGTTCTCCTTCATCACCGCCGTATTCGACCATGCCCTCTGGTGGGGCGATGATCTCATCCGCGAATGAACTGAGACCGGTCATGGGGAACATGACGATCAAACTGATGGTCACCAGAACGGAAAGTATCCTCTTTGGGATACCTGGTTTTCTGATCTGGTTCTTGTGGGACGTGACCCGTTTCTTGCTGCTCATGGCAACCCCTCTCCTTGCTTTTCCTAACCCTGCGTTTTTCCTCAAACTCCTCCGGTTAAGTCATACGCGTGCTTATCGTTATTACTTATTACTATCCTGTATCTTTACTGGCGGGCAGTTTGATCTGTTCGATCTCGCTGATCACCAGGGTGTTTTCCTGTCTTACTAATGTATAGAGGAAGACGTCATCGACCGTGGCCCATCTGCCGTCTTTCATTGCGGTGTATTGCGGCTGCGCCAGTATGTAGACGTTCTTGCCGTCTGTGTAGGTTTGGCCGATGGCCAGACGGAAGACCAGGATCTGGTAACCGTCGTAGGCTTTGACAAGCTGCTCGGCCCTGCTGCCCGCTTTTACGTCATCGAAGACCGCGCGGCCGTTACCAGCGAGGTAGGCTGACCAGTCAGCGTTGAAGGCGATGACGCGGCCGACGGCTGTCTCGTCTATGAGCACAACCTGCTTTGTGCCGTTGTTGTCGATCTCTGCGAGGTAATTGTTTGACAGGGGCGCGAGCTTCTTGGTGTCGACTGTCTTTATATAGGGGCCTACGTTTGTCAGGTTGAGCGCATAGTCATAGCCCACTTCGCCGATCTGCCCGTTTCTGTTGTGGCTTAGCTGGCTGCTGATGACTGCGGCGGGGCTGGGGTTCACGGCTGCCGTTTTACCGGAGGCGCCACCCAGTCCATTGTAGGTGAGGAAGAAGAGCTCGCCCAGCAGGAGCGCCGCAACCACGATGGCAGCGATGCGCTTGGCCCTTGTATTCAAAAGGCTGGAGCCGGGACGCTTCTTATTGGGGGTGTTGGTGTTGGGGGTGATGGTGTTTTTGTTGCCGTTGCTTTTGGGGATAGAGACCACAACGGGCGGCTGAGCCTCAGCTGCGCCGGCAACCGCGAAGGCAAGCGCAGGCGCTGTAGCAGGCGCTGTAGCAGGCGCTGTAGCAAGCGTCATGGCCCTGAAAGGCAAAACGGCAGCCATAAGCTGCGACCAGGCGCTTTTCATGCTATGCAGTTTGCTTGTCAGGCCCTTGTCTGGGTGAACAGCTTGCATCGTACTGAACAGACGCTAGCTTGGTCTTAGATGCCCTGAACTTCCTGAAGACCCCTTGTCACAAGTACGCCCGCAGTCAGACTGAGCCCCTAAGCCACCCTTGCCAAACTTAAACCGCCTCAACTGTCTCCTCCCCAATCTTACTTCCCCGTATTCCCTTGCTAAGACACAAAGCGCTCACTGCGCTTTTCACGCTGGGCGTTTATGCAGTTAAAATGGCATGGTATAAAGAATCCATCAGCCCTTGCACGCACTGCCCCCTGTGGTCTTCAAGGATTTTACTGCTGTGAAATACGTACCTAATATGATGTTCGACGTATCAGATAGGAATTCTGCACCAATTTGCTTCTGTGAAATACGTACCTTATGTGATGTACGACGTATCAGATAGGAATATTGACACCAATTCTATACCATAACTGCTCTCATTTGAAGCTCGGAAGGACAAATTGTCAAAAATTCTCCTTTTGAACGTCTCATATGCCCCGTTGACCCTACTTGCTCAAACACCTTTTTGCCTTTTTCAGCTTCACCCTGGGGGGTGTAGCCATACCTCTGGCAGTGGTACATATTTCTACAAACTTTATTAATTTTACTAGGGTTCTTCGCTTTGCTGTGTATTTTGTTAGCTCGCCCACCCTGTCTTACCCTTGTGGCTCAACTATAGGGCAAAAGCATGAAGCCCAACAGCCCCATTCCCCCCGGCGTAAGGCTCTTGACAGCTTTTTTTCTGGTGTTAATTTGCCATTAATTGAAGCACTTTCCCCATAAGGACAGAATGGGGACGCTTTTGGGGGCGATGGCTGAAGCCCGTCTCCCGTCAACAAAGGGTTGACAAAGGGGACGGTCCCTTTTGTCATATTGTCACCCCTGTCACACTTTATTGTCACCCCGGACTTGTTTCTCTGTCACCCCGGGCTTGACCCGGGGCCTAGCCCAGCGGCTGTGGCACAACTGGGGCTGTCGTCTATTCCTGCTGTGGGCACTACGAGGGAAAAGGGCAGGCAAGGAGGAGTGGCAGCGTGTGTCCTGTTGCTGCGGCTGCGCTCGCAATGACGGAGGGTAGACTTCAGCCATCGACCCCAAGACCGCAGCTTGATCCCCTAGGTTGCCACGCTGCGCCGCCTTCGGCGGCTGCGCTCGCAATGACGGGGAGTAGACGGAATCGCAGGTGGATGCGTCAACTGTAAGATAGAGACAGACTTCAGCCGCCCTGCCCAAAACCGCATACATGTCGGCTTGGTATAATACGCGCTGCAGCAGGCTTCCCTAACCTGCGCACACCAAGAGCAACCGCCGGAGCAGACACCCATGGCCAGCAGTATCTACACAAAGAACTACGCGAACCTCTCAGAGGACACGCAACAGCGCATCGCCCGCGATCAGCAAGCTGGCTGGAGCAACCCCTGGCGAGCCACCGAGGCCCAGGCCGTTCGCCGCGACCCCGCCCATGACAAGACATCGCTGTCGCGTCCCGCCTTTGTGCGAGATGCCGAGAAGATCCTGCATTCACCCTATTACAACCGTCTTGCCGATAAGACCCAGGTCTTCTCGTTATATAAGAACGACGACCTGACCCGCCGCGCCCTGCATGTGCAGATGGTCTCGCGCAACGCCCGCACGGTTGGCGCTGTGCTGGGGCTGAACACCGACCTCATCGAGGCCATCGCCCTGGGGCACGACATTGGCCACACGCCTTTTGGGCATGCCGGCGAACGTTGCCTTGATGCCCTGTTCCACCGGCATGCGGGGTTGTACTTTGACCATAACGTGCACAGCGTACGCGTGCTGGACGGCATTTTCCGCCACAACCTCAGTCTCCAGACCCTCAGCGGCATCCTCTGCCATAACGGTGAGTTCGAGCAGCAGGAGTACCGCCCGCAACCCCTGGAGGACTTTGCCGCCTTTGACGCCCTGGTTGGGGACTGCTACAGCCACACCTTGCCGCTTGAGGATCTGGTGTCCTCCACGCTTGAGGGTTGCATTGTGCGCGTCAGCGACATGGTCGCCTATGTGGGTAAGGACCGCCAGGATGCTGAGCGGGCGGTGGACCGGGACAGTGTTCCCCAGTATCCACGGTCGGAGATCGGCACCAAGAACGCCGAGATCATCAACAACCTCAACGTAGACCTCATTGAGAACAGCTACGGCAAGGATCACCTGCTTTTCAGCAGGAAGGCCTTTGGGGCCCTGCGTGATATCAAGAAGGAGAACTACCAGCTCATCTATGGCAATGAGCAGGTGAACCAAACCAGCGCCGAGCTGCTGGGGGGTATGTTTGGGCGCCTGTATGAGCAGCTGCGCTCTGACCTGCTGGCCGGCGATGAGAGCGCCTACATCTACCGGCACCACGTCAACTTTGTGGACACCTGGCGCAGGCGCTACAAGGATCCCCGCCCCTACCGAGAAGAGCCGGCCGATCAGATTGTGGTGGACTACCTTGCCAGCATGACCGACGACTACTTTGTCGACCTGCACACCCACCTCTTCCCAGGTGAGACCGCCATAGCGTACGTTCCTTATTTCAAGCGCTGAGTTGGGGAGCAGAGGTGTTTGAGGTTAGTCGTCAAAATGACGACTAACCTCTTAGCGCCTCAAACCTTCAGTAAAACCTGAATATGACAAAGGGGACGGGGGGGATTCTGTCAAATG